>Ga0066710_100006625_pt1 | contig 10870 bp, 7 predicted proteins | sample GraSoiAngelo_159_FD_79666 | JGI IMG/M metagenome (GOLD analysis project Ga0066710, IMG submission 79666) | Grasslands soil microbial communities from the Angelo Coastal Reserve, California, USA - 14_1009_16_40cm | ecosystem: Environmental > Terrestrial > Soil > Grasslands | place: USA...
CCGGCGTGAGCGCGGTAGAGGATGGAACGACCAATGTCTGTGGGCTCGCCCGGGAATCCGCCCTCGCCGCCCACGGCTTCGACATCGACAGTTGGGTCCGCAACTGGCCGGCCCTTCACGCTCGAGTGCGGCCCCTTTCGAGGTGCATGGATTGGCTGATCACCGGACCGCTGGTGTTCTCCCGGAACTTACACCCGTTGCAAGGAGAATCCGGATATAGAGCCGGCGATGCGCTGGGATTTGTCGATCCATTCACCGGGTCGGGCATCCTCTCCGCCTTGATTACGGGCAAGCTGGCGGGCGCTGCCGCTGCCAGGCGGGTTCCATGTGGCGAGTACGCCCGGCAATGCGCTAGTGCGTTGCGACGGCAATTCCAGATCTCGAGCATGGTCCGCTTTGCGATTCGCAGCGGACTCGCCGGGAGTGCGTCGCGGCTGCTTTCAGGGAACCTGCTATTCAGCCTGACCCGCCCGAAAATGGTCTGACGCTTGGGGCTATCTGGCAGCCCGGTGACTTCAGGAATGTGAAATGGTTCTAAAATGAGGAACCGGTGAGCACTCGGAGGAGTGTGCTCACCGGCTGGTCCGCACATACCAACAGGGGTCTTTCGACCTCTGCGAGAGCGCGCGGGACCAATGTCTCTGGGACGCAACCTAAAACTTTAGGAAGGCCCATCACTATACATACGCAGTATACCTCTAAAAGGTTACGTTTGTGTCTGCAAGTTTTACCCAAGTTTAGGCGCCTCCCTTACCTTAGGACAATACTGTAGGGTCCGACCGCATATCCTTGATTCACAAAGGATTTGGCCACTACATAGTATGTGCCGGCATCAACGGAGGTGGTCAGGCGCGCCGCAGCCCCATCCCCGCTGTTATCATCCACGTCAAGGACGTTTCCGCGGCCATCCAGCAGCTCCATATAGGGATCGAAGCCGTCCGCCGACATCGTGATATCGAGGTCCATAGCCTCCGCCACCGTCAGCCGGTAAATATCGGCGAAGGTATCGTCCCGATAGTGGCAGGAGGTAACGAACAACGCGCCCTGGAGCGTCCCTGGAGAAAGATCGCCTTTCGGCAGGCATCCCGAAGGCCGGTCTCCGCCGGCGAACAGCAGGTCGAATCGATAGCGCCCGCTCTGGGCGCCTCCGGAAGCGGAGGCGTTGACGCGGTATGTTCCGCCAGTCAGCCACTGCAGGATCATGGCGTCGGGCGCGCCATAGGAGTCATCGTCGCGACGCAGAATGGACCCCAGAGAATCGGACAGGCTGAGATAGCTATCCACGTCGGAGGACGTCATGAAGAGAGCGACCACACCCTGTGATGGGAGGGTGAACTGGTACGGATCCAGGGGCTGGCCATCCGGACCGCGGCAGGTTCCCTCGCCCAGGTTGGCGACGAGGGCGGAGTTGACCGCAAGAATACGCGCCCCCGGGCACGCGGCCGGACTGCCCGGCGTGAACTTGTATTGGATGGTGTAGGCTCCGGGATAGATGGAGAGCGCGCTCAGCGAATAAGAGCCGGCGTCAAGGTTCGCCGAAATGCGCGCCTCCTGAGTGTCGCTGGCGTCGCTCCGGGCTTGGGTGTTATCGTTGGCATCCCGCAGCACCAGGGAGCCGTAGAAGTCGTCGGAAGACAGGGTGATATCGAGCGTGCCGGCCGAGGGCGTGGAGAAGGTATACACATCCTGCATGGCGTTCAGGAAGCGGCAACTGGATGCTCCGGCCAGCGACCCGGCCTGCGTTGTATCCGGCCTCAACTCCAGCGCCGGGCAGATAGCCGCCGGCCCCGGAGCGAACCGGTATTGCAGCGTGTAATCGCCACCATTGCCCTGTGTGATCAGCAGCACCGAATAGGCGCCGGGCGATAATTGCTGGCCCAGGATGGGCCTGTTGGCGCCCCCGCCCTCCAGATCCTCGGACACCAGCCGCCCGGTCCGATCGAGAACCGCCACCAGCAGGGACATGTCGCGCGCGGGAATGACGCGCAAGTCGGCGAACCCCGCTTCGGTCACGCTCAAGTCGTAGTAGGTGAACAGCGCGTCCACTCCGAAACGGCAGCTACCGTCGTCGATCGACCCCTTGACGTCCTCGGAAGCGCGCAGGGTTTTGAGGGACCGGCATGTCTCCTCGTCCGCCGGCGTGAACTTGAGGGCGAGTAAATAGTCGCCCCGGGACGAGGGATCCGCGCCGGCGGCGACGACCGTATAATCGCCGCCGCCCGGCAAGACGACCGAGATCGCCGCCGGGTCCGACGCCAGGGCGCGGCCGTTGTCATCGAGCAGCGTGACCGTGCCGGAAAAGTTTGGCGATGTCATCGAAACATCGAGTGTACCCGCCCCGAAAAGGGTCACCCGATACCCGTCATAGGGGGAGTTGTCGAGGAGGCGGCAACTGGAATCGAGCAAATGGCCCGAAATGGTTTGAGCGGGTCCGGCGCGCGTGATGTCGCGGCAAAGTGTGTTGGGTTCCGGCTGGAACGCCGAGTTGAGCGAGAAGGACCCGAGTTGTCCAGGCTTCAGCGCGTTGACCACGACGGTATACTCGCCGCGCTCGATGGTCCGCTGAATGGCCGGTCCCGACTCGAGTTTGCGGCCGGCTGCATCGCGAAGAAACAGGGTGACCTCAAAATCGGTGGACGCGGCGTTCAATTGAAGCTGGCCGAAGGTGGGGAGCGTAAGAACGTACTCGGCGCTTATGCTGCCATCGGATAGCCGGCAATCCGCGCCGGTGAGGGAGCCGGAAAGAGAATCCACGGGCCGCAGCGTAGAGACGGGCACACACGTCTGGCCCCAGGTCAACGCGGACAGGAGAAAAAAACTGGGGATAAACCGCACTCTAAGAGTAATACCCGGAATCCGGCGAAAAGTCGCAGAAACGAGTGCTTACACGTTTTTGGGAAACGGGTCCTGGCAACGCCGCGACTTCCTGAAAAATGGCATTCGGATTCACTTGGCTTTGCAGCGTGGGGCGGCCCCTTGGGCTGCTGCCGGCCCTCGGCCGGCACTTGCCCGCGTTTCTCAAATTCCGAAAGGTGCGCGCAGACGCCGGCCGAGGGCCGGCAGCAGCCCAAGGGGCCGCCCACGGAAAACGTGCAAGCGCCCCGCAGAAACCGTCTGGAACTCAGATACGCTTTCCCAGTTGCTTTTGGGCCAGCCGGCTCCACTTGGCGGTGTAGCGCCGCCGAAAACGCGGCGTGGCGCGCGCGGCCTCTACAGCACGGGCATACATCTCGCGAGCCCCCGGAGCGTCACCCAGCCGTTCCAGAGTCTGGCCGTAGTAATAGAGCCCTTCCGGATCGTAAGGCCGGCGCTCCACATACATCGCCAGCTCGCGTCGCGCGTCCTCATACTGTTTTGCGGCGAGGTACATCCGGCCGAGCTCGCGCAGGATCTCGCCCGAGCTGTGCTTTTCGTCCTGGTCGAGCACCGCCTGCAGACTTTCGAAAGCGTCTTTGAGCCGGCCCTGCTCGAGCGCGATGCGGCCTAACTGGAAGTGAGCGTCGGTCTCCTTCGGGTCGATCGAGACTGCGCTTTTGAATTGCCGGATGGCTTCCGTATATTGACGGCGCTGTTGGTAGATGAGCCCAGGCTGGTAGCGGGCCTCGGCGTCATGTGGATTGATGGCCGCCGCTTCCAGCATGCGGTGAAAGTTCTGGCGGCTGCGCAGTCCGGCGCCCAGGTTCGTGAACTCGCCGCCAAGATAGCGATAGGCGTAGAACAGAAAGAACGGCGAGGCCAGCCACCCGGCCATCGACCGGATGGGTCCCCAAAACGCCAGCGCGGCGGCGAGCGGAATCCAGGACAGGCAAACCGCGCCGGCCGCGATGCCGTTCTCCGTCCCGAATACGGTGCGAATGGCGAAGAACATCAGCACGGCGAAATAGAGATACGCCAACGCCGCGACCGGGCCAAGCGCCGTCAGGGGCAACGCTTGCGCGGCCACCACGATCGGAATCTGCGCGGCCGACCATGCCATCGAAGTGCAGGTCAGTAGTGGCGAATAGTCGCGTTCAAAGACGGTCCAGAAGGCGCCCAGCCGGGCCAGAAGCATCGTCACCAGCAGCGTGCCGGGAACGTAGACGACGGCCAGCAAAAGCAGCGGAGTGTAGAAGCTGAACGATAACCACGCAGGCTGGCGCGCTAACGGAGCGGTCAGTTCGTCGTCCTCTTCTGTTTGCTGGTGCGAGACGGCAGGCGCGCGCTGGAGCGGCGGCTTCACGCTGACTTGCAGCAGAAGGGAAGCGACCAGTACGGCAATGGTTGCGAACAGCAAGCTGCCCTCATCGAGGATCGCGCTCATCGCCCCGACGGGTTGCCAGAACAGTCGCAGCAGCAGCTTGATGTTTTCTACCGGCATCACGGGAGAGTAACAGATTCGAACCTGAGGAGGCAATTCGTCGGAAGCCTTAGTATCTCGCTTCGCGGAAGTTTGCTCCGTCCTGGAGTTGCCGGCAAGCTTAGCGCATGCGGCGATCAGGCTTCAGCAATACGACATGACCGCCCATGCAACAGAGGAGATGGCGGAGGACGATCTCAGGATCGATGACGTCGAGGAGGCGGTTCTGACGGGTCGCGTGGTGCAAATTCAGAGGGACAATCCAAGAGGGAACAAATGCTTGATCGAGGGGACGGTACGCTTTACAAGATCGCAATAATGAACTGAGGAATCTAGATAATGTACGGGTATCGCTGTGAATTTTGCGAAGGCAGGGTGAAGCCGCGGGCTGTCAAGCGGGAGGCGTTCAAGAGCAAGGACGGGTTCATTATCCTGGAAGATGTAACGATCGGAGTCTGCGATCGGTGAAACAGATACTATAGCGCGGACATTCTTCATGCGGTCCATGAAATCGCACAGGGCAGCGGATGCCCGAGAGGACGGAGGCAGTTCCAGTAGGGCTTTGAAGCCGGCCTAACAAGGGCGGCTCCACTAGCGCATGTAAAACAGGCTCAACCGCGGCAGGTTCGATCGTTCCAGCAATTGCCGCTCCAGATATTGTCTTTCCAGCATCGATAGCTGTTCAGCAGACATCTTCCCGCGGTACGGCCGGAGTTGCGCATCCAGTTCTCGCCGGGCGTTGAATAGCTCTTCATCCGTCTGGCGGCTTTTCAACGTGGCGACCAGCTTCTCCTCCAGCGCGGTCACGCGCTGCTCCAATTGCTCCAGATCGCCCAAATGCTGGCCGGCTTCACCGCCGAGCTTTTCCAGCGCGGCAGCGATTTCCGGAAAGCCTGCCGCGCTTAAGGCGCCGGCGTTCCCGGCCAAATAACTTCGGAGGTCCTCAGCCTCGAAGGGCGGAGCGGCGGCGTTCCTCGGCGCCGCCTGCCCCGATCCAGCCATGATTTGGGCTTCCGTCAGGACCGCTTGTGCGCAGAAGGCCAGCGAGTTGACCATCTGCGTCCTGGACTTTCGGCCGCGCCATTTCTCGAACGCCGTATCGATACCGCGCAGCACGGCGGTCAGCGGTACGCCGGCATTCTTCCAGCTTTCGATCAGAGCCCAATCGAGCGGCGACATAAGAAACAGACTGGTACCGCGCGCGCGCTGGAAGTGCTCCTCCACTTCCGTGAAGTAGTTGTAGTAATTTCCGCCCCAAACGCCTTCGCTGTCGCTCACGGCCGCCTGTTCCGGGTCCAGATGATCTCGAGCCCGTCCAGGGTGAGATTCTCGTCGATCACTTTGAGGTAGCGCGACTGCGCGGCAATGAGACTCGCCTGGCCTCCGGTCGCGATCACCTTGGTTTCCGGCCCCAGTTTCCCCATCAGCCGCTCGATCATGCCGTCGATCAAGCTCAGCGCGCCGTAGAAGAGACCGGATTGCACACTCCCCACTGTGTTGGTCCCGATCAACTTATCCGGTTCGCGGAAATCGACGCGCGGAAGGCGCGCCGTGCGGGCGAACAGCGCGTCGATGGAGATGCCGATCCCCGCCGAGATAATGCCGCCCAAATACTCGGCGTTGGCCGAGATGGCGTCGAACGTGATTGCCGTGCCCAGATCCACCACTACGCACGGCCCGCCGTACTTACGCAAGGCCGCCACGGCGTTGACCAGGCGGTCGGCGCCCACTTCGCGGGGATCGTCGTAGAGGATTTTCAGCCCGATGTCGGTGGCATGGGTGACGAACATGGCTTCGGTTTCGAAATATCGCCGGGCCATCAGCGACAAGGCCGCGTCGATAGGTGGAACCACGCTGGCGATGACGATGGCGTCTACTTTTTGGAAATCGATGGCGGCCAGTTGAAGCAGGTTGCGCAGGAGCATGCCCCACTCGTCGGCCGTCTGCTCATGCACGGTATGCAATCGCCAGCTCGCCGTCAGTTTTCCAAATTCAAACGCCCCGATGGTGACGTTCGTATTACCCGCGTCGAGCGCCAGCAGCACGCACACCTCCCGCGAAAATGATTTCGTCCGAGCCGTCGTCCTTGCGAATGACCAGGAAGCCGGCGTCGCTCAGTCCCGCCGTGGTGCCCTGCAGCAGGGAATCGCCCTGGCGCACGGTGACACGTTTGCCGCTGGCGTAACTGGAGCGGCGGGAAAACAGATCGAGAATGGCCGGCGGTCCCTGGTCGATCAGAATTTGGACATAGCGATCCACCGCCGGCAGAAGGGCTAGGAGAAGCTCTTCCCGCGATTGCTCCTGTCCGGATTCGATGCGGAGGGAGGTGGCCTCTTCAGCCAGTCCGGCGGGAAAGATCTGGTGATTTACGTTTATCCCTATTCCGGCGATGGCGGCGGAGTTCACCAGTTGCGTCAGGATGCCGGCCGTCTTTTTGGCGCCGATCATGATGTCGTTCGGCCAGCGGAGATCGCAGGCTACTCCTGTTGCGACGGCGATGGCTTCGGCCGTGGCTAGTCCTAACGCCATCGTGAGGGCGGGCGCCGGCTCTCTCGGCAAGACGACGGATAGGTAGAGTCCCACGCCCTTTTCGGAATGCCAGGCGTGTCCGTGCCTCCCTTGGCCGGCGGTCTGCTCTTCGGCTATCACGACGGTACCTGTGGGGCATCCGGCGGCTTCGCGCATGGTGGTGTCTATGCTGTCGAAGTAGCGTAGATTGCGGTCAGGGAGTCGACTGCGCACGAAGTCGATATTCAATGGCATAAAGAAGGATCTCGGGTGATTTGCGGGCACAGCCGGAAGCTTACATCCACGGCTACTGCCGAATGCGTGATGGCGCCCGATGACACATAATCCGCGCCGGTTTTCGCGTATGCGCGAACGTTCTTCAACGTGATGCCTCCCGACAGTTCCACCTTGGCCCGTCCGCCAACCAGCCGGATTAGTTTCTTCGCCTCGGCGGGTGTGAAATTGTCCAACAACAGATGCTGCGCGCCCGCTTCCAGCGCCTCTTCCACGTCCGCGCGCGTGCGGACCTCGATCTCGATCGGAAGCGCTGAGGCATTCCGCGCCGCCTCCATCGCCTGGCGTACACCACCGGCCGCGGCGATGTGATTGTTCTTGATCAGGATCGCGTCGTAGAGCCCCATGCGATGATTCTTCACCCCGCCGGCCGCGGCCGCCATCTTCTCCAGACGGCGCAAACCGGGGGTGGTCTTGCGTGTATCGAGCACACGGCAGTCCGTTCCCGCTATTCGCTCGACGTATCGCGCCGCCAGCGTGGCCACGCCGCCCAGCCGCTGCAGGAAATTCAGCGTCACGCGCTCGCAGGCCAGCAGCGTCCTGGCGGCGCCCGATACCGACGCGATGACGTCGCCCGCGGCGGCCCAGTCCCCGCTGCTTTTTTTCAAGTCCAGCCGCGTGACGCCGCCGCGCAGCTCGTATATCAGCGGCAATAACTCGACTCCGGCAACCACCTGGGCCTCGCGCGCGATGAATTCTCCGCTGGCCGCCCGGCCGCTGGGGATGCAAGCTTCCGACGTGATGTCGCCCGTCCCGATGTCCTCAGCGAGGGCGCGCCTGACGGCGTCCACGATCTCCAAATGGGAGACGTCGATCATTCGGCAAGGCCGACCAGCGCCGCTTCGGTCTTCTCCAACTGCGCTTCGTAGTCGCCCAGCTTTTGGCGAATAGAGTCCACGACTTTCGCCGGCGCCTTGCTCATGAAGGCCTCGTCGGCGAGTTGCCGCCGGGAGTTGGCGATCACTTTATCGAGCTGCTCTTTCTCCTTCTCCAGGCGCGCGCGATGCGCTCCGGTCTGAGCCTGCGGGACCTCGATCGACAGGTCGAACGCGTGCGTCGAACGCACTGCGCCCTTGGGCGGGACGCCGTCCTGCACGAAGTTCAGTTTGACATTGGCCAGCCTGCGGATCGCTTCGGCCTGCGCCGTCCCCACCTGGTAGGCGGCGCCGCGCGCGTACAGTGTTCCGGAAAGCGGCAGCTTGGGATCGAGCTTCATGTCCGCTCGCAGGTCGCGGGCCGCACCGATAATATCCTGCAATAACTCAACCTGGCGCTCGGCGATCAGATCCGACGCGCCGTGGCTGTACTGCGGATAGTGCGCCAGCGCAATTGAGACTGGGCGGTTCCGGGCAGGCCCACCTAGCCGCTGCCAGAGCTCTTCGGTCAGAAAAGGCATCACCGGATGCAGCAGTCGCAGGGCCGTTTCAAAGGCGGCCAGCGTATTGCGCCAATGCGCGTTGAGTCCGGAGTTCTCCTGAAAGCGCAGCTTCTTCAGCTCCACGTACCAGTCGCAGAACTCATGCCAGAAAAACTGCCACAGCACCTGGGCCGCTTCATGGAAGCGATATTGCTCGATGGCCGCGTTGGCCTGCTCGGCGCAGGCGTTCAGCCGGCTGAAGATCCAGCGATCCTCGAGCGGGACCGTCATCGTTTCCGCATCGGCTTCGGGCTTATATGGCTCCGCTGCTTCATTCGCCGGACGGCTGGGAACCCAGGGCTCGACGCCCGATCGCTCCATATTGAGGAACAGGAACCGCGCCGCGTTCCAGATCTTGTTGGCGAAGGCGCGGGTGGATTCCATGCGCTCGGGCGACATCACGATGTCGGTACCCGGCGCGGCGCCCATCAGCAGCGCCAGGCGCACCGCGTCGGTGCCGTACTGCTCGGTCACCACCAGCGGATCGATGACGTTGCCCTTGGTCTTCGACATCTTCTGCCGCTCGGCGTCGCGAATCAGGCCGTGGATGTAGACCTGCCGGAAGGGGACCTCGCCCATGCACTCCAGGCCCATCACGATCATGCGGGCCACCCAGAAGAAGATGATGTCGAAGCCTGTGATCAGCAGGGAAGTCGGATAATACACCGCGAGGTCTTCGGTCTGGTCCGGCCAGCCCATGGTGGAGAACGGCCATAGCCCGGAGCTGAACCAGGTATCGAGCACGTCCGGGTCTTGCTCGAGGTCGCAGGCTCCGCAGCGCGCGCAGCTCGACGGTGCTTCCCGCGCCACCATCACCTCTTCGCAGTTCCGGCAGTGCCATGCCGGAATGCGGTGGCCCCACCACAATTGCCGCGACACGCACCAGTCGCGGATGTTGTACATCCACTCGAAATAGGTCTTGGACCAGTTCTCGGGAATGAACTGGATGCGCCCGGATTCGACGGCGGCGATAGCCTTTTCCGCCAGCGGCTTCATCTTGACGAACCACTGCTTGGAAATCAGAGGCTCGACCACGGTCTTGCAGCGCTGGCATTTCCCGACGCTGAGCATGTAGGGCTCGATTTTGAGGAGCAAACCCAATTTCTCCAGATCCGCCACCACGCGTTTTCGCGCCTCGAAGCGATCGAGGCCGGCATACGGGCCGGCGGCTTCGGTCATGTGGCCGGTTTCGTCGATGACCTTGATCCTGGGCAGGTTGTGACGCTTACCGCACTCGAAATCGTTGGGATCGTGGGCGGGGGTGACCTTGACGACGCCGGTGCCGAACTCCGGATCGGCCAGGTCGTCGAGGACGATGGGGATGGCGCGGTCCATCAGCGGAAGCTGCACGGTCTTGCCGTGCAGGTCGAAATAGCGGGAGTCCAGGGCGTTGATGGCGACCGCGGTGTCGCCGAGCATGGTTTCGGGCCGCGTGGTGGCGACCACCAGCGCCTGCTCGGTTCCATTCACCGGATAGCGGATGTGCCAGAGGTGGCCGGTCGATTCCTCGTGGCTCACCTCCAGATCCGAGATGGCGGTCATGCAGCGCGGGCACCAATTGACCAGGTACTCGCCGCGATAGATGAGACCCTTTTGATACAGGCGGACGAAGACCTCGCGCACGGCGCGGGAGAGGCCTTCGTCGAGGGTGAAGCGCTCCCGGCTCCAGTCGCAGCTCGCGCCGAGTTGAATCATCTGGCGCTTGATGGTGTCGCCGGATTCGCGCTTCCACTGCCAGACGCGCTCGACGAATGCCTCGCGGCCCATCTGGCGGCGGTCGAGGCCCTCCTCCGCCAGTTTCCGCTCGACCACCATCTGAGTGGCGATGCCGGCGTGGTCGGTACCGGGCAGCCAGAGGGTGTTGTCACCCAGCATGCGATGCCAGCGGATGACGACGTCAATCTCGGTATGCTCCAGCATGTGGCCCATGTGGAGAGAGCCGGTCACGTTGGGAGGCGGAATTACGAGCGAAAAGACGCGTCCGAGGGCCTTCGCATTGGCATGAAAGATGCCCTGATCGATCCACCACCGCGACCAGTGCGGCTCGAACCGCTGTGGCTCGTAGATCTTGTCGATTTGCATGGGAAACTTTATGATAACGGATTTCGGATGTCGGATTTCGGATTTCGGGTGCGTGGTGGCGGCTCGGTTGATACGTGTCCAATTTTGGGATTTGGGTTTGTTGCTGCAAATTGCCTGATTGCTCGAAATCGGCGCGAAGGTGACGAATGTGATGAATTCCGATGAACGGCAGCTTTTTCCTTCCGATGCGCGCAAGATCCAGCCTCCGTTCCTATGGTAGCGGTGGCTGCGGC
>Ga0066710_100006626_pt1 | contig 10870 bp, 7 predicted proteins | sample GraSoiAngelo_159_FD_79666 | JGI IMG/M metagenome (GOLD analysis project Ga0066710, IMG submission 79666) | Grasslands soil microbial communities from the Angelo Coastal Reserve, California, USA - 14_1009_16_40cm | ecosystem: Environmental > Terrestrial > Soil > Grasslands | place: USA...
TTTGCCAGTCCGCTGAAACCCAGCGAGTTTCTGGCAGCCACGATGCTGCTCAGTATTGCCAAGGTCGTGACGGTGTCGTTCGTCACCGTGCTCGCGGCGCTGTTCTTTTACTCGTTTAATGTTTTTCTGTTGGGGCTGTCGCTGGTGCCGTTTATCGTCAACCTCATCGTGACGGGGTGGTGCATTGGTGTGCTGACCACAGGCTTGATCATGCGGTACGGACAGGAGGTGGAAGTGTTGGCCTGGGGGTTGGTCTTCCTCTTTCAACCGATCTCGTGCGTGTTCTACCCGATGAGTGTCCTGCCGGAATGGCTTCGGGCGATCGCCTGGATGAACCCCGCGGCGCATGTGTTTGAGGGGATGCGGCGGGTCATTACGACCGGGGGGTTTCCCGTTCAGGACTTGCTGTGGTCCATGGGGTTGAATGCGTTGTACCTGGCGGCGCTGATCTTCTGGTTCCACCGCATGTTTGCTGTCTGCAAGGAGAAAGGGCTGCTGGTGCGGGTGGGGGAGTAGCCTCCTCTTCGCTTGACCGACATTCTGTGCTAGCCTAAAGAGAATCCATCACGCAAAGAGCATAGGAGAATCGGTGCTCACGGGCCTTTTTCGCCGCCATCATACGCTCCAGCGCCGCATCATCACCGCCATGGTGTTGATCGGTCTTTTGCCTCTCAGCTTCTCTCTGGTCATTGCCTATGTGGAAGAACGACGGGCCATTCGGGACACGATCGGGCGGGACTTTCGCCAAATCGCCATCGAGGCCGCCGATAAAATCGAGATGCAAGTGATGCAAGGCATCAGCGAATCCCGTCAGCTCGCGACGATTCCCATCCTCCGTGGGACGGTCATTGAATCGAACCGAAGCTACGCGGGACGGAACCCCCAGGTGATCCGGCGGATGGTCCGGGAATGGGAAGGCCGCTGGAAGAAAGGCACAGCCAAGGGCCGTTTCCCTGAGTTCATCAACAAGATGGCGACGGATTATGTGATCGAATGGAACCGGATCCGAAAAGGCTATGTGTCGATTTTGGTGGCCGACAGCCAAGGCGCGCTCGTGGTGACGTCCACGCCCCATGCCGAGTACGATCAGAGCCAGGCGCTGTGGTGGCAGGTGGCCTACAATGAGGGGAAGGGACAGATCTACGTCAGCGATCTGGTTTACGATGAGGCGCTTGGATTCCATGTCCTCGACATCGCGGTACCGGTCCTCGATGACGAGCAGAAAACGGCGGTCGGCGCTGTCAACGTTCGGTTAAAGCGGGACGAACTGTTCAACGCGATCCAGCAGGTCCGCCTTGGCGAGCATGGCCATGCGATGCTGCTGAATACCGCCGGGCGGCCGTTGATCTGCCCGGTTCTCTCGCCGGACCGCCATACGATCAACGCGCAGTTGATGGAACAGATCAGGCAGCCCAAAGCGGGGTGGGTGGTCGCCGAAGACGATTCGCATGGCGGAAGAAATGGGATCGTGGGGTATGCGCCGGTCCAATTTCCCATCCCGCTTGCTCCGGAGAGTTTCGGCGGGGTCGGCATTGAGTGGATCACGTTCGTCCGTCAGGATCCGGCCGAAACGTATGCCCCGCTGCTCCAGCTCCTCAAACGGGTGTCCGCGGCGGCAGTCGGCGTTTTCTTCCTCATGCTCCTCGCCGGCCGTTTTCTGGCCCGGCGCATCGTGCGGCCCATTCAGGTGCTCCAAGAACGTGCTGCGCTGATCGAACGCGGCGATCTGGATCAGCGCCTTGACATTGCCACAGGCGACGAGATTGAAAAGCTGGCGGACGCGTTCAATCAGATGGCCTCCAGCCTCAATCGGTCATTCCGTGAATTAGAGCGACAAATGGGAGAGATCCGCCGGTTGGAGGAGCATTACCGGGATCTCATTGAAAACTCGCCGGAGATGATCCACAAGTTGGATCAGGACGGTCGGTTTGTGCACGTCAATACCACCGCAATCGATAAGCTTGGATACACGCAGGATGAGATGTTCGGAAAATGTCTGTGGGACATCGCGCCTGCGGAGTGCCGCCAGGCCGTGCTGGAATATGTGAGCCGGCTTGCCAAAGAGGGCCGCGGCTCCCTGGAGACGGCGTTCCTGACGAAGGACGGCAAACGATTGGACGTCGAGATCCACGCCACAGTCTTGTTCGATCCGGCAGGTGGCTCATTTACGCGGGCGTTCGTCCGTGATACGACCGCCAGGAAGGCTTTGGAGGCGCAGGTCCGCCAGCACACGGAGAATCTAGAACAAGAGGTCGCCCGCCGGACGAAGGACCTGATGGAATCGCAGGAACGGTACAAGATTCTCTTCGACGAAGCGGCGGATTCGGTACTCATGGTCAACCCCGGCGGAGGCATCATCGCGGTCAATCGCCGGCAGGAGGCCGTGTTGAAATATCCGGAGGAAGAGCTCGTTGGACGGCGATTCCTCGATCTGCTCATTCCCAAGGACCAGCCGTCAGTTGCCGCCCTGATCCATGAGATCCTCGGCGAGGCGCGCAAAACACCGACGGTGGAGGTGAAGGTGCTGGATCGGTCCGGACGTGCGGTACCGATGGAGCTCGATTTGACGGGCATTCAGACAGGATCCGTGACGTACATTATGGTGCAGTTGCGGGATATCACCGAGCGCAAACGGTTGGAACGGCAGCTGTACGAGTACAGCGAATCCCTTGAAGTCAAAGTGCTCGAGCGCACGCGCGAGATCGCGGAAACGAAGACCTATCTCGAGAATCTGTTGGAAAACGCGAACGATGTCATTTACACCTTGGATCTCGAACAGCGCTTTACGTATGTGAACACAAAAATCGAAATCTGGGGATATCGGAAAGAGGACCTGCTGGGCCGTCCCTATCTTTCTTTGATGTCGCGGAGACATCGCGGCAAGCGGCTTCGGTCAACGCTGGATATCGGGACCAAGCAGGTCTATGAGGTGGAGCTGTTGACCCGCGCCGGCGAGGCAAGGACCGCCATGGTCAGCGTGTCTCCGCTGCGCGATAATGAGGGCACGATTGTGGGAGTGCTGGGGATCGCGCGCGATATGACCGAGAAGAAACGGCTGGAACAACAGGTGCTGAATGCCGAGAAGCTCGCGTCGGTGGGGCAATTGTCGGCAGGCGTCGCGCATGAGATCAATAATCCCCTCGGCGGCATTCTGAACTGCCTGTATAACATTCGCAAAGGCGGCCTTTCTCCGGACCGACAGGGCGAATACCTGGTGTCTATGGAAGACGGTTTGCGGCGGGTGCAAAAGATTGTCCGTCAATTGCTCGATTTCTCGCAGCAACACGACCCGGAATTATTGCCAACTGAAGTGAACGGGTTGATCGAGCGAGTCTTGACATTGACGAACCATGCATTTGATGCAAGCGTCCGTCTCAATCGAGAATTGGCCTCGGATCTTCCCCTGCTCATGGCCGACCGGCATATGATCGAACAGGTGCTGATGAATCTGGTTCTGAATGCTGTCCAGTCCATTCGAGGAGGAGGGACGGTGACGGTTCGATCCAGAAAGGAAGACGCCTGGTGTATGATTGACGTAGAGGACACGGGCTGCGGAATCCCGGCGGAGGTGCTGCCGAAAATCTTTGATCCCTTCTTCACCACCAAAGGCCAGGGGGAGGGCACGGGATTGGGACTTTCCGTCAGTCTGGGCATTGTGCAACGTCATGGAGGTGAAATCCAGGTGCACAGCCATGTCGGGAAGGGAACGGTCTTCACGGTCCGCCTGCCCGCGCTTCACGTCCGTATGCCGGTAGGAAAGGACGTATGAGTCCCCTGCTTCAGCCCCGTGTCCTGATCATTGACGATGAGCCGCTGATGCGGATCTCCATCTCCGATGCCCTGAAGGCCGAGGGGTGCCAAGTGAAAGTGGCCGGTACGGGCCCTGAAGGCGTGGACCTGATCAAAAAGGAACCCCTCGACATTGTCATCACCGACCTCCGCCTGCCGGGGTTCGATGGCCTCCATATTCTTCAGACGTGCAAAGAGGTGTCGTCGCGCATTGGCGTGGTCGTCATCACCGCTCATGGCTCCGTGGAGACCGCGGTGGAAGCAATGAAGATCGGCGCGTATGACTATATCACCAAGCCGTTTTCGATGGATGAATTGCTGCTCATCGTCAAGCGCTTGGTGAAAATGCTCGAACTCGAAGACGAAAATCGCTCGTTGCGAGAAGAACTGGAAGGACGGTTCAGCTTCAAGGGGATGCTCGGGAAAAACGACAAGATGCGCGAGGTCCTTGAAAAAATCAAGCTGGTGGCCCCGACGGATTCCACGATTCTCATTGTCGGGGAGAGCGGGACCGGCAAGGAGCTCGTGGCCAACGCGATCCATCACAACAGCGCGCGGCAGGACGGGGCCTTCATCAAGGTGAGCTGCGCGGCCCTTCCTGAGGCGCTCTTGGAAACCGAGCTCTTCGGGCATGAAAAAGGCGCGTTCACGGGCGCGTTGCGGCAACGGAAGGGTCGGTTCGAGCTGGCACACCAGGGCACGCTCTTTTTGGATGAGATTGGAGAGATTTCTCCAATGGTGCAAGTCAAGCTCCTGCGCGTCTTGCAGGAGCGGCAGTTCGAGCGCGTGGGCGGCAACACCACAATCGAAGTGGATGTGCGTCTCGTATGTGCAACGCAGCGGGACTTGAAAAAGGAGGTGCAGGCGGGACGGTTCCGTGAGGATCTCTTCTATCGCTTAAGCGTGGTGCCCGTATACCTGCCGCCGCTCCGCGAACGCAAGGAAGATGTGCTGCTGCTGGCCAATCACTTTCTGGAAAAGTTCGCCGCTCGGATGTCCAAGCGCCCTGGCGCGCTCTCTGAGCAGTCAAAACAGTTGCTGCTACACTATTCATACCCTGGCAATGTTCGCGAACTTGAAAATACGGTCGAGCGCGCCGTCACGCTCGCCACCCATGGAGGCGTCGACATCGAACCCTGGGATCTGTGCGGATTTGCTGCCTGTCCATATCTGGGCGGGCCGCCACAGTCGACGTGCGGTTTTTGCAGCGAAGAGGCCTATCTCGCCGGCCCGAAGGCGGACTTAGAAGGACTCGCTGTCGCTCGCGAGCAGTTCGAACGGCAGTATATCGTCAGGGTCTTGGAGCGCACGCAAGACAATAAGACCGAAGCGGCCCGTCTCCTCGGGGTATCGCGAAAAGCGCTCTGGGAGAAATGCAAGCGCTATGGCATTTCCGCGGATTAGCGGACGGCCTGGGCGCTGACCTCGCCGCCCTCCCACAGCTTCACGGTCCGGTCCACGCTGCCGCTGATGAGGCGTTTTCCGTCCGGGGAGAAGGCAATGGCGCGGACGGGATCCTTGTGGGCCTTAAGTGTCCGCAGAAGCCGTCCCGTCGCGGCATCCCATAACTTTATGGTGTTGTCATCTGAGCACGTTGCCACGACGCGGCCGTCGGGTGAGTAGGCGACAGCGCGGACCCAGCCGGAGTGGGCCTTCACCGTTCGCATCAGCCGACCGCTCGGGATCTCCCAGTACTTCATCGTCTTATCCCGGCTGCCGCTGACCAGCACATTGCCATCCGGGGAAAACGCCAAGCCGCCGATCCAGTTGTCGAAGGCGAGCTCCCAGCCGACCTGCTCCTCCACCCACTGACCCCGGCGTTCGATGGTGCCGTCGAAGGGATCCGACTTATGGCCCTCCAACGTGCAGATCTCTTGACCGCTCGGCAGCACTTCAAAGAGCGTGATGCCTCCGATATCGTTTCCGGTCGCAAGCAGGCGACCATCAGGAGAGAACGACGTGACGATATTCCAATGCAGGTCGTACACATCGCGAGGCAGGAGAGACAGGAGTTCCGTCGCCGTGTGGACCTCCCAGATTTTGATGTCTTTGTTTTCGTTGCCACGCGCCAGCATCAGTCCATCCGGCGAAAACGACAGGGAATGGATGGCATGATCATACCGGCCGAACAGCATGCGGATAAATTCACCCGTCTTGGGATTCCAGATGCGAATCGTTCGGTCGGTCGAGCCGCTCGCAAGGATCTGACCGTCCGGTGAGAAGGCGAGGCAACGCACCGTGTCCGAATGGCCCCGCAAAATCTTCAGCATGCGCCCCGTTTCGAGCTCCCAAATGCGGATCGTGTGATCCACGCTTCCGCTGGCGACCAATGTGCCTTCCGGATGGTACGCGACCGTCCAGACGGGATCATGGTGTCCTCGAAACACGCGAACTTCCTTGGCGCCGGCCTTCCATAAGGCGGCGCAATCAACTCCCTGGGCGGCGGGAGGCATTCCCTGCGGCATCGTCGGCACCGAAGATCCTGCCTGATTATCGGCCATCATGCCTTCCTTTGGCGGTTTCGCTGGCTTGCAATGGTGAGCGACCGGTACCTATAATGTGAGGTGCGTAGATCATAGCGAACGTAAAAAAGGGAAGTCAAGGAGGCTCCATGGAATTGCGGTTTCAGCCGGCGTTGATCCAGGAAGTGATCGACGCCTTCATCGAAAAGACCGAACGGGAAGGCGACCCCACCTTCTATAAGGAATTCCATGAACTCGCCGACCCGATTTACGAGAACTTTCCCCTGGACGATCGGGAACCCGAATTCCAAAAGCTGTATCAATATCTCTTTGGCCATTGGGGATTTTCGGAGATCATTCGCGAGACGTTCGATGAGTTTCCGGAGTTGCGGAATCGTATCGGCATCACATTGGTTCGCGGTGTGCTCAAGGAGGACCAGGAATCTGTCGATCTGATGAGGAAGTGGGGCACGGTCGAAGAGGACTTGGCCAAAACATTCGAGGCCAAGGGCCTGAAGGGCGTCGGCATCAAATTGGTGCCGCGTCGGTTCTATGACCCCGCGCTGCCGAGGTTCTGCCGCCACGAATTGTTCCACATCAAGGATATGTTGGATCCGGCATTTCTGTACGACCCGGACATTAAGGTAGGCAACAGCCCGGGCGAGGAGAGTTTGATCCTGAGCCGGTATCGGGTGCTGTGGTGTCTCAGTATTGACAGCCGCCTGACCCGTCTGGGCAAGGAGCCGGTGTTCGGGAAAGAGCAGCGGTTTCATGAGTTCTCCACGTGGTACCGGAAGATTCCCGGAAAACAATTGGTCTCGGTGTTCGAAGGTCTCTGGACCACGGAGCAATTCACGCACCCGGAATTGATCGACATGGCGACGGATACTCTTAAAATCCTCGACCGGGCGATTGAAATTGACGGTGCTGAAATTCCCGAGCGGAAGAAGGTGATGCTATTGCCGGGATTCCCGTGTCCGCTGTGCGGATTTCCGACCTATCACTGGGTGGAGAATCTGAATGAGGAAGTGGAACCCGGGGTCCTCGACTATATCCGTGAAAACCATCCGGGGTGGGATCCGGAATACGGCGGCTGCGACCGGTGCATCGAAGTCTACAAACTTCGAGCTGCGGGTGTGATGGGAGACTGACGAGGGTCATGGCGGACGACATCGACAAAGGCCGCCGCCAGTTCTTCAAGCAGTCCGTCTGGTCGATGGGCAAGGCGGTCCATGAATATTACGAGCAACAGAAAGAGACGGCCGCTCCGGCGCAGCCGGAAGCGGAGGTTAAGCATAGAACCGACTGGCTTCGCCCGCCGGGAGCCGTTGAAGAAGAATTATTCGTCGAGCGGTGCACGAAATGTGGCGACTGTATCCCGGCATGCCCGTATGGGAGTATCAAGAAAGATCCGGCCAACGGGTATCCGATTCTCTTTGCCAATGAGTCGCCGTGCTTTCTCTGTGACGACTTGCCGTGCATCGCGGCCTGCGAGACAGAAGCATTGGTACCTGTGGGGAGTCGAGCCGACGTCCGCATGGGATTGGCCAATGTCAACCGCCGAGACTGTACGGCTGACCAAGGGTGTCAGTTCTGTATCGCCAAGTGTCCGGTCGAGGCGCTCATGGTCGCCGATTTTAGCGACCCGTATCCCGTTGTAGACCAAAGCAAATGTGTTGGATGCGGAATCTGTGAGCAGGTATGTTCAACCGTCAATGACAAGCTCGCCATCAAGGTGTTTTCGGGGCGTCCGATGGTGGCCATTTCTGATTTAGAGCATGACTAGATTGGGGAAAAATGGCCTTGACATCGCGGAAGCCTTTTCTTATCCTTAGGCGGCTCAAAGCTAAAGCTGTAGGAGGCTGAGGGCAATGGGTTCACAAGCAGTTTCGGGAAGTTCCACAGGAAAGATCGGTCTTGCCGATGCGCCGCCGGTTGAACTTGCTCTCTCGAGAAGCAAGCTCTATCTGCTGTTGTCGTGGGGGTTTCTGTACCCCGAAGAAGACGAATTTTACAACTATCTGCAAGAGGGAGAATTCGTCGAAGACGGTCTCTCCGCAGTCGAAACCCTCGAAAAAAGTCTCAATGGCACAAAAGCCTCTGCGAAAGTTCGCGATCTTGTCGCTCCGATCAGAAGGTTTCTGGAACAGATCGAGGAATGGGAGACGGAGAATTTCAAGACCTGGGAATTCAGCGACCTCCAAGATGAACATCGCCGTGTATTCTCGAACGTCATCAGCTTGGATGCGCCTCCTTATGAGACCTTGTTCGGCAATGAGCACGTCTTCCAGCAGTCCCATACCATGGGAGACATCGCCGGATACTATAAGGCCTTCGGGCTTGAATTGGCCGAAGTCGTCCACGAGCGGCTCGACCACCTGAGCGTTGAGATGGAGTTTCTCCATTTCCTTGCCTATAAAGAATCCTACGCCCTCTGTCACGACGGGGAAGAGAAGCTTCAGATCGTCGTGGACGCGGAAAAGAAATTTGTCAGGGATCACATCGGTCGCTGGGCACCCCTCTTCGCCGACATGGCCTCCAAAAAAGCGCAGCGTGGGTTCTTCATGTTGCTGTGCGAACTCTGCAAAGCGTTTCTGAAATTCGAGTGCGGCTATCTTGGAGTGACACCCCAACCTTACAAGGAAACTGACTACAAGCCGGCCACGTTCATTGCCCCTGAAGGAGCGGTCTTTGAATGCGGAGCTCAGGACCTGGGGAACGAATTGAGTGTCCTTCTGGACGAAGTCGGTGGACGTTCCCAGATGGAGAGCGGTGAGCCTGAAGGGGGAGGAAGCGGCCAAGCCGGCCATGCGTAATTCCGGCTCTGGCGAGTGATCCGGCGTTTTCGTGCCAATAAGCAAGCGGGCGTTTTTCGGTTAATATTCGGTTAATATTTAATAGAGGAGGGGCTGTCGCTATGGAAATCATGCAGACGAAGAACAGGGCCGTCGTATGGGGCGTGCTCCTGAGCGCCTTCATCGTAGGCATCGTCTTGACACTGGGACAGGTTCCGCTGGCTGTCAGCCAGCCGGTTGCGATTCAGGTCAAGGCAATCAAGGGGCCGGTTCCGATGGATGGAGCCAATCCAATCTGGGAGAACGTCCCCGGTGTGGTCGTTCCGTTGAGCGGGCAGACGATCACGACGCCGATGCACCCGAACATCGCGGTGAAGTCGGTCTTCGTGAAGGCTGTCACGAACGGCAAGGACATCGGCATTCGCTTGGACTGGGGTGACCAGTCGAAGAACGATACCACCATCGGACCACAACACTTTCGGGACCAGGCCGCCATCCAATTCCCCGTGAATACGAGCGGCGCGCCGCCGTTCCAATGTATGGGACAGTCGGGCGGCACCGTGAATATCTGGCGGTGGAACGCGGAGTGGCAGAAGGACTTGGGCAAGGATAGCGCGGGAATCTGGGATGTGGACAATGAATATCCCGCGATTTTCTGGGATTACTATTACGAGGAGCCGGCCGGCGGTGTGACGTACCTCGACCGCGTGGGTCGCAGCATGGGTCCGTTCAACACCGGCATTTGGTCCGGGAACATCTTGTCCGATCCTGAGATGCGGATCGGCTCCGTGGAAGATTTGAATGCGAACGGTTTCAGCACGTTGACCACGCAGGCTCATCAGGATGTCGTCGGAAACGGTCTGTGGGAACCGGCCGGTTCCATCAAGGGCGGATGCTGCACGGGCCCGACGTGGCGCGTGGTCTTCAAGCGTGCGCTGACCACTTCCGACCCCAACGACGTCCAGTTAAAGACGGGGGCGACGCCGATGGCCTTCGCGGTCTGGGACGGTCAGAACCTCGAGCGTGACGGCATGAAGGGTATTTCCACCTGGTTTACGCTGCAAATTCCGTAAGCTGAGGCGGATAACTTCCGGCTTGCCGAACCGTTCGGCAGGCGATCACAGAGCCCCGGGGGAGTCGATTTCCCCCCGGGGCTTTTTTTCACCCGAGTGCCGTTTCCCAGCCGCTGGCTTCCTTGCAATTTTGGCCGCCGAGGGTGTATAAAACTTTGGTATTGATAGCTGTCTGTTGATCGGAATCCTGTGGATTTCTTGCTAATTTTTTAGCGCTGTTTGAGGAGCTAAGCGTTGTTCCGATGAAAACGGTCTTGTTGTTTCCTCCCACATGGCACCCGTCCCAACCCTACCTCAGCCTGCCTTCCCTCACCGGATTTCTCAAGCAGGCGGGGGTTACGGATGTGACGCAGCGGGATCTCGGGATCGAAGTGCTGGACGGGTTGCTCTCCCAGGACACCGGCCGTGAAACCTACGAGCGCATACAGGAGAAAATCCAACGGCTGGAGCGATCAGGGACCCGGGGGGAAACCGGCCCGTCCAGCCAGGAGCATCTCGCCCGGATGCGTGAGGCACTCGATTGGTTTCCGCCGCTCTACGATCAGATCGACGATGCGAAACGCACCTTGCGGTCCGAGTCGTTTTACGACCTCGAGCGGTACCGTGAAAGCTTATTCCTAATCGATCAGTACCTCGCGTTTATCTCCACGCTTTATTTTCCGACACGCATTTCCGTCGTCGACAATCAGTGGCGGCATTCCATCTATTCGTCAAAGGACATCCTCAAGGCCGTTGCCGATGAGGAAGAAAA
>Ga0066710_100006627_pt1 | contig 10869 bp, 4 predicted proteins | sample GraSoiAngelo_159_FD_79666 | JGI IMG/M metagenome (GOLD analysis project Ga0066710, IMG submission 79666) | Grasslands soil microbial communities from the Angelo Coastal Reserve, California, USA - 14_1009_16_40cm | ecosystem: Environmental > Terrestrial > Soil > Grasslands | place: USA...
GTTACAATATTTTACCGGACCTTGTAAGGAGTCGAACCTAGGGTGTTGAACTAACAATTTGAAAGCCCTTAGTGAGTGTCTGACTACAGTTGAAACTGATTGCTGAAAACTAGAAGAACTTTATGTCAATTTTCGTAATTTTCCTAATCTTGCAAAGACAAGTATTATGAAGATGGTTGATAACACCAAAACTTGAGCTGCCACCTCGCCGAACTCTGGCACAGACGCCTCTATTACTTTGGTTTGTGTGACAACAAACCCTCCAATTTTGGAGCTTGCTATTATGCTAAACTTGCCTGATGTGGCGGTTGGTGGGATCTTGAACTGTACTGCAAAGTTTCCATCCTGGTCTGCTTGCAGGGTTCGAATAAGGATTAGATTTCCGTCCGAGTCTTTGACTTGGATGGCAACAAGTGCACCTGGCTGTCCTGTTACCATCCCGCTGACTTGAACGGTATCACCTGGAAGATAAGTGCCCTTGTTTGTTGTCAGTGTAATTGACTGGTCCTCTTGGGCAGATGAATTTGAGAGTCCAGCTAGAACAAACAATACGGGTACAGCTAAAACTATCAATCCGAATTGATTTTTTCTATGATAGCCCAACAAAGTATGATACTTCATTTGATTGCGACGTCCCTCCTTTAGCTGCCCAGTCAGTAAATACGTTGGCGTAGATACTAGCTAACCCTGGTTCGGCCTGCGCAGGAACATAATAAGGAAGAACCACCTCTGATTGGCCCGGATTTAACGTATACTGTGCAGATACAGTACCAAGGCCACTTATGTTAGAATCAAAGATGTTTATTGTAACAAGAGATTGTGGTGACGCATTAGAGTCTAGTACCACCTTGACGTATCCAGTATGTCCTTTCTTGAGCAATGATACCGGATTTCCTTGTTTATCGGTTGGTTGGACGGATACAATTGATATTCCACTTGGCCCAAAAGAATTGTTTTCTATATCTGCAACACAAGGATTTACTCCATTTATAACACCAAGGTGACCATTTTTGTCAAAGCATGATTGTATCCTACTGTCTGCAAGACCATATGCAACATTTAGCTGATTGTTTAAATTGATTACCTGGACGTGATTTATCTTGGCATACCTGTAAAAGGTTTGGATTGCCTCGTCCCAGCTTCCACCGCTATTAAGTACGGCCTGCATCGCGCTGTTTGCCGCACTGACTCGTTGTTTCATGAAATCAAACTCACTTTGAAATACAGCCTTTGTTCTGTTGTCACTTACAGTTGCAAGAAATCTTGCATAAGCTGCGTTTGATGTGTTATTTGCATTCATCTTTTCAAATGATATCAGATCCTCTTTGAGTTTGTCTGCAGCGACCTGTCTTTGCTGTTTGATTAACTGTTGATTTAGTTTGGTTAGAGTCTCATTTCCTAGAATGTTTGCTACCTGTCGCTTTGACGCCTCTATCTCTTGAAGTATCTTAACTGCCATTGGATTGTTTAAAAGATCTGGACCTGCCAGGGTGGTAAATTGAGTCGGCCCTATCTTAGTTACATTTCCAGACTTGACACCCCGACTTGTAGTGTCCATATTGTCCAAGTTGAAACTTACCAGCTCAATTGATTTTCTTGCATTTGTTGTACTGTCTTTCGCGTATGCAAGTGCCAAAAGATGTGCCTGTGCTGGACTCATAAAGGTCATGGAATCATTTGAAATTACAACTCCAAGTGTGACAAGAGCTTGGTCGTTTGTCATCTTAACATTATGTGCGTTTACGTTACCTAAAGCCGTTCCATTTTCATCTGCAGCGCACACATGTGGTGGATTTGGGGTGTATGATACTGGAAGTGTGGAAGGATCTTGCAGGTCTGCCGCAAGACACGACTCTACAGTCAGTGGTGTGCCACCATTTCCTGGCCAGTCAGAATATGCATCAGTGAAAACATTGGCTAGTCCGACTTCGGCATCAGATGGAATGAAAAATGATAAAGTCAATTCAGATTTTCCCGAATTTATAATAGATTTGATAGAGGCTGTGCCAAGACTGTTTTGGTTAGAGTCAAACAAGTTAAGGGTAAGTAGTGCCGGCATCTTCTCGTCAGATGAAAGTGATACCTTGACAAATCCATTCTGACTTTTCTTTAACATAGAAACAGAGTCCCCTTGTTGATTTGTTATCTGTACAGAATCAATTGATATGCCGTGAGATTTGATTATCGTAAACTCTGTTGAGTTTGTATAATGCCTTCCGGCAACCACAGCTGTTGCAACTTCCTGGTAGACTCCAGTTTGATAGTTATCAGGTATTTTAAACTGTAAAGATCCTGTACCGTTTTCATCTGTTGTCACGGTCCTTGAGATTATATTGTCTCCTTTAGGATCTGAAACTCCAATGGCAATATTTTGTAAGCCCTGACCTGGAAGATTCACAGACAAAGTGGCCACATCATCAAAGGTATAGTATGACTGGTCTGCACTAAACGAGAGAGAATCTGGAAGTACAATTGTTGATAACTGCGATGTGCCAAAGGCGCGGGAATGTGAACCATCTCCACTATAGGTAGCGTTTACTGTTACCGAATTTGTAGATGATGCAGGTGGAGTGTATGAAACAGTACAGACTCCTGATTCAAGTGTACAGGTGGTTAGATTGAAGGTACCGCCTGCATTTCCATCACTCCATGAGACAGTACCAGTTGGAATACTGGGCAAGCTTGATTTATCAGCAAATGTATCGCACCAGCCACTTGGGCTTATGCAGTGAAAAGTCGTAGGCAAGCTTGTCGTATCAGAAATTTTTGCAGTAAATGTTACTTCTGACCCTTGAATTACCGTGGCAGGATTTGGTGTAATGACTACATCAGTACCATGCGGCATATTTACTCTCAAAGAAGATTTGCTCGTACTTGCAGAATGGGTGTCATCTCCTGCATAGCCTGCTCCTATCGTTATGCTGCCTGTATAACCAGCAGGCGGAGTGTATAATACCGCACAGCTACTAGCTGAAAGAGTACAGGAAGCTGGACTAAATGTACCGCCTACGCTATCATTCCATGATACGGTACCAGTTGGAACACTGGGTGATTTTGACGTATCAGCTACTCTTACAGTAAATGTCACTTGCGACGCTTGATTAATCCAAGACAGATTTGGTGTGACAGTTGTTGAGGTATCGTGGAAAATATTTATTGTCAGTGGTAGTGTAATTTCTCCCGCAGAATGGGTGTTATCTCCTCCATAGTTTGCAGCTATTGTTATTGTGGCTGTGTGGTGAGGATCTGGAGTGTATGATGTTATACAGTTGCCAGATGACAGAGTACATGAAACTTGGCTAAATGTTCCACCATCGTTGCCATCACTCCATGTTACAGAACCAGTTGGAGTAGTGGGTGAGCTTGAAGTGTCAACTACTCTAACAGTAAACGTCAGCTGTAATCCTTGATCTACTACGGCAGGGTTTGGTGTAATAGATAACGAAGCGCTATGCAGTGCAACCAGTGTTATAGTGGATATATTCGAAGCTGTAAGGTGTGTACTGTCCCCTTGGTATCTTGCAGTTATTGTTATGCTACCAGTGGCACTAGTAGATGGAATATACACCGTATTACAGCTCCCAGATGAGAGGGTACATGAGACTTGACTAAATGTTCCTCCGCTACTTCCATCACTCCATGAGACAGTACCTGTTGGAATGGTAGGTGAGCTTGATGTATCAGCTACTCTTGCAGTAAATGTTACCTGTGATCCTTGATTTGTTGTGCCAGAGCTTGGCGTGACAGTAACAGAAGTTGTACTGTTTGTAATCGATGAACTTGTATTGTTAGGGACGGTATCACTAGTGTTGTTTGTTTTGTGCGATGTATTATTTGCAGGTGGGGGACTGCCAGTCAAAGATGAATTGCTTGATGTGGTAACAGTTGGCGGTGGACTTGACGTTGCATTATTTGTAGTTCCAGTCCCGGTAACGTTTGAGCTCTGGGATGGAGGATCTATGGAAAAAGCGTACTGTGGAAAAATTAAGATAGCAAAAAACGAAAAAAGAAGTAGATATTTTGTCCTCATGTGGAGTTTGTTCCGAGGAATGAGACATAAAAGATTAACGTAGCTTTGATCCGGAAAAATACTCTATTTTGGATTATATCTAGAATTCAGACAACAATGGACTTGGATTCTCTTGGGAACATAGAGTCTAAAGTACGAAATCCTGAGCAACTCCTATCTAGCATCAAGTCAGCAAGGTGTTAATGCAAAAGACAGCAATACTTTTTGTCATTGCCTTTTCAGCGGTCTTGGTGTGTTTTCCTCAAATCAATGCATCTGCAAAAGAAGTGAGCTATCGCGGAACTTCCGTTGATTTGATACCACAAGCTGATAAGACGTGGATTACAATGGATCCTCTACAATGTCCTGAATATAGCGGTGGCATGGATAACTGGAGCAAGGCGCATAACAATGCAACATATCCAGTGGGTCAAGGGAATGATGATACAAGTATCAAGAATTATTACAAAAAGCAAGGAATTGTAATTTTTGATACGAGAATTGTCTCATGGCCTGATACAGGCGTCTGTGCAGCATGTAGCTGTCCCACCGGAGACACATTGTATCTTTTAGTTTCGAATTCAGACGTTTCCAAAATGCAAAAATTCGGATATTCTATAATATTGGGTGAAATCAAACAAGGCCCTAAACCTTCTGTAAACCAAACTGGCAACACAACTCTTGTCAGCCATAGTAACATCTCAATTATTTCAGTCCAAGCAACGGATCAACAAGCACACCATGTCTTAAAATTTGCCAGAGGAACAAACGGATTTGCCAAAGTAATCCTGTCATCCCAGTCAGACCAAATGGCATTGACCACTGTTGACTTGATTGCTTCTGATCTTACCAGTCTCGGAACTGGTTCTATCAAATCTATTTTGAATCAAACAGGTTCGCAAATGACCTTGTCTTTTTTTATTCCAGATAGTACGAAGAATGGAACTGCAAATATTTGCGTTGATGTCTATTCGGATTGGCCAGACAAAGGTGGATTTCCACTTGCTCCAGAATCGTGTGTGAAAGTGCAAATAGGAAGCGCGACTCGGAATCACGGTAACAATACAGTTGACTTGGAAGAAATAATTGGAATAAACGACTCAACTCCAAACGAAGTTACAAATTCTACAATTTCCACTCAAGATATCGAATGCACCAGTTCCACAAATGATACCCAATCAGTAGATCTAGATAGAGACAACTATCTTCAATCCAAAGTCACTTTGAGGGCAGGGCAAAAAGTATTTCCTCTACTTGTCCAAAAGATCTGCCCAGACCATGTAGTTGGTCTAGTATTTTATGCATATCCTGTTTGTTGCCACCCGGAATCTGTAATACTGCATATAGGAGATTCTGCAGGGGGTTGCGGAGAAACCCATTTTACTCTTCTTAGTATTCAAGGCAAGACCGCTACGTTTTCAACGTCCATTCATAATGGAGGAGGATGTCCTATTTGTCTATCCGGTACTACTATGATAGATACTCCAAATGGTCCAATTAGCGTAAAGGAACTAAAAATTGGCATGCCCGTGTGGACTATGGACAATTATGGTCACAAGCAGACTTCGGTAGTTTCAAAGACTAGTAAAATCCCCGTTCCTTTCACGCATGTCATGATTCATCTCATGCTTGCCGATGGAAGGCAGCTATTTGTTTCGCCTAATCATCCGACAACGGACGGCAGACAAATAAGAGATCTGAAAATGGGAGATACTCTATACGGGGTACAAGTAAAAACTATCGAATTTGTTTCGTACCACGAACATTTTACATATGATATTTTGCCGTCTGGTCCAACGGGATTCTACTGGGCTAATGGGATCCTAATTGGCAGCACCCTTAAATGAAAACTCTACACCTTTCAATAATTGTCATTTTCATCTCTGGATTGCTATTTGTCATATCAAACCCAGTTTTTGCTCCATGTCTTGTTGGTGTAACTAAATGTGGTCCACCACCAGGAGTGACAGTTGTTGCAAGTACAGATAGTCAGTTTTATGAAAAAAATGACACAATCAATATCCAAGGCCGAATTTATCTCCAAAATTACACAAAACTAGTCACAATCCAAGTTATCAATCCAAATAACACAACAATACAAAGCATTGATGTGCCTGTAACTAATGATACATTTGGAACAAAGATTGTGGCAAATTTTGATAAAACTGGATTGTACCACCTTGTCACTTGTGTGCAAGATTGGTGTGATAGGTCATATTTCAAATTTGTTTCAGAGCCATATACGACGACTTTTAACGGAAAAGACTTTGTCATCAAATACAAGAGCTTTGCAGATCTTGTAGGAATGGAGGCAGACGTTAACAGTCAAGCATTACGAGTACACATAGCAAATGCAACAGCTCAAGGGTTACAGTTTGTAATTGGGCTTCCAAGGGAGTTGATTGATTCAAAAGGATATGATGGAAAGGATGCAAGCTTTAGGGTCTTGGTAGGCATGCACCAGCCTGACAAGTACATGCAGCCTGCAAACTTTACAGAGATAGCAAGCAGCTATTATTCCAGGACACTTGCAATACACATACCGTATGAACCGGTTCCAAACTCTGCTGGTGTGTGGGATTTTAAAATAATGCCTGCTGACGTGAACTTTGGACCATCGGCATCTGCAGAACCTCCGCTGAAGCTATTCAAACTAGGAATGGCTGTAACTGACATTAAATGCAAACAGGATTTTCAACTTGTAATAAAATCAGAAGATAACTCTCCTGCATGTGTGAAACTACAGACAGCCGAAAAGCTTGTCGCGCGCGGGTGGGGCTACAAATCATTATCTGATATCTATACAAGAAATGCTGATCCTAATATCCTATCACAATTCCAATCAGAGATAATTAGCAGTCAAAAAGCAATTCAAATTGTACAAGATTACATAAAAGAAAAGAATCTCACACTGAGTCTGAACACAAATCAGAATAACGTCCGAATTGTTACCTCGCTAGGATACGTGCAGATATTGCCACCTAATGGGTACTCTTACTTGCTAAACGTAGACCCTAAGACAGGTCTTCCGTTGGAAGAAACGCCGTTTAACGGTACTGATTATCGTTACAAGAATCCTCAATGGTGGATTGAGCTTGAGAAAAGCTATCTTGGAATTGCAAGTAACAGAACTGAAGATGGTAATGTAGTTTGGGATGTGGTTTATACTAACTGTTCATCTTGTATTTCCAACAATCCATCGTTTTTTGTAGATGCAATTACAGGTAAAGTCATACGTGCGTATACTGGATACTGAAAAGCATGAAGGAGAAGAAAATGAATCCTATGCATCGAAGATTGTTACAGCATTAACCTACGCCATTTTTTTAAACCATATCTGTCCAGTACGTATACAAAATGAAAATTCTGTTTCTAGGCATCTTTGCTTTATCAATCATTGCAATCATAAATGTCGGTACCATATATGCACAATATGGCGGACCGGTGATGGGACCGTCTGCTACCATCTCCGATGTTGCTACTTCTGCAAATAATGTGTACGTAACATGGAACGGAGAGGATCAAGACACCAAATCGCCTGCTGCTTTTTTGAAATCAAGCAACGATAACGGAGCAAGCTTTGGAAAAACCATCAACCTTGCCCAGTATGGCGCATCACCACACGATCTGTTCCGTCCAAATGTAAACATGGCTTCATCAGAAAACAACCTGTATCTTGCGTGGTCTGACTGGAAACCCAACACACTTGATTCGGACATATTTTTCATGAAAAGCAGTGATGGCGCAAGCACATTTGACAAGCCATTTAAGATAAAGACCGGCAACGGCATATCAACTGTAGTCTCCATAAGTTCAAGCGAAGATAACGTCTATGTGCTGATGTATAACAACACAGATTCTGATTACTCTGATCTATTACTTGTAACAAGTAATGATAACGGAGAAACGTTTGGAAAACCACTCTCGATTTCTACCAACCACAAACTGATGATAGGAAACGTGCAAATGTTGACTTTTAAAAACAATATCTACATTGTAGCTAGTGGAAGTTACTGGGGCTCACAAAATGGTGTCGTAATGTATTATGAAAGCAATGATAGCGGCAAGTCTTTCTTGCCAGTAACTATTGCAGATGAAGTATTAGCATTTATCCCCCAGGTAGGAGTGTCAGGTAATGACGTATACGTAATTTGGACCCAGATGGTAGAACGAGGCTCTGCCTTGTTTTTTGAAAAAAGCGTAGATGGAGGTGTAAGTTTTGGCAACAAATTGCAGATAAATCAGGACGGGGATTCAAGATGGCCCCAGATGATAGTATCACAAAATAATGTCTTTGTCAAGTGGGTCCAGTCTTTTCCATCAGGGGGAGACAAGCTGTTATTATCCAAAAGCACTGATAAAGGAAATACATTTTCTGCACCACTAAACTTGGGAGGCTATACTGCCGGTTTTGATTTTTCACAGATTGGAATCTTAGAAAACGGAAACATGTTTGCAGTGTGGACAGGTGAAGATGATCCTTCATATTCTCACTCTGGAATATCTTTTAGAAAAAGTACAGATGGAGGTGCGACATTTGGTGACATATACGATCTCAATGTAGCTAGCAAGACAGCCATACTTAATCCAAAAATTGCTTTGATTCAAAATAACATCTATGTTGCAGGCGATTCTGGGTCTGCTGGAATAGATGATATAACTTTTAGGGCAAGCTCAGACTCGGGTAATACTTTTACAGGCCCTACAAATTTGAATTCTGATGAACCAGTACAGAGTTCCAATCCATCGCAGCTGGTACCAATACCGCAATTCAAGCCAGACATACCTACAGGTGTTCCTGCAAACTCACAGTTTTCAAATTCACAAAACGCATCATTTGTACTTGGACAACTAGACTTTATGTCAAACTCTGCAAATCCCACAGCAAGTACATTTTCTGCTCCGCATTTTGTTGCGTTTGACTCGCAGGGAAACCTATGGGTTTCTGATGGAGGAAACGACAGGGTGCTTGAGTTTGCTCCTCCATTTACTATTGGCAAATCAGCATCAGTGGTATTAGGACAGAAAGATTTTACATCATGGCAGGTGCTAAACGGAACAAACCCAAGATCATTGTATCATCCACAGGGTCTTGCATTTGATAAAGAGGGAAACCTCTGGGTTGCAGACGGCGCATCAAACCGCATACTAGAATTTGAACCTCCATTTAAGACAGGACAGGTGCCATCCTTGGTACTAGGACAGAAAGATTTCGGCATAGGTGATTACCCTCAATCCGATACCTCGCAGCTCATGTATTATCCAGAAGGCATTGCTTTTGATCCAGATGGAAACCTCTGGGTTGCAGATACCAACAATAAATTGCTAGAGTTCAAACATCCTTTTTCAAACGGACAAGATGCTGCGTTGACATTGGGAAACATTACCCAAAATTCTGGAGTTACGGCAAGCACAATCAACTCCCCACTTGGAATTGCATTTGATAAAGATGGAAACCTCTGGGTTGCAGATTCTGGGAGTTACAGAATACTACGGTTTAATGCACCATTTTCAGACAATCAAGATGCGTCGCTGGTACTTGGGCATCAGGACTTTACAACAGGTGGGGAAGGAGTAGCCTCAGGTGCAAGCTCATTTCGAGATCCTTATGGCATAACATTTGATTCCCAAGGAAACCTCTGGGTTGCAGACTCTGGAAATAACCGGGTGCTGGAATTTGTTCCTCCTTTTACAAATGATCAAAACGCTTCCTTGCTTTTGGGACAGACAAGCTTCAATGCAGGAGCAATAGATAGTGCTGGACACACGATAAATTCACTGTACCAGCCTCACGGTATGGCTTTTGACAAATATGGCAATCTCTGGGTTGTAGACTCTGCAAACAACCGCATCCTAGCTTACAAGTCAAACCAGTCAACAAATTCCCAGATAGTCTTTCCAGATTCTAATTTGAATTCTAGCCAATCAAAAAATGCAAACTTGCCAAACGCATATGAGCAGGCAGCAAACCAGATGGTCGAATGCTCTAAAAAGCTAGGCATATCGTCTGATAACCAAACTGCGATTAATCTGGTGCTTGGTTCAAGTGAGTTCAAATCCCAAGTACAAGGATATGATTATAAACCAAATGGGATAGCAAACTCATTTCATCTTTGTACATTGGATACGGTAGAAGCAGTCTATTCTCTTTATGACAAGGATGGCAAATATGTCAAGTCATTGTATGTGTCAATAGATCCGTCTCTGACAAAGATACTTGGTATAAGAGAAGAGGCGGGAGGTGCACAATATGGTGGTGTAAGTGCAGGTCTTGCTAGTACACAACCGATTTTATCCCCTCTAAAGCAATTCAAATCAGGAATTGCAGCAAATGATATAAAATGTGAACAAGGTCTTCAACTTGTAATCAAAGCAGAAGATGGTTCTCCTTCATGCGTTAAACCACAAACCGTACAGAAACTTGTTGAGCATAGATGGGGGTGGGCAATGCAAGCAATAGATTCCATCAAACCATTGCGGCCAAATAGGATCATAGGTCTGGAAAATGATACAGGGGTAGCCACTTTGGGAAATCAGACTTATTATTTTGAAACACCAAACTATACTGAAACCGCATATGTTTCCCACGTACAAGTTTCGTTTCATGATGTGGTCTTTACCTTGTTTCCATCCGGATTTAGAGGAGGACTACCAGATAATGGCTGTGGGGGACAATACTATTGGACTGATGCCAAGTTTTCAGATGGCACTAGTGAATTATTACACATCTTTCCGATTACATCTATGAGCCAACAATGTTTAGCACTTCCAGAACCAACCCATTTCAGCACTCATACAAACCCACAGGCAGGTTTGACATTTTATGATGGGAAAATGAAATTACTAGTAAGCATGGAAGA
>Ga0066710_100006628_pt1 | contig 10869 bp, 6 predicted proteins | sample GraSoiAngelo_159_FD_79666 | JGI IMG/M metagenome (GOLD analysis project Ga0066710, IMG submission 79666) | Grasslands soil microbial communities from the Angelo Coastal Reserve, California, USA - 14_1009_16_40cm | ecosystem: Environmental > Terrestrial > Soil > Grasslands | place: USA...
CAAGGTAAGGTACCTTGACACCAGCGGGCCGTCCATGGCAAGGCGCTCAACCCGTCCATGGGAGCGCCGACACCTCTTATCGACGGATTGGGGCCCTTGATATCCCGGCTACAGTAGATTCGGCTATAAGACTTTGGACAATACTTCCTTCACCGTTTCCGACAAACGCCGGATCCCCTCGTCGATTTCTTCGGGCCTAAGGGCGCAATACGGCAGGCGTAGAAAACGCTCGCCTCCTCCATTGGGAAAGAACGCGAGCCCGTCAGCGAGATTGAGGTTGCGAGCCGCAGCCGCAGCGCGCACGGCTGTGGTTTGAACCCCCCTGGGTAGTGTGATGGAGAGGAAGAATCCGCCGTCCGGACGAGTGGCTTCCGCATCGGGCATGTACCGTGCAAGCGCCGAAAGGCAGGCATCCAGCCGAGGCGAGTAGAGGGTTTTTAATTTCTCAATTTGCGGCGCCAGCATTCCGCGCCGGCACCACTCGTATGCGATTCCATGGGCGAGATAGTTGGGACAAATATAGGTCTCCTCGGCCACTTTAGCCACCCTTGAGAGCAAAGCCGGATCGCCAAGCATGAATCCGAGGCGCGGTCCCGGTCCGATAAGCTTGCTAAAGGAACTCATGTGCAGCGTGCGGTTCGGCGCCATATCGTAGAGGCGCACTTCTTCACGTCCCCGGTAGCGTAGCGGGCGATACGGCGCGTCCTCAAGCAACAGGAAGTTGTGCTGCTCGGCCAATGCGGCAATTTTCCGGCGCTTCTCGCCCGAACATGTCGCGCCGGCCGGATTCTGGAAGTCCGGAATGATATAGAAAAAAACCGGCCGGTGCTTTCGGAGCTCGATTTCGAGCGCCCCGATGTCTGGACCATCCGCTTCAAGCGGGATGCCGATGACATGGGCCTCGTGACGGCGCAACAATGTTAAAGTCCGGTCGTAGGTCGGCGCTTCTGTAAAGACGATGCTGCCGGGTTCGAGTAGTTGCCAGCAAAGGAAGTCGACTAGCTGCAGCGACCCGTTTCCGGTCAGCACCTGGTTTGGCTTGACGCCCTGCCAGCCGGCGAGCCATTCAATCAAAGGCGCAAAACCCATCGCCGGGCCGTACTGCAGCATCGTGCGCCCGTGCTGCTGGAGTGAAGCAACCGCGGCATCGATCACGTCCTCTACCGGGAAGGATTCCGTGGCCGGAACGCCACGCGTGAAATTAATGGACTTCGGATCAGACATGGGATCACTCCGTAATGGTTTATAGGCCATCCTTGGCCAAATTCGACACCCCCAACTGTAGCGGCGGTCATAGGAGCTGTGAATAAATTGGAATCAAGTGTTATTCCCCTCCTTGCACGACCGCAAGGAGGGGAATCGCCCTATTCCAATTTCTTCACAGCTTCATAGACCGCCGCTACAGCAGATTCAAAAGGGCTAAATCCCCAGCGACGGTTCTTGTAAAATGTCGCGGCTTCAGTCCGGTTGTTTATGTCCGGCTCAAACAGTATCATTCGTAATTACGGTAAGGTATTGCAAACTGCTTATGGAGAAATCCAATTCTTAATTGGTTGGACCGGCGAGCCGTCCATTAGCGACGTCCATTGACTCCATCGATTTCGAAAATGAATGTCCTGGCTTACAGGTGTGAATAGTGACTGCACGAAAGAGAAAGATTTTGATCGTCGACGATGACGCCGGCATTCGGGAATCGCTGGCGGTCCTGCTGCAGAGTTGGGGGTTTGAGGCGCTTCAAGCCTGCGATGCGGTTGAGGCTGGCGAGATTGTTGACCGCCAGGATCCGGACATCGTCATCAGCGACGTGGTGATGCCCGAAATTTCGGGACTTGAGCTTCTGCAAAGTTTGAAGGCAGGCGATCCGCACCGGCCGGTTCTGCTCATCACGGCTCAAGGCAGCATCGACATGGCTGTCCAAGCGATGAAACAGGGTGCCAGAGATTTCCTGACGAAACCTTTAACCGATCTGCCCAAGCTGAAAGCGCTGCTCGACGATGCCGAACGTGAACTGGAATTGCGCCGCAAGGCGAGGCGATTGAGCCTGCGAGTCGAGTCCGAGGGTGGTCTGAGCGACTTCGTCGGCGCCAGCAAGGCCATGCGCGAGGTTTTCGAGCTGATCGAGAGCGTTGCGGGCCGCGACGTATCGGTGATGATTACGGGCGAGAGCGGCACGGGCAAAGAATTGGTGGCGCGCAGCATTCATCGGTTGAGCCGGCGGGAAAGCAAACCGTTCGTTGCGATCAATGCTGCAGCCCTGCCCGAATCGTTGATCGAGAGCGAGCTTTTCGGACACGAACGCGGCGCCTTTACGGGAGCCGTCGGAACGCGGCAAGGCTGTTTCGAACAAGCGAACGGTGGGACTTTGCTGATCGATGAGATTGCGGAAATGCCGGCCTCGCTGCAGCCCAAATTGCTCCGCGTCCTGGGCGATGGCCGCGTGCGCCGTCTCGGCGGCAATTATGAATTCGAATTCGACGTTCGCGTCGTGGCCTCAACGAACCGCGATCCCGCCAAGGCTATCGAAGAAGGATATCTTCGCGAAGACCTCTATTACCGGCTCAACGTTGTTCCGATCAGCCTGCCGCCACTGCGCGACCGCGCGGATGACATTCCGCTTTTGGTTCAGCACTTCATCGGCGATTTCAATCGCAAGCATGAACTAAAGATCGAGGGCACCACAGACGAGGCTCTGGCACTGCTCAAAGCCTATCAATGGCCAGGCAACGTGAGAGAGCTGAGGAACATCATCGAGCGCTCGGTCGTTCTCTCCAAAGGCGATTGGATCGAAGAGAATTACCTGCCACCCTACATCCGCCACCCCGGAACGCGTCCGGAAACCCTCGTGTTTAATGTCGGAGCAACGACCGTGGCCGACGCGGAACGGGAATTGATCTTGAAAACGCTCGAACATGCCGGCAACAACAAAGCGGAAGCGGCACGCCAGCTCGGCGTGGATGTCAAGACGATTTACAACAAGCTGAAGGCCTACGGTATCGAGGTATGAAAGTCTCCACCAGGACGATCTCCGGTTTTGGAATTCTGATGGTACTGGCTTTTGTGGCCCTGGGCTATCAGTTAAAAATCATTCATCAGATGCAGTCGATCAACCGGGACCTCTCTGCGATCAACTTTCACGCCGCATCAACGGCGCTGCGCATGGTGCAAAACGCGGAGACGATCGGGGAGTTTTCTGCAAAGTATTTCGTTTTGCCGGATCCCTACCTTCGCGGACTTGAGAGCGAGCGGGAAGAGTTTCTCCGAGACCTCGCCGAGCTCGCGAAGACGGTGCGCTCCGAGAGAGAGCGAAACCAGGTACAACTGTTGGCCAAAGCCTTCGACGACTACTGGCGGATCTTCAGCCGGGTCAGGGAAACAAACCAGTCTAAAGACTTAGAGTATCTGCCGCCCAGCCTGAGCGCTGCTATCAATCACGTGCAGGCGCAAACCGATGTCCTGTATGACGCCATTCAGGTCTCGATTCGAGAACAGGTCCAGCGGGCAACCGAAGCGGGGCAGAAAGCCGAATGGTTCTCCTGGGCCGCCGGGGGCCTGGCCATATTTTTTGGTATTATCGTCGCGATTCTGACAGTCCGCGCGATCCATCAGCCGCTACGCCGCTTAACGCAGGGAACACGTGCCCTTTCTAAGGGGCAGTTTTGGCACAGGCTTCCCGACCACGGAAGCAGCGAGTTTTCCGAACTGGCGCGGGATTTCAATCTCATGGCTGAAAGGCTTGGCGAACTCGATCAGATGAAGAAGGATTTTGTATCGCACGTCTCCCATGATTTAAAGGCGCCGTTGGCCTCCATCCGTCAGGTGATGCATCTTCTCCTCGAAGAGATTCCCGGATCACTCAACGACCAGCAAAAAAGTCTATTGCGGCTCAGTTACAACAGCGCCGAGCGGCTTGCAGCCATGGTGGGCAATCTGTTGGATGCCGCTCGCGTGGAAGCCGGAACTATGGAATACGATATGGCGGCGCGGGATCTCGTGCCTTTAATCCGAACCGTGATTGACGAGTTTGAAGTACAGGCGCAGGAGAAAGGTATGCGGCTGAGGCTGGAATCCGAGGAGCCCTCGATGCCTGTCGAATGCGATAGAGAACGGATCATGCAAGTCATCGGCAACCTGCTGGAAAATGCGCTGAAATTCTCACCAAATAACAGCGAGATCGTCACTCGTATTAGCAAAGGCACGAACGGATCGATCCTTACGACAGTTACGGACTGCGGTCCGGGCGTCCCCGACGGGCATAAAAGCAAAATCTTTCGCAAGTTCCATCAGGTAAAGCAGGGGAAAATGATGGCGGGACAGGGAGTCGGGCTCGGCCTGGCGATTTGCAAGACGATTGTCGAAGCGCATCACGGAGAAATATGGGTTGAAGATCATCCGCGGGGCGGTAGCGTATTTTCTTTCATATTGCAGGCGGCGGCCGCAGAGGAGGTTCTCAAATGCGGGCAAAGCGTCTAGCGTTTCTGGCATTGTGGGCCATCCTGGCGTCGACGGCCTGTCAGAAACGCGCCCGGGTATCGGCTCCACCCCCGCCTGCTCCCCCACCAGCAGCTATAACCGAGATTGAATCGGCGGACCTCGCATTTTCCTCAGGCGGCTATGATGAAGCCGGCCGATTCTACGAAAATTACCTGCGCACGGCGCCCAACGGAAGCCAGCGCGATCTGGCGCTGTTCCGTCTCGGCCTCACCTATGTGCTGCGCACCAGCCCCGCCCCGGACTGGCAACGCGCTACCACGCTGTGGAAGCAGCTGGCTAATGATCATCCCATGAGTCTTCTCAAGCCAGCCGCCACTTTAATCCTTTCTCTCCACTCCGAACTCGACCAGCTAACCGCGGACACAAAGACGCGAGACCAACGCATTCGCCAGTTGAGCAGCGAATTGGAAAGACTGAAGAAAATTGACGCCGGGCGGGGGAAGCGCCCCTGAAAAAGGCGGTTTGAGACACAAAGACACAAAGGCACCAAACCACCCAGAAAGGCCGTATAAATAACCTTCAAAAAGCGGTCTTTCTGGGTGGCTTGGCGCCTTTGTGTCTTTGTGTTTCTTCTAAGGTTGGACTTCAAAACCATCTCCGTCGTGGAGAACTTCCACGTTTTGAAGGTTTTGAGCAGGTCCACAGTCCGGCCAGCTTCTGCCGAACTCCCATGCATTGAAAAACATAGCCCGACTTGACCGAAAGGTAGTCCTGTTGCGATAGGAAAGACAGCGCCGGTGCTTCATGCCCGGCGATTCCGGAGGAGGGAAATTGCAATGCGAAGATTTTTGATTGTTCTGCTGATATCCGCGACCGCCAGCCTTTCGACCGCGTGCATGGCCACAAGAAAATTCACGCGTAATGAGGTCAAGACCTCGTCGGATCAACTCAACACGCGGATCGACAGCACCAAAGACGAACTCAATGGTGAGATCAAAGAAACCCGGGACAATGTTGACCGGGTCAATACGAGAGTAACCGGCGTGGATGGTCGAGTAACTGACTTGGATTCCAGGACAACGCAGGGGCTGACGACGCTCAAGGGCGATGTATCGAACGTGGATCAGAAGGCCGGTCAGGCGCAGAGCGCGGCGAATCGTGTAGCCGGCGATGTGGTTATCCTCGATCAAAAATTCCAGAACCGAAACCAGTTCTCCGTGGCGGGAGAAAAGGCGGTCCAATTCAAATTCAATAGCGCCAAATTGGAGCCGACTTACAAGGCTATTCTGGATGAGATCGCGGAGATGCTGACTCAGAATGCAGATGCGATCGTGGTGCTGGAGGGACGTACGGACTCGACCGGTGACCAGGATTACAACGTCAAGTTAGGAGAACGCCGTGTCGAAGCGGTAAGACATTATCTGGCCGTGGATAAGAACGTTCCGGTCTACAAAATTCACGAGATCAGCTTTGGCGCCGCCCGTCCCGTCGCAGCTAACAATTCGCGCGATGGACGTGAGAAGAACCGCGCCGTCACGATGATGGTTCTGCTTCCCCGGACGCCAGGCGAGGTAGCGGCAAGCAAATAGGAGGAACTTGGACCAAGATTAAAAGGGACAAGGCTTGGGCCTTGTCGAATAACTGTAGCGGCGGTCTATGACCGCCGCTACAGTTAGACCGCCGCTACAGTTATTGTGCGGCCGTTTCGGTCTTACGGACGACAGTGATTCCCGCCACTGGGTTTAGGGTCTTCTCGAGCTCAATATTGTTCTTCCGCAGCGTCAAACCCATACTCTTATCCAGGTCGATGAGTGACTTCGTGAAATTCACGATGGACTGCAGTTCATTGGTTTGGGCCTGAGCGACGTTCCGTTGTTCTTCGAGCACAAAGCGAAGCGTGGATGTCCCCAGATTGAATTTCGTTTGTTCGGCCTCCAGCTTCTGTTCTCCCAGCTCGCGCGTGGTCTGTGCGGTTTCGATACGTGCGCGGTTCATCTCGACTTGAGTCAGAGCATTGCGAACTTCCAGAGCGATCGCCTGGGCCACAGCGTTCATCCGGCTTTCCGAAAGCCGTTTCTCGTTCAGAGCGCGATCATAATCGGCTTGCTGGGCTTTGTTGCTCAGCGGCAGCACGAATGAGAAGCCTACGGAGTAGCCGGTGTAATCATAGCTGAAGAGCTGGCCGAAGGCCTTTCCAACGCCTCCAGGTATGATCTTATCGATCTGGTTAGACAAAAACCCCTGGCCACGCACAATCTGAGTACCACCCGTTCCGTTCTGGTTATAGGCGGCGGTGACATCGAAGGATGGCAGCTTCTGGTTTTTCATATAGTTTATATCGAGGTCTTTGTTCTGTAGCTCGAGCGCTGCCTGACGCATTTCCGGGCGACTCTCAAGGGCGACCCGGATGGCTTCTTCAAGTGTTGGGATCTGAACGCCAGCCGGTGCCCTGGGCGATTCCTGCGCGCGAAGCTTCACGAGAAACATCGCCGGATCCTTGTCGCTGGACGTCAGCTTCTTGATCTGGTCTTCCGACTGAGTGACGGTGTAAGTTGAAACCACGAGCTGTTCGCGGCGCGACGCCACATCGGACTGGGTCTGCACGACGTCAATAGGAGCCAGCGTTCCGATCTCGACCTTCATTTTGTTTTCATCCAGCGTGCGCTGGGCAAGCTCCAGTGAGCGCTGTTTCACATTCAAATCTTCGCCGGCAAAAACGAGATCCCAGTAGGCCTTCTGCGCCTGGACCAGCAAATCGGTGATCTGGATCTCGAACTGCGTTTCGGAAATCTTTTCATTATTCTGCCCGAGGAGGATCTGATGCATATTGATCCGGCGTCCGCGGTCACGCAGCAGGTGTTGCCCGACGGTATAGGTAATTCTGCCCGTATATGACGGATTGTAGGTACTGACCAAGCTGTTGCTGGAAGCACGGCCCACGCTTGCGTCTACAGCCAGGCTCGTTCCCGTTGGGAGAAGCTGGGAAAAGTTCACCGCATAATCACCTCGGAGCTGGCTCAGGACATTGGCTCCGTTCAACTGCGTGTTGCTCGACAACGTATTGCGGCTGATTGTTCCGGCGAAACGAATCGACGGCTGCAACGCCCGGTAAAAGACCAGGCTCTGGAAATAAGACGAACGCGGAGCCAGCCGGTTCGAGCGGATGTCGAGGTTGTTCTCGAGGATCATGTTGACGACGTCATTTAACGTCACCGGGACGATGCCGGTCTGCAAAAACTGACCGAGATTCGTCGAGGACGCGTTCGCGACACTTGCGACGTTCTTAGCCGGCTCGTACCGGCGCAGAAAGTCTTCCACCCAGCCGGATGATGCCGTTGCCGGTACAGCAAGCGCCACGACCAGCAACAGGGAAATCGCAATTCTAGTGAGCTTCATTGATGGTCTCCTTGAAACAATTGAAAGAAAAAGACCGATAAAAGACGGGCTTTAACCACAAAGGCACAAAAGCCACAAAGAATGGCCGCTTTAAATTTCCTGTTGCGGCCTTTCTTTATGGCTTTGTGCCTTTGTGGTTAAAGCCCGTCTTTCCTAACGGCATAGTTCAAAAACTTGCGGTACCGGGCTGACTTGCACGCCGCCGCACCCATGCAAACAACCGGGTCGGCGTCCACTCGCGCAAATCATCGAAGTAGGAATAAACAACGGGTGTGACCAGAAGAGTTAACATCAGACACAGCAACTGGCCGCCGATGATCGTCACAGCCATGGTCGCGCGGGAACCCGCGCCGGCGCCCCGGCCGAAGGCGATCGGGAGCATTCCGGCGATGATTGAAATGGTCGTCATCAGGATGGGGCGCAGCCGGACGTGGCTGGCGGAGACGAGCGCTTCATGCCGTTCCAGCCCCTGTTCTCTCAGCGTATTGGTGTAATCCACCTGCAGAATCGAATTCTTTTTCACGATGCCGAACAGCATCAGCATACCGATGGCGCTGTACACGTTGAGCGTCATGCCGAAGGCCATCAAGGCGATGAGTCCGGCAGGCAAGCTTAACGGCAGCGAAGTCATGATGGTCAACGGATGGACGAAGCTGTTGAACTGTGATGCAAGCACCATGTAGATGAACGCGACGGCCAGTAGCACGGCAAGACCGAAATCGCTGGAGGCTTGGGCAAGCTGCCGTGCACCTCCGCTGAAAACAAGGCCGTAGCCGGCTTTCATATTCAGCTCACCGGACTTTTCCCGTATAGCCGCAACGGCATCGCCCAGCGGTATCCCATCAAGAACGGCCTGGAGCGTGATTTGCCGCTGCCGGTTATATCGTTGAATGTTGTTCGGCCCGTAATCCAGTTTCAATTGGGCGACATCGCTCAGCCGCACGACCCGCTGAGTTAAGGATGGAACCAGCAGATTACCCAGCCGTGTGGGATCATTACGGAACGGTTCGTCCAGGCGAAGGTTGATCTCGTACTGCTCATCCCCCTGTTTGAACTGGGTATCCAGCACTTGACCTCCGACCAGGGTTCTGATGTTGGTGGCCAGAGTATCGATTTGCACGCCAAGATCTGCCGCGCGAACGCGATCCACGATCACACGAAGCTCCTGCTGAGTGGCTTCAAAGTTCGACTCCACGTCAACGATGCCCGGAATGGTCCGGATCTTATCTCTCAGGTCCACGACGTAGCGCTGCAGTTCCTCGATATCGGGTCCTTGAACCAGCATCTGCACACGGTTTCCGCCGCCCTGGTAGTTACCCTGGTAATTACCGCCGCCACCCGCCGTTGATGCTCCGGAAAGGTCCGTGCCTCCGGATACGCTGACGCGAACTTTTGACCCTCGCGTGCCTGCGCCTGGGAATTTGGCCAGAAGCATGGCGCGGGCCTGGCGCATCAAGTCTTGTTGGGAGATGCTGCGGCTTTCCAGGGGCGTCATTCCAACGAAGTAGCGCGCTTCTCCGGGATTGAAGTTGGTGAAAACGGTCTGCACTTCAGGCAGCGCGCGCACCATGCCTTCGACGTCCTTGGCGTATTCCATGGTCGCGTCCAGACTGGTGCCTCTCGGCAGGTTCACATTGAGTTGGAATTCGCTCTGGTCGTCATCGGGCACGAGTTCCTGGCCGATACGCGGGTATAGCAGCGCCACCGAAAGCGTGACGCCAGCGGCGGTCAGCAGCATCACACCACGATGCGACAGGCTCCATTGCAGCATGTGTCCGTAAACACGGTCCAACCCGGCGTAAAATCCCCGGTCCTTCGATGCCGTATGTCCGGCATCGGTCCTTCGCAACCACATCGAGCACAGCGCCGGCGTCAGCGTGAAGGACACAAACATGGAAAACAGAATAGCGGAAGCGGAGACGACTCCAAAGCTGAACAGGTACTGACCTATCGTTCCCGTGATGAAGACGACCGGCAGGAAAATGACGACCAGCGAAAGCGTTGTCGCCATCACCGCCAGACCGATTTCACCCGTTGCTTTAGCGGCGGCTTCGCGCGGCGATACGCCCTTTTCCTCGACGTACCTGAAGATGTTCTCGAGCACGACGATCGCGTCGTCGATGACGATACCGGTCGCCAACGACAGCGCGAGCAAAGTCATGTTGTTCAGCGTGAAGTTGAAGATTTTCATCACGGTGAACGTGGCAATCAGCGAGACCGGGATGGCGGTCGCCGCAATCACCGTGCTGCGGATGTTGCGCAGGAACAAAAACACGACCAGCGACGCGAGTAAGCTTCCCAGGATCAGGTGATGCTGAATATCTTCGATCGATCGGCGGATAAACGTGGACTGATCTCTGCGAGTGGCGATCTGAATGTCCGAGGGTAGCGACGGTTTAATGGCATTGAGCCTCGCCATGACGGCATCGACGACGGCGACGGTATTGGAGCCGGACTGTTTTCGGATCTCGAGCGAAATCGACGGCTTGCCATCCACACGCGCGACCTGGCGTATTTCCTGCACCGAATCCGTGACACGTCCAATATCACCGAAAGTGGTCACCGATCCGTTTTGTTGCGACAGGATGATCTTCTTGAAATCGCCGAGGTTCGTCAGCCTTCCCATCGTGCGGAGAGCAATTTCCGACGGTCCAGCCACAAAATTTCCGCCGGGAATCTCGATGTTCTGCCGCTCAATGGAATTTCGAACCCCTTCGGCTGTCAGGCCGTAGGCCGTGAGCCTGTCCGCATCCAGCAGCAGTTGAATCTGCCGGCGGCGGTCGCCATTGAATTGGATTCCGCCGACGCCGCTGATCGTTTCCAGAGGCTGCTTGAGTTTCTTATCGACGATCTCGGTGAGCTCTTTGGGTTCCCGGTCTCCGAAGATGGCTAAGGTCAGGATTGGGTACTGATCCGGATCCTGCTTGTTCACGCGCGGCGGTTGAGTGTCGCGGGGAAACCGGCCCTGGATCTGGGACACCTTGTCGCGCACGTCCTGGATTGCCGAATCCATATCTCGTTCCAAGACGAATGTGATGTTGG
>Ga0066710_100006630_pt1 | contig 10868 bp, 10 predicted proteins | sample GraSoiAngelo_159_FD_79666 | JGI IMG/M metagenome (GOLD analysis project Ga0066710, IMG submission 79666) | Grasslands soil microbial communities from the Angelo Coastal Reserve, California, USA - 14_1009_16_40cm | ecosystem: Environmental > Terrestrial > Soil > Grasslands | place: USA...
ATCTCCGCCAGACCGGCACCTTTGCCACCGAGAAGATCGCGCCAGGTCCCATCCCCTTCCGCTTTGCCAGCACCGAAGAAATACACCCATTTTTTCACTGTACGCCTCGCTTGTCCTTTTTTGTGTTGTGGAACTCTCGCTGCCACCGTTCTGCGCTGGCGGCCGTGATAAATTGTCGGCACGCCGACCTATGAGACTTCAAGCAAAACTTGAGATCGCTTACCGCCGTTCTTCACCGCCAATTTCAGAAAAGTCGGCTACCGTCGTGAACTCGCGGAGCAATTCCGCGAGCAACGTCAAACGATTGTTGCGAACTGCTTCGTTTTCGGCCATCACCATAACGCCGTCAAAAAATTGATCGACGACTTTTCGAAGACCCGCAATGGTCTCCAACGCTTCCTGATACTTCCCTGCACGTTTTTGGGCTTGCACTTTTGAAGCAGTCGCGCGAACCGCGGAGTGGAGCTCGCGTTCGGCGGCGCCTTCGAACAGCTCCGGGTTCACGTGCCGGGCATCGCCCAGGGCCACGTTGGCTTTTTCGAGGATCTTGCGAATCCGTTTGAAGGAGACCGCGAGCGGCTCGAAGTTTTTTGATTTCCGGATGGCCTTCAGGGCCACCAGACGCTTCTGGGCGTCCACCAGATCGTCGGCCCCAGAGCGAAAGACGGCGGTGACTTCGTCGTAGCCGAAGCCTTGCCGTTCTCGAAAAACAAACTTGGCGCGGTCGAGAATGAAGTCAAGGATTTGCGCCTCCTGATCCGGCGTTACGCCGCGCTTGGGCTTGTGAGTGAGAAGCGCCTTTGCAGCGGCACCGACGGCCAGGGAGAGCGAGATGGGCAGTTTCTCCTCCAAAATGATCTTGACGATTCCTAGCGCGGCGCGACGTAATGCATAGGGATCGCTCGATCCGGTGGGCACCACTCCCACGGCAAAACAGCCAACGACGGAATCGAGTTTGTCCGCCAGGGCGACCGCGCACCCGGTCAAATTGCGCGGGACGGGATCCTCGAGCCCAACGGGACGGTAATGATCGTAGACAGCGTCGGCGATTTCGTCGGGTTCGCCCTGGGCCCGCGCGTACAGTCCGCCGACGATGCCCTGCAGCTCGGTGAACTCGCGAACCATTTCGGTGGCCAGATCGCACTTGGCGAGTTCGGCAGCGCGGTCGGCTTCCGCGACGTGGGCGTGGTGCATACCAAGGTTGAACCACTGTTCGGTGAACCAGCGGGCCAAGGCGCGGATGCGTTCGACCTTGTCGCGATAACTGCCGAGACGCGACTCGTAGGTAACGCGCTCCAGCTTCGGCAAATAGTCGGCGAGCCGACATTTCTGATCCGCCTGCCAGAAGAATTGTGCGTCGGCGAAGCGCGCCCGAAGGACACGTTCGTGGCCGGCGCGGATCACTCCTTTTGAGTCCTTGTTCGCATTGATGACCGCCAGGAAGTGCGGAGCCAGTGCACCGTTTTTCTTTTCCACGGCGAAATACTTCTGATGGTCGCGCATGACGGTGACTAAGATTTCGTCCGGAAGGCTTAGAAAGGCCGGGTCGAAATCACCTTGGATCACGGTCGGGTATTCGTTGAGATAGGTCACTAGCACTCGAAGCGAGGCGTCTTCGTGGATGCGGTAGTTTCCCCGCTTGGCATGAGCTTCGAGTTCCGCCGCAATCTTCTCCTGGCGTTTGGCAGAGCGAATGATGACGCCGTTTTGCTGGAGCCGTTTCTCATAGTCCAGGAAGTCGCTGACGGGAATGGCGCTCGAACCGAGGAAGCGGTGGCCGCGAGTTGTGCGACCGGCATCGATGCCGGCGACAGAGAGTTTCATGGGCTTGCCGTCGAGCACGGCGACGATCCAGCGGATAGGGCGAATGAACCGCGCGCCATCAAGGCCGGTCCAAGTCATGGAGCGCGGCCAGGTCAGATCGTGCACGGCGCGGGGGAGAACGCTTGTCAGAATTTGTTCCGCTGTTCTGCCGAGCTTGATCTGTTTAACAGCAAGGTATTCGCCCTTGGGAGCCTGAACGAGATAGAGGTCGGTGACGTGGGCGCGCTGCTTCTCGGCGAAGCTCTGCGCCGCGCGTGTCGGCGCGCCGACGGAATCGTAGGCCACAGACTTGGGCGGGCCGGTTACCTCGGTCTCGACGTCGGCCTGCTTCGAAGGAAGCCCGCGGACCCAGGCGGTCAACCGGCGGGGCGCACTGAAGGTCTCCACCGACACGCCATCCCAAAGATTTTCGGCGGTGAGCAGCTTCTCGATGCCGGCTCGCAGCTCTTCTTCGGCTTTGGGAAGCATCCCGGCGGGAATCTCTTCGCAGCCGACTTCGAAGAGAAGCTCGACGCGCTTCTCTGTTGGGGATACCTTCATGTCTGCACCTCACGCTGTGGTGCATCTCCGCCGATTTGTGCGAGATACGATGCAGCCGTGCGGCACGCGAGGGTGCGCACGCGGGCCATGAGCGCGGCACGCTCCGTGGTCGAGATTACGCCTCGAGCGTCCATCAGGTTGAAAAGGTGCGAGCATTTAAGGCAGTGATCGTAGGCAGCTAGCAATGGATAACGAACGCGGTCCTTCCCCGTCACTCCTTTGAAGCCGTCGAGGAGTTCCTTAGCCTGCTTTTCGTGTAATTCGAATTCGGAGCGAATGGAAGGCGCATCGCTGCGATCAAAACTATATTCGGAAAACTGCTGCTCCTCCATCAAGCGAATGTCGCCGTAAGTCTTGTCCGCGGACCAGCGAAGATCGTAGACGCTCTCCACATCCTGGAGAAACGCGCAAATGCGCTCGAGGCCGTAGGTGAGTTCGACAGAGATGGGATCGAGGTCGATGCCGCCACTCTGTTGGAAGTAGGTGAACTGCGTAATCTCGAGGCCGTCGAGCAAAACTTGCCAGCCGATGCCCCACGCTCCGAGGGTCGGTGATTCCCAGTTGTCCTCCTCAAAGCGAATGTCGTGCTCCTTGAGATTGATGCCGATGGCACCGAGGCTCTTCAAGTACACGTCCTGCACATCGACCGGAGAGGGCTTGAGAATCACTTGAAACTGGGAATGCTTGTACAGCCGGTTGGGATTCTCGCCGTAACGTCCGTCGGCGGGCCGACGACTGGGCTGAACATATCCGACGCGATAGGCATGCGGGCCGAGCACGCGCAGGAAGGTTTCCGGATGCATCGTGCCGGCGCCGACTTCCACGTCATAGGGTTGCTGAAGTACGCAGCCCTGCTTCACCCAAAACTGCGAGAGTTGCAAAATTAAATCCTGAAAGGCGAGGCCCTTCCGCTTTTTCTCAAGTTTTACTTTAACTTTCAAGTGGTCTCCAAGAGTTCCCTCGTCATCAACCGCCGCTCGAGGTGGCGCTCGATCCAAGTCAGCCCGGCTTCGCGCAATTCCCTGCTGCCGGGTTGCATGGACATCTCAAACTCGATGCGATCCAGTCGCTCGTTGGCAAAACGCTCAGCTAGATTCCGCGCCTCGAGGTGCAGCGGCTTCATTCCGGAGCGGCGGCACTTCTCACAAAAGAGGCCGGCCTGATGTGCGTTGTAAAAAGCCGGCTTCGGGCCGAATGGCATGCCGCAAGCGGCGCAGCGGTCAAAGCGCGGCAGCCAGCCGCCCAACCGCACGGTCCAGAAGGCGAAGTAGCTCAGCGGCAATTTCCAATCGCCGGTGCGCTCGACTTCGCGCGTGGTTAGCAGAATCAGCCGGAACATAGGTTCGGAAACTTCATTCTCCGGCAGAATACGCTCCGAGATCTCGCTGATTACCGCGAGCCCGGTGCTGAGACCGTAATCGCTTTGGGCCTTGTGAAAGGACTCGAGCAGTTCGGCCTGCTGGATGCGTACCAACTCGCGGGTTTCCTTCTCGACATACCAAATCCGGACGTGAGAGAGGACCTCAAGCGTCGAGCCGTAACGGTTCTTCAAAAGCCGGGCCCCAGCGGCCACGCCGCGCACCCGCCCCGACGAGCGTCCGAGAAAGCTCACCAGGCGATCTGCTTCGCCCAGGGGAAATGTTTTCAGAATGATGGCTTCCGTTTCCCGCGCAGGCATGAGCAGTCGGCGCGCCGACGCTGCGCCGGACCAACTGCCGTTCTCCGCCCGAAACACGCGCGCACGCAGAACTATTGTAATTACCACACGCGCACTCTTGGTGCAATATTCCCGTGGAGAATTTCTCGCAAAAACTATGCCGCTGACCATCGCGCAATTGAACATGGCCCGCTGCGAATCGAAAGATCTTTTCGTGCCGGGGGAGATAAAGACAGCGGTTCAAGGCAATTACGGAGAAGAATATGTTCTGTTAACTAGCGCACGCACCGCACCTACATTATCGGACACTGGAAACCGTTTCCCCGCCCTTTTCATTTGGCGCGCGTTTCGCTACTCTGCTGCGGACCTCTACCCATGTTCATCCCGCTCAAGGACCTCAACCCATCGCGCACCTATCCCTTCGTCAATAGCACGCTGATCCTTGCCAACATCGCCCTGTTTATTTACGAGCTTGGCCTTGAGGTCACGCTCCCCCGTGGGTCCTACGAGGCCCTGCTCTTCTCGTACTCCACGGTTCCTGCTCGTTTCCCTGCTTTCCTGGCGGGGCACGCCAGCTTTGAAGTCTCCTTCATGCCCCTGGTAACCAGTATGTTTCTCCATTCCGGCTTCCTGCACCTTGCCGGAAACATGCTCTTTCTCTGGATCTTCGGTGACAATGTCGAAGATTTCTTCGGGCATATTCCGTATTTCTTCTTCTATCTGGTCTGTGGGGTCGGGGCGGGTCTGCTGCATGTGCTATTCAATCTGCACTCCAATTTGCCGGCCGTGGGTGCGAGTGGGGCCATATCCGGTGTGATGGGTGCTTACATATTGCTCTATCCTCGCGCGCGAATTCTTACACTGGTGTTTATCTTCCCGTTGCCTGTCCCTGCGGTGATCTTCCTAGGTTTGTGGTACGTCATGCAGTTTCTCGCCGGGATCGATGCCCTCGGACGCGGCGCTTCCGGAGGAGTAGCCTGGTGGGCGCACATCGGAGGGTTCCTGTTGGGGATGCTCCTGACGACGCTGGCGAGGCGACGTTAGAAGAGACGCGCCTATGGTGTAGTTTAAGTATTACTTTAGATTCAGATTGGAAATTGAAGCGTCTGACGTCGTAAGCGCTGCAGCGATGGCGCCGCACTCCAAGGGGCAGACTAGAGATCTAATGCTGCTGGGCGATGACTTCGACGGACTTGACGGCGAGCCAATCGCCGACCTCTGCAGTACGTTTCTTGCCGCGGAGATCGGCGGTCACATAGTTCTCGCGCAGCGCCGCCCGAACGGCGGTGCGTAGCGCGGCGGCCTCCGGCTTCCAACCGAGAAATTCCAGCATCATGGCGGAAGTGAGGACGCAGCCGAGCGGGTTAGCGATGCCCTTCCCGGCTATGTTGGGGGCGGAGCCGTGCACCGGTTCGAAGAGGGAGGTTCTTCCTGGGTGAATGTTTCCCGACGGCGCGAGGCCAAGACCACCTGCCAGTTGCGCACCCAGGTCGCTAATGATGTCGCCGAAAAGATTGCAGGTGACGATGACGTCGAATTGGCCAGGGTCGCGAACCATCTCCATCGCCAGAGTGTCGATATACAGGTGTCGGGAATCAATATCCGTGTATTCCTGACGGACTTCTTTGAAGACTCTCTGCCAGAGGTCGTGCGCAAAAGTCAAGGCGTTGGATTTGTCACTCATGCATACGCGCTTTAGGCCGTGCTGGCGGGCGTATTCGAAGGCATGGCGGATGATGCGCTCGACGCCTTTGCGAGAGTTTACGTCTTCCTGGACGGCGATCTCGTCTGGCGTGCCTTTCTTGAAGAACCCGCCAACGCCGACGTACAGGCCCTCCGTGTTCTCGCGGAAGACCATCAGGCGAATGTCTTTTTCGGTGCGATCACGCAACGGCGTGAGCCGGTCGTGGAGGAGTTCCACGGGGCGCGCGTTGACGTAAAGGTCGAGCTTGAAGCGCAGTCCCAGCAGAATGTCCGCCGCATGCTGATTCGAAGGCACGCGGGGATCACCCAGCGCCCCAAAGAGGATGGCGTCGAACTCGTCACGGAGCATCTCGACCGCACCCGGTGGTAGAGAAACGCCCTCACGAAGATATTTGTCCGCGCTCCAATCAAATTCGACAAATTCCAGGGGCCGCCTGGCAGGCGCGGCCACGGTTCTTAGCACCTTCACGGCTTGCGGTGTAACTTCCGTCCCGATGCCGTCGCCGGGGATCACAGCGATGCGCGCCGCCGGGCCACCGTTTCGCAAAGGAATACCAGGCAAAGTCTTGTCTCCTCGACGGCCGGTCTTCGCGCCGTCCGAAATCTGCGCGGAATGGAACGACTGAGTTGCACGCGACTGCGAAACAGTCGTTTCGCTATTCTTCCACCAAAGCGGAAGACGCGCCAGCGATACCGGGTGCTGGGTGAAGTTTACGAGGCGGCAACAACTTTCAGGACGATGCCCGGCCCGATTCAATCCAATAGACGCCGCCGAGCGCGAGAGACCCTCCGAGTACCTGGCCCCAGGAGCCCCTCTCTCCGAGCCATAGAATTCCAAGGATCGTTGCGAGGACCGGGAGGAGATAAGTGAAGGCGGTCAATTGCGAGGCTTCGAGAAAACGCAGCACCCAGAAGTAAAAAACATAGGCAACCGCGGAGCTGAAGATCGCCATGTAGAGCATTGCCGCCCAGCCGATCCAGGCGATGGCGTGCCAGTGCTCCGCGGAACCGAGCGTCACAGCTCGATAGATTGCCATCGGCAGAACAATTAGCGCTCCTGCATAGTGGCTGAAGGCCGTCATGGTCAAGGGGTCGTAGCGGCTCGCCAGTCGCTTGCCAAGCACGACGTACATCGCGAAACCGATGGAGCCCGTCATGGTGATGGCGTCCCCCAGCACGGATGGCGAATGCGCGGAAATACCGTTTTCTGATGCCAGTACGGCGATGCCTGCAAAAGCGATGGCCATGCCCATCGCTTTGCGCCAGGTGGCTTTTTCTAGCTTGAAGAGCACTGCAAAGATCAGCGTATAGATCGGCCCCACCCCCACGATCACGGCCGCGTGACTGACGGACGTATAGCGCAGTCCGACCGTGAAGCAGACCTGATTTATCGTTACGCCGAAGAAGCCCATGTACAGAAAAGTCCACAGCTCGCGGAGAGTAAGTTCGCGCCGCCGGCTTTCGGCGGCTCCGGTAAAGGCGGGCATCCGCGAACAAAGCAGATAGCCTGGGAGCATCACTGCGCCGGCAATCACGACACGGAACGATGCCAGGGTCACGGCCGGCAGGGACCGCAGCCCAATTTTCGCGGCGATAAAGTTGATCGCCCAAATGATGATGACGAGACCGATGGACGCGGCAAGGACGGCACGGCTTGGCGCTCGTCCGCTAGAGATTTCGATTCTCACCGCTCAGGCCAAACGTTCTTTTCGCACGGTAAGTTTGTCGATGCGGTCCACGCGAGGTTCGAATCCAATGCCTGGATCTAGGGGCACGCGAATCGTGCCTTGTGGCGACACGCTGACTTCAGGAAAGATGATGTCCTCCTCCCAATAGCGCTTGCTGGCAGCCACATCGCCAGCCAGGGTGAAGTTGGGAAGCGCCGAAAGTGCGATATTGTGCGCGCGGCCGATGCCGGATTCAAGCATGCCGCCGCACCAGACGGGAATGCCATGGCGCTGGCAAAGATCGTGGATACGCCGCGCCACGGAGTGGCCGCCAACGCGGCCAAGTTTGATGTTGATGATTTTGCAGGCGCCCAGCTCGATGGCGGCGCGCGCTTGCTCTTCTGTATGAATACACTCGTCCAGGCAGATCGGCGTGTCCAACTTTCTCTGCAGCTCGATGTGACTGTACAGATCGTCCCAGCCGAGAGGCTGTTCGATCATCATCAGATAGAAGCCTTCGAGTTGCTTGAGGAGCGGCCAGTCATTCAGTGTGTAGGCAGAGTTGGCGTCAACCATCAGCTTGATGCGCGGAAAATCCTGCCGCAGCCGTCGAACCGGCTCCAGGTCATTTCCCGGCTTGATTTTTATCTTGATGCGCTGATATCCGGCAGCGAGCTCTTTTTGCACCGCGGCGGCGAGTTCATCCAGCGATTCCTTAATGCCTATCGAGACGCCGCAAGCGATTTCCTCGCGAACGCCTCCGATAAGTTTTGAAAGCGGCAAGCCCTTTTGTTTTGCTTCGGCGTCCCAGATGGCTGCTTCAAGCGAACCCTTGGCCATGTTGTGGCCGCGGACACGCGCCAGCAAATCCCACACTTCCGCGGCGGAGACAAAATCCTTTTCCTTGATCAACGGCCAAAGAAAATCGCGGAGGATTAGCCATGCGGTGTCCGTTGTTTCCGGACTGTAATACGGCGACTCGCCAGCGACACATTCGGCCCAGCCGATGACGCCGTCTACATCCGCCTGCACCAGCAGAATGCGGCGCACTTCCGTGCGGTCCATGCTGGTTTCGAAGGGGGCCACCAGCTTCATCTGCACTTCCTGCAATGTGAGCTCTCGTATTCGCATGCTCTCTCGGTCGATGCACCTTTTTAAAAATCGCTCCAGGGGGTGAGGAGATACGCCCTGTTCCCCGGCGCAGTGCGCAAGGCGACCGCAGCGTAACCTTTGGCAAACCACTTGGTAAACTCATTGCGTAAGCGCGCCTGAACAACGCTGACTTGCGGCGAGTTTTCGCGCTGCCAGCGCTCGAGCTCGACCGGTAATTCGACGATCGCCGGCGCCTCGACGGGATCTTTGACAAGGTTTTCGATGGCTGCCACAACCCGCGCGGAGTCAAGCTGCCATTCGACCAGCAGCCGATCGGTCTCCAATCCGCGATGAAGCGGGCTGCTCGTGACACCGTACAAGTTGGGATGATATTCCCGGCAGATGGCGCCAAGCCGGTTCAAATTGAAATGCGCGTTGCGAAGCTCGAGGGGATCGAAGGTCCATTGAATCAGCCGGATTCCGCGGCCCAGGGCTTCCGTGCGCTGAAAGAGTTTCAACCTGCGGCCTACGCCGCGGTCGCGGTATTCGCTGTGCACACCGGTCATGTGGGAATGAAGATACGGCACGCGGTCACGCAGGCCAACAACCGCAAGTGTGTAGCCCACCAGGCGGTCGCCATCGAACGCTCCAAGCACTTCACCGCCGCTATGCGCGGCGACGACAAACATGGTAGCTGGCTCGACTTCCAGGTCGGCTTCTCCCCAAATCTCGCGCTGCAGATCCACGCAGTGATGGAATTCATCGAGACTTTCGCACTTTCGAACTACGATCTCCTGGCTCATTGCTTCGATCGCACTCCGCTCACTTCCGACTTCTTCGCGGCGTCCCAGAATGCCTCCATCTCTTCACGCGGGAGGTCCTTGAACTCCCGGCCATTTTTCCGGGCCAGTCTCTCCATGGTGCGGAACCGTCGCGAGAATTTGGCGTTGGCTTTCTTGAGCGCGATTTCCGGGTCGATTTTCAAGAATCGCGAGAGGTTTACAGCGGCGAAGAGGAAATCGCCCAGCTCCTCTTCCATTTTCGGATGGTCCTGTTCCTTCAATGCTTTCTTCAGCTCTTCCGTTTCTTCCCGCATTTTCTCGAAAACGCCGCTTGTATCTTCCCAGTCAAAGCCGATGCGAGAAGCCTTGCGAGTCAGTTGAAAGCCTTCCAGCGTGGCGGGTAGGGCTCGGGAGACGCCATCGAGCAAAGAGATTTCTTTCAGGACGCCTTGGCCGGGCTTTGAATCACCTTCTTTGCCGCCGGAGCGGCGCTCTTCGGCTTTGAGCTGCTCCCAGTTTCTCAACACCTCGGCGGAATCCTTCGCGTGCGTCTTCCCGAAAACATGTGGATGCCGCCGGATCATCTTGTCATGGATTTCGCGAATGACCTCGGACACGGTGAAACGGCCTTCTTCGTAGGCGATTTGCGAATGGAAGACAATCTGCAATAGAAGGTCACCCATCTCCTCTGCAAACTTGGCGTCGTTCCCACTCTCGAGGGCTTCCAGAACCTCATAGGCTTCTTCGATGAGGTACGTTCGCAGCGATTGATGCGTTTGCTCGCGGTCCCACGGACATCCGTTCGGGGCGCGCAATCTGGCCTGGACGGCGACAAGCTTTTCAAACCATTGGCCCGGCGTTAATTGCTTCTGTTTCAGCGGCTTGCCGTTGCGGCGCGGTTTTCCTGTTTTCTTCGTCTGTTTCTGGCGTGTAGGCATTGCCTTTTCAACTATTTCCGCTCTGAATCAGGCGTTCCACTTTACGGTGCAACCGTAGCTTTGACAAGCAGCGCAGATTCAATGGGCACGGGCGCCGCAGCGACTCGAGTTGGCAACCCGTGATAAACTCCAAGGGAGACAAATCGCTGAGGAAAGTACCTTGTCCGATCACAAACAGGAAGAAGCGTTTCGCGTTATCGACCGGCGCCCTTTTACGGCTGAAGGGGAATTGCGCAAGGAAGTCGTCGAGGAAGAAGAGCGGGAAGCAAGGCGGGAGGCGGCGAAGATTCCGGCCGCACTGCCCGAGGCAGCAAAACCAGTTGCTCCTCCGCCCCCGGCCGAGACACCGCAGCGAGCCCCCGCGTTCGAGAATCTCGTCCGCATGCTCGGGAGCAACGCTGCCATGGTGCTTGGCGCGTATGCCGACCCTCGCACCGGCCAGCCAGTGATCGATCCCGAAGCCGCCCGCGAGCTGATCGACATGCTTGACGCGCTGCACGAGAAGACCAAGGGCAATCTTGCTCCCGAAGAAGACACTTTGCTACTGGACCTGCTGGGCAAGCTGAAGATGACCTATCTAGAGATCAATCAGGCAGTTGCCGCCGAGGCCGCGAAAGCCAAAGCCAAGGGCCGCCCGTAAGAAGCGCCCGGGGGTCTGACCCGG
>Ga0066710_100006631_pt1 | contig 10868 bp, 5 predicted proteins | sample GraSoiAngelo_159_FD_79666 | JGI IMG/M metagenome (GOLD analysis project Ga0066710, IMG submission 79666) | Grasslands soil microbial communities from the Angelo Coastal Reserve, California, USA - 14_1009_16_40cm | ecosystem: Environmental > Terrestrial > Soil > Grasslands | place: USA...
CGCCGGCGCAAAAGGCTGCCAATGATGCCCATACTCAGTTCGGCAGAATGACAGCCGAGGCATTATTTGCAAGCTCATTCAGAGTGCCGCGCCGCTGCTGCGGCCAGGCAGCCGACGGGAACTGAATCCTCGCCGAGGCCAGCGAGTCGCACGGCCGGGCCCGGGCCGAACACTTTCATGATGTAACGTGGCAAGGCGGTCGCGATCGCAGCGCGTAATGGTTCGCCCATGAGCGAAAGGCCGCCGCCGATAACGATTACCGCTGGGTGAAACAAATGGGTCACATGGGATAAACCGAACGCGAGGTCGTCGACGCTTTCGCGCAGGATGCGTTGGGCTTCGGCATCGTGGGCTTCAAGAGCTTTGGCCAAGAAGCGCGCTTCGCCGGTCGTGGTTTTGCCAACCAGATCGATCAGGACGCTGCGTTGGCCAGAGGTAATCAGCTCGCGAATTTTGCGGTCCACCGCCCAGCCGGAGCAACGGTGTTCGAGGATTGTGCCGTCCCGCTCGAGGCGAATGTGGCCAATCTCGGATTCGCCGGGCGCAGCGCCATGATAAATCTCGCCGTTAACGACCAATCCACCTCCGACGCCGCTGCCGAGCGTGATGTAGAATACCGGATCGAAGCCTTTGCCCGCGCCGTGCAGCGCTTCGCCGAGCGCGCCCATGTTGGCGTCGTTGTCGATGAGCACGGGTTTTCCACTGAGGTCGCGGAGCCATCGCTCCAGTTCGAAGTCGGACCAGCCTTCAATCTGGTGCGAGCGCGCGATGCGTCCAGTCGCGCGATCGATTGGTCCGCCGAAGCCGACAGCGATGACGCCAACTTCGAATTTCTTCTGCAGCGGCGGAAGCGCTGCTTTGATTTGCGCGCGAATGCCTTCGCCGCCGCGCGACGGATCAACTGCAAGCCGGCAGCGTTCGAGAATTTTGGCAGATTCATCTCCGACGAACAATTGCAGCTTGGACCCGCCAATCTCGATGCCCAGGAACGTGTTCAATTATTGAAATAATCGGGCTCGTTGCCGGGCGTCCATTTGATGTTGCAGCCCATGCTCGGGATTTGCTCCTTCGGGGCGGGCTTCCCCGCAAGCAGCGAGTCGAGCGCGTGGCGCAAATCTTCCCCCGTGGTTGGGGTTTTGCTGCCTGGCGAACTGCCATCAAGCCGGCCGCGGTAATAGAGCTTGCGCTGCTGGTCAAACAAATAGAATTCAGGTGTGCAGGCTGCGCGGTACGCCTTTGCGACCGATTGCGATTTGTCCACCAGGTAAGGAAAGATGTATCCGGCGGCCTTTACTTCCTCCGCCATCATCACCGGACTGTCGGCGGGATAACGTTCCATATCATTCGGGTTGATCGCCACCGACGCGACGCCCTTTTTCTTGTACTCCGCCGCGAGCTTCGCAATCGTCGGCCGCACGTATTGCACGTACGGGCAGTGGTTGCAGATAAACATCACCAGCAAGGCGGGCGCAGCTTTAAAGTCCGACAGCGAAAAGCATTTTCCATTGTAGTCCGGCAGGCGGAAGTCCGGCGCCTCCGTCCCGAGCGGCAGCATTTGCGAATAGGTCAAAGCCATACGCCAAAATCTGTTCCGCGTTCCGCCGGTTGTCGAGGGACATTTCACTCCTCACTTGATAGCGTGCCGACTGTCGTCCAGATTTGCTGTATGCCGAGCTTTGACATTGTTTCGAACGTGAACTCGATGGAGATCGAGAATGCCGTGAACCAGGCGAAAAAGGAATTGGCCAACCGCTTCGATTTCAAAGGGAGCAACGCCCAGATCGCGCTTGAGAAAAATGAAATCAAGCTGTCGGCTGAGGACCAATTCAAGATCACCGCCCTCGCCGAAATCACGATGGGCAAATTGGCCAAGCGCAATATCAGCCTCAAGAGCGTCGAAAAGAAAGAGCCCGAGATTTCGCCGCTCGGCCACGCGCGCCAGGTGATCCTGATCAAGCAAGGCATCGAAACTTCCATCGCCAAACAGATCACCGGATTCATCCGCGAGCAGAAATTCAAAGTCACAACCCAGATCCAAGGCGATGAGATTCGGGTCACCAGCAAGAGCCGCGACGAGCTGCAAACGGTGATCGCTGCCGTCCGCGCCCACGAATGGCCAGTGGCCGTGCAGTTCGTGAACTTCAGGGATTGACCGGAGAACTATGCAAGTGATGCTAGCGCTGTGTGCGCAAGAATGGGCGTAGCCATTGCTTACCAAGCCGCAGCCTCGCAACACTCGCCCGCGGCAGCGAAAGCGCCTGCTGCGCGACCTTCGCGCGGGTCTCGGAAACTAGCTTCTGCTATTTCGAATTGGTCGCCTGCAACAATTGTTTCAATTCGCTGATCATTTGCCTCAGTTGCTCGATTTCGGTGTCCCGTGTTTTTAATTGCTCCTCGAGTTTTTGGTTCAGGCCCTGAATGGCGGCGAGCGCGACACCATCGGCATCAACGGTATTGATATGGCGATCATCTTCGCCGAGCCGAAAGGCGGCCTGGAAATCCTGCGCCATCGGACCGATGTGGCGAATTGCGGGGTCCTGTGTCTTCATGTTCCAGGTTTGAATGGGAATATCCACGACCTTTTGCAATACTTCGCGGGTGTCGACGGCGCGGAAATTCTCCTTCAAATTTCGATCACTCGTCGCCAGCCATGCTACACCGCCAGGCGGGAGGACCACGCCGGTCGTTGCGTTGCTGTCGGTAAAGAATCGCACACCGCCAGAAGCCCTCGCCGTGAACTGATCATTCGTGGACGATGCGATATCTGCATCGTGCGAGTCGGCCCATACAAAGGCGCCGCTGTGGTTGGCCTTGGCTTGGCGGCCAGCAGCAAAGCTATAAGTGCCGCCCGCGGAATTGAGATACCCTCCGGGGATCGTCCCATAATCGCCGATAGCTGAGTTGTAATAGCCACCACTGATCGTTGTGTTGACTCCGCTGCTGATGTTCCCTAAACCGCCGGCCACCGTCGCTTCCGAACCGTCGCTGATATTCCTAGTGCCTCCTGCGATGGTGGCGGCATAACCGTCCGCGATATTCTCCGCTCCGCCGCCGATGGTGGCATAAAAGCCGGTGTTCGTGTTTCGCAAGCCGCCGGCGATTGTGGTGCCGGGTCTGAGGCTCGCGTTTTGAAGTCCACCGCCGACGGCGGACGCATCTCCTGCGCTGGTATTCTGATATCCACCGGCAATGGTCGCGGCTCCAGTGCCCGAACAGATATTACTGAAACCTCCTCCGATTGCGGCGGAATTGCCGGTCGCGGTGTTCTGATAACCTCCCGCGATGCTAGCCGCGGGCCCAGTGCTGCTGTTTTGATACCCGCCGCCGATCGACGCCCAATCGCCTTCGGCGGTGTTAAGCGCACCGGCTGTGACGCTGCTCCAAAAGCCGATTGCGCGGTTGGGCAGATTCTCACCCTGCAAATCTTCGCCGCCACCACCGCCGACGAATGCGCCGCGGCCGCTCGCGAGGTTCATTGAACCGCCCGCCACAGTTGCGTAGCGGTTCGTCGCGCGATTTTTCAGACCGCCGCCGACCGTTGAATCATCGCCAGAGGCGAGGTTCCCATATCCGCCGCCGATGGTGGCGTGAGTTCCGGTGGCTTCGTTCCTCTCGCCGCCGCCGACATTACAGGCAACGCCGGCAGTCGAATTGTGACTCCCGCCAGCTATGGCCGAAAAGCGTCCGGACGCATTGTTCGACGCGCCACCACCGATGCTGGCCCAGAGCCCGCTGGCCAAATTTCCCCACCAATCATCTTCGTTCATATCGTTAATCCCGCCACCGCCCGCGACCACCGCTGCGTATCCTGAAGCAATATTGTTCCGGCCACCGCCTACCGCGGCGTACCTTGCTTGAGCCTGGTTGCTGTCGCCACCCACGACGGCGCTGCCGATCTCGCCGGCGACGTTTGCTTGTCCGCCACCTACAAAGGAGTAGTCACTGCTGGCTGTGTTGAACTCACCGCCAGCGATGGTGGAAACAGATCCTGCCGCTCGATTTCGCCCGCCGCCGGCGATGGTGGCGATATCGCCGCTTGCGCTGTTAAGGATGCCGCCGCCAATGGTAGACCAGTTAGCTGATTGGGCTAAGGAGGTTAGAACAGCGTTCAAGCTTCCGCCCGCAATTGTCGCGGCCTCGGCCTGATTCGTATTGTGGTTTCCGCCACCGATGGTCGAATTGTTGCCGGTGGCGACGTTCCCGTACCCGCCGCCAATGGTGGCGTCACGCGCATTGGGCTGGATGATGTTATATCGCCCCCCTCCGATGCTGCCGAAATCGCCTTCGACGCGATTCGAGACCGCACCGGCGGCACCGCAACACGGCATCACACCCATCAGATGGCTGGCCGCAAGGGCGTAGGGTGCCGCGGTGATTGCCTGCCGCGGCAACAAGATTGTGGGAACCATGTCGCTGCCGTAAAGAGTCAAGGTGACTTCAAGCCAGCGCGCGTTGCCGTCGAACACAACGCTGCCGAAGTCCAGCGTGACCGTGAATAAACCGTTGCTGACAGAAACGGGCGCAACTTCGAACGGGCCACCGACCAGGTTGCCATTGGTCGCGGCGTCGTACAGGCTGAATTGCATCTCGTACAAAGCATTGGCGGCATTTGTGCCGACGTTTAACCGGCCCTGATATGTGAAGCCAGCGCCGAGCGGCGCGGCGAGCACGTCGAGGCTCCAGACGAGGAGCAGGGTCGCTGCAGCGAAGATTGGACGAGAGGGAAGAATTACAGTTTTCATATGCCTTATACCATTGTGATTACCCGAAATGCCCAAGCCAAAGCTCTCGCATTTGGCTGCTCCTGCCTCGGCTCGGAATAGGTTCGTTCTAGCGAAATCCCTGGAAAATACAAGCTTGATTTGGACGCTTCAGGATGCGCTGGGACAAACTCGAACGTCCTTTTCTGTACTTGAATCCGAGGCGCGAAGTCTGCCACACTTGCTTTTCACACTCGAACCGACTGGTATGACGTTCAGAAGCATCCGTTGGCTGGGCTGCCTGTTGTTTACGGCAGCTCTTTCAGCATTTTCGCAGGACATAATCATCAATGAAATCATGTACCACCCTTTGGCAGAAGGGGCAGGGACGGTCGAGGAGTGGATCGAGCTGTACAATCACGGGCCGACGAACGTGAATCTCAATGGATGGGCGTTTACGGCGGGGGTGAATTTTCGTTTTGGCAACAATGTTACCATTTCCGCCGGGGGTTATTACGTGATTGCGGCGAACCTGCAATCATTTCGCACACTTTATCCAGGGGTGAACAATGTGGTCGGCGAGTGGACCGGTAGCTAGCGAAATGCAGGCGAAAAGATCGAACTGAGCAATCCGGCAGGCGATGTGATCGATCAGGTGCGGTACGCGAACGAAGGCGATTGGGGTGTGCGGCGCCGCGGGCCGTTGGACCGAAACACACGCGGCTGGATTTGGACGGCGGAGCACGCTGGCGGCGGCAAATCGCTAGAATTGATCAATCCAAATCTTCTGAATGAATATGGGCAGAACTGGGCGGCCAGCGGAACAGTTGGGGGGACGCCCGGCGCGCGCAATTCGATCTACAACACCAACATTGCGCCGATCATTCTGGACGTGGCGCATTCGCCGAGCGTGCCGACCTCCAGCGACCCGGTAACAATCAACGCACGTTTCGTGGATGAAGGCACGAGCATTACTCCCGTCGTGTGGTGGCGCACGTTATCAAACCCCTTTACGCCGGTGGATATGCTTGACGATGGGGAGCATAACGATGGCTCGGCGGGTGACGGGCTGTATGGGGCGGTACTCCCGCCGCAGGGCGATAAAACCGTGGTGGAATTTTACGTGCAGGCTACGGACTCATCGAACAATTCGCGGACGTGGCCTGCAACAGCATTTGACGAGTTTGGTTTTCATGTGCAGCAGGCCAACGCTCTGTATCAGGTGGATGACGCCATTTACACCGGACCTGACCCGATGTATCGGGTGATTCTGACTGCGGCAGAGCTTCAAACCTACCTCAATATCAACCGGCAAAGCGATGCGGCGATGAACGCGACGTTCATCACGATTGATCCGGTCGAGACGCTCGTGCGTTACAACTGCGATTATCGCGTTCGCGGCGCCGGCAGCCGCAACAACCCCGTCCCTAACAATCGCGTGAACATTCCGGATGACAAGCCATGGAAAGGCGTAAGTGCCATCAACCTGAACTGCCAATATCCTTGGAGCGGCCTGGTTGGGAGCGCTGTGGCCAAGCGCGCCGGTCTCCCTGTGGCGGACGCGCGGCTGATTCAAATGAGGCTTAATGGAGTGAACCGATCGACGGTAAACATAGGTTTGGGGTCGTACATTGCTGTCGAAGTGATGGACACGACCTGGGCGGAGAAGGAATTCCCATTCGACTCAGGAGGTAATATTTACCGAGGATCTACGGGCAATCACACTGCGAATCTTAACTACTTGGGGACCGATCCTCAAAGCTACATCAACGCCGGGTACAGCAAAGAGAACAACAACAGCGAGAACGACTGGAGCGACTTCATCAACCTCACATTCACGATGAGCAATGCCCCCCCATCTGATTATGTGGCTGATCTTGCGGCTTACATTAGTTTTCGGGAATGGATGACGTATTTTGCGACGCTGTCATTGATGGAGTATAGCGAAACGGCCCTGGGCAGCGGCTATGGCGACGATTACTCCATGTACCGCGGAGTCCAGGACCCAAGATTTCTGCTCGTCGGTCACGATTTCGACACCATTTTCGATCAAGGCGATACCCGGGGTAACGTGAGCGAACCCATTTTCAGGGCGGCGACCGATAGCATGCCGGCAGTTCAGAAGTTCATGACTAATGCTGCCCTGGCACCTTTGTATTTCGCGGAATTATATCGGTTGGCGACGACCACCTTTTCCCCTGAACAATTGTTTCCGATTCTTGACCGCTATCTGACCGGCTGGGTACCGGCAGACCGGATTAACGGGATGAAGACCTTCGCGATAAACCGGACCGCGTATGTACTTTCGCAGATCCCACTGAATATCTCGATCACTCCGACATTGCCGGTGGTGAGCGGATATTATCAGGCGCCGGGTCCAATGGTGAATCTTAGCGGCCGCGGCAATGCGATTCGCACGCGTTCCGTTCTGGTGAATGGCATCGCGGCGAACTGGGATGCCCGGAACGCCGCTTGGTCTATAACCGACCTCCCCCTCAATCCTGGTGTGAACCGGGTGCTGATTTCGGCGTGGGATGAGAACGGAATCGAATACGAAACTGGTTCTGCGGATGTTTGGTACGAGCCGGGGTCGCTGAATCCCGTCTCGGGCTCGGTGCCATCAAGCACGACGTGGACTGCAGGCGGTGGGCCGTATTACGTGAGTGGAACGTTGCAGATCAACAACGGTGCAACGCTGACGATCCAGGCAGGCACGTCGGTGTATCTTGCGCAAAACGCGACCATTGAGGTGACGTCGAGCGGGCGATTGATCGCGGAAGGTACGCCCACGAGCCGGATTCGGTTTACGCGGCGGGCGGGCACGGGCGAGCGGTGGGGCGAAATCTTTTTCAATGGCGCGACGAATGAAAATCGGCTGGTGAACGTGGACATCGAATACGCCGGCACATCTGGACGCGCGCTACATGCCAATAATGCGGTCGTTTATTTCGAAGGCTTGAATTTTGGCAACGTGAACGGGAACTATTGCTCGCTCGACAACAGCGCGTTCATGATCCGTAACTCCGGCTTCCCAACGACCACCGGCGCGGAACTCATTCATGGCATCGGCCTGCGTGCGAGCGGGTATGGGATTATCGAGAGCAACTATTTTGGAACGACGACGGGGCTGAACGACATTATCGATTTCACGGGCGGGCAGCGTCCCGGCCCGATTCTGCAAATCCTTAACAACGTGTTCAGCGGCGCGAGCGATGACGTGCTCGACCTCGACGGGACTGACGCGCACGTCGAAGGCAATGTGTTTATGAATGTCCACCAGGCGATTCCGGGCGGTGACACGTCCAGCGCGATTTCCGGTGGGGCCGACAGCGGCAATACGTCCGAGATCACCATCGTACGCAACTTCTTCTACGATTGCGATCACGCGGTGCTCGCCAAGGAAGGGAACTTTTACACGATCGTAAACAACACGATGGTCAATATCACGCGCGCGGCGGTGAATTTTGACGAGCCCGCGCGGCGCAATCAGGGTGTGACGCCGGGTCGCGGCGCTTATTTGGATGGCAACATCATTTGGAATTGCGCTACCAATTTCGAGAACGTGTACGTGAACGATCCGACCTTCGGCAGCACGGACCTGACGGTAAACCGCTGCATTTTGTCGGGGAGCGATTTTGTGCCCGGCAATCTCGCGGCTGATCCGAAATTGGTGAACACGAACGTAACGCTCGCGACGATTCGCGACGACCTGAGGTTGCGGCCGGGATCGATTGCGAGTGGCGCAGGTCCGAATGGCCTCGATATTGGCGCTGCTGTGCCTGCCGGCGCGTCCATTTCGGGCGAACCCTCTTCGCCTTCGGCGCAAAACACCGCAACCCTGACGATCGGCGGGCCGGGCATTACGCACTACCGCTATAGTTTGGACGGGGGCGCTTTTAGTGCAGAGATGCCGGTGTCGACGCCGATCACATTGAGCGGTCTTGGCAATGGGACCCACAGCGTGGCGGTTACAGGAAAGAATTCGGCGGGCGTGTATCAGACGGTGAATACGTTGTCCCGTGCGTGGACGGTAAACACGACGCAGGGGCAAGTGCGTATTAACGAGGTGCTGGCGCGGAACGAATCGGCGGTGTTCGTTAACGGCAAAACGCCGGACATGATCGAGCTGTACAATCCCGGCGCGGTGGTAATGGACTTGAGTGGGATGGGAATCACCGATGATCCGGCTGTGCCGAAGAAATTCACTTTTGCGCCCGGGATCAGCCTCGGCGGGGGGCAGTATTTGATCTTATATGCCGATAACGATGCCGGGCCGAACCACGTCGGGTTTGGTCTGGATCAGAACGGCGATGGCGTATGGCTGTTCAATGCGAACGGGACGATGCGCGACTCGATTGTGTTTGGATTCCAGGCGGCCAATTACTCGATTGGGCGGCTGGCGGACGGCTCGTGGGGTTTGATGCGGCCGACTTTCGGCGGGCCGAACATTGCACAGCCGCCGGCCGACGCGCATTACGTGAAGATCAACGAGTGGTTGACCAAGGGTTTCGTGTTGTTCCCTGATGATTTCGTCGAACTGTATAATCCCGAGCCCGTCCCCGCGGATTTGAGCGGCGTGTTCCTGACCGACTCCCCCCGTGCCGGCATTCGGATGCATCAGGTGCCGCCGCTGAGTTTCGTGAATGGATATGGATTCGCGGTGCTGATCGCGGACGGGGACACCAATGCCGGGCCCGACCATCTTGATTTCCAATTATCGTCTGACCAAGGGGAAATCGGATTATTCGACCCGAACGGCGTGCTCATCGATTGCATCGTTTATGGCCCACAGACACCGGATGTGTCTCAGGGTCGCCGGCCGAACGGCAGCAGCACCATCGCCGCGATTTCTCCGCCGACGCCGAATGCGCCGAACCCGGTGCTGCTGCCGGGCATTACCGTAAGCAACGTCATAGAGACTTTGTTCCCGATGGATGCGGTTTGGAAGTATTTCACCAACGGAAGCAATCTCGGGACTGCGTGGCGCGCGACGAATTATGACGACTCAGCGTGGGCCTCAGGGCCGGGCATCCTGGCGGATGAAGATCCGACGGTCTTGCCCCCGCCGGGCATTGGGACCCGGTTGTCACGCATTGGTCCTAACGGTTTTGTCGTCACTTTTTATTTCCGGACTCAATTCATGATGCCCGAGACCAATACACCGGGCGCGACTCTGACCATGACTTCCATAATCGATGATGGAGCAGTCTTTTATGTAAACGGCGTTGAGTTACTGCGTCGAAGGATGCCTACGGGCCAAATTACCTCTACCACCTTCGCGTCACAGAACGCGACGGATGGGACTTTGGAGACCGTGACACTTTCGCCGACTAACTTTCAATCCGGTCTCAATTATTTGGCTGTCGAAGTGCATCAGGTCAATGCGACGAGCTCAGACATTACGTTCGGGATGTCGATCCAAGCGACGCACCTCGTCACGAACTTCCCGCCGCGCGGATTGGTCATCAATGAGATCATGGCCAACAATCTGACAGTGACGAATCAGGCTGATCGGAGCGTGACGGACTGGATCGAGTTCCTGAATCCTTCCACGAACACTTTGGATCTGGGGAATTTGAGTCTTTCGGACGATCTTGCGGATCCGCTTCGCTGGGTATTTCCGCCCGGCGTAACTATTCCACCGCAGAGCTACTTGATCGTGAAATTCGATAGCGCCGCTCCGCCATCGACCAATGCCGAAGCTGTCCTGAACACTGGGTTTGGGCTAAGCGCGGACGGCGATCAGATCTTCCTGTTCGCCGCGCCGGAAGACGGGGGCGATGTGCTCGATTCGGTGGCGTTTGGGATGCAGGCGGCGGATTTCACCATCAGCCGCGTGCCGGAAGTGTTCGGGGCGTGGCGCTTGAGCTTGCCCACGCCGGGATCAATTAATGTTCCTGCCACGCTCGGGTTGCCTGCGAACCTGCGGATTAACGAGTGGATGGCGAATCCGTCCGGTAACGACAACGATTTCTTCGAGCTTTACAATCCAGAACCGCAACCGGTCGACCTTAGTGGGCTGCATCTCACCGACAACCTGGCCAATCACACGCAGTATCGCATTCCGGAGTTGTCGTTTATCGGTGTGGGCGAGCAGGGTTTTGCCCGATTCGTCGCGGATGGCAATCCGCAAGACGGCGCGAACCACGTGAATTTCAAGCTGGCATC
>Ga0066710_100006632_pt1 | contig 10867 bp, 7 predicted proteins | sample GraSoiAngelo_159_FD_79666 | JGI IMG/M metagenome (GOLD analysis project Ga0066710, IMG submission 79666) | Grasslands soil microbial communities from the Angelo Coastal Reserve, California, USA - 14_1009_16_40cm | ecosystem: Environmental > Terrestrial > Soil > Grasslands | place: USA...
GCGCCCAGCCATCCCTCCGCATAGCTCGTGTCCATTCCGCGGGATCCCCCCCGCGCCCCGTTGGAGGTGACGATGTCCGATAACCGCTACCCCAAGGTTCTGCAGCTCGCCCTGCTGATCGCCTCACTGGCGATCGCGGCGCCGGCTGTCGCCCAGGTCACGTACATCCCGATCGCGGGCTTACCGACCGAAGACGTGGACATGGTGGAGCTGGTCCCGACGCCGTTCGCCCAGCCACCCACCATGATCTATCCGACCGAGACGGCCATCTATTACATCAACATGATCACGGATGCCGTCTACGCGACCGTGCCCAAGCCGGGTCCCAACATCTCAGGAGCCGACTACGTGGCGAGCCCCGACGGCACCATCGGCGTGATGCCGATCCTCGGAGCCCTCTGCGTGTTCACGCACGGGCCCGGCGCCCCGGCGCTGTTCATGACGATTCCGCTCCCCGGCACGCCGGCGCGCCGCGACATCGACCTGACCATCGTTCCGGGGCTCGGCGCCGAGCCATGGGATGCCCTCTACGCCACGGGGACCGAGGTCCATCGCATCAACCTCAGCACCGGGGCGATCTTCTGGACCGCACCGCTCCCCACCCCGATCGTGGAAGCCGTCGATCCGCTCTACGTCCCGGCCTCGAATCTGGTCTTCGCGGCCACCGATGGATTCATGAGTGAGTTCAACGCGACGACCGGCGCGCCGGTGCCGGGCTCCCCCTTCGCGACCGGCACCACGCTGACGCGTGAAGTGGACATTCGGCTCAACCCGGCCGGGACGCTGGTGTACATGCCCGGCACGGCGGTGCTCCAGCGGTTCTCGGCCGCCACCGGGGCATTCATCGGCTCGGTCGCGCTGGGCTCCCCCTGCATCGAGGGCAACGACATCGCCTGGGACAACACCGGCACGCGCGGGGCGCTGCCCACGCTCGCCAACATGGTGTGGTTCGACGCCGCCACGGGCGCGATCACGACCCTCAATTCGTTCGCGCCTTACGGCCACCAGCGCAACATGGACGTGATCTTCACCGCCCCGGGCATCGTCCCGCAGCAGGCGGGCTATCAGGCCCAGGGGGCCTTCTTCACCTACACGGTGCCGGCCCTCCCCGGAGGGGTCGGGGTCATCGGGGTCGCCCCCCTGCCCAGCCCGACCATGGATGGCGTGGATCCGCTGACCACCGACGCGACGCCGAGCCCGGCGTTCCCGGCAGGTCCGGTCGGGGTGATCGCCTTGGCGCCGACGCAGGGATTCGTCACCGAGGTGGACCTGCGGACCGGGGCGGCACTTCCCCCCGTCACCCTCGTGCCGGGTGTGCTGCGCATGGACGTGGACGTCCGCAAGGGCGGCACCTTCGGAAACAAGGACTATCAGCCCTACATCGGCGGCGTGGCGTCGATCACCGGATTCGCTCCGAACCAATACACCATCACCGTCAGCACCGGCGTCCATCGGCTGGACGTGTCGACCAACGCGCTCATCCCGGGCGATTTCATCCCGACCGGCATGATCTTCCGCGGGGGCGACGAGCAGGTCAGCACGCTCCTCGGTCCGCCCGCTCCGGGCTACACGACCGACGATCCCGACCAGGACTTCGTGAGCAAGTGCTGGGACTACAAGTACGCGATGAACCGCTGGCCGATGTGGTACTCGATCAGCAACCCGATCTGGTACCCGCAGTTCATGCCCTACGGCGCCTTCGGGCCCCCGGCGCTCCTCGGCTGGGACATCTGGAACGACTGGAAGGGTGTGGTCTGCAACAACCAAACCGTCATCCTGCTCAACCGCAAGGGCATCACGCAGCAGACCATCAACCTGCCGGCGCTGCCGATCGGCGGCCTGGTCTGGGACTGGGACAACAAGATCTGCAAGCTCCGGCTCCGGAACCAGCAGGAATGCATCATCAACCTGAACTCGGTGTACCTCACCGGCCTGGCCACGGTGACCTTCGTCCCGTACACGACGTTCGTCGAGTGGTACCCGATCGTCGACCGGATGAACGGCTGGGAGTTCGTGGTCCAGCGCGGCGCTCGCCGGATCTGGTGCTATGACCACCTCAACAACTCGTTCGTGACCTACATCGATCTGCCGGCCCGGATCATCCGTCCACCGGTCTTCGACGAGCAGCGGAAGACGCTGTGCGGGGCGCTGGCAAATCGCCAGGTGTTCTTCTTCAACGCCCACATCTACCGCCAGACCCTCAGCGTCGCCTCGGCGCTCTACTACACCCCGGTGCTGCCGGCCATGTGTGTGGCGGACCCCGTGTTCGACATCTTCAACCACTACACGCTGCTGCACCTCTACGGCGGAAACATCGCGGTGTGTGACAACGCGAACGGCAACCTCCTCTACCAGACCGGGATCCTGCCCTACTGGCCGATCGGACCGATCCAGGTCGATTGCTTCAACAAGATCGCCAAGTGGTACGCGTACAATGGAGCCTCCTACGTCGAATACTGGATGAACCTCTATCCCCTGCGCTACAGCCTGCCTCCCACCCTCCGCAGCCTCTCGCTGGCCGGGGTTCCTTTCGGCTACCCGCAGTTCGATTCACGCGACGGCTGGGAGTTCATCCGCATCGGGAACATCATCCGCGCCGACTACTTGTTCGGTCCTGTCTTCCCTACGTTGAACTACGTATCGGGCGTCCCGCTCGTGGGCAACTTCTTCATCGACCGGATCAACAAGTACGCCCTGTGCGCCACCAGCACGAACCAGATCCTGTGGATGAATCTGTTCCGGTTCACCCAGGGACTCGGCGGGGCCGTGAACTCGATCGCCTTGCCCGCGGGGTACATCCCCACCCAGGGGATCCACTTCCTCCCGCAGCTCCATCTGGCGGTGGTCCAGTGCAGCAACGGGGTGGTGGTGGTGATCAACATGCAGACCGGGAACATCGCGTCGATTCTTTCCGGCCTTCCGCAATGCCAGCGACAGATCTACGTGCACCCCTTCACGGGCCTCTGCGAGTGGCCGTCCTACCCGCCCGCCCTCGACGTGATGGTGGACCTCAACCCGCTGCGCCAGAACCCGGTGGGTTCACCGACCACGCACGTCGAGCCGATGGTGGCGGCGACCAACGAGGCGTCCAACTTCAGCGGGCCACCGCCCATCAGTGCCGCGCTGACGACGCAGATGCCGCCTCAGGTGGGTGACAGTTTCTTCGACATCTTCCACTTCGTCATCGCCCCGGGCGGGTCGGCGCCGGGAGTCAACTACCAGGTCGACAACCTCTCCCAGCGCAACACGCCGAACCAGATGAACCCGGCGAGCTTCACGACGGAGATGGATGGCTCCGGGCAGTTCTCGATCGTCGCTCAGCCGGGCGAGACGATCCGGCTCATCCCGTTCGACCCGGAGGGCAACGCCGGGCCGACGACGGACATCGTCGTCCAGACCCCCGTGGCCGTGGGCCCGCAAGGCCTCCCGACCCACTTCGCCCTGGCGATGACGAGCGCCAACCCGGTGAAGGACCGGGCGCAGTTCCACCTCGCGCTGCCGACCCGGAGCCACGTCGATCTCGCGATCTTCGACCTGTCGGGCCGCCGGATCGCGACGCTCGTCTCGCAGGACCGGCCCGCGGGCGAATACGACGAGGCCTGGGATCTCACCACCAGCTCGGGTGACTTGGCCCACGCCGGCATCTTCTTCGCCAAGTTCAGCGCCGGAGGATTCCAGGAGTCGAAGAGGATCGTGGTCGTCAGGTAATCGAGAAGCCACATCGGGCTGCCGCGTCTCTCGCCACCGCGAGGGCGCGGCAGCTTCGTCTCGCGGTGAGCCCGCGGTCAGGCTGTAGCGGGGACTGGGCCTAGGACGGCGCGCACCCTTGAGAAGGAGTCGACCATGATGGATCCCATCCCCCGCTCAGAGTTGGCCCACATCACTCTGAGCCGCCCCGCCGCGGCTGCTCGCGCGGCGCGTTGAGGCGGCGTACGCCCTGAGGACGCCCACATGACCCAGCCCGAGATCGTCAGCATCTCGCCGTTCTTCATCGTCCAAGACGTGGCGAGAGCCTTTTCGTTCTATCGCGACCGGCTTGGCTTCGAGGTCACCTTCCAAGGATTCGGAGACGATCTCTTCTTTGGCATCGTGTGCAGGGGTGGCGCACAGATCCTGTTCAAGAGCGTCGGTGTCGATCCGCTCCCCAACTACCGGCGGGAGCCCAGCGCTCGCTGGGACGCCTTTGTCTTCGTCCCCGATCCCGACGCGCTGGCGGCCGAGTTCACGTCACGCCAGGTCGAGTTCTCGCAGCCACTCAAGGATACCGACGACGGCCTGCGCGGCTTCGAGCTCAAGGATCAGGACGGTTACGTCCTGTTCTTCGGGCGCACTCGACCGTAGGCTCGCACTGCCTGCGCACCCGTCCCTCCGGAGGTGCCTACGATGGCGGAACGTCTCATCAGCCTCGACGTGCGAACCCGGGCACAGTGGCGGCGGTGGCTCGCCAAGCACCATGCGTCGAGTGCCGGCATCTGGCTCGTCCGCCACAAGCAACACTCCGGGGTCGATTCGATGCCGTATGAAGACCTCGTGTGCGAGGCGCTCTGTTTTGGATGGATCGACAGTCTGATCAAGCGGCTGGACGACGATCGCTACGCCCTCAAGGTCACGCGGCGCAAGCCGACGAGCAAGTGGTCGGACCTGAACCGGAAACGCTGGAACGAGCTCAGGGCCGCCGGCCTGCTCGCGCCCGCCGGCCTCGCCGCGGTTCCCACGGCCAGGCGCTACGCGGCCCACCCGCCGATCCCGGAGCTGCCCGCCTACGTTGCGAAAGCCATCAAGGCGAACGTCAAGGCCTGGCAATTCTTTCAGCAACTCGCGCCGACGTACCGACGCGACTTCGTCATGTGGATCCACACGGCCAAACGACCTGAGACGCGGGAAAGACGCATTCGCGAATCGATCGCGCTGCTCGCGGCCGGCAAGAAGCTCGGACTCAAGTGAACGAGTCGCCTGCCGGATCCCGCCGATCCTTCGGCCCCGGCGGCCGGGTCGTGGCTACCAGATCTTCACGCGCACATCGTCGGCCCGGTACATGGGATCGCCGGGCTTGACGCCGTAGGCCCCGTAGAACTCGGGCATGTTGGTGACCGGCCCGATCACGCGCAGGAACGACGGCGCGTGGACATCGGTCTTCACGCGCATCGCCAGGTTCTCGGGGCGGAGCTGGTTCATCCACGACAGCGCCCAGCCGATGAAGTACCGCTGGGCCGGCGTGTATCCGCCCAGGCTCTTGCCCTGCTTGTACTCGTCGGTCTTGGTGAACGCGTCCCAGCCGAGCTGGATGCCGCCCAGGTCGGCGATGTTCTCGCCCTGGGTCGCCTCGCCGTTCACGTGCAGCGTGTCGACGGCCACGTAGCCGTTGTACTGTGCGACGATCCGCTGCGCGCGCTGCTTGAACTCCTTTTCGTCGGCCGGCGTCCACCAGCTCTTGAGGTTGCCCTTCTCGTCGAACTGGCGGCCCTCGTCATCGAAGCCGTGCGTGATCTCGTGGCCGATCGTGCTCCCCGCGGCATAGCCGTAGACCAGCGCATCGTCGACCAGGGAGTCGGGGATGCCGGGCAGGATGAAGGCGGCCGCCGGCAGCACGATCTCGTTGTTCGACGGGTTGTAGTAGGCATTGTAGGTCTGCGGCGTCATCTCCCACTCGGTGCGATCGACCGGCTTGTGGAGCTTGGCGATGTAGTAGTCGCTCTGCCATTCGTTGCCGCGGATCGCGTTCCCCAGGAACGAATCGCGCTTCACCTGGTAGTTCGCGTAATCCTTCCACTTCACCGGATAGCCGACCTTCTTGGTCACCGCGTCCAGCTTCTTGAGCGCCCGCTGCTTGGTGGGCGCGCTCATCCAGTCGAGGTTCCGGATCCGCGCCCGGAAGGCGTCGAAGACATCGTCGGTCAGCTTCTCGTAGCGCGCCTTCGCCTGTGGTGAGAAGTACTGCTGCACATAGAGCTGCCCCAGCGCGTCACCGAGGTACCCCTCCTCCTGATCGAGCATGCGCTTCCAGCGCGCCCGCTGTTCGGCGGTGCCGTTCATGATCGTGCCGAAGAAGTGGAAGTGCTCGGCGTCGTAGCTGCCGCCCGCCTCCGTGGCGTAGGCGGTGGCGAGGTGCCAGCGGCAGTAGGTCTTCCACTCGTCGAGGCTCCGGCCCTTGAGCGATCGCTCGAGCTGTTGGAAGAACTCGGGCTGCCCGACGATCACAGTGTCGAGGCCGGTCATGCGCCCGGCGGCGAGGAAATCCTTCCAGTGGATGGTCGGCGCGAGCCTGGCGACGCCTTCCAGCGTCATCGCGTGGTAGTTCGCCTGCGGATCCCGCAGTGCTGCGAGCTTGCGCGAAGCCTTCGCGAGCTCCGTCTCGATCGCCATCACGGTCGCGGCCTCGGCCTTCGCCCGGGTCGAATCGTCGCCGAGCAGTTCAAACATGCGCGTCACGTGCGGCACGTACTCACCGCGGATCTTCTTCGAGCGCTCGTCGGTGTCGAAGTAGTAGTCGCGGCTCGGCAGCCCCAGCCCACCCTGGTGAAGATGGAGCACGTTGCGATCGCTGTTCTTCTCGTCCTGGAAGATGAACATGCTGAACAGCGGGCCCGCGCCGATGTAGTGCAGGTGGGCGACCTCGGCGAGGAGGCTCTGGAGGTCCTTGGCCTCCGTGATCTTCGCGAACTCGGGCTGGAGTTCGCTCATGCCCGCCTTGTCCTGCCCGGTGCTGTCCATCGCCGCCGCCCAGAAGTCGCCGATCTTCTGCGCGTTGGTTCCGGGGGAGCTCTGCGCCTTGGCCGCTCCCTCGCTGATGTCGACGAGGCGGCGATAGGTCTCATCCTGCACCACCTTGCCGATGCCCCACGAGCGTTCGCTGGTGGGGATCGGGTGGGCCTTGAGCCACTTCCCGACCGCGAACTGGAAGATGTCCTTGCGCGGACTCGTGGTCGAGTCGACGAACTGGCCGAGGTAGTTGTCGGCGGTGACAGCTGGCGCCGACGAATGGGTCTGCGACGAGCAGCCAGCGACGGCGGCGACGGCGAGAACTGCGAAGGCCCAGCGTTTCATGGCAGGGGTTCCCTGGTTGACGTGCGGGTTTCGGACGCGGGAATGTAGCAGGTCCCAAGGGCGACCCGGTCGCGAGGGGCACCTCCATCCTGCGAACGCCGGGGAATTCCTGCCCGGCGCAGCCGCCCTTGGCGAAAACCTGACGGAGGCTACGAGCCGGTCGTCCTCAGCCGGGGCGAGGGGGCCGTGTCGAAACCGGCGCCGCGCCGCCGCCCCGCACCATCGTCCGGCGAAGCATGCTAACGCTGGAGACGCCGCCGGGGACAGGTGATTCGCTTGGAGATGCGCATCAACGGCTCGTGGGCACTCACTCCGCCGTCGGCGGCTCAAGGGTGAGGCCGCGGCGGCGAACTTCGCGAATGGTTGCCGCGATGAGCTGTGCCTTGAGCACCGCCTCCAGCCCCCGGCCCTTCGGGATACCCAGCTGTCTCGCCATGCGCGCGGGCGACGTCATCCTTGGGTTCTTCATGATCGCACCTCCTTCAGCCGCGTTCGCGCCAACTCCAGGTTCCGGGCTCCCGAGGCATTCTTCGAGCCGCGTGGCCGTGGCACTCTCGCGAGCTATCCGTCGGCCACTCCAGGAGCAGAACGATGCGAGATGCGCTTGAACGTCGGAAGCGCTACCCTGGGAGATTCCAGCCGACATCGGAGGTCCGAATGCGAAGAGTCACAGGTATTGGCGGCATCTTCATGAGCGCCAAGGATCCGAAGGCGCTATGCGAGTGGTACAAGAAGCACCTCGGGATCGACGTTCAGGACTGGGGTGGAGCAGCCTTCGACTGGACTGACTCCGAAGGCAATCCGACCAAGGGAACTACGGCCTGGTCGATCGGTCCAGCGGACGGCAAGCACTTCGCTCCGAGCAAGTCGACCTTCATGGTCAACTATCGAGTCGAAGATCTGGCAGCACTTCTCAAAGCCCTGCGCGAGGAAGGTTGCGACGTGCTCGAGAAGACCGACGACTCGGAGTACGGGAAATTCGGATGGGTCATGGATCCGGAGGGCAACAAAGTCGAGCTCTGGCAACCGCCACAGGGGCAATGAAGCTCGGTTACTCCTTTCAACCCCGCCGCGCTGCCTCGATGGTGGCGATGTCGATCTTCATCATCGGCATCATCGCCTCGAAGACACGCTTTGCCTCAGCGCCGCCAGCCGCAAGCGCGTCGGTGAGTGTGCGCGGAGTGATCTGCCAGGAGAGGCCCCAGCGGTCCCTGCACCAACCGCACGCACTTTCCTGGCCCCCATTGCCGACGATCGCGTTCCAGTAGCGGTCCGTCTCTTCCTGATCATCGGTCGCGATCTGAAAGGAAAAGGCCTCGCTGTGCTTGAACGTGGGTCCGCCGTTGAGACCGAGACAGGGAACCCCCAGAACCGTGAACTCCACCATCAGTTCATCGCCCTCCTTGCCGCCCGGGTAGTCGCCGGGCGCCTTGTGAACGGCGGTCACTTTGGAATCCGGAAAGGTGGCGGCGTAGAAGCGTGCCGCCTCATGCGCGTCCTTGTCGAACCAGAGGCAGATCGTGTTCTTTGGCTTCATGTCGTGTGCTCCTCGTTCTCGATCCAGACCACCGCTGCGGGGCTCCGCCTCGAGCGCATTGGGTGAATTCGCCGCCGGAGGCATCGAGGCTACCTGGCCACGGCCCGCCCCGCCACCGTGCCACTGCTCCAGTTCCACTGGAAGTTGAATGCTGGCCCCAGGCCGAGGCCACGTGTCGTGATGCAGCGTAGTCCGTTACGAGTGGTGCACATCGGCAGTTTCGATGCGTCCGTTGGTGACCGATGATGACCGTTGGGGGCCGACGGCTCTCGCACAATTCTGACCCAGCCGAACCGCTCCTGACTTGCACGCCCGCGGGATTGCTCGAGCCGGCTGACCGTGTACTTTCGCTCGTCGATCTGACAACCACGAGGAGCGTGACCATGCGAGACGCTCGGCGCCGAAAGCGATTAACCTAAGGGCGGGCACGCCTTTGGGTTCCGGCAGTCGCAGTCCCCCGTTAACGGCAGACCCCTCATGTGGTGACGTAGCTGCCAACGATCGGCATGATCTGTGTCGGGAAAAGAGGCTGGTGCGTGAAGGTTGCCGAAAGTAGAATCGTCATTGCGTCGATCTATCAAGGCGTGGGCCTCGTCTCAGGAGAGGTTGAGGCATGCTGGCATCAACGCTCGGTCGTGTTCTGGTCGCCTGGCCGCGCCCTCGAGCACCGTATCGATTTGTTCTCGTCTTGGCAGCCGCGTCTCTGGCGGGAACTTATTCCGTTGCGCTCGCACAGGCCGTTGATCCCACGCTGTGGGTCACGAACGGAACCGTCAACTCCGTGGTCCGCGGCGGGGGGACGATCTACATCGGAGGGCAGTTCACCCAGGTTGGTTCCGCCACCGGCGGCGGCGTACCCATCAACGTCGTGACTGGCGGGCTGCCGGCTTCGTTCCCGAAGGTCCTCGGCAGCGTGCGCACCATAGCGCCCGACGGAGCGGGGGGCTGGTACATCGGGGGCAGTTTCACATCCGTTGGGGGTATCCCGCGCTCCAATCTCGCGCGTGTGGCGGCGGACCTGTCGGTCTCGACCTGGGACCCGAACGCCAACTTCAACGTCCTCGCCTTGGCGGTGAGCGGCTCGACGGTCTACGCAGGCGGGAGCTTCACCAGCATCGGCGGACAGTCGCGCAACCGTATCGCCGCGCTCGATGCCGTGACCGGGGCGGCCACGGCCTGGAACCCGAACGCCGACAACGAAGTCGACGCCCTGGCGGTGAGCGGCTCGACGATCTACGCGGGCGGGAGCTTCACCAGCATCGGCGGCCAGGTGCGCAACCGTATCGCCGCGCTCGATGCCACGACCGGCTCGGCCACGGCCTGGAACCCGAACGCCAGCTCGTACGTCAAGGCGCTGGCGTTGAGCGGCTCGACGGTCTACGCCGGCGGGGCCTTCGGCAGCATCGGCGGGCAGGCGCGCAGCCGCATCGCCGCGCTGGATGCCGCGACTGGTAACGCCACGGCCTGGAACCCGAACGCCGACGCCAACGTCACGGCCCTGGCGGTGAGCGGCTCGACGGTTTATGCCGGCGGGGCCTTCGTCAGTATCGGAGCGCAGGCGCGCAGCCGCATCGCCGCGCTGGACGTCGCGACCGGTAACGCCACGGCCTGGAACCCGAACGCCGACGCCAACGTCACGACCCTGGCGGTGAGTGGCTCGACCGTTTACACCGGCGGGATCTTCTCCAGCATTGGTGGGCAGGCGCGCAACTGCATCGCCGCGCTGGATGTCGCGACCGGTAACGCCACGGCCTGGAACCCGAACGCCAACAACTACGTCAACGCCCTGGCGGTGAGCGGCTCGACCGTCTACGCCGGCGGATACTTCAGCAGCATTGGTGGGCAGGCGCGCAACTGCATCGCCGCGCTGGATGCCGCGAGCGGCGCGGTCACCTCCTGGAACCCGAACGCGAACTCGCCTGTCTCCGAACTGGTATTGAGCGGCTCGACCGTCTACGCCGGTGGGGCCTTCAACTTCATCGGTGGCAGTTCTCGCAACAACATCGCCGCGCTCGATGCCGTGACCGGTGCCGCCACGGCCTGGAACCCAAATGCCAGCGACAACGTCTTCGCCCTGGCGGTGAGCGGCTCGACCGTCTACGCCGGCGGCGCCTTCACCAGCATCGGCGGGCAAGCGCGCAGCCGCATCGCCGCGCTGGATGCCGCGAGCGGTAACGCCACCGCCTGGAACCCGAAATCGAGCTCCTACGTCTACGACCTGGGGGTGAGTGGCGCGACGATCTACGCCGGCGGCTACTTCACCAGCATCGGAGGGCAAGCACGCAA
>Ga0066710_100006633_pt1 | contig 10867 bp, 6 predicted proteins | sample GraSoiAngelo_159_FD_79666 | JGI IMG/M metagenome (GOLD analysis project Ga0066710, IMG submission 79666) | Grasslands soil microbial communities from the Angelo Coastal Reserve, California, USA - 14_1009_16_40cm | ecosystem: Environmental > Terrestrial > Soil > Grasslands | place: USA...
CGGCATTGCTCCTCATCCGCGGCGCCGCCACGGCCCGGATAGTGCACCGCGTCGACCTCAGACCGCGCCGCGAAGAACTCGCACAGCGCGGCTGCGTTCGCGCTGCAGCGCTCCAGGCGCAGCGACGCCGTGCGCAGCCCGCGCAGCGCAAGCCACGCGTCGAAGGGCGACAGCACCGCGCCGAACAGACGCGAGAACCCGTCGAGAAACCCCGCCGCCGGCGAGTCCTCGCTCACCAGCAGCATGCCGCCGAGCACGTCGCTGTGCCCCGAGAGGTGCTTGGTCAGGCTGTGGAACACCATGTCGGCGCCATGCGCGAACGCCTGAAACAGGAACGGCGTGGCGAACGTGGAATCGACGATGCACGCGGCGCCCGCCGCCCGGCATGCAGCCGCAACAGCGGGTACATCGACCACCGTCATCATCGGGTTGCTGATCACCTCGACCACGACCGCGGCGACGTCGTCGCGCAGCGAGGCCGCCACCAGCGCGCCGTGATCGCTCTCGCCGGCCGGCGCCAGATCGACCGTGGCGAGCTGCAGGCCGAGGTTGCCGAGCGGCCCACCCACCAGCGCGTCGGTGCCGCCGTAGCAGGGGCGCACCACCACCACCCGGCGCCGTCCCGGGGCCGCCAGCAGCGACAGCCCCAGCGCCAGCGCCGCCTGCCCGCTCGCCGTGGCGCGGGCCACCGGCCGCTCCCCGCCGGACGGCGTCTCCAGCCCGGCGATGGCGTCCTCCAGCAGCGCGACCGACCCGCTGCCGTAGCGGCGGTAGACGTCCCGTGTCTCCATGGCCGCGTCGAGCGCCTCGAGGTCACGGTACGCCCGCACGGCGGCCAGGCCCAGCGGCGCCACCAGGTCGACGCCCGCGTCCGCGCCGCCCTCCCCCGGCCGCCCGAGGCCGGCCCTCGCGGCCACCGTGCCTGGGTCGGGCTCGCGCCCGCCGTTCACCGCGACGTGCCGGCGGCGGGGTCGGCGCGGAACGCGCTGCGCCCGGCGTAGCGCCCGGCGCCGCCCAGCTCACGTTCGATCGACAGCAGCCGGTTGTACTTGGCGACCCGCTCCGACCGCGATGGCGCGCCCGCCTTGATCTGGCCAGCATTGACTGCAACTGCCAGGTCGGCGATGGCGGTGTCCTCGGTCTCGCCACTGCGGTGGCTGATCACGGTCGCGTACGCGCGCGTCGACGCCACCGTGATCGCGTCCAGCGTCTCGCTGAGGGTGCCGATCTGGTTCACCTTGATGAGCACCGCGTTGGCCACGCCGCGAGCGAAGCCCTCGCGCAGCCGCGCGGTGTTGGTGACGAACACGTCATCGCCGACCAGCTGCACGCGCTCCCCCAGGCGGTCGGTCAGCAGCTTCCAGCCCTCCCAGTCGTCCTCCGCCATGCCGTCCTCGATCGACACGATCGGGTACGCGGTGCACCAGCGCTCCCACAGGTCCACCAGCTCGGCCGCCGCCATCGAGACGCCCTCGCCGGCCAGCACGTATCGGCCCTCGTGGTACAGCTCCGACATCGCCGGATCCAGCGCCAGCGCCACATCGCGCCCAGGCTGGTACCCCGCCCGGGTGATCGCCTCGAGCAGCAGCTCCACGGCGATCTCGTTGCGCTCGAGCTCGGGAGCGAAGCCACCTTCGTCGCCCTGCCCGGTGCTCAGGCCGCGCTCGTGCAGCAGCGCACGCAGGGCGTGGAAGCACTCGGAGCCGGCACGCAGCGCCTCGGCAAAACTGCCGAAGCCGAGTGGCGCGAACATGAACTCCTGGAAGTCAACGCGGGTCTGCGCGTGCGCCCCGCCGTTCAGCACGTTGAGCAGCGGTACGGGCAGCACCTGCGCACCGACACCGCCGACGTAGCGGTACAGAGGCAATGCGCTGGCCTCGGCCGCGGCGGCTGCCACCGCCAGGCTCACGCCCAGGATCGAGTTGGCGCCCAGCTTGGCCTTGTTCGGTGTGCCGTCGAGAGCGCACAGGCGCGCGTCCAGCGCCACCTGGTCGAGCGCATCGAGCCCGATCACCTCCGGCCCGATCACCTCCGCCACCGTCGCCACCGCGCGCAGCACGCCCTTGCCGCCGTAGCGCCGCGCATCACCGTCGCGCAGCTCCACCGCCTCATGGCGGCCGGTGCTCGCCCCGCTCGGCACGCGGGCGCGTCCGACCGCTCCGCCGGACAACCGCGTCAGCACCTCGAGTGTCGGGTTGCCGCGCGAGTCGAGTATCTCCAGCGCGGCGAGCTCCTCGATGAATGTCATCCGGCTACCAACGGTCAGCCGCCCACCGGCACTCGTCGCAGCGCGACGGCAAGCTCATCCCAAAGCCGCGTCAGCACGCGCACGCCGTGTGCGTACATGTCGAGCGAGAACTTCTCGTTGGGCGCGTGGATGCGGTCATCGGGCAGCCCCAGACCGACGAGCACCGCGGGCATCCCCATCAGCCGCGCGAAGCTCTCCACCGGCGGGATCGACCCGCCGCCGCGCAGCAGGAGCGGCTCGCGGCCGAACACCGCCGCGACGGCACGGGCAGCCGCCTGCACCGCGGGGTGGTCGAGCGGCGTGAGCACGGGGCGCCCGCCGCCGTGGGGCAGCGCCTCGACCACCACACCCGCCGGCGCGGCCGCCTCCACCGCGGCCACCACCTTGGCGGCCACCTCGTCCGGCACCTGGTCCGGCACCAGCCGGCACGAGATCTTGGCGCCTGCGCTGGCCGGGATGATCGTCTTGTGGCCGGGCCCGGAGTAGCCGCCCCAGATTCCGTTGAACTCGAGTGTCGGCCTGGCCCAGCGCCGCTCGTTCACCGTCCAGCCCTGCTCCCCCACCGTGGCCGCTATGCCGCCCGCCTCGGCGCGGAACGCCGCTTCGGAGAACGGCGCGCGCGCCATCTGCTCGCGCTCGGCCGCGGACGGCTCGCGCACCCCGTCGTAGAAGCCGGGCACCATGACGCGGCCCGAAACCGGGTCGTGCAGCCCGGCGAGCACCTGCGCCAGTGCAGCGATCGGATTGGCGACCGCGCCGCCGAACGCCCCTGAGTGCAAGTCCGACGACGGCCCGTGTACGTGCACCTCGACATTGCAGAGCCCGCGCAGTCCGACGCACAGCGAGGGCACATCGGGGGAGGCCATCGCAGTGTCGGACACCACGAGCACGTCCGCCGCCAGCCGGTCGCGGTGTCCGTGGATCAGTTCCTCGAAGTGCACCGAACCGGACTCCTCCTCGCCCTCGACGATCAGCTTGAGGTTGAGCGGCAGCTCGCCCCGCACGCGCAGGTGGGCCTCCACCGCTTTCAGGTGCATCCACACCTGGCCCTTGTCATCCACCGCGCCGCGCCCGTACAGCACGCCGTCGCGCACCACAGGCTCGAAGGGCGGCGACGACCACTCGTCGAGCGGATCGACCGGCTGCACATCGTGATGGCCGTAGACCAGCGCGGTCGGCAGCGAGGCGTCGACGATCCGCTCCGCATACACGGCCGGCAACCCCGACGTCTCCAACACCTCAGCGCGCTCAAACCCAGCGAGAACCGCAGACTGCGCGAAGAACTCCGCGGACCTGCGCACGTCGCCGGCGTGGTCCGGGTTGGCAGAGATGCTGGGGATGCGCAGCGCGTCCATCAGCTCGCTGACGAAGCGGTCCTGATTGGCGGTGCAGTAGGCGTCCAGTTCGCTGTCCGGCATGCTCGCAAGGGTAGTTTCTGATGTAGCCTGTGCGCCGGCGACTGCCACATCCGCATACGTCTCTCCAGGAGGTCGCTCCAATGGCTGTCCGCGCCGTCCCCCCGGGGACCATCGGCGTCCCGCTCAACTCGGTCCCCCAGCGCAACGGCACAGCGCCAGCCGGCACGCGCCTGGAGCTGGCTCCCGGTCAGCGCGAAGCGTTTCTCGAGGTGGTCGGACGCAGCGAACGCCGCCTCGCCGAGGCGCTCCACGCCAGCGACGTCGCCGTCTCCGGCGACATCACCGAGGAGACGATCCACGCGCTGCGCCTGCTGGCCATCGACAACCTCGTCGACATCGTCCAGCTGCGCGAGTCACTGGAAGCGCGCGAAACGCAGCTCGGCACCCTCATCGACGAGATGCAGATGTGGCGGGCGCGCGCCATCGAGGAGGCGGCGGCCCGTCGAGTCGAGGCCAAAGAGTTCACGCGGCGCGATCGGGAGCTGGTCTCGGTGCTGCACCGCCAGATCACCGAGAACTACCACCTGCTCGAGGAGCTGGAGGAGCTGCGCAAACCCTGGTGGCGGCGCCGCCGCACGGCCTGAAGCTCAGGCGCGCGTCTGCTCCTCGCTGACGCTCCAGAGCCGGCGCGCCGCCTCGGCGTCCTGCGCGGGCCGGCTGGGCGTCGCCCTGCGCCGGTCCACGAAATACCCGCCGGTCTGATCGGAGACCTCGGGCGCGTCCGCCAGCCACACGAGCGTCTCCGCGCCCCTCGCCGTGCTCCGCGAGAACGGCCGTATCACAACCATGACAGCGCTCATCAGCGCGCCGTTGTTGCGGTTGAAGCCCGACGCCACGGTTCCCGGGTGGAAGCAGTTCGCCGTCACGCCGCTGCCCCGCACACGCTCCGCCAGCTCGAGCGTGAACAAGATGTTGGCCAGCTTGGTCTGCCCGTAGCGGTCGAAGCCGCGCTGCGCATAGCCACGCTCCGCGTTGAGGTCGTCGAACGGGATCAGCTTGCCCTTGTGCGCGTCTGACGCCGTCGTCACCACCCGCGCCGGCGCACTGGCCTTGAGACGCTCGAGCAGCAGCGTCGTGAGCAGGAACGGCGCCAGGTGATTGACGGCCCAGGTCAGCTCGAGGCCGTCCCCGGTGACCTGCCGGCTGGCGTTCATCGCCCCGGCGTTGTTGACCAGCACGTCGATGCGCTCGTACCGCTGCAGCAGCTCCGCGGCGAGCGCGCGAACCGACGCGAGCGAGGCGAGATCGGCCTGCAGCACGTCGACCTCGACCCCATCGCCGCCGGCCGCCCTGATCCGCCCCACCGCCTCTGCCGCGCGCCCTTGGCTGCGTGCTGTGATCGCCAGACGCGCTCCGCGACGCGCCAGCTCCTCCGCAGCCGCCAGCCCGATGCCCCCGGTGGCGCCCGTGATGACGACCCGCTTGTCCCGAACGCCTGTCCACCCCGCCGCCATGCGGGCGCAGCCTAACGGGTCAGCCCTCTGAAGGCGCCGCCTTCTCGTCGGGCCGCCGCTCGCGCCGGGGTGCTCGCTCCGGCTCGCGGGGGGCGGCACCGTCCACCCGGGCGCGGTGGTCGGCGGCCGGCGCGGGCAGCCCGAGCAGGAAGCCCTGACCGAGTTCGATGCCCAGCGATCGGATCTGGGCAGCAGCTTCCTCGGTCTCGATCCCCTCGGCGATCACCTGGGCGCGGCTCGAGCGCGCGAAGGCCAGCGCCGCCTGTATCGCCGAGAAGGGGCCGGTGTCGGCGATCGACGCGGTCAGGCTGCCGGCGATCTTCACGAACTCGGGATTGGTCGCGGCGAGGAGCTCGAGCGTCGAATGCCCCTCCCCCACGTCGTCGATGGCGAAGCGAACACCATGCTCGCGGTACGCGGCCACCACCAGGCGCACGCGGGCGAGGTCACGCACCGCCTCCTGTTCGGTGATCTCCAGCACGGTGCGCTCGGGCTCCCAGCCCGCCCAGGTGAGCAGGAGCAGCAGCTGGTCGACCGGGTGCACGGGGTCGAGGAACGCAACCGCGCTGACATTGAGGAAGAGCGTCGGCGCGCCGGGAAGCTCTCGCGCTGCCCGCACCGCCGCACGACGGCACAGCCAGTCGAGGTCGCGGATCCTGCCCAGCCGGCGCGCAGCGCTGAACAGGGCCTCGACCGACGCGGTGGCCTCGGTCCCCGCCGGGCGGGCGAGCGCCTCGTAGCCGAGCACCTCGCCGGAGGCGAGGCTGATGATCGGCTGGAAGACGGCGCGGATCTGCTGGTTGGAGATCACCTCGGACAGGACGTCGGCATCACTCCAACCCGACTGGGCCGGCCGCACCCGGTTCTGGAAGTCCTCGCCGGCCACGCAGTCCCGGCCCGACGCCTTGGCCGTGTAGAGCACCTCGTCGGTCGCCCGCCACACGGCGCGGGCGTCCGCTCCGGCGGGCGCGGCCGTCCAGCCGATGCTGATGCGCACGCGACCGTACGGCACCGATACGCCGTGCATCGACGTGCGCATGCGCTCGGCCACCGCCGCCGCCTCCTTCCCCTTGGCACCGGCCAGCAGCACGGCGAACTCGTCGCCGCCGACACGCGCCACGACGTCGCGCTCGCGGACGATCGAGGCCAGCGCCATCGCCACCGCCTGGAGGATCACGTCGCCCGCCTCGTGCCCGTACTCGTCGTTGATGGGTTTGAGGTTGTCGACATCGATGGCCAGAACGGCGAACGGTTCGACGGGCGTGCTCGACAGCGCGCGCTCGAACGCGCGCCGGTTGTACAGGCCGGTGAGCGGGTCGGTGGCGGCCAGCTGCTCGAGCCGTTCGACCGTCTCCTCGAGCACGCTCTCGGTGCGCCGGCGCTCGAGGAAGCCGCCGATCTGCCGCCCGAGGTCGGTCAACGGGTGCAGCGTGTCGTCATCGAGCAGCCGCGTGCGGTGCGAGTACATGGTCACGGCGCCAAGCACCTTCTGGTCGACCGCGATCGGGAAGGCAGCAGCACCATGCAGGCCGAGCACCGCGGCCAGGCCGCGCCGCTGACAGCCCGCGTCGGAGACCACATCGGCGACGAACTCCGCCCTGCCCGACTGCCAGGCCAGCCCGGCGAGGTCCTGGCCGCGGTGCAGCGCCAGCCGGCGGGCCGCCTGCTCGAAGACCGCCGCCTCGATGCCTGGTGCGTGCCACCAATGACGCAGCGTGAGGCTCTCCTCCGTGGGGTCGAGCAGCCACATCTCGGCGATCTGCCAGTCGAGGTTGGTGCCGAGCGCACCGAGGATCGCCGGCGCGGCGTCGTCCATGGAGTCCGATTGCGCCAGTGACCGGCTGGCCGCCAGCTGCACCGCCTTTATGGCCTCCGAGCGATGCCGGTCGGTGACGTCGCGATTCACCTCGAGAAAGCCGTTGGCAATGCCCTGCTCGTTGAGGGTGAGCGCCCAGCGGCTGGCCATCACGCAGGTGGAGCCGTCGCGGCGGCGGTGCAGCAGCTCGCCCTCCCACTCGCCGTCGCGCAGCGTTTCCGCCTCGATCTCCGCAACCGGCTGCGGGAACACCGTGCCCAGCACCTCATGCGGGTCCCGGCCGAGCATCTCCGCGCTGCTCCACCCGTAGGCCTTCTCCGCGCCCCGGCTCCAGTACGTCACCACGCTCTCTGGACCCAGGCTGCGCACCATGATCGCGTCGTGGGTGAAGTCGAGCAGCCGCGCCTGGTGCACGAGCGCCCGCTCGGCGCGCTTGCGGTCGGTGACGTCGCGGACCATCTCGATGCTGAGCGCCCTGTCCTGGTGGCGCACCGTGCGCTGCGTCGTCTCGATCTGCACGCGCCGCCCGTCGGGAGTGGTCATGTCGGTCTCGTCGAGCCGGCCCGCGGCAGGCTCATTCTCGGTGCCGGAGACGTCGTACATGAGGTCGCTGGCGCTGGCTCCGGTGATCGTCCGGTAGGCGTCGTTGGCGAAGATCACCCGGCCGTTGCTGCGCACCAGCAGGCCCTCGCCCATGTCGTTGATGGCGTCGATGACCGCCTCCAGCTCGGCGCTGCGACTCGCCACCTCCTCGCTGAGCCGGACCCGGTCGAGGGCCAGCGCGATGGACGACGCGTACTGCTCCAGCCGGCTCTGTTCCTCGGAGCCGAACAGCGGCGAGAAGGGGCCGGAAACCACGAGAAGGTGCACCGGCCCGTCGCCGACGGGCAGTGTCAGCGAGGCGATGTGGCGCATCTGCCGCGACCCGATCCGGCCGCTGCCCGCCTGCGCACGGTCGCCGGCCGTCTGCCTGAGCACGGCGAGCTCGTCCGGGCTCACGCCGTCTGAGGCCAGCACCTCGCCGTCCACGGCGACGACGGCACCGGCCTGGGCGCCGACCAGCCGCATCGCCCACTCCAGTCCCCGCCGCGCCACCGTGGCCCGATCCGGGGAGAAGAGCATGAGCGCCTCCGTGGCACGCTCGTACGCGTGCTCCTCGTCCTCCCGCCAGGCGCGGCGCAACCACCGCGGAGGCGCAAAGCTCGCATACAGGAGCGGGATGGCGAGCAGCGCCACGCATTCGACCACGATGCCGGTCGCGCCCTTCGCCGGCGTCAGGCCGAACGTTCCCGCGACCAGGGCACCGACCAGCGCGACGACGATCATCAGGAAGCCCAGGCTCAACGCGCGAAGGCGCGCCCGTTGCACGGCCGGGCGGTCCCGCGACGCGATGAAGAAGCGCACCGCGGGCTCGGTGACGCAGGCGATCCACACGGCGACGGTGGCCAGGCCTGCGACCGCCTGCAGGACTGTCGGCATGGCGCTGCCGGGTGTCGTGATGGCGGTGACCGCTGCGGTGAATATGGCAACCGCAGACAGGGTCAAGATGGCCGCGCGTCGCGCCTCCGGCCCTGCCGGCACGAAGAGGGTGCGCAGGCTCAGCAGCGCGGTGCCCGATCCGAGCAGGGACAGTACCGACAGGAGGCCGACCAGCGGAGACGGGTGGATCCGCAGCCCGTTGATCTCGCCGAGGAAGGCGCACGCGGCCAGCAGGCCGAGGGCGCACGCCAGGCGCGCACTGATCGGGTCTCGGTGTCGCACCCAGCCGCCGAGCGCGACAATCCCCACGGCCACGAACCCCGCGCTGACCGAGTGGGACAGGACAGCCTGCAGCGTGGACACCTTTGTGTACGTTTCCCTCTTGACTGGCGCCCCCCTGAATGGAAGCCCTTTGCACTATGGGCGCCGCCGATCACTGCAATCGCGTCGGCCTGGATACGGAGGTGACACGCCTGCATGAAGACCTGTAACACCTGATGGCCGCAGCCTTCGTCGGGGCGCTCGACCAGGGCACCACGAGCACCCGCTTTGTCATCTTCGACACCGCGGGTCGCATCGTGGCCATGGACCAGCGCGAGCTCCGCCAGGTGTACCCCAGGCCCGGTTGGGTCGAGCACGATCCAGCCGAGATCTGGGCAACCTGTCTCGAGGTCATCTCCGGGGCGCTCGACACAGCCCGGCTCACCGGTGCAGACATCGCCGCCGTGGGGATCGCCAACCAGCGCGAGACCACCGTGGTCTGGGACCGCGGCACCGGCGCGCCCGTCTGCAACGCAATCGTCTGGCAGGACACGCGGACCGAGCCGCAGTGCGCGGCACTGGCCCGCCATGGCGGCCGCGATCGCTTCCGCGCCACCACGGGGCTGCCGCTGGCCGCGTATTTCTCGGGCCCGAAGGTGCAATGGATCCTCGACAACGTGCCCGGCGCACGCCGCCGCGCCGAGGCCGGCGAACTGCTCTTCGGCACCGTCGACTCCTGGTGCATCTGGAACCTGACCGGGGGCGCCGGCGCCGGACTTCATGTCACCGATGTCACCAACGCGAGCCGCACCATGCTGATGGACCTGCGTACGCTCGCCTGGGACAGAGCAATCCTTGCCACGCTTGGGATTCCCCACTCCATGCTGCCGAGCATCCGGGCCTCGAGCGAGGTGTTCGGCGCCGCCCGCGGCCTGCTGGAGGGTGTACCCGTCGCCGCTGCGTTCGGCGACCAGCATGCGGCACTCTTCGGGCAGACGTGCTTCGCACCCGGCGAGGCCAAGAACACCTACGGCACGGGCTGCTTCCTGCTCATGAACACGGGGCCGGAGCCGGTGCAGTCGCGGCACGGCCTGCTCACCACCCTGGGGTACCAGGTGGGCGGCGAGCCGCCTGTCTACGCTCTCGAGGGGTCCATCGCCATCGCCGGAGCGCTGGTCCAATGGCTGCGTGACAACCTCGGCATCATCGGCAGCGCCGCCGAGGTCGAGGCGCTGGCCCGTTCAGTTGAGGACAACGGTGACGTCTACTTCGTGCCGGCGTTCAGCGGGTTGTTCGCTCCGCACTGGCGCAGCGACGCCCGCGGCGCCATCCTCGGGCTGACCCGCTACGCAAACCGGGGCCACCTCGCTCGCGCAGCGCTGGAGGCGACGGCCTGGCAGACCCGCGAGGTCGTCGATGCGATGAACGGCGACTCGAGCACGACTCTGGCCTCGTTGCGGGTCGACGGCGGCATGGTCGGCAACGAGCTGCTCATGCAGATGCAGGCGGACGTGCTCGGTGTGCCGGTGGTGCGGCCGGTGGTCACCGAGACCACCGCCCTCGGCGCCGCGTACGCGGCCGGTCTCGCAGCGGGGGTGTGGCCCTCGCTGGAAAGACTGCGCGCGCTCTGGGCGCCGGACCGCACGTGGAAGGCGCGGATCGACGCAAACGAACGCGACAAACGCTACCAAAGGTGGCAAAAAGCGGTCGCACGTACCTTAGACTGGGCCGGCGAATGAACTGGATTCTCTTCTGGCTGGCCCTGCACATCATCGCCGCGGTCATCGCGTTCGGCCCGACCTTCGCTTTTCCCATCATCGGGGTGATGACCGGGCGCTTCCCCCAGCACGCCCACTTCGCGGCGCTCATCAATCAACGCATCGAACGCTTCCTGGTGATCCCATTCGCGCTGTCGATGCTCGTGAGCGGGACAGGTCTCCTCATCGCTGCGGACGTCAGCCTCTTCAAGACGACATACCTGCTCATCGCCGTCATCCTTTACCTGATCAATGTCGCCGTCGCGTTGTTTGTGCTGGAGCCCAACACGCACCACCTCGTGCGGCTCACGGAGACCCCGCCCACCGGGGAAGCGTTCGCCGAGCTGCAGCGGCGGGTCGGGCTGGTTCGCGGGCTCGGAGGCCTGCTGACTGTCACCTTCCTGGCCATCATCATCCTGATGATCCTGCAGCCG
>Ga0066710_100006634_pt1 | contig 10867 bp, 10 predicted proteins | sample GraSoiAngelo_159_FD_79666 | JGI IMG/M metagenome (GOLD analysis project Ga0066710, IMG submission 79666) | Grasslands soil microbial communities from the Angelo Coastal Reserve, California, USA - 14_1009_16_40cm | ecosystem: Environmental > Terrestrial > Soil > Grasslands | place: USA...
ATCCAGGAGGGCAACCTGGGCCTGATGCACGCGGTCGAGAAGTTCGACTGGCGCAAGGGCTTCAAGTTCTCCACCTACGCCACGTGGTGGATCCGCCAGGCCATCACCCGCGGCATCGCCAACACGGGCCGCACCATCCGGCTGCCCGTGCACGCGGGCGACACGCTCGCCCGCCTGCAGAAGGCGCGCGCCCGGCTCGAGCTGAAGCTGGGCCGGCCGGCCACGCTCTCCGAGCTCTCGGCCGAGGTCGAGATGCCGGAGGACAAGGTCACCGAGGCCCTGCGCTTCGCGGCCGAGCCGCTCTCGCTGTCGGAGCCGCTGCGCGAGGACGGCGACGCCGAGCTGGGCGATGTGGTCGAGGACCGTTCGGCCGAGTCGCCGTTCGAGGTCGCCGCCACGGCCCTCCTCCCCGAGGAGATCGCCAAGCTGCTCGGCCCCCTCGACGAGCGCGAGCGTGAGATCCTGCGCCTCCGCTTCGGCCTCGACCGCGGCGAGCCCCGCACGCTCGAGGAGGTCGGCGAGCACTTCAACCTCACGCGTGAGCGCATCCGTCAGATCGAAGCGCGTGCGATGTCGAAGCTGAGGCACCCGTCGAGCGACACCGGCGCGCGCGACCTCTTGGCCGTCTGACCGCCCCGCCGCGTGAGCGGTGGCGGAGGTGGACGGGAATCGAACCCGCCGGACGGGGATCGCCCGTCCCACCCGCTTTGAAGGCGGGGGAGCCCACCAGGTGCCCGGACACCTCCGGGCGGCAACCTAGCTGGTCAGAGGTTTCCTCGACTTCGAGTCTCCACGTTGCCTGTTCCTCCCGGGGGACTGTTACGATATATCGTGATAGGACGACAACAGTCTCGATAGGAGAACGGTTTCGATGGGAAGAGGACGTTGGTACGGTCGGCCGCCGTGGGCGGAGGGCCCGCCGTTCGCCGGCGGGCACTGGCACGGGGGACGGCGGATGCGCCGGGGCGAGATCCGCTCCGCGCTGCTGTCGGTGCTCGCCGAGGGGTCCGGGCACGGCTATGAGCTGATCGGCCGGCTCGAGGCGAAGACCGGCGGGGTGTGGCGCCCCAGCCCGGGGTCGGTGTATCCCACGCTGCAACTGCTGGAGGACGAGGGGCTCGTGCGCTCGGAGACGCGGGAGGGCAAGCGTGTCTATGAGCTCACCGACACCGGCCAGGCCGAGGTGCAGACGCGCAACGAAGCCGGCGAAGGGCCCCCGTGGCAGGTCGTGGGCGACGAAGGCGTCGCGGCGCTGCGCGCGACGGTCTTCCAGCTCCACGCCGCCGCCCGCCAGGTCGCGCACGCGGGCACACCCGAGCTCGTCGACCGCGCCGTGCGCATCCTGGGTGACGCGCGCAAGGAGTTGTACCTGCTGCTCGCCGGCGAGTAAGGGGGCGCCAGCCCCCGGGTCTCAGCGGAGTCTCATCGTCGTCCCGGCATGGTGGGCAAGTGCCGAGCCGCCGACCCGCCCGGAGGTGACCCGCGGACATGAGCTCGACGACCGACCCCGCCCGCCGATCTCGAACCGTGGTCGCTCTCGGCGTCTTCGTTCCCGCGGTCGTCCTGCTCGCTGCGTGTGGAGGCTCGAAACGAGCTGCGCCGCGAACGACGACGACGCGACCGAAGGCGCCCACCGCGACCACGACGCAGCGGTCGGCGGTGACCACATCGTCGCCGTGCGGACGCGTGACCACCCCGCCCCGCTGGCAACACGTCATCGTGGTGATCTTCGAGAACCATCGACATGGTGACGTGATCGACAATCGGGCCGCGCCGTACGCGACAGAGCTCGCCCGAGAATGTGGCACGGCCACGAACTGGTCGGACGCAGGGAGCGCGTACCCGTCGCTCCCCAACTACATCGGGCTCACGTCGGGCCAGGACGGCAAGGACGTAGGCATCACCGGCGACTGCGACGCGGGTGCGCCACCTGACAAGGCCTGCACCACCGGCGCCGACAACATCTTCCGGCAGGCACGCAAGACCGGCGTCTCCGTCAAGTCGTATCAGGAGGACATGCCGGGGAACTGCCACATCGGAGAGGGCGGTGGGTACCGCGAGCATCACAACCCGGCTGTCTATTACCGCGGCGACGGAGGCGGTGACTGGTCGGACTGCCAGAAGAACGACGTCCCCATGGGTTCACTGTCGGGGGGCGGCAACCTCTTCGACGACCTCGAGAGGGACACACTGCCGAACATCGCGTTCGTCGAGCCGAACAACTGCCACAACACGCACGACTGCCAGGTTGCGCAGGGTGACGCATGGGCGGCGAAGTTCTTCCCCAGGATCTTCGCGAGCAAGGCGTACCGCGACGGTCGGACCACGGTTCTCTGGTTGTGGGACGAGGACACGCCCATCCCCAACGTGATCGTCTCACCGGCCACCCGTCCCGGTACGGTGAGCGCCGACGCGATCAGCCACTACTCCGCATTGCGCGCCATCGAAGAGATCTTCGGGCTCCCACTGCTGGGCCATGCCAACGGGGCCCGCGACATGCGACCCCTCTTCAACCTCTGACGCGCTCGCCTGACGCCCCGACCACTTGACGGCGAGGGCGTCGGGTGATCGAGTGGTGCTGCGTCGTGGGGGGGAAGCCGGTCGAAGTCCGGCGCTGACCCGCAACCGTAGGCAGTGGGCTCACGCTCGCTGCGAGCCGGGATACCCGCAGGACGTGTTTGCTCCATCCACCGTCGAGGGTCTGCGGGACGGGAGCGCTCGACTCCCGTGGTCGAGCTGTCCTCACCTGTGTGCCCCGGCACGATCAGCGAGGACAACATGCGAAGGACTCGGTTCCTCTTGGTCGCTGTCGGGTTGGTGTTGCTGACTGCCACACCGGCAGCGAGCGCACCAACGAGCAGCGATCCGACTACCGCCGCCAGAGCGGCCGCCGTCTGGCTCGCCCACCAGGTGAACCCGCAGGGCTTCATCCCGTCGGCCACCGACCCCGCCACCGCGAACCTCTCCGGCTCGGCCCAGGCGGTGATCGCCATGGCCGCGGCCGGTGTCGGTCGCGATCAGGTCGACGCAGTGCTGGGGTACCTCGCCACGCACGTCGACGCGTTCGTCGTCCGCGAGGGCAGCGACGACGCAGGCGCGCTGTCGTACCTCATCCTCGCCGCGCAAGCAGGGGGCCGGGATCCCGCGTCGTTCGGACCGTCCCACGTGAACCTGCTCGACCGGTTGCAGGCGACCAGGCAGCCGACGGGGCTCTTCGGCGCGCAAGCTCCGACGTTCGACGGTGCGTTCCGTCAGGGCCTGGCGTTGATGGCCCTGCACGGCGCGGGTCTGTCGGATGCGACGGCGACGACCTGGTTGCTCGATCAGCAGTGCGCGAGCGGGTTGTGGACCGCGTTTCGCTCTGACACGACGGCACCGTGTCCCGCGGTCGATCCGGCTGCGTTCACGGGGCCGGATACGAACTCGACCGCGCTGGCCGTGCTCGGTCTACACGCCCAAGGGCACACGACCGAGGCTGCGAACGGCGCCACCGCTCTCGGCACGGTTCGCAACCCGTCGGGGGGGTGGGGCCTCCTGGCGCGAGCCGACCAGTCCACCGACGCCAACTCGACCGGACTGGTCGTGACCGCGCTTCGAGCGGTGACCGGGGCGCAGGACGCGCCGGGAACCACTGCGCTCCTCGCGCTGCAGGTCGGCTGCACCGCTGACCCGGCCGATCAGGGTGGGATCGCGTTCCAGCCGGGCGCGGGCGGCGTGCTCGCCCCCGACGTGCTGGCCACCGATCAGGCCACACCGGCGCTGGCCGACGTCGTGTTGCCGCAGGCCGCGCCGACGATCGCCACCGACCTGCCCGACGTGTGCGCCGCGAGCCCATCGACGTCGACGACGACTGTCGTGTCGACGAGAACGAGCACGGAGGCCGCCCCGGAGGTGCTCGGAGAGTCGACGAGCGCCGGTCAGCTACCCGCCACCGGCTCGTCGTTGCTCGATGTTGCCGGCGGGGCGCTCGTGCTCATCGGAGCCGGGTCGTGCACGGTGTCGGCGGCCCGGCGGCGTCGCGCGCGATGGGTTCGGCAGCGTTGACGCGGGTGCTGCGACGGCTCGCGCTGGTCGCGGCCCCTGCGTTGCTGACGATCGTCGCGCCGGTCCAGCTTCATGGCGCGTGCGCAACCGACCAGGTGCAGATCGCCGTGGTCGTCGACTTCGGCACGGGAAGGTCGGTGAGCGCGGCCTGCGTCGGCGCGGGCACCCGTGACAGCGGCGCTGCCGTGCTTGCGGCGCGCGCGTCCCAGCTGGGAACGGCGCCGCCGCGCACGAACGCGTCCGGCCTCGTGTGCGCGATCGACGGCTACCCGAGCGAGGGATGTGGCGAGCAGACCGGTGGCCACTACGCCTACTGGTCCTACTGGCACGGCGACGCCTCCGGCTGGACCTACTCCAACGTCGGGCCCGCGGGATCCCGGGCACAGCCGGGAACGGTGGAGGGTTGGCGGTTCCAGCCCGCCGGCGCCGGCAACCCGTCCGACCCGCCGCCCCGCGGCAGTCCCGACGCGGCGACCACCTGTCGACCCGCCGCACCCCCCGCCACCTCCGTGCCGACGGTGCGACCGGCATCGCGGCCCGCGGCCCGAACGGGTGGGACCGGCGGGGCGTCGACGACGGCGATCCCGACTTCCGCGGCGGGGGGACCGACGTCGACCGACGTCGCTCCCGGCACGACCGCGGCTGCCGGCTCGTCGACGGAGACGGCCGTCGCCGCCGGTCCTCTCGCGAACGGCGCCCCCACTCCGGTTGCCGCGCGCCGCGGCACCGGCGGGCACGGTTCGTCGCCCTGGGGCCTCGTCGGCGGGGTCGGTCTGGTCGGCGCGGTCGGGGGCGCGGGCGCCCTCGTCGCCCGGCGACGGGCCCGACCGTCACCGTGAACCCCCGGTCGCTGCATCCTCTGGCCTGGTGGCTCTGGGCGCTCGCGCTCGGCGCCGCGGCATTGCGAACGACGAACCCGTTCCTACTCGGGTTGCTGGTCGCGGTGGCGTGGCTGGTCGTCGCCGCGCGTCATCCGAACGCGCCGTGGGCGCGTTCGTTCGGCTCGTTCGTGCGGCTCGGCGTCGCGGTGATGGTCGTGCGGTTGCTCCTGCAGGTGCTGTTCGGTCTCCGCCTCCCGGGCCACGTGTTGTTCACGCTGCCTTCCGCGGATCTGCCCCACTGGGCGGCGGGCGTCACCCTCGGCGGCCCCGTCACCTCCGAAGCGCTGGTGTCGGCGTTCAGCGAGGGGCTGCAACTTGCGGCCCTGCTCGCCTGTGTGGGCGCGGCGAACAGTCTCGCGAGCCCGTACCGGTTGCTGCGTTCGATGCCGGCCGTGCTCTACGAGCTCGGTGTAGTCGTGACCATCGCGCTGTCGTTCGCCCCGCAGGCCGCGCTGAGCGCCCAACGGGTCCGCGACGCCCGCCGGCTGCGGGGTCGACCGCATCGCGGGTTGGCCGGTCTGCGCGGCCTGGCGGTGCCCGTCCTCGAGACCGCGCTGGAACGTTCGCTGCAGCTGGCGGCGTCGATGGACAGCCGCGGCTACGGCCGGCGCGCCGCGGTGTTGGATGGACGCCGCCGCCTCACGCAGGCCGCGGGTCTGATCGGTGCCCTGGCGCTGACGATCGGCGTCTACGGCGTGCTCGACGAGGCCGCCCCCGGTGGGCTCGGCATCCCGATGCTCGTCGTCGGGTTGGTGTCGCTGGTCGCCAGCTTGATCCTGACGAGCGCGCGCTCGACCCGAACCCGCTACCGGCCCGACCCGTGGCGGTGGCCGGAGTGGGGAACCGTGGTCGCCGGGGTCGCTGTGCTCGCCGTGCTCGTCGTCGCCGCCAACGTCGACGGTGACGCGCTCCGTCCCGCGTACAGTCCGCTCACGGTCCCGGCCCTGCCTCTGCTCCCGATCGTCGGCGTGCTGATCGCAGGTCTTCCCGCACTGTTGACGCCGCGGCTGCCGGAGGACCGGCTGTGATCCGCTTCGATCACGTCACCTTCACCTATCCCGACACCTCGCGGCCCGCACTCGCGGACGTCGACGTCACCATTCCCGAAGGTGAGCTCTGGTTGGTCATCGGCCGCACCGGCGCGGGCAAGTCGACGCTGCTGCGCAGCATCAACGGGCTCGTTCCCCATTTCTCGGGCGGTACCTTGCGCGGCCAGGTCCTCGTGGACGGCCGCTCGACCGCGACCGCCCCACCGCGCGAGCTCGCCGACCTGGTGGGTGTAGTCGGTCAGGACCCCACCTCCGGGTTCGTGGCCGACACCGTCGAGGACGAGCTGGCCTACGCGATGGAGAACCTCGGCGTGGCGCACAACGTGATGCGACGCCGGGTGGAGGACGCCCTCGATCTGCTCAGCATCGCCGATCTTCGTCACCGCGCCCTCGGCACCTTGTCGTCCGGACAAGCCCAACGTGTCGCCATCGCGTCCGTGCTCACCGCCGCGCCGCGCGTGCTGGTGCTCGACGAGCCCACCTCGGCGCTCGACCCCGGCGCCGCCGAGGAGGTCCTGGCCGCGCTCACCCGGCTGGTCCACGACCTCGGGCTCACGATCGTCGCGGCCGAGCACCGGCTCGAACGGGTCGTGCAGTACGCGGACCGGGTGATCGCCATCGACGAAGACGGAGCCGTTCGAGCCGGCGACCCCCGGTCGATCATGACCGACGCGCCGGTCGCGCCTCCCGTCGTGGAGCTGGGAGTCCTCGCCGGGTGGCGACCGCTTCCGTTGTCGGTCCGTGACGCCCGACGTGCCGCCGGCGCACTTCGAGAGCGACTCGCGCGCACGACACCGCCGGCGCCGACGCACATCCAACCCGTCGCGAACCGCGCCGTGGTCACGACTCACCGTCTGTCGGCCCGGTACGGAAGCAACGTCGTGCTGCGCGACATCACGCTGCAGCTGGACGCGGGCGAGATCGTCGCCCTCATGGGCCGCAACGGTGCCGGGAAGTCCACGTTGCTCAACCACCTCGGCGGCCTCCTGCGGCCGGCGGCGGGCGAGCTCACCGTCAACGACCTCCGTCCCTACACGCTGAACCCCCAGCAGCTGGTGCGCAACGTCGGGCTCGTACCTCCCGACCCGTCCGCGCTGCTCTACGAGCAGACCGTGCACGCCGAAGCCGTCACGGCCGACCGCGAGCATCACCTCGATCCCGGGACCACCCTCGCGACGGTCGACGCGCTCGGCATCGACCTCGATCCCGACCGCCACCCACGCGACCTCTCGGAGGGACAGCGGCTCGCGCTCGCCATCGCCGTCGTCGTGGCGCCCGCGCCCGAGCTCGTGCTGCTCGACGAGCCCACCCGCGGGCTCGACTACGACGCCAAGCGCCACCTGACCGTCGTGCTCCGGGCGCTCGCGGCGCGCGGCCACGCGATCATGCTCGCCACCCACGACGTCGAGCTCGTCGCCGCAGTCGCGACCCGGGCCATCGTGCTCGCGGACGGCGACATCGTGAGCGACGGCCCCGCCCGCGACGTGGTCTGTCACTCGCCCGTCTTCGCCCCGCAAACCGCCAAGATCCTCGCCCCCGGCCAATGGCTCACCGTCGCCGAGGTCGAAGCGGCGCTCATCGCATGACGGCGATTGCGGTCGACCCGCTCCGCTTCGAGTGGCGGTCCAACCTGCTGCTTGCGCTCACCTCCGTCGTCGGGCTCGGGGGGTTCACCTGGCCGCTGTTCACCCACCCGCACGGCAACGAGAACCTCGCCCACGCCGCCGACGCGCCATGGCTGTTCGTCGTGCTGCTGCCGCTGCTGCTCGCGGTGCTCCTCTGCGAGATCACCGACGGGTCGATCGACGCGAAGGCGGTGGCCGTGCTCGGCGTCCTCGTCGCGTGCGGTGCCGCGCTGCGCGCGCCGACGACCGGCGCGACCGGCTTCACGGGCGTGTTCTTCCTGCTTCTCCCCGGTGGCCGCGTCTTTGGTCGCGCCTTCGGCTTCGTGCAGGGCGCGCTCACCCTGTTCGCTTCCGCGCTGCTCACCGGTGGTGTCGGCCCCTGGCTTCCGTTCCAGATGATCGCGGCGGCGTGGACGGGCTACCTCGCCGGCTGCCTCCCGCCGCTGGGCCGGCGCAGCGAGCTCCTCGTCCTCGCCGCCTACGGCGTGATCGCCGGCCTTCTCTACGGGCTCGTCATGGACATGTGGTTCTGGCCCTTCACCACCAGCGGGACCAACCAGCTCCACTACGTCCCCGGCGACGCGCTCGTCGCCAACCTGCACCGCTTCTGGGCCTTCCACCTCGCCAGCGCTCTCGGCTTCGACCTTCCGCGCGCGGTCGGCAACGCCGCGCTCGTGCTCGTCGCCGGGGCGCCCGTCCTCGCCGCGCTCCGACGCGCCGCCCGCAAGGCGTCCTTCCAGGCGCCCGTCCACATCGAGGCCGTCACGAGCAGCTACGAGGGCTTGGACGCGACGACGAGGACGCGACGGCGGTAGGGCCGGAGCTCGAGCGTCAAGGAGACCTCCATGAGCAGCGCGCCGAGCGCCCGTTCACCCATCTCCGTCATGAGCGTGTCGTGGGCGCCGACCACCGCCCGGTAGGTGGCGTCGAGCCGATCCTGCCAATCGGGTGTCTCGGCGTAGGACTCGACGGTGAAGCCGGCGTCGCCCAACAGCGGCGCGTAGTCCGCCACGGGATCGGTTCCGAGCACGGGAAGGCCCGCGACCCGTTCGGGATCGAGCTCGAACGCGGTGAACGCGAACCGACCGCCGGGCGCAAGCACGCGCCACACCTCGCGGAGCGCGGCGCGTTTGTCGGGAAGGTACTGCATCGCGTCGACGCTCAGCGCGCCCCGAGCGCGAGCACCGGCGATGGCCGTCGCCGTCACCACCGCGACCACAAAGTCCGCATCGACGCGCTGGTCGATGGCGCGGCGGGCCGCGAGGCGGATCCCGACGCGCGAGAAGTCGACGCCGACGAGCCTCGCCCGGGCCTGCCGTGCTGCGAAGAGGCCTGGGCCGCCCGCGCCGCACGCCAGGTCGAGCACCCGGTCACCGGCTCGGAGGTGCAGTGCCTCGACGATGCCCTGCAGCTCGGCGAACGTCAGGAAGCTGATGTGCTCGAACCCCGACGGATAGTCGGAACCGATCGCGTTCCGGCGCCAGATGCCCTGCAGCGTCGGGCTCGCGGGCCACGCCGCGTAGACGGCGTCGTAACCGTCGGCGACCGGATCCTCCATCGGCCGAGCCTCGCGCGCCGTCGATGAGAGGATGGGCCGGATGAGACATGGCATCGTCGAGGGTGAGCCGGGCATCTTCCCCGACCCGATCGCCCGGCTCTTCGTGGCCATCGCCCACTTCCTCCGTCGCCGCCGGGCCGGGGCCGACGCAGCCGAGGAGCAGCCGCCTCCCGCGCCGGCGGAGGGCGACCGGGGCGACGACGGTGGCTGACCCGCACGCGGATCCGCCGTCGAGCCGGCACCCGAGCCGGCATTTGCCCGTTCACCAGCGGCGAACCGCTAGGGTGCCGGCATGAAGAAGATCATCCTCCTCGTGATCCTCATCGCCCTGGGAGCCATGGCGGCAAAGAAGGTGCGCGCCGCCTAGCGACTCCGGCGAAGCGGCCCCACGGGGTCGATCGCCCCAGCGGCTCGGTCGGGCGGTGCCGCTTCCACCACACGAACAACGCTCCTGCCCCCGCGAGCGCGGTGACGGCGACGGCCGCCGTCGGCCCGGCGGGCGGCACCGGCACGCGGTCGCGCAGACGGACCGGGTGGACGAAGCGGCGGATCTCCCACGAACGCTCGCGAGCGACCTTCAGCAGCTCGCGGTCGGGGTTCACGGCGACGGGGTTGCCCACCGTCTCGAGCATGGGGATGTCGGTGGCCGAGTCGGAGTAGGCCCAGGACCGCAGCAGGTCGATGTTCTCCTCGGCCGCCACCCGCCGCATTGCCACCGCCTTGTGCGGCCCGTACGCGTACAGCTCCATCTCCCCCGTGTAGCGGCCGTCCTCGACGCGGGCGCGTGACGCGATCGCGGCATCGACACCGAGGAACTCCCCGAGCGGCGCCACGATCTCCTCGGGCGACGCCGAGACGATGAACACCTTGCGCCCCGCGGCGCGGTGTTCCTCGATCAGGTCGAGCGCCTCGCGGTAGATGATCGGCTCCACCACGTCGGTGAGCGCTTCGCGGACGATGCTGCTGACGCGCGCCTGCTCCCACCCCTTGGTGAGCGTGAGCACGGACTGACGCATGCGATCGAGCTTCGCTTCGTTCGCCCCGAGGTGCATGTAGACGAGCTGGCCGTAGAGCGCGCGCACGAGCAGGCGGCGCGAGATGAGCCCCTGCCGGTACAGGGGCCGGCCGAACGCGACCATCGACGCCTTGGCGATGACCGTCTTGTCGAGGTCGAAGAACGCCGCCTCCATCGACGGAAGCATAAGTGCCCCCTTGCCCACTGCCCGGCCGGCAGTTATGGTGCCGCATCCCTTCCCCTTGAGGCCTGTTCCGACGCGCCCGGGGAGGGTCCCCTTGCTGTACGCCTGTTGGTCGCCGAAGGGCGGCAGTGGCACGACGGTCGTGGCGGCCGCGCTCGGTGTGCTGCTCGCCCGCGCCGCACCGTCGGGCGCGCTGCTCGCGGACCTCGCGGGCGACCTGCCCACCGCCCTCGGCCTGACCGTGCCCCCCACCGGGATCGGCCTCGCCGACTGGCTGGCCGCGGGCCCCGACGTGCCCGACGACGCGCTCGCACGGCTCGAGGTCGACGCCGGCGCGCGGCTGCGGTTGCTCCCGTGGCGCGGAGGCCACGGCGCGCCCGTCACCGAGCCGGGGCGCGGCGCGGCTCTGGCCGCTGCGCTGTCGCGCGATCCCCGGGCGGTCGTCGTCGACTGCGGCACGGCGGGCACCGACGCCGGCCTCGCCGTCGCCGCGAGCGCAACCGTCTCGCTC
>Ga0066710_100006636_pt1 | contig 10866 bp, 8 predicted proteins | sample GraSoiAngelo_159_FD_79666 | JGI IMG/M metagenome (GOLD analysis project Ga0066710, IMG submission 79666) | Grasslands soil microbial communities from the Angelo Coastal Reserve, California, USA - 14_1009_16_40cm | ecosystem: Environmental > Terrestrial > Soil > Grasslands | place: USA...
CGATCACCTCGCGCGCCTCCGGCTCGTTCTCATAGGCCTCGTGGAGCTCGGGAGACAGATCCAGCGCCCGGTCGATCGGATATTCCCGGCCCAGCAGCGCCGGAGGGAACATCTTGGCCAGGCGGTCGCCGAACATCGCGGGGAACCCCAGGACCCGGGCGGCGTCGCGGACCCCCTGTTTCCCCTTGATGGTCTGGAACGTGATGATCTGCGCCACGTGGTCGGCGCCGTACTTCGCGGCCACGTACCGGATCACCTCGTCCCGGCGGCGCTCGTCGAAGTCCATGTCGATGTCCGGCATCTCCTTGCGCTCGGGGTTCAGGAACCGCTCGAAGATCAGCCCGTAGCGAAGTGGGTCGAGGTCGGTGATCCGCAGGGAGTAGGAGACCACCGAGCCGGCCGCCGAGCCCCGTCCGGGCCCCACCCGGATCCCGTGGTCGCGGGCGAACCGGATCAGGTCCCACACGATCAGGAAGTAACCGGCGAAGCCCATGGGCACGATCACGCCGAGCTCATACTCGATCCGGTCGCGGATCTCCGGGGTCACCATGCCGTAGCGGACGGCCGCGCCCTCGTACACCAGGTCGCGCAAGTGGTTCTCGAGCGACCTGCCGGCAGGCGGGTCGAACCGCGGCAGGTGCAGCTCGCCGAAGGTGAGCTCGAGCTCGCAGGCCTCGGCGATCCGGAGGGTGGCGTCGCACGCCTCCGGCACCTCGGCGAACACCTGCCGCATCTCCTCGGCAGGCTTCAGGTAGAACTCGTCGGTCTCGAACTTCAGCCGGGCGGTGTCGGTCTGCACCTTCTGCTGCTGGATGCAGAGGAGGACGTCGTGGGGCCGGGCGTGCTCCCGGTCCGTGTAGTGGCTGTCGTTCGTCGCCGCCAGGGGCACGCCCGTGGCCCGCGACAGCTCGAGCAGCAGCGGGTTGAGCTTCCGCTGGTCCGCCAGCCCGTGGTCCTGGATCTCGAGGTAGAAGCCGCCCGGGCCGAAGATGTCGCGGTAGGTGGCCACCACGTCGCGGGCCTTCGCCTCCTGGCCGGCCAGGGAGACCCTGGCCGTTTCCGAGGCCAGGCAACCCGACAGGCCGATCAGCCCGGCCGACCGCTCGGCCAGGAGCTGCTTGTCGATCCGGGGCCGGTGGTAGAAGCCCTCCAGGTGGGCGTCGGTGACCAGCCTGAGCAGGTTCCTGTAGCCGGTCTCGTCGCGGGCCAGCAGCGTCAGGTGGCGGTACTTCTCCTCGTTCTCCCCTGGCTCCCGGTCGAACCGGGAGCGGGGCGCCACGTACGCCTCGACCCCGATAATCGGCTTGACCCCGTGGTCCCTGCCCGCCAGGTAGAAGTCGAGGGCCCCGAACATCGCGCCGTGGTCGGTGAGCGCCAGGGCGGGCATGCCGAGCCGTTCGGCCTTGGCGAACAGCTCCTCGATCCGGGATGCCCCGTCGAGCAGCGAGAACTCGCTGTGCGTGTGAAGGTGAACGAAGCTTCCGCCGCTCACGGACTCCCCAGTTCGACCGGCCTCCAGGCCTCGGGACGGGGGGAGGTCGCCCCGAGGCGCTGTGGAAAACCTGTTGAAAGAATCACATCCTTGTAATTCCTGTCGCGCTGAGGGTACACTGCGGCGATAAGCTCATGCAAGCCGATCCGACCATTCTCGCTCCCCGATGAGGCTCTCCTACTCCGCCATCTCGACGTACGAGCTGTGCCCGGCCAAGTACCGGTTCCAGTACGAGGAACGGCTCCCCACGACGACGTCGCCGGCGCTCGCGTTCGGGGACTCCCTCCATCGGACCCTGCACCGGTTCCACGACCGCCCCGTTCCCGTGGCCCCGTCGCTCGAGGAGCTGCACGAGATGCTCGAGGGCGAGTGGGTCGGCGAGGGCTACCGGGATCCCTCGGAGGAGCGGACCTACCTCGATCACGCCCGCCAGGTCCTGGCCGGCTACCATCGCGACAACGCGCCCTCCTTCCGGATCCCTGCCGCCCTCGAGTTCCGGTTCACCATCGAGGTCGAGGGCGTGCAGATCTCCGGGGTGATCGACCGGATGGACCGGATCCCCGGCGGCGGCTACGAGATCATCGACTACAAGACGAGCCGCCGGCTGCCCCCCAAGGACCGGGTGGACCGGGACCTCCAGCTCTCCGTCTACCACCTGGCGGCGCGGGAGATCTGGGGGATCGAGCCCGAGCGGCTCACGCTCTACTTCCTTCTCCCCGGAGAGCGGATGACCACCACCCGAACCACCGCGGACGTCGACGAGCTCCGGCGGCGGATCGCCACGGTGGCCGAGCGGATCGCGGCCGGGAAGTTCGAACCGCAGCAGAATCCGCTGTGCGACTGGTGCGACTTCCAGGACCGGTGCCCGCTGTTCCGGCACCGGTACGAGAAGGAGCGGGGCGACCCCGCTCCCAACATGACCGCGATGGTCGACGAGTGGATCGCCCTGAAGCGCGAGGACTGGGCCCGGTACCGGCGGCTGGAGGACCTCAGGGCCCTGATCAACGCGTTCTGCGAGGAGCACGACTACCGTCGCCTGTACGGCAGCGACGGCTCGGCCCTGGATCGCCGGCCCCAGCACGTGACCGCGCCCGATCCGGAGCGGGTCCACCGCATCCTTGAGCCCCTGGGGCTGTGGGAGCAGGTCCGGTCGGTGGACCCGAAGAAGCTCGGCGAGCTCATCGAGAGCCGCCGTCTCCCGCCCGACGTCGAGGACGCCCTCCTGGCCAGCCGGGAGGAGGTTCGAACCCAGTTCGCCCTGTACCTGAAGGACGCGGCCAGGACGCGCCGGTAGGCGTCACCGGCCCGTCGGGGGAGGCCGCCACCCGAGCCCCCAGCCCCGCCCATCGCCGGGCCCGGATGAGCGGAAGGGCGAGCAGCGCCAGGACCGCCAGCGCCTCGGCCCCGATGAGGGCGCCGAAATAGGAGACCCTGGCGGTCGATGCCACCGTACCGACCGGCCGCCGCAGCGCCAGCGAGTAGGCGATGGTCAGGGCGGCCTGGTACCCGAGGGCCAGCCAGGTCAGGCGGCACCGCCACGCCGCCGCCAGCACCGGGAGCGCCCAGAACACGTACCACGGGACCGCGTATGGAGCTGCCACCAGGTAAAGCAGGGCCGAGACCCCTACCGCCCTGGCCGGGGACGGAAGCCGAAGCCACGGCAGCGCCGCCGCCAGCGCCAGGACCAGGACCAGGGCCACCGGGATGGCAGAGCCCAGCCGCCCCCGAGCGAGGATGTGGAGGACCCGCCCCGCCTGCGTGGCGATGTCCGGCCGCCCCAGCCAGGTGAGCCGCCACACGGAGAACGGGGTGACCAGGCCGGTCTCCGCGCCCAGCGCCCTCACCGCTCCACTCCCGGCGATCAGATACCCGGCGGCCACGGTCTCGAGGATCGCTCCCCCGGCCAGGAGCGCCTCCCGCCAGCTCCGCCTGCGCCACGCCCACAGGACCAGGATCCCCGCCGGCAGCAGGGCGACCACCTTGATGAGGGCTCCCAGGCCGGCGCAGACACCCGACAGGGCGCTCCGTTCGTCCTCTGCCAGCAGGACGGCACCCAGCACCGCCAGCCCCACGAGCGCGTCGTTGTGCCCGGCGTTCACCACACCGAGCACGACCAGTGGGTTCAGGCCGACGAGGGCCAGCGCGGCGGGTGGGACGGACCGCCGGGCCAGGAGCAGCATGGCCCCCCCGACCCCGATGACGGCCAGGAGCTGGAACCCCACCCGGACCCGGAGGGCCGACCCCCGGGACAGCCGGACGGCCTCCGCCGCCGTCTCGTTGAACAGCGGGCCGTACAGGGAAGGCGTGTCGCGCCAGGCGCGGCTTACCAGATGCAGCCACGGGTCGTCGGGGAACGCGGCCGGGGCCGTCCGGTACGGATCGTCCCCCGATGCCACGATCCGCCCGTACATGGCGTAGGACCAGACATCGGCGGACTCCCGGGGCGGGAACGACAACGCCAGGGCGAACAGCAGCCCGGACACCGCCAGGACCGCGGGGACCGTGAGCCACCGTCGGAGGCCTTCGAGCGCCAGGAGCGCCACGAAGCATCCGAAGGCGAGGCCCTCGAACACGATGTGCATGCCCCACAGCGAGCGGCCGTCGATCAGCGCCCCGAGGCAGCCGGCCACGATGCCGCCCAGCAGCAGGACGCGGGCCTTCCGGCCCGAGGCGGTCGACGGGTCGAGGAGCTGGCTCACTTGGCGAGGACTTCTTGGGTTCCCTGTTCCCTCTTTCGTCCTGATGACGTCGAAGGTTCCCTGGGACCCGCCCGCTCACTCGCCCCGGGTGGGCCGAGCCGGCCCCGGATGGCGCTCCCCGCTCGGCGCCGCCCCCGGGCCCAGCCGCCGGATGGCGTCCTTCAGGTCCAGGGGCAGGGGGTCTTCGACCTGGACCGGCCGGCCTGTGACGGGGTGGTCGAACGAGACGCGCCACGAGTGCAGGAAGGGCCGGCCCAGGCCGAGCCGGCGGGCGTCCTCGCCGCCGCCGCCGTAGGTCCGGTCACCCAGGACGGGATGTCCGATCGCCGAGAGGTGCACCCGGATCTGATGGGTCCGGCCGGTTCTGGGCCGCACCTCCAGGAGCGTGGCCCGGTCGAACCGCTCCCGCACCTCGACCTCGGTGGCCGCCGCCCGTCCCGTGACCGGCCCCAGCCGGATCCTCGGGCCCCGCCGTTCCAGGGGAGCGTCGATCAGGAACCTGCGGTGTGCTGGGCGCCCCCGGACCAGTGCCAGGTACCTGCGGTCGACCTCGTGCCGCCGGAACATCCCGGCCAGCGCGGCCCGGGCCTCCTCGGTCTTCGCCACGACCAGGAGGCCGGAGGTACCGGCGTCCAACCGGTGGACGATCCCGGGCCGGAAGGGGTCGTCCCCCGCCGCGAGTGGAACCCCCATGCCGAGCAGCCGGTTGACCACCGTCGCGGTGCGCCGGCCCGAGGAGGGGTGGGTGATCACGCCCGCCGGCTTCGACACCACTGCCAGATGCTCGTCCTCGTACAGGATGGGCACCGGGAGGAGGTCCGGTTCGAGGGCGGCCGGGCTCGCCAGATCGACCTCGACGACCTCCCCCCCGGCCAGGCGGAACGACTTCGGCCTGCGAACTCCGTCCACGCTCACCCTGCCCTCGGCGATGGCTCGTTGGGCATCGGCACGGACGATCCCAAGCCGCGAGGCAACCACGACGTCGAGCCGCCCGGCGGCCGCCGGAAACGTCTCCACGGCTACGCTCAGCGCGCCCGGCGGGCGCTCGCCACCACCAGCACGGCCGCCCCGACCACGACCGCGGAGTCGGCCGTGTTGAACACCGGCCAGTGGTGCAGGTGGATGAAGTCCACGACCGGCCCCGACACGCCCTGGCCGTGCAGGATCCGGTCGGTGAGGTTCCCCAGAGCTCCGCCGAGGATCAATCCGAGGCCCGCGGCCACGGCCGCCGATGCCACCCGGCTGGAGGCGATGACGATCACCAGGCAGACCGCGACGGTGGCGCCGAAGAACAGCCAGGGCTGGCTGCCGAGCACGCCGAAGGCTCCGCCCGAGTTGGTCGTGTAGCTGAGGTCGAGGACATGCGGGATGAGCACAACCGGTGGACGGCCGGCCAGACGACGCTCGGCGAGCACCTTCGTGATCCGGTCGAGCCCGTAGACGAGGGCCCCCGCCCCGTACAGGAGCCCCACGAGCCGCGCCCGGCGGGTCACCCGGCTAGCGAACTCGCTCTTCGGCCTGCTTGTCCTTGAGGCAGAGGTTCGCGTAGGGCAGCGCCTTCAGCCGGGCCTTCTCGATGGGCTTGCCGCATCGGTCGCACAGGCCGTAGGTTCCCTCGTCGATCTTGACGAGGGCTTTGTCGATCCGCTCGATCAGGTCCCGGAGGTTGTTAACCAGTGAGAGGTCGCGCTCGCGCTCGAACGTCGCCGTGCCGGCGTCGGCATACTCTTCGTCGAACCCCATCTCCCCCGTGAGATCCGACTGGTTCGCAGAGAAGGAGGACTCCTCGAGCTCGTCGTACTGGGCCTGAAGGTCCTTGCGTTCCTCGACCAGCCTCTCCCGAAGCTCGCTGATCTCCTTCGCGGTGAGCGGTGATCTCGTCGTCGTCATCGGAAATCGGACCTTCCCCGGGGCCGGACAGGGCGATCGAGCGGAGCGCGCCATCAGCATACTGGATGCCACGGACTGCTCCGGGGGAAGCCCAAAGCCGTACCGGGAGCCGCCCGGGTCCCGGTTCGACCCACGCCGAACGGGGAACCCATGCGGTACCGTGGGCGGACCTTTCGTCCCCCTGCTCCCCATTTCTCCGGGCGCGCATCAGGGAACCCGCCGCCCAGCCGACACAAGGGATAGAGATGATCCACCGCAATCTGATCCGCCACCTGCTCCCCGGACTAGTCCTGCCCGGGCTGATCTACCTGGTGGTCTCCAGGGCGGCGCCGGTGCTGATCGCGCTGGCGGCCGCGTCGGCCGTGCCCGTGCTGGACGCCGCGGCCCGCCTTCTCGCCCGGAAGCGTCCCAGCCCGGTGGGAGCCCTGTTCATCGCGATGACTGGGGTGTCGGTGAGCCTGGCCCTGTGGCTCCGCTCCCCCCTGTTCATTCTGGTCAAGGGCGCGGTGGTCACGGCCCTGATCGGCCTGGCGTTCGCGGGCTCCGCGGCCATCCGCCGGCCTCTGACCCGGACCCTGGCGGTGATGATGTCCTCGGATCACCACGAGGCCCGCCGCCGCCTGGCCGAGCGGTGGCGCCATCCCACCGCCCTGAGGGTGTTTCGCACGTTGTCGCTGGGCTGGGCCGTCCTGCTTCTCCTGTCGGCCGCCCAGCAAGGCGTGCTGGCGTTCACCGTCTCTCCCGGCATGATGATGGCGCTGGAGCCGCCGGTGCAGCTCACGGCCACGGCCCTCGGCGTGGCGGCCAGCCTGCTGTACGTCCGCCACAGCCAGCGCCTGGCGCCCGAGCTGCAGATGCTCCCCGTCCGGGCCGGCTAGACATCCCGGCCGGCCGACAGCCGGCGGGCCACCTGCTCCGACGACAGCCCGGCCACCACGAACACCTTCGTCCGGCTCCCTCGCCCCGACCGGAGCACGACCCGGCCGGCGGCGATCCCCAGGGCTGCCGCCAGCGCCCGCCGGGCCTCCTCGGTGGCCCGTCCTTCGACCGGCGGCGCCGCCACCGACACCACCACCAGGTCCCCGGCCAGAACGATGCCGGGCAAGGACCGGGGCCGAACCCGGACCGTGATCGTCGTCCGCCGTGGTTCGGATCCGCGGGCCACCGGCGCATCTTCCTCCCCACGCTTGCGGGGAACCAGCCTCGTTCGACGGTAGAATCGCCGCACAGGCGACGACGGGAACGAGCACCCGCGCCTCGTCCCGAGCGAGGGACGGGGCGCGTTGTTTCGCCGCCCGAGCAGGCCGAGCGGGGAGGAGCGCATGGCGACGTACAAGCCGGTCGACCCGAAGGTTGACTTCCCCTCCCTCGAGCGGCGGATCCTGGACTTCTGGCGTGACGGCGCGATCTTCGAGAAGAGCCTGAAGCTCCGGGAGGGAGCCACGCCCTGGATCTTCTATGAGGGGCCTCCCACCGCCAACGGCAAGCCGGGTATCCACCACGTGGAGCCGCGGACCTTCAAGGACGTGTTCCCCCGCTACAAGACCATGACCGGCCATCTGGTGCCCCGGAAGGCGGGCTGGGATTGCCACGGCCTCCCCGTCGAGGTCGAGGTGGAAAAGGAGATCGGCACCAAGACCAAGCGAGACATCGAGCGGTTCGGGATCGCCGAGTTCACCAGGCTGTGCCGCGAATCGGTCACGCGCTACGTCGAGGACTGGGAGCGCCTCACCGAGCGGATCGGATTCTGGCTCAACATGGACGAGGCCTACTGGACCATGAACCCCGAGTACGTCCAGAGCGTGTGGTGGACGCTGAAGCGGCTGCACGAGCTGGACCTGCTGTTCGAGGACAACAAGGTCACCCCCTACTGCCCCCGGTGCGGGACCTCGCTGTCCGACCACGAGGTGGCCCAGGGCTACACGCAGGTGAAGGACCCCAGCGTCTTCCTCAAGTTCCCGGTGGTCGAAGCGCCCGACCCCGATCTCGTCGGGGTGAACCTGGTGGTCTGGACCACCACGCCGTGGACGCTGATCTCGAACCTGGGCCTCGCCGTGGCGGCGGACCAGCCGTACGTCCGGATCCACCGGGGCGGCGAGGGGTTCGTGGTGGCCGAGGGGCTTCGGGCCACGCTCGGCGAGGGCGGGGAGCAGATCGGCCAGCCCTTCCCGGGCTCCAGGCTCGTGGGGGCCCGATACGAACCGCCGTTCCCGAACGTGGAGCCCGGAGTGGCCCATCGGGTGGTGGCCGCGGACTTCGTGTCCATGGACGAGGGAACGGGGATCGTGCACATGGCGCCCGCGTTCGGCGCCGAGGATCTCGACGTGGCCAGGCGCGAGGGCTGGCCCGTGTTCAACCCGGTCGACGAGGAGGGCAGGTTCACGGACCTGGCCCCCGAGCTCGTCCGGAGCAGGTCCGTCAAGGAGGCCGACCCGGACATCATCGAGGATCTCCGGCGGCGGGGCCTGCTGCTGGCGGCCGAGGAGATCGAGCACACCTACCCGCTGTGCTGGCGCTGCTCCACCCCCCTGCTCTACTACGCCAGGCCGGCCTGGTACGTGCGGACCACCGCCCGCAAGCGCGAGCTCCTGGAGGCGAACGAAGGGGTCAACTGGTATCCCGACCACATCAAACACGGGCGCTACGGCGACTGGCTTGCGAACAACGTCGACTGGTCGCTCTCTCGCGACCGGTACTGGGGCACGCCCCTCCCGGTCTGGCGGTGCGACCAGGGCCACGACACCGTGGTGGGCTCCCTGGCCGAGCTCTCCCGCCTGGCCGAGGAGGACGTCACCGGGATCGACCCGCACCGGCCCGCCATCGACGCGGTGACCATCACCTGCCCCCAGTGCCACGGTGAAGCCCGGCGTGTCCCCCAGGTGATCGACACGTGGTTCGACACCGGCGCCATGCCGTTCGCCCAGTGGGGGTACCTCGGCCCGGGGTCGGAGGGTGAGGCGCCGTTCAGGCAGAGCTTCCCGGCCGACTTCATCGCCGAGGCCATCGACCAGACCCGGGGCTGGTTCTACACGCTCATGGCCGAGAGCGTCCTGCTTTACGGCGAGAACTCCTACCGGAACGTGGTCTGTCTCGGGCTGCTCGTCGATAGGGACGGCCGCAAGATGTCGAAGAGTGCCGGCAACGCCATCGACCCCTGGGACGTGATCGACCGCCAGGGGGCGGACGCCCTGCGGTGGTTCCTCGTGGCCGCCGGCTCTCCGTGGACCGCCCGGCGGGTCTCCGTCGAGGCCATCGAGGACGCCGTGCGGAGGGTGATGCTCACCCTGTGGAACACGTACGCCTTCTTCGTCACCTACGCGAACATCGACGGGCCGGACCTGTCGAAGGCGCCGTCCCCGGAGACCCGGCCCCTCCTCGACCGGTGGGTGCTGTCCCGGCTGCACGGCACGGTGCGGTCCGTTCGGGAGGCGATGGACGGATACGACGCGACCGGCGCGGCCAGGCGCATCGACCAGCTCGTCGGCGACCTGTCGAACTGGTACGTCCGGCGGTCCCGCCGGCGGTTCTGGGATCCGGCCCGCTCCGGGTCCGAGCGCGCGGACGACGAATCGAAGCTCGGCGCCCACGCCACGCTGCACGAGTGTCTTCTGACCGTGTCCCAGCTGATGGCCCCGATCATCCCGTTCCTGTCCGAGGAGCTGTACCGGAACCTCCGGGCCGGACTGCCCCCCGGGTCACCCGAGAGCGTCCACCTCACGGACTTCCCCGAGGCCGACCCTCGGCTGATCGACCCCGGCCTCGACGAGGCCATGGAGGCCGCCCGCGCCGTGGTGTCCCTGGGGCGGCAGATCCGAACCGACACGAAGGTCCGGGTCCGCCAACCCCTGCCACGGGCGGTGATCCACGTGTCCGGCGATCCCGCCCGGCTCCAGCCTCTCCTCGATCTGGTGGCGGAGGAGCTGAACGTGAAAGAGGTGGCGTTCGCGGAGTCCGCGGAGGAGCTGTCGGGCTGGCGGGCCAAACCGAACTTCCGGGAGCTGGGTCCGCGCCTGGGGGCCCGGGTCGGCGACGTGGCGCGCGCGCTCGAACAGGATGACGGCGCCCTCGCCTCCCGCCTGGCCCGCGGAGAGCCGGTCGAGGTGGACACCGGTGATGGAGCCGTGCAGCTGCTCCCCGCGGACGTGGAGCTGGTCAAGCGGACCGCCCCGGGGCGGGGCGTCGCGTCCGACGGGGCCGCCACCGTCGCCCTGGACCTGGATCTCGATCGATGGCCGGCCCTCCAGCGCGAGGGCCTGGTCCGGGAGGTGATCCACCACCTCCAGGAGCTCAGGAAGCGGACGGGGCTGAGGGTCGACGACCGCATCGAGCTCAGGATCCAGACCGATCCCACCGAGCGCCTGTCGTTCGCCGTCAGCACCCACACGTCGCTGATCGCGGCCGAAGCCCTGGCCACCCGGGTCGAGACGGGAAGCCTGGATGAAGAGGCCGGAGAATGGGACCGAACCGTCACCGTGGAGGTCGACGGGGTGAAGGCGAAGCTTTCCCTGCGCCGCGCCTGAGGGCCTGCTCAGTCCTCGCCCCAGAACAGCTCCCGCAGCGACCGGTCCTCCCCCGGGCCCTCCTCCGGGGCCGAACCCGAACCCGGGCTGAATGGGGCGGGTGTGTCTTCGGGCGCGCCGGTCTCCGGCCCGACGGCCCAGGTGGGGGGAGGCTCGACAACGAGCGGTGCCGACCAGGCCTGGGTGCTCGACCCGGGCTCGTCGTCGACCCAGCGGTCCCGCTCGGACTCCGGAGCGGGGGAAGGCTCTGGCGGAGGGCCCGCCA
>Ga0066710_100006637_pt1 | contig 10865 bp, 7 predicted proteins | sample GraSoiAngelo_159_FD_79666 | JGI IMG/M metagenome (GOLD analysis project Ga0066710, IMG submission 79666) | Grasslands soil microbial communities from the Angelo Coastal Reserve, California, USA - 14_1009_16_40cm | ecosystem: Environmental > Terrestrial > Soil > Grasslands | place: USA...
GCGCCGCACGAATATAGATCAAGCGCAGGTGACGATGCGCCACGCCATCTGTGCAGCACTCGGTCTGGACGAATTGGAAATGCCGTTCTCCGGCGAGTTGATTCAGGTCCGTGAAACGGAAAAGGACTGGGAAGGTGCTGCCGAACGCCTGCTACGAAATTTTGGTCTCTCTCTGTTGGTGCCGGACCGCCACTACTCGCGAGTAATGAACTGGGTGGATCGTACCCACCTGAGCGGCCGCCTCGTCTACTTCCGGGTCCGCGACTCGCTCTCTTCGACCCTCCCGCCTCTTCATCCGAATTCATTAGTACACAAACTGTTGCTCAAACCGGACACACCGTTCTATTACTGGCTGGAACGCGAAGTGGCTCAGCGTTTCGACCTTTTGTGCTCGAAGACGCCGGAGGAATTCCGTCGCGAAATCAGGGCCATCACGCGAGCCGGAGAAATCAAAGGCCGTGGTGAGCGTCATGAAAAGGATGACCGCCATCGTCTGGATGATCGAAGCCGTTACGTGCTCGGCTGGAGCAATGAAGCTAAGATCGACGCGTTGGAAGCCAAAGCGAAAGTGCTCGAAGATTACCTGGGACGCCTCGGCGGCGAGATCGCGCAACTGCAAGGCAAGTTGAAAGAAATCGGAAAGCGGATTGAAACCCTGAACAAACTGGATGGATATCGGGAATTCCGAGATCTCGACTGGCAGCCGATCGCCACTGAGATCGCACAATTGACCGACGAAAAACAGCGCCTCGAACAGGCATCCGACATACTTAAGACTCTCAATAAGCGGCTCGCCGCGGTTCTCCAGAACTTGAAAGAACTCGCAGAAGCGCTCGAAAAAAAGAAAGACGAACGAAGCAAAACCGACCAGAAACTCCAGGATGCATCGGCAGCTCTCCAAGAAGCACAAACGAAACTTGCTTCCGGCGGTATGGAAAATCATGCTGCGTCGTTTCCGCGCATAGAATCGCTTGCCCGCGAGGCTTTGGGCGATCATGCCCTGACGGTGGAGTCGTGCGACGCGCGCGAACAGCAGCTCCGCGAGTGGCTGCAGGCGCGAATCGATGCGGAGGATAAGAAGATTGGGCGTTTACGCGATCGAATCATCGATGCGATGCGGAAATTCCGCGATGACTATCCACTGGATACGCAGGATATGGACGTCAGCATCGATGCTGCGCAGGAATATGCCGGGATGCTTTCAAGGCTGTACACAGACGATCTCCCCCGCTTCGAAACCCGGTTTAAACAGTTGTTGAATGAAAACACCATTCGTGAAGTTGCAAATTTCCAGAGCCAGCTTGGCCGCGAACGGCAGCTCATCAGGGAGCGGATCGAGAAAATCAATGAATCGCTCACGAGGATCGACTACAACCAGGGCCGTTATATTGTACTGGAGCCCACGCCGAGCACCGACGCCGACATTCGCGACTTTCAGAACGACCTGCGCGCCTGCACGGAGGGCGCGCTTACCGGCTCGGAGGACGAGCAATATTCGGAAGCCAAGTTCCTGCAGGTCAAGAGCATTATCGAGCGGTTTCGCGGCCGCGAAGGCCTGACCGAACTGGATCGGCGCTGGACACGGAAGGTTACCGACGTTCGGAACGCTTTCGTGTTTGCCGCCTCTGAACGGTGGCGTGAAGACAACACAGAGCATGAGCACTATTCCGATTCCGGGGGCAAATCCGGGGGACAAAAAGAAAAGCTTGCCTATACGATTCTTGCGGCGAGCCTCGCATATCAATTTGGTCTCGAATGGGGCGCGTTGCGCTCGCGTACTTTCCGCTTCGTCGTTATCGACGAGGCCTTCGGCCGAGGTTCCGACGAATCGGCGCAGTACGGGCTGCAACTATTTCAACAACTGAATTTGCAGTTGCTCGTCGTCACGCCTCTTCAGAAGATTCACATCATCGAACCATTCGTTTCGAGCGTCGGTTTCGTTCACAACGACGACGGCCGCGCCTCGATGCTGCGCAATCTCACGATCGAAGAATACCGGGCGGAGAAGGCGGCCCATCGTCCTTAGAGAGTTTATGTACGGACCCGACGAAATCCTCCAACGGGCGGCCCGATCGTATCCGGCATATTTGCGAAGCGTGGTCGGAGGAGAAAACTTCTTCCCTCTGGTGGTACCGTTCGGTAAGACATCCATCCGCGATACCGATTTCGCGATACTGCGCAACGAAATCGCTGCTCTTAAAGCATGTAAGGCGAAATTCACCGTTGAATGGGTCGAAAAGAATGATCGGCGCTGGGGTCGCCAGCAGTTGCCCGCGAAAATCTATTTTGCGACGGCGCAGGATTTTCTAGCGTCCATCGGAAAGATTCGTGAAACGGAGCGTTTCGTCCAAAACGTTCAACTAACGCGTTCAGTCTGCCCCGAGCTGGAAGAATGGCTCGCCCGAAATATATCGAAAATCATCGAGAACAGCGATATCTGGCCGGACATGTTGAAAGTCTGCCGCTACTTTCTGGATAATCCGCGGCCCCGCAGGTTTGTCCGCGAGCTACCGATTGCCATAGACACGAAGTTTATCGAAAGAAATCAGGCGGTCATCGCCAGTCTGTTGAAGTTTCTCATTCCGGATTCCGTCGATGCTCAGGCTCGCTCCTTCGAGAAGAAATTCGGGCTGCTGTTCGATCCGCCGCTCATACGATTCCGAATATTGGATGAATCCCTGCGTGCGCGACTTGGGTCGGTCTTTAACGATCTTGCCGTTCCTGCCGGAGATTTTGCGCGATGGAACATCGCAGACATTTTCGTTGTAATCACCGAGAACAAGATGAACTTCCTGACCCTGCCCAACATCCCAAACACTATCGGCATCTGGGGCGCCGGCAATGCGGCCAGCCTGCTTTCAGAATGTAGCTGGCTCCAATCTTGCCGAATCATCTATTGGGGTGATGTCGATGTCAGTGGGTTCGAGATTCTGAGCAGACTTCGAACGAAGTTTCCCAAAACTCAAACGATACTAATGGAACCGGCTACTCTGGAGCGGTTTATTCACCTTGCTGTACCCGGTAAAGGTTGTGTCAGAGAGGCGCCACGTAATCTCACGGTGACCGAGCGCGCTGCCTTCGACAAGATCATGTCCGAAAACCTAATACTCGAGCAGGAAAAGCTGCCTGAACATGTTTCAAAGCAGGCGCTTGAGACATTGATCTTGAGTGGCGCGCCCAATGACACGCATCCCTCAACGGAAGCCCTGCTTGTGGAGGGATATCGCAAGATGACGCCGATGCAGAAGCTCCAACGCGTAAAGGCCTTAACACTCGCCATTCAGGAACTCGCACTCCTCGACGTTCGTCGTCGTTATCCCGACGCCGATGTTACAGAGCAAAACCTTCGTGTCGCGTCCCGCTGGATTTCCCGCGAATTAATGCTTCGCGCTTTTGGTTGGGATACACAGAGGACCGGTTATTGATGCCTTCCGATCCGCTGATCGTTATTGCCAGGCTTGCTCATATACTCAATGACCTCCAAATTCAGTACGTAGTTGGAGGCTCAATGGCCAGTTCGGTGTATGGAATACCCCGCGCCACCCAGGATGTCGACCTTATGGCGAACGTGAAACTCGACCATGTCGAGCGGCTCACGGCGGCTCTCGAACCGGAATTCTATGTCGCTTCTGAATTAATCGTGGATGCGGTACATCAGCAAACCTCTTTCAACGTTGTCCATCTACAAACGATGTTCAAAGCCGACGTGTTTGTTGCCGCAGACAACGAATGGTCTCGGGAAGAAATGAGTCGCGCGCGAACAGAAGTCGTGCTGCCCGAAGAGGCATTGGCGATTCGATTTTCGAGCCCCGAAGATACGATTCTCCATAAGTTGCTTTGGTACAGAATCGGAGGGCACGAATCCGATAAGCAGTGGAATGACATTCTCGGAATACTTCGAATCCAAGAAAACTCTCTGGATTTCGCATATCTCGAAAGGTGGGCCGGCTCTTTGAAGATCGATGATCTATTAGGCCGCGCGCGGACAGAGGGCACATCCGAACAAAGCTGAATGCCTATTCGGATCACCTTCGTAATCACGATCGACGGTGCTGACGGTTTCGCACCGTCTTTTCCATGACCTGCGCAACCGGATCAAAGCGGTGATTGATGCCTCCATGGGCTCTGTTATTCGTCGCAGCTGTTCGTCGTGAGGCCAAATGCAGGACATACTTTTCTCAATGATGGAGCGCCTGCCCAGCAAATAAGGTCCACAGCGAGACCATTATGAATAGGGCGGCGGCGATTCGAAAATTTCGACATCCGAAAATGGGCCATGCTATGGTCCATGAATGGTGGCGCTGCTGTTTGCCGCGATGCTATTCCTCCAGGAAGGAAGCTGGTTTTCGATTCCGCAGATGCCGGAAGGTCGTCAGGAAGTCGGTGTCGTTGCCACCGAAGGTCGGGTCTACGTTATCGGCGGGCTCACGATTGCGGGAACGGCTTCCAACCGCGTCGATGTTTTCGATACGCATTCCGGCAGCTGGCTTCCCGCCCCGTCTCTGCCAATTGCCACACACCATCCGATGGTAGCGGCGCTGGGCCACAAGATCTACCTGGCGGGCGGGTATACCGATCCAGGATTCTTCGCGCACCGGCAGGTCTACGAACTTGATCCTGATCTGTCCGCGTGGACTCGCCGCGCGGATATGCCCACACCAAGAGGAGCAGGTGCTGCCTCGTCTTACGGCGGAAAAATCTATGTTTTTGGTGGTGAGCGAGACGGACTGACCGTGAATGAAGTCGCCTCGTACGACCCGATCACGAATGCATGGTCCACGCTTCCGCCGATGCCGACTCCTCGGAATCATCACGGTGCTTCACTCGTGGGTGGCAGGATTTACGTCATCGGTGGCCGTCCCGGCAATCAGTCGACAAATGAAGAGTTCGATGTCACCACGCAGATGTGGCGGGTACGGGCGCCACTGCCGACGGGCCGGTCCGGTATTGCTGTTGCCACCATCGGGCAAAACGTGTTTGTGTTCGGAGGAGAAGGCAATGCCTCATCGCCTGCGGGAACATTCAACCAGAACGAAAGCTACGACACCGACGCAGACGCCTGGACAACGCTGCAGCCGATGCCGATGCCGCGGCACGGTATCGGAGCTGGTGTGGTTGGAAATCGTATCTACATTCCGGCAGGCGGCCCTATCGCAGGTTTCGGAGTAACCCCACAGAGCGACTTCTTTGAAGTTGCAGAGGACATCCTGCTGCCTCAGTTCGTTGTCGGTGGCGGATATCGAAGCGAGGTTGTGGTTTCGAACCCGGCGTCGCGTCCGGTGGAAGTCGTCCTCTCCGTTCTCGATATCAGTGGCGCTCCGTTGGTGACACAGATTGATGGCGCTTCCCGCTCCTCGCTGTCGTTCACAGTGCCGCCACTTGCTTCGCGCACGATCTCTGCTCCGGAAACCTCGGGAACGCTACGCGCAGGTACGGTCCGTATTCACGCAAACGCCCGGATCAATACGTTCGCGATTATTCGTATCAGTGGAGGTTCAGCAGCAACGGTCTATCCTGTCACTCCCACTCGCAACTCGGTGTTTCACGTTCGCGTGAATCGAAGTGACCAGACCAACACCGGCGTCGCAGTCGCGAATACGGCGGCACAATCGCAGGCCGTCACGCTCGCGCTCTTCAACGAGACAGGCGCCGAAGTAGCGCGTCTTGAACGAATGCTCGCTCCAGGTGCGCAACTGGCAGGATTCATCAATGAGTTGTTTCCTGCTGTTCAACAGAGCGACTTCAGCGGAAGCATGACGGTGAGAGCAGTGCAGGCTGTATCCGTTGTCTCGATCGCATTCAGCCGGGATGGAGTGGTGACGATCCCCGTGTCGCCTATCGAATAGTCAGGGATCTCCACGCTGAGAGTGCGTGCGCAGCTTGTGTACAACCAAGCGGATGAGCCGGCATTTAGGAACTGCCAGTCCGCGACTGAAGGGAAATCCGCTCGATCGGATTTCGAGTCGGAAGGCAATGTTGCTGGCACCGCCGCCGAATTACCGGCGGACTGCCGCAATATGGGCGGAACTGTAGCGAGGAATTGAGGGACGGAGGCCGATCTCATAAATCCACCTTATTGATGTTTCGGAGATCGGCCTCCGTCCCTCAATTCAGATGCGTGAAAGGAACTGTCGGCGCTCATTTGAGCGCCGAGCCAGCAGGTGATGGGATGTTATGGAAGGTGTAAAGGCGGGTAATCTACGCCGCGCGGATGAACTCCGCCGGGCGAGGTTGTGAACTCATTTTTGAAACCAAATAATCTTTCGTCTTCGTCCACGCGATCATCGACAACAGCACCGTGCCTGCGAGAACGAATATCGGAATCGCGACCACCAGGAAAATCTGAAGCATGTAAAACACGATTTCACCTCTCCTTAAAAACCGCGGGGCCGCGGTCCGCCGTCCCTGAATATCGCGGGCTCCGGTGGAGTCGGCGGCACATTCGGGTCATGTGGGTAATACGGTCCGCCCGTTGTCGGCGGATTGTTAAAAAGAACCGGCCGAAGGTGCCAGGCGACGACGATGACGCTTCCGTTCGCCGCAGGGCGATTCCGCATCGCCGGTTGAAACTTCCAGGTTCGCGCGACTCTTTCCGTATGGGCGGCAAGACCCGCTGTGTCTCGTACGATCCGTACGTGGTCGGTACTTCCCGATTCCGTCAGCTGCACCTCGAGAATCGTCATACCTTCTCCAACTGAATTGACCGGGTATCCCGGGTCTGAAAGTTCAACCGGGAATGGCCCGCTGTCGGAGTTCCGTTTGTAGAGTTGTGAGATCAAGATTGGCGAGCCAGAGAAGATGTCGCGCGGACGAAATATAAAAACCGCTGTAACGTGAGATTCCGCCGCACCGGGTGTTGCCGCCGGCGTGAATTCCCTTGGCGTACATTGGAAAGAACAATTTCGAGAAATGGGCTGGCGCCCTGCAGGACTTGTACGGATTGAATGCCGCCCTGCCGGTTTGTTTCAAGATCCAGAACGACCCACTGGGTTCCGGTGATCGTGAACGGACACTCCACGGCGGCGGTCTGTTCGAGCCGCGGCGAAAAGAACCGGTTTGCAAGATCGCGTATCGCGGTCTGTATTCGAATGATGAGCACCTGAAGGGCATGGCGCTTGAATACCTCGGCAGCGTTCTGCCTGCGGAAGTGCGATCGGTTCTCACACGATGATCTTCGACAGTCATCTTCACATGATGTACTAAAACATTGGCGGGTTCGATTCCCGCCGATTCCCATCGCACTCTGCTAATCGGCGAATCGTGTATCATGCCCAACGCGTCACAGGTGCATGACTGAGAACCGATTGCCACAATCCAGCAAACAGCTCGCGTTTGCCGCGCTGTACCATCGCAGCTTCCGCTTCTTCTTTATATACACGGTGCTCGCGATGATGGCGGACAACATCGAGCACGTCGTGAGTTATTGGCTGCTGTATCAAAAGTTCCGATCACCGGCGCTGGCGGGATTTGCGGAGATCAGCCACTGGACTCCTTTTCTGCTGCTGTCGGTCTACTTCGGCGGTATCGCCGATCGTTACGATTGCCGAAAAATTATCCAGGTTGCCCAGGTCATCTTTATGGGTGTCTCGGCGACATGGACCATCCTGTTCGTCACGGATACGATCCAGCCGTGGCATGCGGTAATTCTTTTGATTTTTCATGGAATGGCCGGAGTGATCTGGTCACCAGCCGAACAGTTATTGATCCACGACATTGTTGGCCGCGAGCATATTCAGAGCGCCGTGCGCCTCAATGCCACGAGCCGGCAGCTGGGTATACTGTTCGGTCCTGCCGTTGGTTCAGGATTGATGCTGTTGCTCGGCCCATCACGCGCGCTCCTCGCGAACATCCTTATCTATCTTCCATTGACCTTGTGGTTGCTGGTTGTTCCCTACACGGGACATATTCGAGAAAAAGCAGCGCCGGCGAAGCGACTTTCCTGGAAGGAAGCCATTGCCCTGCTACGCGCAGTTGCTCAGAACCGGCCGATCATTACGATGATTATCCTGGGCGGGAGCGCTTCATTGCTCGTCGGTAACGTGTTTCAGACGCTCATGCCTGCTTTTGCCGTCGATCTCGGCGCGGAACAGGCCGATTTCGCTTACAGCGCGCTGCTCATGGCCACTGCAGCCGGAGCGGTCACCGGAGGGTTCCTCCTGGAAGGAAAGGGCTGGCTTCAGGCGAAGCCCCGCAATGCCATTGGTTGCGCCATTGTTTGGTGTATCGCGATCACGGCGTTTGCGTTCTCGACGAATTACTATTTATCGATCGGCTTGCTATTTTTGGCGGGCATTCTGAATCTTGCGTTCTATTCCTCCGCCCAGACGATCGTACAGATTCTGGCGCCTGCCCACCTGCGCGGCCGATTGGTAGGGCTTTTTACGATGTCCGCAATGGGACTCCGCGCTTTCAGTGGAGTAACTGTCGGCCTTATCGGCGCATTGATCGGCATTCACCGGTCGCTGGCCCTCAGCGCCATCGTTCTTTTTGCCGTCACAATCGCACTCTTTGCGTTTGCACGTGGTGACCTTGACAAGTCCGAGTACAAGTGAGAGATTTCCGGAAAACCAAACAAGGACATCGGACCGTGTTAAGAGGTACAGAAATGCGAAGCGCACTGATTCTCTCGATCATTGCCCTGGCGACGGTCGGCCACGCCGAGAGCCAGCAACCCGCAACGCAGAGTCAATTCGGAGGAAGTATCGATCACACCGGCGCAGTAGGATCGGTTGCTCCTCCCCCTGGATGGAAAACCTGCCCACGATGTCAGAATCGGAAGGATCGAATCGACGCGGACATAAAGTATCAGGTGCAAGGACACGCGTTTGATCCGCATGACTTGTCGGGCGTATGGGGCTTCATCGGCGTAGGAGACCCGTTCAGGGATCCTCCTCCGATGACGGCATGGGGAAAACAGCAGTACGAAGCGACGATCGGCGAGAAAAACGCTGATGGCGAGCCGCTCCACTCAAAAGATACATCCGGCTACGGCGCGGGTTCTGCGATCGTGTGCGATCCTCATGGATGGCCGCGCTTATATCGGTCCAACGATAGCGGATTCGAATTCATTATGCTGCCCGACCGCGTTCTCCAGTTCTTTGAAGTCACGCATACATGGCGCACCATCTGGACAGACGGCAGAAAGCTTCCGGACAATCCGCCGGAAAACCACTGGCTGGGCTGGAGCGTTGGCCGCTGGGAAGCAGACACTTTCGTCGTGGAGTCGAATGGTTTTGAGGAACGGTCCTGGATCTATTCCGCCCGGCCGGACGGAGGATGGACTCACAGCGGCGAGATGCGCACCACAGAACGCTGGCGCCGTGTGAGCTATGGCACGCTTGAATCCCAGTTGACGGTTATCGACCCGAAAACCTACACGGAACCGTGGGTAACGCCGAAGAGTACCGTGTCTCTCGTTCCCGGCGCGGAGCTTTGGGAATACTTCTGTGTGCCATCCGACCACAAATTATTTGATGACACTGTTTTTTCACCAGTCGCGGGCCGCGACAAGAAGTAATCCGCTTTTGCGCGAGCGGGGACGCGCTACTTCGTATCCGCCAGGAACTTCGTTCGGAGCGCGGCGCGATCGACCTCCGCGCCTCTCAGGTAGACCTTACTGATCTTGCGCGTGTTCGTGATGTTCTCCAGGGGATTGGCGTCCAGCACAATGAAGTCGGCTTCCTTGCCGGCTTTCACCGCACCCATTTGGGTCAATCCGAGAACCCGGGCGTTCACCGAGGTACCAGCCTGAATCGCTTCGGCCGGAGTGAAACCGCAGTGCACGTAGAAGGCAACCTGCTGGTGCGCGCCGAAGCCATCGCCGGTGCCGTCGGTTCCGAGACCGATGATCATCCCGGCATCGTGAATTTTCTTCACGTTCCGGCAATGAAGTTCGAAGAGCTCGTTAGGCGGATTACCGGCTGCTTTGCTCAGATCGAGTTGGTGGCGCATCTCAGCAATGGCCGAAGCCGGCAGCGTCTCCGCCAAGACATTGATTTCTTCTGCGGTCGCGCCAGGCGAAGGAATGTTCGGGCCAGTCCAGACCTTTGGATGCGCCTTCACCAAACGGATGTACTCGTCGTCGACATCGCGATCGCGAACCGTGTGGACGAATCCGTCCACGCCGGATTTCAGCAGGTCTTTAGCATCTTCGAGCGCCGATGTGCGGCTCAGGTGGACGAGCGCTTCCATGCCGTTCTTGTGTGCCTCGTCGATGATCGCGCGATAGACTTCGGGCTTGAGCTTGGGAACAGTGCCTTCACGGTCGTCAACCCAGAATTTGACGAAATGGACGTGTCGCGCATGCAACTCCCGAACATGCTGCCGAGCCTCTTCGGGAGTCGCCGCCCCGTAGGGAATGCCCAGACGAGCTTCGCCCGGCGGACCCGCCATCGAGGTCGCCGCGATTCCCTTGCCAACCGTCAGAAATCTTGCCGCGTTTGGAATGATCTCGTCACGAAGCTTGTACGCCAACTCAGGATCGGCTTCGAGGCCCATGCTCATCGTCGCGCCTGTTCCGTAATAGGCGTAACGCTGAAGCTGTTCGATTAGATTTTCGCGCGTGTAGTTCGCCTTCTTGTTGCTGCCATCCTTTTCATTGACCAGGCCGATGTGGTTGTGGCCATCGATCAACGTGGGTATCACGGTTTTGCCCGTCAGATCCACACGAGTAACGTTTGCCGGTGGTTGCCGCTCTCCTTTCTTACCGACCCACGTGAAGGCGTCCCCCTCGACAAGAAACGCAGAGCTTTCGACCGTCGGACTGTTATCCCCAACGATCAGGCGCGCTCCTTCGAACCATAGTGCAGGGCGCCTGGCTTGTGAAGAGACGAGCATCGGCAAACAGGCGGAAGCCACTATCAGAA
>Ga0066710_100006638_pt1 | contig 10862 bp, 10 predicted proteins | sample GraSoiAngelo_159_FD_79666 | JGI IMG/M metagenome (GOLD analysis project Ga0066710, IMG submission 79666) | Grasslands soil microbial communities from the Angelo Coastal Reserve, California, USA - 14_1009_16_40cm | ecosystem: Environmental > Terrestrial > Soil > Grasslands | place: USA...
CTCTGGTTCGAAGAGAAATTCTCCAGAAGGGCCAAAGTGAAGTACAAGTCGTTCGGACACGCTGGCCTAAGAATAAAGTGTGAAATGAACAGTCCATCCGACGGTTACAAAGAGCTAGAATTCGCCCTCTCACTCGGTGCGAGAGAGAATCTAGTCTACTATCCCTACGCACTTGTCTCGAGGGACTCTGACAAACTAAACTGCTGGGCTACCCTGATTGACCCAGTCAAGTTCCAAGTTGAGATCACGAGGTTGAGAAAGAAATCGAAACTCACCTGGGAGACAGCCGGCACTGAGGAAGTCAAGATCCCACAACTCAGCGAGCTGGGCTACAAGGTCTATTCAAAGGGTCCAGATTTTGCGAACCGGCTCGTCGAGAGGAGCGGCGTAGTCGCCAAACTCAAAGATCTAGACACTGTTGATTCTCTAGAGCTTGAGGAGGAACCATCGAGGCTCCACCTCGTAGCGAGTCTGCACATGGACGATCTGCCTAAGCTGATCGACCTTATCTCTCTGGTCGGAAGATCTATCTAACGAGAAACCCTGGTCGAGGCCAAGGGGCCGGAACGTTCCAAGGTTTCCAATATCTTCGCTCTTAGCTCGTCGTAACTCGGAAATCCGCTGAAGACCTTATTCCCATGAATCAACACGCACGGAGTCCTCAGGATTCGATGCCTTATCGACAACCACACCCCTTGAGGGGATGCGGAGTCCACTGGATCCAATAGTACTAGGCCGCCGAACTCTGCCTTGATCTTCTGCGCGATCTCTGAGAGCTGGAAATACTGTTTCTTGACATCCTCCGGATAGTCTTCCAGCTGTTCCGAGTACGGGGACATGCCCGTCGCGTGCATGACCTGCATGCAGTGTTGACAGTGGGCGAATAGTGTTGGCATGATGCCGACAAAAGTAACTGTCAGTGGACGACCCGTCTTTGGCAACGAGAAACCCGATACCGCGCTAATGTATTCTTCATCGGAGCATATAAGTGCTCATTACAAACGTGTTCTAGCCGCCAGAGACCAGGACCGGGCAAAGGCCTCTGACATCTTCCCGGACCCAGTAGAAGCATGCACAGCGGACGTTTTTCCCTGCCGCTACGCGCTTCGAGAATTCTGCAAGCCTACGGGCGGACATTCTATTCCCAAATTGCCACTTCGGTACCAGCCTACGTCATTGCAAACATCTGGACTTGCGTGAGATATCTAATTTGATCATGTTCTAAGTTGTTTGCTAGTTCTTGTTCCATCTGTGAGGGGTTGGCGTGTAGTCGTTCGCGTCAGCCGCTCCGCTGACCCGATATCTGCAGAGTTGAGCTGCCGTTCCGCTATTGCTCGGACACGGGAACGAAACTGCTTTCGCCGATCCATTGCTTTCATTGTCGGCCAGCCCTCCAGACTAAGAGCAACAACACTCCATCCAGGGAGCCATGGAGGCTGCAAGACCCGCAGTACAGAACTTGTCGGTAATCGAACAGGTCGTCAGCCTTCTCCTCACCATCGACTGGTTCGCTTGCAGTCGCCTCCCTCAAGGTCTATTGTCGTCCTTGCGGAAGCTTTACATGTACGCTACATGCACTGTTACATGCGAGGAACATGGAACGCAAGGTTGCCCAGACCGAGCTGGAGCCGAGCGAGTATCAGACGCTTGCCAAGACGGCTGAAAAGAAAGGATTGACCATTAAGGAGGCTCTGAGGCAGGCTGCGCGATTGTGGGTCCACGAAGAATCTGGAATAGATTCCAACGATCCCATTTTCGACATCGCGCTGGGCAGGCGAAAGGCGGGGGACTGGGGCAAGGGGACAGAAAACGCGTCCAAAGAAGTAGACGAGACACTATACAAGTGAGCCCTAGCTGAGGCTCTTCATCGATACTGGACCGCTCTCAGCGTTTTACAAAAGCGCGACAGAGACCATCCATCCGCCGTCGATACCTTCCGAAAAATTGCGAGACAAGACACAGGTTACAGAAGCCTCTACACCTCAGACTATGTCATGGACGAGGCCGTCACGCTCTTGAGGGCGAGAACACGAAACCACAAGCTCTCAGTACGACTGGGAACAGACATCCTCGCATCGAAAACAGTAATCCTCCTCAAAACCGACGACGAAGCGCTGACGGGATCCTGGGAACTCTACAAGCAGAGATCAGACGTGGCCCTCAGCTTCACGGATTCTACGATTGCTTTCTTGGCGAAGAAACATTTCATCTCTGACATTTTCTCTTACGACGCAGACTTCGGAGCCCTAGGCTTTCATGTCCTCAACCGGCTATCACACAGCTGACCCGACGTCTAGTGGTTTCTTGAGCTTAATCGTGCTATTGCTTCTCGCTGCGCCTCTTCCAGGACACTGTCCAGGATCTTCTGGGCGTTGCGAATCTTGGCCGATTTGAGGTGGAAGACTATGGTGGCGTCATCGAAGTGCAATCTGAGCATCTGACGCACAAGGTCACGGACGGTCTCGCTCAATCCTTGCCAGTCTCGGTACCTCTCCGTTTTGACGCTTCAACCTGCCGTTACCGCCGAGGCTGTTTATGCTGATTAGCCTGAGGGTGCTAAGGAAAACGGCCAGAAAACAATCTAGGATTCTATGTCGATGATGATATCTGCTGGATGGCAGAGAGACGCGAAGGGGTTGTTGACCGAACCCTGTTAAGTTCCTGCTAGCAATCAGAGCCCGGAAGAAGAGGTATGCGTGCCAGTCTCGCGATGCACAAGTTGCTTTCGCGGGGAATTCCTAGGTTCTTGGGATATTGGGTGTGCGGTATGATTCGCCCATCGATGAGCTATGTTTCGGGTTTCGTGTGTGTTAGCACTCGATAAATACAACATCTGGGCCGTTTCTGGCCTTGTTATGACAGAGCCTGTTCTCGTCTCACCGAAGCTGATTTACGTTCAGCGCGTCATCGAGACTCCTGACATCGAGCTCTTCGACCTTTCGAGGGATGGCAAGACTGCGCTTGCGCTCTCCAACAGGACCGGGTCCTACCAGCTAGCAGCCTTGGATGTGAGAGGAGGCCGATTACGCCCCGTCTCTCACGGAAAGGAACGAGTAGCATGGGCTCGCATCTCGAACGACTCGGAATCTGTCTGCTTCTCCAGAGATTTTGGCGGAAGAGAGGAACATCAGCTCTTCACAGTTCCCCTAGAAGAAGGCGAGGAAGAAGAACAGCTCACAAGGCTACCCTCGACCCGCGCTTTCAACTTCAACTGGTCAAACGCCGATGATAGGATCGCCCTCGCAGGAGCAACCCAAGAAGCTTGCAGCGTCTGGACCATCGACTCCAGCAACGGTCAGCACACGCAGATCTACCAGAACAGACAGGAGCTCTTCAACCCCGAATGGTCGAAGGATGATTCAAGAATCTGTGTCTGCGCCAAGACTACAGAACACCCCACAGCGCTAGAACTTGTATTCCTATCCCCAGAAAGAGAACATGAGCCTGTAATATACACGCCCAAGCCGGACTCGGAGAACACAAACAGCGGATGGCACCCTTCTGAGCCCTGGATACTATTCAAGACGGACGCGAGAGGACGATACGAACTCGCAGTCTACAAAACAGACACCCACGAACTCAGCTACCTCAACGGCGCAGAACTCGGCCTCGACTTCCCAGTCTTCGCATGGATGCCCGACGGCAGATCCATCTACTACCTCGCCACGAACAACGGAAGAACCCGGCTCTACATCGAACCGATCGACGCATCCGAAGCCCCTAGAGAGATTCCCTTACCGGAAGGCTACCACGCTGGCTTCTTCGGCACTTCGGTGAAAGTAGCCAAGTCAGGCGAGTATTTCGTCTTCTCCTGGTCCTCCCTCTCCAGCCCGCCCACCCTGTCCAGATACGATCTGAAGAGTGGAAGAGTGGAGACGCTGAACGAACATTTCTCAGACCTGCCACTCGGTAGAGCTGAGCCCGTTGTCTACGGATCCTTCGACGGTCGACCCATACATGGATGGTTCCTCAAACCCGTAAAACAGGAGGGAGGGAGACCCTGCGTCCTCTGGATCCACGGAGGCCCCGCCTGGGAAGTTGCAGACGTCTGGAACCCTGCCATCCAATCCTTCCTAGTCGCAGGATACACGCTCTTCGCGCCAAACATACGCGGGAGCACCGGTTATGGCGTCGAGTTCCAGAACCTCAACATACGTGATTGCGGGGGCGCAGATCTCAGAGACGTTGAGGAAGCCGCGAAATACATCAAGACCCGAGCAGACGTGGACCCGTCGAAGATCGCTCTAGTAGGAGCAAGCTATGGTGGCTTCATGACATTCCTCGCCACCACAAAAATACCCGACTACTGGGCTGCTAGCGCAGCGGTTGTCGGCATCACAGACTGGAAGGAAATGTACGAGCTATCCGACGCTGCCTTCAAGAGTTTCATCGAGAGATACTTTGGAAGACCGGAAGAGAACCCGGGACTCTACTACGACCGGTCTGCGATAAACTTCGCCCAGAACCTGAAGGCTCCATTGCTCATATGGCATAGAGGCAACGACTCACGATGCCCATTGGCTCCAGTCCAGAAGTACGCTGATAGACTCCGTGAATTGGGAAAAGACTTTGAGATGAATGTCATCTGGGATGAAGGACACGGATTCCAGAAGACAGGGAACCTGGTCCGCCAGTACAAAGCGATCATCGAATTTCTGGACAAGAAGATAGGTACCTCAAACTAATAGAACTGGGCCCCTGTCAAAGAGCATCACGATCGACAATCTAGGTTCCGCTAGAAAGCGTGAGCCCGAACCGATGCGACACCTACGCGAACTATCGCTGATCGATTCGTGTTGTAGTTTGGTTCTTAGGTCCCGTCCCATCCGTATGGGATTGAGGTGTTGGTCGTCCACGAAAGATTCAGGAATTCTCCTTTTTCGGCCGGCTACTTGCTGGTTACCGTGATGGTTGCCGTGTTAGAGTGGATTGTGGTTCCACTGGTTCCTGTAATCGTAAGCGTGTAGGTCCCGCTGTTTGTGGATCGTGTTGTGGCAATGGTTAGGCTGGCTGTGCCTGTAGGGCTTGCGGCTGTCAAGGTTACGCTGTTGATAGGTGAGAGTGCTGGGGGATGCTTGTTGACAGGTTGGATTGTTGCAGATAGGTTGACGGTGCCTGTGAATGCGCTCACGGCCGATACTGTTATCGTGAGTGTTATCGTGGAGCCTTTGGCTATTACGACCGATGCTGGGCTGACGGCGAGCTGGAAGTCAGGCGCCTGGATCGTGATGATCTTTGACGCGACGGGTGTGGTCTGGTACGTGCTCTGATAGTGGATGACTCCGGTGATGATATACGACCCGGGCGGGACTGGCTGTCCTTGCTGATTCACCTGTTTCCAATCCAGCCTTCCGACCGTCAACGTCTGGCCGGGCTGGATAGTGATGACGGTTATGACCTGGACGCAGAGTGCGGAGGGGGGCGGCACGTTTGTGTAGACTAGGCTGCCGGTGGAGTCGGTGATCTGGAACTGGAAGCCGCTGCAGGTATCTGTGAAGATGAATGCTGCGGGCTGAGTTCCCTGGTTTGTCGCGTTAAGCTTAGCATGCACAGTGTCGCTCGGGGCGTACGTGTCCTTGTCAGTTATCACTCCATAGAAGACGTTCGGTTTTGACTGTCCTACCGTGAGGGTCTTGGACACGGAAGGGTCGCCATATGAAGTGAGTAATGTGAGGACGATCCTGTAGCTGGACTCTGTCGAGTAGGAGTGAGTAATTATCGCTCCCGTTCCGCTGGTCCCGTCTCCGAAGCTCCAGTCGTAATTCTTGATCGGACTAGTAGAGTTGTAGGATATGCTGTCTGACGCGTTGAACGTTATCTGCTGGCCAACAACTGGACTTGTCGGCTGGAAGCCATAGCGTGGGACCGTCTCAAAAAGAACCAACTGACTAGTCGTATCTTTCAGGCCCGCCGAGTCCTGCACCGTCAGAGTTACCTGCCATTTAGCCAGTGCACCTCCGTAGAGATGACTCGTCATCGGGCCACTCGTCTTAACCGGGGGCGAGCCGTCGCCAAAGTCCCAGACGTACGAAACGATAGAAGTGCTGCTCGTGCTCCAGTTGCCGTTGAAGGAGACCAAGTCGCCGGGTGGGACGCAGGCAATGCACGACTCGTATGTGAAGGCTGCGAGGGGGTTGGAAGCTCCGTTTGTCTTGACGGGCAGCCCTACGGCTGAGAAGAGTACTGAGATAATGAGTATGATCGCAAGATTTCTCAGAGGAAGACTCGCATTCATTCCTTGTCGGTACTTGTGGCCGGGATATCTTAGCTTTTCGGAAACCCGTGTTGATAGACTTCAGCTATTTTGAGCAGGATGACAGTTCAAGCAGCCGCAAGGGTTCTGGCGAATGAAGCTTTTACGTTTCGTCGAGAGTATGACTGAGCCGTGACCCAAACCTTGGCTCCGCATCAAGGGTCGAGCCAGACGCCGTCTGACCAACTCCGAGAGCTGCTGTTGAAGCTGCCTGGTGTCATGACGGGGACGAGGTTTGGTGGGGAAGCATTCTTTTTCCGGAAGAGATTCTTCTGCCACTTTCACCCGACAAGAGACCATGTCTTTCTCGAAACATTCGTCTGGAACAATGTTGACGCCATCGTCAGGGAAGTGCCTGGAACGATTCCTCATCCGGAGTACGGAGGCTATGGCTGGGTCAGACTTCCAATCGATTCAGAGGACGCAGTTTCTATGGGGCGGCAGCTTATTGAAACAACCTACAGATATCTGCGAACGACAAAGAGAATATCCATCTCCAGAGAAGAATTCCGGGCGGAAACACTTGGTCTCCTCAGCACAAAGCTACCGGAAATTCGGGTCAAGGTCAAGGAGTCGAAAAAGAGAAAACAGATAGTTGTTGAAGCATTGGGAGTGTCAGATTACGAAAAAGCCGACGAGCTACTCAAGAAAGCTATCAGAATACTCAAGGGACCCTAGTAACAAGCTTCTAGGCGGGAGTTGAAGTGTCGGCTGTGAAGCCTCGGCCCTTCATGCGCTTCTCCATTTCTTCGGAGGACACCTCTTCGACGCGGCTGGCAATCCACCAAATGTTTCCGGTCGGATCCTTCACCGCGGCGGTACGGTCGCCGTAGAACTGCGTTGTGGGTTCTTGTTCAGAGGTTCCGCCAGCTTTCAAGCCTTGTCTGTAGGTCTCGTCCACATTCTCAACATAGACGTACAGCTGGCTCGGTATCGGATTGTATTGAGGGGTGGAATCGGCCATCATGACTATGGTGTTGCCGATCTTGATCTCGGCATGGCCTACATGGTCTTTCTTGTCGTTGATACGTGCCCTCTCTTCTGCGTGGAAAGTCTCTCTCAAGAAATCGATCAGTCTCGGTACTCCATCTACGATCAAGTACGGTGTGACGGTTCCGTAGTCTTGAGGAGTGGGGTTTGGTTTGCTAGTAACAGATTGCATGCTGTTCTATTGTGCCACCCTCATCGGTTTAAGAATTTCTGAGAGGAGTGTCAGTGGGCCCGCGGGACATTCCAAGCCTTTAACCGCAGCCTATCCTACAGCTTCGATTAGTTCGCGTTGAAATTCTGAGCTATGGGAGGGAGGATGAGATCTTGAAGAAAGGCGTTGAACAACTTCTCATGAAAATTTACGCTGGTCGCGCGGATATTCATCTTGACCTGTACCGATTGTCGAACCAGCACCGGCGCAAACACGGGCAGGATTGCGAAATGTACCCTAGCGACCCGTTGCAGGCGCCTCTGTGGTCAGTGATCGCGTCTCTGACACACGCGCGACGAATACTAGAGGTCGGCTGTGGCCACGGGTACACCGCAGCCGTGATGGCTTCGGCGGCAGGACCCGATTGTCATGTAGACACAATTGAAGGGAATCCGCAGCATGCTATCCTAGCAGAGAAAGCATTCCAGGACCGAGATCTCTCCGAGCGCATCACTGTCATACGCGGGCGGGGACAAAATATCCTTCCTAGGCTGAAGGGCCGCTACGATGTTGTGTTTCTGGACGGTGACTGGCGGGAATATCCACGATACATACCGCATCTTCGCCGTCTCACGCGTCCGGGTAGCATTGTCGTAACCGCGAATCTCAACCCACTCTTTGGACGCTGGGACGGAAGATTGCCGGGCAAGCTGGCGATCCAGTCCTATCTGACACGGCTCGTAAGAGCTCCACACTTCCGGACATACATAGTTCCCGGCGAATGGCACTCAATCAGCGTGCGCGTCTAGCACTCAGAGAATCCCTGGTTGAATGGATAATTCGCTCCAATTAGATGTGTAGAAATCAAATCTGAGCTCCATTGCCTAGTGAACGAGCGTTAGAATCACAATAAGATAGATGGGGATTGTAGAGGCACCTTCGCAGATGCCGGATCCGATAATGCTGTTCGTCTCGCGCATAAGCCTCACGAAGAGAAGGCCTCCGACGAGGGCGACTAGGACCGCACCTACGAGTTGAGCAAAGTATTCGAGTTCAACGACTGAGAGAGCGAAAACGATCGTCGAAAGGAGGTTGGTGCTTCGCTTCGGAACGAAGGCGTCGTACCGTTGAAGGAAGAGCCCTCGATAAAGTAGTTCTTCCTTTGGCCCGTTGAGGAGAGCAACGATCGAGAGGTATGGGGCTAGGGAAAGCACGAAGGGAAGACCCACGCCTTTGATCCCGAACGAAGGCGCCAGTGCTTGTTCGATGACAAACGAGACAACTAGGAAGATAAGGAAAACTGGAACGGGTGCCGAGGCCCAATCGCAGATTCCCCTTCTGGAGAAAGAGCGAGCCAAGGGTCCCACCATTTGCTAGGACTAGCAGGATCACTGGCGCGAACACTACAGAAGTGTCAATCACCTGGTAGAGAACGAGGCCATTAAGGGAAGAGAGAAGACCATTGACGGAAGAGCTGTCCAATACCAAGTGTCGAACCGAGATTACGAGAGCAAACACAAAGAAGGCGTACGTGATGCTTGAGAAGCGTCTGAGACGAGACGACCGATACATGAGGTAATATGCGAGGCCGAAGAAGACGGGCGCAACGACGCCCAAGGCATCCCCCAAGTTATCGGCAAGTAGGATTGTGCCACCGCCCGCGGCGAGGAATGCCAAGAAGAGACTACGACTGGACCTCCGTCCCTCTGGTTGGAGGCTCGAATGATTCGCCTGAGCCATACATACGCGGACATTCGGACTGAACTAATTACGATTATGCCCTGTTTCGTGCAGAGAACCCGCAGGACAAATTGCGATTCTGGAAATCACATAAGCAATCCCCAACAACGTCGAGAAAATTTCGACCGGGATAGTTGTTGAAACCGTTCCGAGGAATAGCACTAGCAATGGCGGGCGTTTCTATCGCCGTCTTTGACCTCTCGATTTCCATCACGGGGCAGACGATCGCTCAGGTGGGATCAACAAACTTCGGGCCAGGTGTCATCCTTGGAGCTTTTCTAGCTGCGATTGGAGCGGTCACTCCGTCGATATCAGTGCTTGTTTTGGAAGAGCCGCGGTAGCCGCCTCATATCACTAACCACGGGCTCTCGGCAAGCGAGGAAACTAGAGGAATAGCACAGAATTTGGTCCAGGCTATTCTCAGAAGCTTGCTCCGCAGTTGGGACACCTGACCGTCCCGCCCGGGAGGCTTGTGCCGCAGTTCGGGCAGTATTTTCTAAGCGAGTGGGCTGCGAGTGTTGGTTGGGACCCGATCGAGGAGGACCCGCTCTGCACTCGTCCTGATTTCTCCATCTGTGAAAGCGCACCATCCACCGTCACCTTCACGATGCTCGCGTAGACTCCGATAGTCGCGATGAAAACGGCGAGGAAGATTCCGAGGGAAAACGCGGCAAGGATGCCTATAGGATTCGACGCCACAGCGGTCGGATCACGAATGACTGCGGCAAGAGTCCCACCGGTGATTAGTACCGCTATGATTCCAGCGACGATCGCCCAGACAATCGTCCAGAGAAGTATGACGACTCCTCTGCCGAACGCAAAACCCCAACCGACCATGAGACATCTACCAATCTCCGCAGATACTTAAGAAAACAGTGACCCGGCATTTCCCGGTAATTGCTTGGACTGGTTCCTTAGCTACGAATTGTCGGTATTACGTTCCCACGGTGATGACCACATCTCCTCTCTTTTGCCCTGTGTCAACGTACCTATGAGCCTCGATAGTTTCTTCTAGCGGATAGCGTCGGTCGATTACAGATCTTATCTCTCCAGCCTCAATGAGCTCTTTGAGGAAAGTCAGATCCTCGGTCCTGTACGGCTCCATTCGGCCAATTACTTTCTTGCTGCTCCTTCTCGAGGTCCATGGCGCTCGAATCATCTGCGACAGCCCAGGGTTACCCAGGAGATAGATTCCTTTCTCCTTCAGGGATCTAATGCTGCGTGAGTAGGGATTCTTCCCTACCGTGTCAAAAATAACATCATACTTCTCTCCGTTCTCAGTGAAATCTTCTCGCGTATAATCAATCGCATGGTCCGCGCCAATCGAGCTCAGCGTGTCCAATTTCTCTATACTGTCTACGCCAGTTACTTCTGCCCCGTAATATTTGGCGAGCTGCACGGCAACGGTGCCTATGCTTCCACCGGCCCCATTGATCAGAACTTTGTGTCCGGTCTGAACGTTCGCTTTTCTAAGATATTGCAGTGCGTGAAGTCCACCGACAGGAACAGCCGCGGCCTCTTCATAGCTCATGTTGGCAGGTTTGATCGCGACCAGCCCTTTCTCAGGCAGACAATCGTACTCAGCATAAGCACCGAGACGAAGGCCGGTATTTGCAAATACCTGGTCTCCTTTCTTGAACAGCGTAACAGCGCTGCCTACTGATTCTATTTCCCCCGCCAGCTCTTGTCCCAGTATTTTCTTTCTCGGCGCTCGGATCCCGAATCCGA
>Ga0066710_100006640_pt1 | contig 10861 bp, 8 predicted proteins | sample GraSoiAngelo_159_FD_79666 | JGI IMG/M metagenome (GOLD analysis project Ga0066710, IMG submission 79666) | Grasslands soil microbial communities from the Angelo Coastal Reserve, California, USA - 14_1009_16_40cm | ecosystem: Environmental > Terrestrial > Soil > Grasslands | place: USA...
ACAGTTCCCGGCGCTTGTCGAGGACCTGCTCGTCGAGCTGGTACGCCTGCTCGAAGTCGCCGGTCATCCGCATGTTGACGGCGAGGTTGCTGAGCATGAAGACGGTGCTGGGGTGGTCGGGACCGTACCGGGCCTGGTGCCGTTCCTGGTTGCGCCGGTCGACCTGCAACGCCTGCCGGTACTGCCCGGCGATGCGCAGGTCGGCGCCGACGCTGATGGCCATCAACAGCGTGTAGGGGTGGTCCGGCCCGTACCGCGGGCTGCGTTCCAGCCGCGCCATCGCATCGTGGGTCAGCCGGCGGGACCGCTCGTACTCGCCGAGCGAGCGCAGCCCGTTGGCCAGTTCCCGGGTGGCCAGCAGGGTCAGCTCGTGGTCGGGGCCGAGACCGCCGTCCTCCGGTGGCCGGCTCCACGCGTTGACCGCCCGCTCGCCGAGGCTGCGGCAGCTCTCGTAGTCGCCGGTCAGGTACAGGTACCGGATCTGGTCGAGGACGACCCGCCGGGCGGACACCTCGTCGGCCTGGATCAGCCCGGCCGGCAGCACATGCGGGGCGAGCAGGTCGTGCAGCTCCCAGTTGGGCAGGTCGTCGGGCGGGCCGGGGTTCGCGGCGGCGAGCAGGCCGTGCACGTCGGCGCGGACCCGCTGGCGGACATCGTCGGGCAGCAGGCTGCGCAGCCCGATGCGGATCAGCCGGGGTACCTGGATCCGCTGGCTGTTCAGGTACACCTTGGCCAGCCCGTACCGGTTGAGCGTGGCGACCGCGCGGTTGCTCCGCACCGGGTCGCGCAGCGCCTGCGCGAGCGAGGTGGAGATCTGCCCGTCCCGGCCGCTGCGCAGCAGGGTGAGCGACACCGGTTCGGTACCCAGATAGGCGAACAGCTCGAACAGGTCGGCGGCGTCGGGGGACTCGCCACGCAGCCGTTCCAGCGCGACCCGCAGGGAGGCGGTCATGATGACCGGGTAGTTCGGCGAATGGTTGCCGGCCGCCTCCTCCAGGGCCGTCTCGTCGAAGGCGGCCAGCAGTTCAGCCCGGGGCATCCCGGTGTCCGGGAGGGTGGCCAGGATCTCCAGCGCCATCGGCAGGTCGCCGATCAGGTCGGCCAGCCGGTCGGACTCCTCCGCCGAGATGCCCCGGTCACGCCGGCGCAGGTACTGGATGTCCGTTGTTCTATCCGTCAGCCCCGCCGGCATACCCGCGCAACAGCGCCGGGGCCGGACGGCATCCGCCGTCCGGCCCCGGGCCGCTGTCAACGCCGCGGTCTACCCGCCGGCCATCGCGCCGATCACGAGGAACGGTTCCTCGCCGTTGACCACCCGGTCGGGCAGCGGCGCGTCCGGTGACTCGTTGGACAGGTCCTCCTCGCAGGCGTAGAAGCGGACGAACGGCCGGCGCTGCCCGGTGTGGCGGTCACGGATCGTGCCGCACAGCATCGGGTACCGTGCTTCGAGCGCGTCCAGCACACCGCGCTGGGTGACCGGACCGCCCACCTCCAGCCGCACCTCGCTGCCGACCTTGGCCAGGGTCTTCAGGTGCGCCGGCAGGACCACCCGGATCACGGCAGCACCTGGACTTCCACGGAGAGCACCGCGGGCAGGTCGCGGACGATCGGTGCCCAGGTGTCGCCGCCGTCGGCCGAGCCGTAGACCTGGCCGCCGGTCGTACCGAAGTAGACGCCGCACGGGTCGAGCGTGTCCACGGCCATCGCGTCGCGCAACACGTTGACGTAGCAGTCGGCCTGGGGCAGGCCGGTGGTCAGCGGCTCCCAGTCGGTACCGCCGGTGCGGCTGCGGTACACGCGCAGCCGGCCCTCCGGCGGGTAGTGCTCGGAGTCGCTCTTGATGGGTACCACGTAGACGGTCTCCGGCTCGTGCGCGTGCACCGCGATCGGGAACCCGAAGTCGGTCGGCAGGTCGCCGCTGACCTCGCGCCACTGGCCGCCGGCGTCGTCGGTGCGCATGACGTCCCAGTGCTTCTGCATGAACAGCGTCTGCGGCCGGGACGGGTGCATGGCCAGGCGGTGCACGCAGTGGCCGACCTCGGCGTCCTCGTCCGGGAGCTGTCCGGAGCGCAGCCCCCGGTTGATCGGCTGCCAGGTCTTGCCGCCGTCGTCGGTGCGGAAGGCGCCGGCCGCGGAGATCGCCACATACATCCGCTCCCGGTTGGCCGGGTCGAGGATGATCGTGTGCAGGCACATGCCGCCGGCGCCCGGCTGCCAGCGGGGCGCGGACCCGTGGGTACGCAGCGCGGGCAGTTCCTGCCAGCTGCGACCGCCGTCCGACGAGCGGAAGATCGCCGCGTCCTCGGCGCCGGCGTAGACCAGGTCCGGGTCGTCCGGCGACGGCTCCAGGTGCCAGATCCGCTTGAACTCGAACGGTCGCGGCGTCCCGTCGTACCACAGGTGCTCGCCGGCCTCGCCCTCGTAGCTGAAGTCGTTGTCGACCGGCTCCCAGGTCTTCCCGCCGTCGTTCGAGCGCTGGATCAGCTGGCCGAACCAGCCCGACGACTGCGAGGCGTAGAGCCGGTCGGGGTCGGCCGGCGAACCGGCGACGTGGTACATCTCCCAGCCGCCGAAGTGTGGGCCGGCCACCTGCCAGTCCCGGCGCGTACCGTCGGCGGTCAGGACGAACGCACCCTTACGCGTGCCGACCAGTACCCGTACTCCACTCATGCCGTACTCCTTTCCCGGGCCGCGGCCCGCACACACTCGTCCGACGGGGTAGACCGGGCCGGGCGGCGAAAGTCATCGGTGCTCGCAAAGCTCACCTTACGACGGCACATGATCCCGGTCAGACATACCACCGTGACGAACGGCGGGGCGGTTCCGGACAGCCGGCGCCGGGCAGCTCAGGGGCGGCGCCGGCGGTGCTCATCCGGGACCGGTGCGGGTGAACGTCCACGAGCCGCTGAAACTGTCCGCGGCACCGCCGGTGACCAGCGTGTCGGTACCGATGCACTGCCACGAGCTGGACAGGTACGGCTTGGCGCCGACCGCCGGCGCGGCACCGCCCGCGGCGGCGAGCTGGCTCAGGCTCAGCGGGCCGACGGTCGTGGCGAAGGGGCTGTCGATGTGGATGGTCACGGACAGCCGGGTGGCGTCGGCGTTCCTGATCCCGATCGTCGTTCCCGAGGTGACCGTCGGGGGCGGCAGGACGAGGGTCTCGGTGACCGTGCCGCGGTAGGTGAAGTGGCCGGTGAACTTCGTGCTGCCGGTACCGGTGAAGGTGACCGGCGCCATGCCGTCGAACACGGTGGTCGTCCTGCCCTGCGGGTCCACGTGCACCCGCACGCCCGCCCCGCCCTGCTCGCTGAAGACCTTGCCGCTGGCCTGCATGCTCGTGGCGGTCCACTGGCCGACCAGGCAGTTGCGGCCGGGCTTGGCGCAGTAGTCGGTCAGGTTCTGCCCGAGCAGGGTCACCGAGCCAGCCTTGTCGCCACCGGTGAAGCCGAGGTACTGCTGGCCGGGCACCAGCTCGTCGAAGTGGGTACCGGCGCCGGGGCTGCCCGCCGGGCAGGCGCAGCCGGCGATCGTGCAGTAGGGGCCGCCGGTACCGAGGACCGCGTCCTTGCCGTCGCCCAGCGACAGCCGCCCCGCGGTACCGGCGCCGGGCGTCACGGTGACGACCTGCGCGTCGATGTCGAGCTGGTCGACCGTCACGCCGAACTCCCTGGCGGACAAGGTGACCGTGCCGGTACCGAGCCGCGCGTTGCCCAGTGCCGGCCGGTACTCGGGCAGGCCCGGGCCGGTCGTCCACGGCCGGCCCGGGTACCGGCCGTGCAGGTAGCCGCTGCCCCACGAGTCGAGGAAGGCCGGGGTGACGCCGGCGGCGGTCCAGCCGGCCCGGGTCTCGGCTATCGGGCCGCCCGCGGACAGCGGCCGCATCGCGGTACCGATCGGGTCGATGACCTTCCAGGGGTCGGTACCCGTCTCCGCGAGGTGGACGTAGAAGCCGAACCCGCTGTACGTGCGCCGGTACAGCGGCCAGGTCGGCGTGTCGAGGTAGTCCGTCCAGGCGGTGCCCAGGGCCTGCCGGGTGCCGAGCTGTTCCTCGACCCAGTTCGGGGTGCCCTCGATGTACCACTGCGGCATCGCGTCGTATGCCGTGCCGAACCGGCCGTAGAGGTAGCAGTGCGTCAGCTCGTGGACGAGGTAGTCGCGCATCCGGTCGGCGTACGGCGGCCTGGTCGCGGCCGGGTTGATGTGGATCGTGCAGCCGGTGAAGGTACCGTGCCCGGTCGGCCCGCAGGCCACCGTGTACGCCGCCGCCTTCGCCACGATGTTGCGGGTGTTGAGCGACATGAACACGGTCTTCGGGTACGGGAACGGCTGCAGGTGCCCGGTCAGCTCCGACTCGATGTCGGCCACCTGGGCACGGTACGGCTCGGCACCGGCCGAGTCGGCGGACAGGCAGGCGATGTTCGGGTCCTGGGCCGGCGCCTTCGGCGCGTGCAGCACCGGGCCGGCCGGGAGCACCGGGCCGGCCGGGGTGAGCTTGTCGGCCGGGAGCGCCAGGCCGGCCGGGGTGGTCTGGCTGGTCGGCGCGTCGAGGTCGTGCAGCACCGCAGCCCGCTGGTCGGCGGTCAGCTCGCCCCAGTGGCCGAACACCCAGATCACCGCGATCGTGCCGGACGGGATGTCGCCGGCCGGTCCGGGTACCGGCACGCCACCGGGTACCGGACCGATCGCCTGGGCGAACGCGGACAGCGCGGTGGGCAGGTCCACCCGGCCGTCCTCGCCGACCCGGTCGAGGGTCAACTGCCACGCCGACCGCGCGCCCGGCGACGGCGACGCCGCCCCGTGACGGGCCCCCGCTCCACAGCCGCCCATCCCCCCGGTGAGCGCCAATGCCAGTACCCCGGCCAGCACCGCTCGCGTCCGCATCGCCCCTCCTCGCGCGTCCGGCTGACGACGCTACGGACGGCGCCGGCCCCGGCCCATGCGCAACCGGCGGAACCACCGGCAGAAACACCGGCGACATTCGCCGTTCGCCGGCACCGCGGCCGCCAGCGCGTTGTCCGGTACCGTGGACCGGTGCTTCAATGCCGTCGAACCGGTCAGGTCGGCAGAGGAGCGGTCTACCCACAATGGCGACGATGGTGCCTTTCACCAACAACTACAGCGACCGCTCGACCCGGGAGGGGTACCAGTTCGAGTTCTTCTGCCAGCGCTGCGGAAACGGGTACTCGTCCAGCTTCCAGCACTCGGTCACCGGGTTCGGCGGGCGGCTGCTGCGGCTCGGCGGTGACCTGCTCGGCGGCGAGGTCGGGCAGAAGGCGGCGCAGCTGGGCTGGGACGCGCAGTGGCTGCGCGACGGCAACCGCGGCTCGACCCGGGACAAGGCGCTCGCGAAGGCCGTCGGGGAGATGGCCGCGCACTTCCTGCAGTGCCACCGCTGCGGGCAGTGGGTGTGCGACGCGGTCTGCTGGAACGCCGAGCGCGGCATGTGCGCCACCTGCGCGCCGCGGCTGGACCAGGAGATCGCCGGGATGCAGGCGGCCGCGCAGGTCAACCAGCTCAACCAGAAGATCCAGCAGGTCGACTGGACGAAAGAGGTGAACTACCGGGACGCCGGGGTCGCGCGCTGCCCGGCGTGCCAGGGGGAGACCGGCGGCGGAAAGTTCTGCCAGCACTGCGGTACCGCGCTGGCGGCGGCCGCGGGTGCCGGCGGCCGGGCCTGCCGCAACTGCGGTACGGCGCTCGGCCTGAGTGCGGTGTTCTGCGCCGAATGCGGTACCGCGGCGGCCTGACCATCCCGGGCCGGCGGAGCCGGCGCCGGCTGATCCGCGCCGGCTGATCCGCGCCGGCGGGCGCCGGCTGGCCCGAGTCCCGGTCGACGGGCACGGTTATCGTAGGCCGTGTCCTTCGCCGACCTCCTGATCGAACTGCGCACCGCCAAAGGCATGTCACAGGAGGAGCTTGCGGAGTCCGCCGCGGTCAGCGTCCGGGCGATCAGCGACCTGGAGCGGGGCATCACGCGGCGAGCGCACCGGCAGACGGTGCAGGCGCTCGCCGACGGGCTGCGGCTGGCCGGACCGGAACGCGCGTCGTTCGAGGAGTCCGCCGCCACGCGGCCGAAGGCGCGCGCCAGGGGTACCCCGCGGGTCGGCCTCCCGGCGCCGACCAGCTCCATCATCGGCCGGGAACCGGACGTGGCCGCGCTAGGGCGGCTGCTGCGCGGTCCGGGTACCCGCCTGGTCACCGTCACCGGACCGGGCGGGGTCGGCAAGACCCGGCTGGCGGCCGAGGTCGCCTGGCAGGTCGCGGCCACCTTCGACCGCGTCGACGGCGTCGACCTCGGCCCGCTGGCCAGCGCCGACGACGTACCCGCCGCGCTCGCCGCGGCACTGGGCGCCCCGATCGCACCGGTGGATCCGGCGCAGGCGGTCGCCCTGCTGATCGGCGACCGGCCGTGGCTGCTGGTACTGGACAGCTTCGAACACGTCGCCGACGCCGCGCTCGGCACCGCCCGGCTGCTCGGCCGGTGCCCGCGGTTGCGGCTGCTGGTCACCAGCCGGTCGCCGCTGCGCCTGCGCGGCGAGCACCTGTGGCCGCTCGCGCCGCTACCGGTACCCGCGGCCGACGCGCCGGACGTGTCCGACTACCCCGCGGTCGCGCTGCTGGTGGAGCGGGCCCGCGCGGTGCGGCCGGGGTTCCGGCTGGCCGCGCACAACGCACCGGTACTGGCCCGGCTGTGCCGGCGACTGGACGGGCTGCCGCTGGCCATCGAGCTCGCCGCGGCCCAGTTGCGCACCCTTGATCCGGCCGACCTGCTGGCCCAGCTCGACGGGCACCGCACGACGCTGCGGGCGGAGACGATCGACCTGCCCGACCGGCAGCACACGCTGCGGTCCACTGTGGAGTGGAGCGTGGCCCGGCTGGGTACCCCGGCGCGGCGGATGCTGACCGTGCTGAGCGTGTTCGCCGGGGGTACCGCACCGGGGCTCGCCCGGCAGGTGCTCGACCGGGCCGGCCTGGATCCGGGCGAGCTGGACGCGGCGGTGTCGGTGCTCGCGGCGACGAGTCTGCTCACCGTGGAGGACCGGGCCGGTGCCCCGCGCATCACCATGCTCGACACCATCCGCGACGTGGCCGCCGACATGCTGGCCGCCTCCGGTACCGCGACCGGGGTCCGGCGTGCCCACGCGGCGACCGTCCTCGCGCTGCTGCGCGGCAGCGTGGCCGACGACCTCGGCCGCATCGACGCCGAACTGGACAACGTCCGGGCGGGACTCGCGTGGGCCATGGCCAGCGAACCCGGCCTGATCGTCGCCGCCGACGTGGAGGCGTTCAGCCGGTACTGCCTGATGCGCAGCCGGTTCGGTGAGGCGCGCCGGATCCTGTCCGCGGTCGCGCAGGCGTCGGGCGACGACGCGGTACGGGCGCAGGCGTTGCGTGGCGCGGGCATCGGCGCCAACGAGACCGGCGACCACGAGGCGGCCATCGCGATGGCGCAGCGCGCCGCCGACCTGTTCGAGAAGCTCGACGACGTACCCGGACGGTGCGCCGCGCTGGCCCTGTCCGGTAACGCCCACAAGGTGCTCGGCGACACCGGCCGGGCCGAGGCGGCCCACCGCACCAGCCTCGACCTCGCGCGGGCGGCCGGGTATCTGCGCGGGATCACCGTCGCGCTGAACAACCTCGGCACGCTCGCCCACGACCGGGCCGAGTACGACCGGGCGCTGGGGTACTACCGGGAGAGCCTCGCGGTCAAACGCCGGCTCGGCGACGAGCACGGCGTCGCGGTGACCCTGATGAACCTCGCCGCGGTCGCGGGCGACGTGGGCCGCTTCGCCGAGGCACGCGCCGAGGTCGGCCAGGCGGTCACCACGCTGCGCGCCGGTGGCGAGCAGCACCGGCTCGCGTTCGGCCTGACCCTGCTGGCCGAGGCGGAGTGCGGGCTCGGCCGGAACGACGAGGCGCGGACGGCCGCGACCGAGGCGCTGGCCATCAGCCGGCAGGTCGGCCACGAGGCGACCATCGGGCTCGCGCTGACCCGGCTCGGCGACATCGCCCGCGCCACCGGCGACGGCCGGGCGGCCGAGTCGCTGTACCGGGAGAGCCTGTCCCACGGCGGCGGGCCGCCCGAGGTGGCGCGGACGCTGGAGCGGCTGGCCGCCGTGCGGGTGGCGGTCGCCCCGGACGAGGCGCGGGAACTGCTGGCCAGCGCCGACGAGCTGCGCCGCACACACGGCGTACCGGCGCCGCCGGCCGACCGGCCGATCATCGAACGTACCCGCGGGAGTCTTCGGTCCCGCCACGGTACCTTGATGCCGGACGAGCGCTCCTGAACCAGCGCCAGCACACCGACCACCAGCGGCACCAGCAGCAGAACGCCGATGAGGTTCTGGGGGGCCGCAGACTTGTCGGTGATGCTGCACTTCCTGTTGCTCTCCGGTGCCGGTGTGGTGGCCGGCGTGCTGAGTACCGTCGTCGGGCTCGCGTCGCTGGTGTCGTACCCGGCGCTGTTGCTGGCCGGGCTGCCTCCGGTGGCGGCCAACGTGACGAACACCGTCGCGCTGGTGGCCACCGGCCTCGGCGCGGCGGCCGGTTCCCGGACGGAGCTGGCCGGACAGGGCCGGCTGGTCGCCCGGGTGTGCGCGGTGACCGCGCTCGGCGGCGCGGCCGGCGCCCTGCTGCTCCTGCACACCCCGGCGCACCTGTTCGAGGTGGTCGTGCCGGGCCTGATCGCGGGCGCGTCGGTACTGCTGCTCCTCGGTCCGCTGCTGCGCCGTTCCGCCGCGGAGCGGCCGCGCTGGTTCGCCGCGGAGCGGCCGCGCTGGTTCGCCGCGGAGCGGCCGCGCCGGTCCGCGGCCGAACACGCCGCCGAGCGGCCGCACCGCGGCGGGTACCTCGCCGTCGCGCCGGTCGGGCTGTACGGCGGTTACTTCGGCGCGGCCGCGGGGGTGCTCATGCTCGCAGTGCTGACGCTCATGCTGCCCGGCCGTTCGCTGGCGCGCACGAACGCGGTGAAGAACGTCGCGATCGGCGCAGCCAACACCGCCGCCTCCGTCGTGTTCGTGACGACCGGCCCGGTGCGCTGGGCGGCTGCCGTCGCGCTCGCCGCCGGTTCGCTCGTCGGTGGCTGGCTCGGTCCGTCGGTGGTCCGCCGGGTGCCGGCCGGCCCGCTGCGCCTGCTCATCGCGCTCGGCGGGCTGGGGCTCGCGGTGAAGCTCGCCAAAGACGCCGGGTTGTGCTAACTCACCACGATGGTCACCGACCAGGACGGGCCGCCGGGCCGCGTGCTGGACAGTTCCGCGGTACCGGCGCGGCGCGCGGCGAAGATGCCCGGCGTCACGCCGACCGGCGCGGTCAGCACGCCGGTGCGTTGCGGCGCAAGGATTTCCGGGTGCGACGACGCGATCGGCGACCACGGCTGGGCCGGCGTCGGCGCGTGCAGGAAGACGTCGATGACCTGGCCGACCGCGAGGCAGTAGCTGCCCGTCGCGCTTTCGTCGAGGGTACCGGCGGCGCCCGGCATCACCGCCTCGGACGGTGACCGGCACGCGGCCGGGGCCGTCCCGCCGCCACCGCAGCCGGGTACCACGAGGCACCCGGCCAGCAGGACGACAGCGAGACGGCCCCGGACCACGACGGTCAGTGCTGGTTGGTCGCGCTGGAGTAGAACGTGACGCAACCACCGCTGTTGTTGTTGAAGTTGTTGCTGAACAAGGACTGTACGGCGTAGTTGCGGCCACCGACGGAGACGATCGCCGACGCGCCCTGGCCGCTGGAGATCCAGGCGCACAGGTCGCCGTTCTCGGCTCCGCCACTGGTCAGCCAGCCGTTGCTGGCGGCCGGGTCGGTGAGCGTCTCGGCGTACTCGTGCCCGCCGACGATGGTCACGCCTTCACTCGCGCCGTTGACCCCGCTGCCGCCGGTGGCGACGAAGTTGGCGCCGCAGGAGGCGCCGGCGTCGGCGACGTACGGCATGTTGGTGAACGGCAGCGGTGCGCCGTTGACGGTGGTCTGGTCGTGGTACGCGCAGTACTGGGTACCGAAGCCGCGCGGCGTCACCCCGTGTGGCGCATCGACGACGATCTGTACGTTGTCGCCGGAGACGCCGAAGTGCTGCGCCGCCCGTACCGCCTCCGACGCGATCTGGCTGGCGTTGGGCCGACGCGGCGCGGTCACCCCGCTGTCCAACCAGGTGCCGCGGACCGGGTTCGACGACGGGTGCCCGACGTGGGTACCGGAGCCGCCGCACTGCGTCGTGCCGACCGGTACGCCCTGGCAGTACTGCGTCGTCGAGGTCGACCAGGTGTCGCCGCTACCGGCCAGCGCGCCGAGGAACGACAGCTGCAACGGCGCCTCGCCGGCCGGGTCGTTGGTGATGGAGCCGCTACCCCACTGGGATCCCCAGTAGACGATGAAGACGGCCGGGGCGGTGACGACCGGTCCGCCACCGTACTGGAGCAGCGAACCGGCGGCCGGGGCGGCCGGGTGGCCGGAGCGGACCGACATGTCGTGCGGTGCCGGCTGTGCGTGCGCCGGGGTACCGACGGCGAACAGAGCCAGCGTGGCCACCGCCGCGCATCCGAGCAGTGACCGGGTACTCCTCCGCATATGGGGTTCTCCTTCCGGGGGGAGGTTACCGGGTGCGTAGCACCTCGTGGACAGTCTGCACCAGGGTCATCAACTCCGCTGAGGTGCGCTCAGGTGACCAGCTCAGCCCGTACATCAGGCGCAGGCCGGCGCCGTCGAGCGGCACGAACCTGATGTCGTGCCGGCGGATCGTGTCGACGAGCAGGTGCGGCGCGGGCAGCAGGCCGGCGCCGGCCGACACGAGGTCCAGCACCGCGGCGAAGTCGTCGATGTCGTCGGTCAGTTCCCGGTACCGGCCGCGCAGCCGTTCGGCCAGCCG
>Ga0066710_100006642_pt1 | contig 10860 bp, 10 predicted proteins | sample GraSoiAngelo_159_FD_79666 | JGI IMG/M metagenome (GOLD analysis project Ga0066710, IMG submission 79666) | Grasslands soil microbial communities from the Angelo Coastal Reserve, California, USA - 14_1009_16_40cm | ecosystem: Environmental > Terrestrial > Soil > Grasslands | place: USA...
GTCCGAGTTTTTTCCCAACCCATACGGTGAGCGCGGTTAGAGCGGCGCAGGCGAACGCGCTGATCGTGCGCACGTCGTTGCTCTACAGGGCGAGACGCGAAGCAAGCACGAACTCGCTGCGCGTGAAGGGCGCCAATATTCATGTCGCCGCCTGGCGGAGCCGGTTGAGGCCGTGTTGGGTGTCAAAAATCTCGTTCCGCCTGCAAATGGCCGTTTCCTGGACGCCGACCCGAGTCACCCGAGACGCTCCAATCCCTAAGAGCGCCTAACACAATGACGGTTCCGCTTGGAGGAGCTTGAGGCAGATCAGGCTGCAGCCGATCGCCAGGAACGCTTCGTGGATGTGGTCGCGACGCTCGTAGCGGATCCGCAATCGTCGGTACTGGTGCAGCCAGGCGATCGTGCGCTCGACAACCCAGCGCTTCTTCCCCAGCCCGGAACCGTGCGCGCTTATCGGCCAGGCGATCCTCGGCTTGATGTGGCGGCGGCGCAGCTCGCTACGGCCTTCGCGTGAGTGGTAGGCGCCGGTCGCCGTAGAGCTCGCGCGGGTGGCGCCGTGGCCGGCCGCGGCGGCCACGCACCGGCGGGATCGCATCGACGAGCGGGACCATCTGCGTGATGTCGTTGCGGTTGCCGCCAGTGAGCGAGCAGGCAAGCGGCGTGCCGCGGCCGCAGGCGATCAGGTGGTGCTTGGAGCCGCTTCTTGAGCGGTCGACCAGGCTCGGGCCGGTCTTTTCGCCCCCCCAAACGCCCGCACATGCGAGCTGTCGATCGCCGCCCGCGACCAGTCGATCCGGTCGGCCTCGTTCAGCTTCGCCAGCAGCAGCTCGTGCAGCCGCTGCCACACCCCGGCCTCCTGCCACTCCCGCAACCTGCGCCAGCAGGTCATCCCCGAACCGCAGCCCATCTCCTTGGGCAGGTACTCCCACGGGATCCCCGTCTGCAACACGAACAAGATCCCGCTCAACACTTTGCGGTCGTCCAGCCGCTTGCGACCGGGATAGCGGTGACGCCGCTTCACCTTCGGGATCAACGGCTCCATCAACTCCCACAGCCCATCGGAGACCAGCGGCCTCGCCATCTGCGCCCCATCCTTTCAACCGAGGTGGACGCAGCCCGCTTCGCCGCCGACCAACGGGTCCCTGCTTTTCGTTAGGCGCTCTTAGGGAGCGAACGGCGTTGACGCATGTCGGCAGTCGTGTCATTCTGTCGCAGGGGAGTAGCTGGAAGCCCATTCAGGGCGGCGGAGGGATAGGTGGGGAAAGGGCGGCGTTGGGGTTGGCTCATTGGGGCCGCCTTGGCATTTGCGCTTGTTCCGGCGGCCGGGGGCGCGGCTAGCGTTGCCGTGTTGTATGTCGATCGTGGCAACCTGGCCTGTTTGGATTCGGGTGCGGGCACAGTTGATCATCCGTTTTGTTCGGTTGGTGCGGCTGCGGCGAAGGTGACGGCTGGGCAGACGGTGCAGGTTGCATCCGGGACCTATCCGGAGCGTGTAGTCGTTTCGGTCTCGGGGACATCAAGCGCGCCGATTGTGTTCACGGTAGCGCCGGGTGCAACGGTGACGCTGAGTGGCCAGGCGAACGGCTTTTACCTCACGGGCATCAGTTGGGTCACGATCAGCGGCTTCAATGTGATCAACACCTCCGACTACGGAATCGCCGTGAACAGCTCATCGCAGATCACGCTGTCGAACAACCACGTCAGTTATTCGGGGCAGCCGCTCAGCGAATACACGAAGTACGGGATCCGCTTGAATAACGTCACGGACTCGCTGGTGTCCGGGAACGTGACCGACCACAACACCAATGCGGGGATCGGGCTGGTCAGCGGCTCGACCCGCAACGAGGTGAGGGGAAACCAATCGTTCAACAATGCCGAGGGCTACCAGCGGGCGGCGGCCGGGATCCATCTCTACTCAGCGCCGGGTAACACAGTCGACGGAAACATCACACATGACAACGAGGACTCCGGGATCAACATCTATCCGGGCTCGACCGATTGTGTCGTCTACAACAACGTCACCTACAACAACGGCGACCACGGCATCGACGATTCCTTCGCGGCCGGCGCCACCATCGTCGGAAACAGCGTCTACAGGAACGTCACCGCTGGGATCAACGTCGAGGGAAACTCGACCGGGGCGACGCTGGCAAACAACATCAGCGTCGACAATGGGATCAAGAGCCCGCGCACGCACAGCGACATCCGGATCGAATCGGGCTCGACTGCGGGCACGACGATGGACCACGACCTCGTCTACCTGACAACGGCGGACACGCTCCTGATATGGAACTCGGTCAGCTACACCTCGCTGACCGCCTTCCAGGCCGCGAGCAGCCAAGAGCCGCACGGACTCCAGGCAGACCCGAAGTGGTCAAGTGCGGCCGCAGGCGAGTTCCACCTTAGCGCCGGCTCACCAGCGATCGACTCGGCCGACTCGGGCGCCCGCGACCAACCCAACCTCGACATCGCAGGCAATCCCCGCGTCGACGACCCCGCCACCCCAAATACCGGCACTGGCGTCCGCAGCTATGACGATCGCGGCGCCTACGAGTTCCAGCCGGGGCCGGTCACAGACGCCGCCCCGACAGCGCGAATCTCCGTAACTCCGAGCTCGGGCGCGGCACCGCTCACCGTCATGGCCGATGCCTCCGCCTCGAGCGACACCGATGCGACTCCGATTTCGACATACGCGTTCGCGTTCGGAGATGGAAGTGCGACTCTGGGACCGCAAGCCGCAGCCACCGCCGCCCACACCTATGCCGCTGCCGGGACATACACTCTCACGGTCACCGTCACCGATACGGCGGGACTGGCTGCGACGGCGAGCATGGCCGTGCAAGTCGGTGCCGGCGGCGACGCGGCGCCTGTCGCAAGTCTTGCCGTGACGCCCGCCTCTGGCCAGGCGCCGCTGGCGGTAACCGCCGACGCGTCCGGCTCGACCGACCGCGATGCGACGCCGATCGCCAGCTACCGCTTCGACTTCGGGGATCAATCGACGCCGGTCGGACCGCAGACCACAGCGACCGCGAGCCATACGTACTCCGCAGCGGGCACCTACACCGTCACCGTCACCGTCACCGACACCGGCGGTCTCAGCTCGACGGCGACCTCAACCGTGCAAGCGACCGGCGCAACGGCGGATGCGCCGCCAACGGCGGCGCTGACGGTAACGCCGTCCTCCGGGGCAATCAACCTGTCAGTGATCGCGGACGGTTCCGCCTCCACTGATACGGACGCGACGCCGATCCTGAGCTACACCTTCGACTTCGGCGACGGCTCCGCCCTGGTCGGCCCCCAGACCAGCCCGAGAGGAAGTCACACCTACACTGTCCCAGCAACGTACAACGTCACGATGACCGTGACTGACACAGCCGGGCTTAGTACAAGCGCGACCGCCAAGGTCAGCGTCGTCGACAACCCGCCAAGCATGACGGTCAAGGTCTCGCCTACAAACGGAACCGCGCCGCTGATCGTCACCGCCTCCGCAACCGCCTCCGACACCGACGCAACCCCCATCTCCAGCTACATATTCAACTTCGGCGATGGCTCACCGGCCGTCGGCCCACAAACTGCAGCCAACGCCACGCACACCTACAGTCTCGCCGGCACCTACACCATCACCGCCACCGTCACCGATACCGCCGGACTCGCAACAATCCAAACAAGGCAAGTCAAAGCCCGATAGCCAGCGCGACACGGGCGAGGAAGCGCGGCTTTTACCAGCTACGTCGGCCGAAAGACACGACCCGCGGCGAGCTCGAGCTCCTTCGGCAGCGAACCAACGCCAAGCATCGTGACCTGAAGGTCGTCGACGGGGTCCTACCGGGCTCCGACTTCCCCTCGTCCCGGGTCACGAGGTCGCCGGCGACGTCGTCGCTGGCGATGACGCATTGCTCGGCGCACGCGGGGCTGTTACCTGTACGAGCCGTGCGGCCACTGCCGGTGGTGTCGCGCCGGCGACCACGCGCTCTGTCCCAACGCCGGGCGGGTGGGGCGGAGCCGCGACGGCGGCCTCGCGGAGTACGTCGTGCTGCGCGCCGACAACGTCTTCCGGTTCGACGGCTGAGCTTCGCCGCTGCGGCCGTTGCCACGGACGCCGTTGCGACGCCGTGGCGGGCGCTCCGGGTCCGCCGCGCGCTCCGCAGTGGCGAGCGGGTCCTGATCGCCGGCGCCGGCGGCCTCGGACTCAACGCGGTGCAGGTCGCCCTCAACGCCGGAGCTGCGGTTGCGGCCGTCGACCCCGACGGCACGCACGGGAGAAGGCGCGGGCGATCGGCGCGGAGGTCGCCGTGGCGCCGGACGAGGTGGCGTCGGTCGTCGCGTGGAGCGACGGCGGCGCCGACCTCGGGCTCGAGGCGTCCGGCCGTCCCTGCGGATTCGATTCCCTCGCCGCGTCCCGTTCGTTCCGGAGGCAGGATCGTCTGCTGCGGGTGTGCACCCGGCTCGTCGTGGCCGCTCGACTCGATGCGCCTCGTGCTCTCGGAGCTCGCGGTGATCGGATCACGGGCGAGCTCACGTGAGGATGCGCGCGCCGCCGTCGAGGCCGGTGAGATCGTGCCCGCGATCGCGTCGACGATGCAACTCGAGGATGTCAAGGACGCGCTCGTCCGCCTTCGCGGCGGGGGGCTCGCAGGCAGGCTCGTCATCGAGATCCCATGACCCTGTTGGATTCGTGGACACGGAGTAGGCGCAGCGTCACGGGTCCGACCTTCGAGAAGGAGCACAGAGTGCGCGCAGCAGTTCTGACGGAACCGAATACCGATCTCCAGCTAGTCGACCGAAAGGCGCCCGCGCCAGGGCCGGGCGAAGTCGTCATTCGCGTGCGCGCGTGCGGCATCTGCCACAGCGACGTGGCGCTCCAGGGGGGTACTACTCGTTTGCCTCGTTCCCGCGCGTTCCCGGACACGAGGTCGCTTGAGTCGTGGAAGAGGACGGGTGCTCGCTTGGTGTGTGACGGTAGTTCCAGTCCTCCGATTCGGCGAGCGCCGCGAGCCGCGGGAGCTGGTCGGGCATATTCGGGACGATTGCGAAGCGGTAAAGAGGGCGAGTCGAGAGGACGGCCTCGGGCCGTGCCTCGGCGTCGTTCGCAGCCTCCGGTCGCATGGCGACAAATCTAACGCTTCGCCCTGCCCATCCCTGAGACGCCCTCGGGCCGGGTGCCTAGTTGCCCGTTCCCACAGAGAAAGGTCTTATCTAGCGCGTACGCGACCCCGCCGTTCTCACGTCCTAGCGGCCGCTGCGCGAACTCATACTCGGCGTGCGATCTATGGCGGTAGGGACTTCGATCCCGCCGTCGTCGCTTCCTCGGCAGCCCACCAGCCGGGCGCGATCGATGAGCACGGCATGCTGTGCCCGCTGCACGGTCACGGCGAACGCCTGCGCTGGCATGAAGGCAGGCGACGCTCGGGCACCGAATGGCATGCAGACCCGGCCGTGCGCTTCCACGCCTCGCCGACCTATGTCCTACGCGAGCGACACAAAAACCTAATCGCAGGACACGACGTCCTCGTGGACACGCTCAGCGGAAAAGCGGAGACACACCGACTAGGGCACGAAAACAGCGAAGACGCGCTGAGCTGGAACGTCTTCCGCGCCCTGCAAGAGGCAGGGGCACTGCGGCTCGCCACCCAGGCACTCGTGGCCACCCGACCCGCGGAGGAGCCAGAGCTTTACCTTTGGGGACACCAGCTAACCGCGAGGGACGTGCAGCCGTGGGGGGCCGTGGGCACCTATTCGATCCGCCTGCGAATCGACGGGATTCGCGTGCACGACCGATTTTGTGCACCCCACGCGCCGCGAGGCCACCCGCTGCCTCAAGTGCTACCTCGCTCGCAACCTCTACCGACTCCTCGAAACCCCGCCGCTGGCGACGACTTGACAGACATAGAAGCATCCCCACAGGGCCGACGGCCTCGCAGGGAAGAGTATTCTCGCCTCGGCCGTCCAGGGGTTGTGATCGCCGCAACCTCATCGGTCGGGCAGCGGCCCTGCCCGCGCTGCGGAACCGAATCCCAGGGCGCCGCCTGGTGCGCGGCGTGCGGATTGAACCTCCGGCTCCACTCAGTGCCGGAGCCGGCAACTCCGCCCGTGGCCGCCGCGCCGGTCGCTGTTTGCCGCCGCCGCAGAGTGGTGAGCGCCAGCGCCGGCCTCGTGCTCGTCCTCCTCGCCGTCGGGATCGCGGTCGTCTTCGTTACCCGCGGCTCGGGCGCGCCGAAGGCTTCCGCGCCGCCCGCCTCCGCACCGCCCGCCTCCGCGAACCTCGGCGCGCCCGCCGCGTTCCCGGCGCCGATCGACGTGGCTCCGGCCGCTGCGCCGATCAGCACGGGCGAGATGGGCCAGGTGCTCCAGTGGTACGCGGACGCCTACACCAACGAGAATGTGAACGGCCTCCAGAGCCTCTTCGCCGACAATCTCGTCCGCACGAACGGCACGGATCCGTCCGAGGACCTCGCGCAGGCCCTGGACACGTACCGCAGCCAATTTGCGGCGCTGAGCAATCCCGTCTACAGCCTGTCGAACCTCGGCTACGACGTCCCGCGGGCAACCGCCGCCGCGATCTACTCGATCTCGAGTGACGCCGGCACCGTCGGCGGCGGCTCGATCGGCTTCCACTTCGTCAGGCTGGGCAACCAGCTTCTGATCGACGCAATCGCGATCCAGCCGTCCGCATGAGCAGGGTGCCAGACAGCGTCAGGGTATGCCCGAACTGCGGAGCACCGGCGGAAGCGTACGACTACTGCCCGGGCTGCGGCGCTCATCTCGCGACTCTCCCCGAGCTGCCGACGAGGACGGAATGGGAGGCGCAGCGTGCGGTCGCCACGGCACCGCTCGCGCTCGTCGAGGCACGCGCGTCGACACCGCCGCTCAGCGGCCCGGCGTCGATCCGCCCGCTCCTGCATCCCACCGAGCGGTCGCGGCTGATCATCGCCGCGGTCGGCGTCGCACTCGGGCTGCTCGTCGCCGTTCTCGCGCTGATCGGCGCCGGCAATGCGAACTTCCTCGTGCAGGTCGTCGGCTCTCTCGCGCTCGCGACGGTCTTGATCTGGTTCACGCAGCAGATACGCCGGGCGCGCCTGCTCGGGCGGTCGGTCAAGGTCGGCCCGGACACGATGCCGGAGCTCCAGGCGCTGCTCGACGAGGTCAGAGCGACGCTCCAGTATGACCGTCGGGTCGACGTGTACGTGGTCGACAAGGAGAGCAAGCCGATCAGCATGAGCAGCTACCTCGGGACGCGGATCATCGTGATCGAGGGTGGCCTGGTCGCCGAGCTGCTGGCGCCGGAGCGGCGGCCGCAGCTCGTGTTCCTGATCGGCCGCTCGATCGGCGCGCTGAAGGCGAAGCACGCACGGCTCGACCTCTTCGTTGCGCTGCTCCAGGCGATCAACGCGGTTAGGTACATGACGCCGCTGCTGCTGCCGTGGTATCGCGCCACAACGTACTCCGGAGATCAGATCGGGATGGTCTGCTGCGGGGATCTGGCGGCTGCGCTCGAGGCGACGCGGCGGCTCCTCGTCGGCAAGGAGCTCGCCTCGGACCTCGGCGCCGGCGCCGTCCTGCCGCAGGCTCATCTCGTCCAGCGCCGGCTTCTACCGAGATTCGCCCAGCTCTTCTCGGCCGAGCCGCACAACACGAACAGATATGCGAACCTGCTCTGCTTCGGGCGCTATCACGATCCCGAGGCGTGGGAGCGGGTGCGCAAATCGATGGACGCGGAGCGCACGTGCAGCTTCGAAGAGCTGTGGGCGCGGTCTCCGTACCGCAAGCGCCTGGCCGGCTTCGCCGCCTAGCCCACTACGGCGCGGGAGGCTCCGGCAGCTCCCGGGTGACGTAGAAGGCGGGACCCGACGAGCCTGTGGCCCGGCCGACGCCCGCTCGACGGGCAACCACGTTCACGTGCGGCCGTCGGCGCCGCGGCAGCGGCGCCCGCGAGGGGTTGGGCCGGCGCGAGGACGGGCCGGGATTGAAGCGGACGCCGTACACGCTCTGGTATGGCGTCCTCTGCCCGTTCAGCGTCGTCTTCGCCGCCTTCTGCTACGCGCAGGCCGGCTCAAGCGCCTTCCAGCCGGGCAGACGCTACGCCTACGCGCCCTACCTTCTGGATGACGCGCGTCGCGGGCTCAAGTTCCTCTCGCTCGCGGCGGAGCCGTTGCGCGGCGACCTCGCCCTCCTGGATACCGACGGCGATCAAGCCACCGATAGGGTGGCGTTCTTCGACGGCTTCGAGCGCGAGCACGACGGTCGGCTCTTCGACGCGATCGAAGGCGACGTCGGTATCGAGGGCCAATCAAAGAGCGACGGTGCCGTCGCGCGCACCAAACGTGAGCTTGCACAAGTGATCGCCTTCGTGCACGTCCGCGCCTGACCACCACCCCTGGCTGCGGTTCCTCAGCCGTCATTCCGAGACGCTCGCGCAGGTGAGCGATGTCGCTGTCCGCGGATTCAATCGGCCATTCACCTCGACCCGCGCTTGATCGTGTGTCGCCGGTCAATCACGGGTTGGCCTGTCTAAACCGAGTCTGCGGCGCCCGGCGCGTGAATCGGGTGCACTTGACGTCGACGCGGCAGATCTGCTAATCGCGCGCGCGTGTGAAACCCTAAGACGTTCCGAAGGTAGAGCGTGCCGAAGAGCGCGTGACACGTGGCGGTACGGAGATCGATCGTGTCAAGGCGGCGTGTTCGTATTCGTGGATCAGGCCGCCGAGTAGGTTCCCGCCGGCACGTCCAGGTCGAACCGCTTGACGGCCGTGATCAGGCCGTACCGTTTGACGACACTACGGAGGCGGATAGCCAGCTCGTCGGCCATCCGATCAGACTAGCCAGGTAAGCATTCCTCATGGCCGGTGCGGGTGCGCAACCTCCGCCTTCCGCCCGCACCGTTGATGCTCGGAGCCTAGGCACCCTGCCCGCGTAAGCCTCGAGCGCCACAAGGTGCGTCCGCTCTCGACCGGAAGGGCGCGCACCAGCCACTGGATCTCAGCCTGCCGCCTCCGCGCGCACCATCGGCCGGCCGTTGCTCCCGGTCGTCTCGAGCACACGTCGCAGCGCCTCGACCACGCGGTCGGCCTCATGGCGGATCTAGCCGGCATTGTTCCAGACGCGCCTCCTGTCATGACAGCAGGGAGCCTCGGCATCGGACCGCAGGTCGCGCTCGGAATCCAGCGGAAGATCACGTCCGACGACCTGTAGCGGTCGGTCTCAACAGGGGCACGGCGCGATGAGGCGCAGTGGAAGCTGCGCTGCGGGATCGGGCTGATGGGCGGGAGTCTGGTCCAGCTTGTTCCTCTGGCTCGGGTCTTCGCGCCTTTAGCTCTACTCGATCGGGGCTGCGACGGGACACCGGGAAACCTGCAAGAGTGAGGCCGGTGCGGGACCGGGCGCCAATCCGTGTCGTCCTGGCCGATGATGATCCCGGTTTTCTCGACGCGCTCGCGACGACGATGGAAGCCGATGGCCGCTTTGAGATTGTCGGCCTGGCCGCTAATGGTGAGGAGGCAGTTCAGCTTGGCTGCTGGCAGGATCCGGACGTGGTTGTGATGGATGTCGAGATGCCGCTGCTGGACGGCGTGGCGGCCGCGCGACTTCTGCGCGAGAGCCGGCCGCGCGTGTGCGTGCTGATGGTCTCGGGCGCGGACGATGTCGTCGCGCATCGATCCGGTGCGATCGATGTGGACGCCTTTGTCTCGAAGGCGAGCTTCGACCGCATCCTCGATGTTGTCCTACGTCTCGCGCTCGGCGACAGTCGCCGGCGTCGCGCGAGGCGCGGCGAGACTTAGCGCGCCGGCAAGACAAAGACATCTGCCGCGAACGCACGTCGGGTTCGTAAATTCGGTCGTGACGAATTTGCAGCGGAATCGTGCCCGAGCGGGAGGCGTCAGTAGCGGGTCGGGTGCTCGCCGTCGCGGTCTGCGAAGGCCGCTCCACCCTTCTCTCGCTGACCGTCTCGAGCGCCAGACGAGACTCGCCGACCGGCTTCGTCCTCGACGAGCTGAGTTCTGCTCGGCGGAGGATCTCAGCAGCGACGGGGACGGCGAGCCCGTGGGATGCACAAACTCGGTCGGGTAGGCACTGAGTCACGGCTGAGGTCGGGGTACGGCGGCGTTCCCGTCCTCTGGAGGTGGTTCTTGGTTATGTCGTTGGCGTATGTCCTTGCCTGCCGTGCCTGCCGTCTATTCGCGTTGGCCGTGCTGCTCGGGCGCGGCGAGCGCTCGAAGGAGCTGGAAATCCTGGTGTTGCGGCACGAGCTGTCGATCCTGCGGCGGCAGGTGTGGAGGCCGGAGTTCACGGAGCGCGACCGCTTGCTCCTTGCGGCGCTCAGCCGGATGCTGCGGCGTCGCTTTGGCGCGCCTTCGTGGTGAGGCCGGAGACGCTGCTGCGCTGGCATCGGCAGCTCCTCGCGCGCGATTGGACCGGCACCGGCGAGCCGGTCGACCGCCGATCGACCGCGAGGTGCGCGAGCTGATCCTGCGGCTGGCGCGAGAAAACAGCAACTGGGGATACCTGCGGATCGTCGGCGAGCTGCGCAAGCTCGGGATCGACGTCTCCGCGACGCTCGTGCGCAATGTCCTCCGAGCAGCGGGCGTCCCTCCGGCACCCCAGCGCGGCCAGCGTCCGGCGAGAGTGCCTCGACCGCCTGCTCATCCTCAGCCGCCGCCAACTCGAGCACGTCCTCCGCGTCTCTGTCCGGCACTACAACAGCCAGAGGCCACACCGCGCGCTCGAGCTACAAGCCCCCGACACGAAGCCCGCGAAGAGAGGTCAGACCACCGCACCTGCGTTGGTCTGCCGACGCGATCTGCTTGGCCGACTCATCCACGAATACGAGGCCGCAGCAGCATGAGACCCAGTTAATGCATCCCA
>Ga0066710_100006644_pt1 | contig 10859 bp, 9 predicted proteins | sample GraSoiAngelo_159_FD_79666 | JGI IMG/M metagenome (GOLD analysis project Ga0066710, IMG submission 79666) | Grasslands soil microbial communities from the Angelo Coastal Reserve, California, USA - 14_1009_16_40cm | ecosystem: Environmental > Terrestrial > Soil > Grasslands | place: USA...
GTGGGGGGTGCGGGGGGGGGGAGGCCGGGGTGGGGGGCGGGGCGCGGGGGGGGCGGGGGGGGGGGGGGCGGGGGGGGGCGGCCGCCCGGGGGGAGGGGTGTGGGCCCCCGGGGGGCGGGCGGGGCCGGGCCCCCCCCCCGCCGCTCCGTCGGTGTACCAGTGCACCAGCTCGACCAGGCCCGCCTCATCTGCGAACGGCGGAGGCACTGCGATGCGACGCCCGTCACGGAAGACGAAGCACGACTCGGTGCCGTTGATCCGCACCTCCTCGACGTCGGGATCCGCGAGGTGTTCGGCCAGCGGACCCAGAGGCGTGACGGCGGCGAAGACACTCCGCCACATGAGCTCCCAATCGTCGTGGGCGGCGGCGGGGTTAGACAGCTGCTCCTCCCCCACCGCCTGACCAACCAGCTCGTAAACCCACTGCTGGTCTTCGACGCGAAGACGAGTTCGCTCTCGCAACGCGAGCTGTTCGGCAAGCCTCGTCTCGACCCTGGACAGCACACGAGCCTGCACCGCGGCCAGGTCATGGACCATCAGCGCCATGCGCGTGTCCTCACGGCTGAGCTGCCAGAGCCATGGCCTGATCCGGGGCGCCGATTGGTGCCTCGTCCCCCTTGGGCGCGTTCGGCGCCGCGACCACCGCGACCAGCCGCATGGCCTCGGCCGCGTAGACAAAAGCCGATGCCTGCCTCGACGGCACCGCGACCACAAAGCCGCCCGTGACGACCACCCGCACCTCGACCCCGAGGGCGAAAGGAACCACCGCCGGGTGATCCGCGGTGCCTGCGATGAGCAGCAGATCCAGCTTCGAGCCGGGCACCGCGGGCGGCGCGTCCTTGATGGGTAGGAACACGAGTCGCTCATCGGCGACCCCGCCTGGAGCGAGCAGGTCGGTGCGCTGAAGAAGCTGGCCGGCCGTCAATTCGTGTGAGGCGTGGCGGCCCTGGAGCTGCGATCCATCAGACCTCGTGAAAAGTGTGTCGAGGCCCTCCGGCATCAAAACTGATTGCAGGCGTAGCGAGTCGTGCGTCAGCTCGGAGCCCGACGCCACCTCCCGAGCCACGGCGTACACCTCGACGCGGTCCCGATCCGGACTCGTAAAGACGATCAGCGCAGCGCTGACCCCTCCTCCGAGCGCGAGCGCGAACGACGCGACTATCCAGCTCCTCATCGACGCGAAAGCTAGATGTGTGCGGCGTGCAATCCAACCCAGGTTGTTAAGAAACGATGCGGGGAAGCCTGTAAATAGTGGCTTGACAACGTTCCAGACGTGGCTATCGTGCCTGCCATGACCGCCGCAGCCCTCGTACAGGTTGACGAGGTCGAAGACGCGGAGTCCCGACGTCGGGACCTCATGGCCGAATCCGACCATCTGCTCGACGCGGTAGAGATGCTCCGCCTGGCCGACGAGAGCGAGGTCCCTCCCTCCTTGCAGGGCGCGATCGACGCGCTGCAACGACGGCTCGGTCGGACCAATCCGCCGGTGGCGCCGTCAACGCTGCATGCCGCGCACGACCTGGTGTTCGCGGTCCAGCAGCGCCTCATGGCGGCCAATCCCAATCACCCGCGGCCCAACCGGCATCACGGCCGGCCCGGCGGACAGCCGGTGATGGCGCGCTTGCACAACGGCAAGCTGTGGAAGCTGCTGACTCTGCCGCCTCCCAACTCTGTCGCAGATGACGATTGGCTCGAGCTGGTGGAGTCGACCGTCGAGCGCGCCTTGGACCGATGGTGCTATGCACAGCAGCACGCGGTGCGTGCAGCCCGGGCGCGCGTCCGGCCTGAGGTTGCGGTGGCGGTGGCGCGAATCGCGTGGTCGAACTACTGGGACCTGCAGCAGGAGGCGATGGCGATCAGGTACCGGCTGGGCGCCCGTGCTTTGTCGACTCACGCAGGAGCGCCCGCAGCTCCGCGCCGGTAATCCGCTTCGATGAGGAGCGCACTCGCTCTGCAAGCAGCGCGAGAAAGCTGCCGAGGCGCGCATCGTCCAGATTGATCGCGGCCTCGATGACGTCTGCCGCCGCGCCCTCCTCTCCGGGCGCGAGGACCTCCATGATCCTCCGAGCGAAATCCGGAGGCAGCGGCTCCATCACGGTCCGAGTGTAGGGATGTAGGCACTAACTAGAATCCAGAGACAATGCAGCCGGTCGTCATCGGCGATGTGATCTGGGAGCCGAGCGCCGACGTGATCGCGAAGAGCCGGCTCAAGCGCTTCATGGAGCGACACGACATCGCCACCTTCGAGGAGCTGCTGCATCGGGCCGACGCCGACATCGAGTGGTTCTGGGATGCCGCGATCAAGGACATCGACATCGCGTTCTTCCGCCACTACGACAAGGTCGTGGATCTCTCCAAAGGCAAGCCATGGGCGACGTGGTGGATCGGCGGGCGCATGAACATCGTGCAGAGCTGCCTGGACCGACACCGGGACCGCGAGTTCCACGACAAGACGGCGCTCATCTGGGAAGGTGAGCCAGGCGAGGTGCGCAAGCTCACGTATGGCGAGCTCGATCGCGACGTGTGCAGGCTGGCGGGGGCGCTGCGGCGGATGGGGATCCGGCCCGGCGACCGTGTCGGGATTTTCATGCCGATGTGCCCCGAGGTCGCCATCTCCGTCTTCGCGGTCGCGAAGATCGGCGCCGTGATAATTCCCCTTTTCTCGGGCTACGGGCCGGAGGCGATCGCAACCCGTCTCAGGGACGGCCAGGCGAAAGTCTTGATCTGCGCCGATGGTTTTTACCGGCGTGGCAACGTCGTGCCGATGAAAGAGACAGCGGACAAGGCGCTGGTGTCGTGCCCGACCGTCAGCAAGGTGATCATGCATCGACGCGTCGTGCGTGAGGTCCCGTGGACGCACGGTCGCGACCAGGTTTGGGAGGTCCTGCTTGAGGACGAGCCCAACCATGCGCCCACCCACGAGCTCGACCCTGAGGACCCGCTGATGATCATCTACACGTCGGGCACCACGGGCAAGCCGAAAGGAACACTGCACGTGCACGGCGGTTTTCCTGTGAAGACTGCGCAGGACATGGCGCACGGCTTCGACGTCGGCGCCGAGGACACCATCTTCTGGTTCACAGACCTCGGCTGGATGATGGGACCATGGCTCATCTTCGGATCACTCGCGCTCGGCGCGACGATGGTCCTGTACGAGGGGACGCCGGATTATCCCGGGCCGGACCGCCTGTGGCGGATGGTCGCGGACCACGGTGTCACGGTCCTCGGCGTGTCGCCCACGCTGGTCCGCGGGCTGATGACCCACGGCGACGAGCCGCCCGCGAAGCACGACCTTTCGAGCCTTCGCGTCCTCGGCGGCACCGGTGAGCCCTGGAACCCGGAGCCGTTCAACTGGTTCTTCCGCCAGGTCGGCGGGGGTCGGATCCCGATCATCAACTACACGGGCGGCACTGAGATTTCCGGCGGGATCCTGTGCGGCAACGTGATCACACACCTGCGGCCATGCTCGTTCGCCGGCCCCCTGCCCGGCATGGCCGCCGACGTGGTCGACGCGGAGGGACGCTCGGTCCGAGGAGAGGTCGGCGAGCTGGTCATCCGCAACCCCTGGCCGGGCATGACCCGGGGTTTCTGGGGCGACCGCGAACGCTACGTCGAGACCTACTGGAGTCGCTTCGACGACGTCTGGGTCCATGGCGACTGGGCGTACGCCGACCCGGCCGACGGCCTCTGGTACGTGCTGGGGCGCTCAGACGACACGATCAAGGTCGCGGGCAAGCGACTCGGGCCCGCGGAGGTGGAGTCGGTTCTCGTCTCCCACCCCGCAGTTGCCGAGTCCGCGGCCATCGGCGTGCCTGACGAGCTAAAAGGAGAGGCGCTCGTCTGCTTCGTGGTGTTGCGTCCTGGGCATGCGGGCGGCAACCAGCTCGCCGCGGAGCTGGCCGAGCTCGTGGCAGGCGCCCTCGGCAAGCCGCTCCGCCCGAAGTCGGTTCATTTCGTCACCGACCTTCCGCGCACACGCAACGCAAAGATCCTCCGCCGCGTCGTCCGTTCGGTCTATACCGGCGCGGATCCTGGGGATCTCTCCTCGCTAGAGAATCCAAGCGCGCTCGCGGCCATCAGCGCCACGCGCGCTTGACTCCGCTCAGAAGCTCAGGACGCGCTCGGCCTCCATGGTCAGCCGCACGAGGTCGGGCGGTGTGATGAAGGTGGCGTTTGGTCCGAGCATCTCAGCCGAGACCCCACGGGCCTCTGCGCATCCTTTTCAAACGTAGAAGCTCACGCCCTGGGTCACGCACTTCTGGATGAGGTCCTGAAGCGGAGGAATCCCCACTCCGCGCACATTCGCGGCGACGTCTGCCTTGACGAGCTCGGCAGCATCACCTGCGAACGCGATGCCGGACTCGACTCCGCCCGGCGCGGCTCCGTTGGCGGCGATGTGAAACGGGATGCTCGCACGCGTCGGATCCTGCGGACCTGTGGACGCAACGATGAGGAGCTTCGGCATGCGCCCAAGTATGCGCCCCTGAGGCGGTTGCTCCCATGAGGCTGACACGGGCCGACGTGATCCACCTTCTGCTCCTCTGGCTGGGCGGGATCGATCTGCGCCTGACCATGCTCGCCGTGCCACCGCTGATCCCGCTCATCCACCGCGACCTCCACCTCGACGAGAAGGCAGTGGGTGCGCTCGTCTCGTTGCCGGTGCTGCTCCTCGCGGCTGCAGCCGTGCCCGGCTCCCTCTTGATCGCCAAGCTCGGCATCCGCAGCGCGCTTGCGATCGGGCTGGGAGCGGTGGCTGTCTTCAGCGCGCTGCGAGGCGCGGGCTCGAGCCCGACAGTGCTTTTCGCATCCTCCTTCCTGATGGGCGCAGGCGTGGCGGTCAGCCAGCCTGCGTTCCCCGCGCTGGTCCGGGAATGGTTTCCGCGCCGGATCGCGGTGGCGACGGCTGTGTTCAGCAACGGAATCCTCATCGGGGAGACCGTTCCCAATGTGTTCACGACCCCATTCGGAGTGCTGCCGGCCGTGCACGGCGACTGGCGGTGGGCTCTAGCCTCCTGGTCGCTGCTGGTGGCGGCGACGGCGATCGCGATGGCGGTGCTCGCGCCCTCTGGCAGGACGCCCGGATCAGTCCCGGCCAGATGGTGGCCCTCGTGGCTGGAAGGACAGGCTCTGCGCATCGGTGCGGTGATGGGCATGGCGTCGGCGGTGTACTTCGGCGCGAACGCCTACATTCCTGACTTTCTGGACCAGAGCGGCCGCCACGAGCTGATCTCCCCAACCCTCGCGGTGCTCAACGGCGCCCAGCTTCTGACCGCACCGGCGGTTGCGGTGTGGGACCGCTTGCTGACCGGGCGCGCCGGCTTTATCGGCTCGGGCGCCCTGATGGCGATCTCTCAGCTCGGGCTTGTGTTCACGCCCGGCGTCGGCGTGGTCGTGTGGGCCCTCCTGCTGGGGTTTTCGACCGCCCTGGCCTTCGTCGTGGTGCTTACGCTGCCGCCACGGTTGGCGGCGCCGGGTGATGTCCACCGGATGAGCGCCGCCATCTTCACCCTCCAATATGCGATGGCGTTCGTGCTGCCATTGGTGGCCGGCGCGCTCTGGGACGCCACCGGTCTGGCCGTCCTGGCGTTCGTTCCAGGCATCGCCGGAGCCGGTCTGATGGCCTGGCTTGCACTGCCCCTCCGCCTGCCTGACTGAGAGATTTCTCAAGCAGGGTCCGGGCCGACGAGCGTGTGTTAGAGTCGCCGCCAAAGCCCGCCCCTCTGGCGAGTTTTTGGTCAAGACGAATGACGACCAAATCGCGCCAAGTCACCTCGGGCGAGGCAGCCGAGAGCGTGGCCCTCGGCTCGCTTTCAGCCACCGAGGCCGCGTCTCGCCACGGCGGCCTGGCCGAAGAGCTCTCGACCGAGCTCGATGAGCTGGAGCTGGTCCCCTTCTCAGATGCAAAGGCAGCCTTCGGACCAGCCGTGGCGCTGGAGCGAAAGGCACGCGAGCTGGGCCTCGATGGCCTCGAGCGCCGAGCCCAGCTGATCCAGGCCGACGTGCTAGGACGGATCGGCAAGCACACGGCCAGCGGCCAGCTCATCCGCGAGATCAACGAATGGGCGGCGGAGCAAAAGCATCAGCAGCTGCTGGCGCGCAGCCACCGCCTGCTGTCCATGTTCTTCGACTCCATTGGTGATCACCCAAGTGCGTGGCAGCACGCACTGCGTTCTGTCGAGCTGCTCGATGACGGCGCGTCTGACAGGCTGCGCGCGGAGCATCTCTTCGGACTCGGGATGGCGCTTCAGCGAACCGGTGCTCTGGAGGAGGCTCGTACGCGGTACCAGAGCGCACTTCGGCTCGCCGAAGGCGCTGAAGATGCACCGCTCCGCTTGAAGATCCTCAACAACCTCGCGTGGCTGGAAGACGATGCAGGTGACGCCAACAGGTCGCTCGAGATCGCTGATCGGATGCTGGCGTTCGCGCACGGCCACGGCATCGAGCTTGACGCCGCACGTCTGGACACGATCGCTCACGCGCAGCTGCTTCTGGGCCGGCACGCCGACGCCGAGCGGACGCTGCGTCCGATCCTCGACGACGAGCATCTGGATTTCCGCGAAAGCGAGGGACTCGCCGAAGCGCTCAGGACGGCCGCTGAGGCGCAGCGAATGCAAGGGCTCGTCGATCAGGCCCAGGAGACACTCGGGCGCTGCCTGCGGCTGTGCGAGGACCGTGGGCTCGGGCTCAACCGGCTGGAGGCGATGGAGGAGCAGGCGAAGCTCTACGCGGCCCGGGGCGACTTCGAGAAGGCGTATCAGCAGCACATTGCGTTTCACGATGCCGACGTGACGCTGCGCGCGGCTGCGCGGGAGGCCAACTCGCGGACGCTGCAGGCCGTGTTCGAGACCGAAGAGGCGCGGTACGAGGGCGAGCGATTTCGCGAGCTCGCACTCCGCGATGCGCTTACCGGGTTGCGCAACCGGCGCTACGTCGACAACGAGCTGCCGATCTGGGTCACTCAGTCGATCAACGAGAACAAGCCCCTCGCCGTCGCGCTCGTCGACGTCGACCATTTCAAGCGGGTCAACGACGGTCACTCGCACGCGGTGGGCGACCTGGTACTGAGCCGGCTGGCGGGACTCCTCACGGATGCGGTCGCGAAATCGGGGCTGACCGCGCGGATGGGCGGCGAGGAGTTCCTCGTGGTGCTGACTGCTGAGAATGCGCTGGATCAGTACGAGGCGTTGCGCAAGCGTGTCGAGGACTATCCCTGGAGCAAGGTCGCGCCTGCGCTCGCGGTCACGATCAGCATCGGGGCCACGCGACTGCGGCCGGGGCGCATGACGCAGGCGGCGCTGCTCGGCCAGGCTGATCGGCACCTATACGCCGCGAAGACGGCGGGACGGAACCGGGTGGTATTCGACCCGGACTGAGCTCCCGGCGGCGGCGACATGGCGGCTGACATATCCTCATCTGGCTTCCCCACACCAGCGGAGGAATTCGACATGGCCACTTTCGCACTCGTTCACGGCGCTTTCTGCGGCGCCTGGTGCTGGGAGCAGGTGCGCCCGCGGTTGGAAGGCCGGGGACATCTTGTGGTCGCGATGGACCTGCCCTGCGACCAGCCATCAGCCGGCTGCGTGCGCTACGCGAAGACTGTCATCGACTCGCTGGCCAAGCACCCTGAACCCGTCGTCTTGGTGGGCCACTCTCTCGGAGGTCTGACCATTCCGCTTGTCGCGGCCGCGCGCCCGGTAGAGCGGATGGTGTTCCTGGCGGCATTCATCCCCAAGCCTGGCCAAGCCTTCAGGGACCAGTACGCGACCGAGGAAGGGATGTTCCCACCGTCACCCGAGTCGCACTGGCCGATCGAGGACAAGAAGACCGGACTTTCGACATGGCCGGCCGAGCGCGCGATTCCGGCCCTGTTCACTGACGTGCGCGACGATCTCGCGCAGGCGTCGGCCCTCCGCCTACGGCCCCAGTCGTCAACTCCTCACGCGGAGGTCTGTCCCTTGAAGTCCTGGCCCAACGTGCCGAGCTCCTACATCCTGTGCCTTGACGACGCGTTGGTGGGCGCGGCGTGGGCTCGCAAGGCCGCGCGTGAGCGGTTGGACACGAAGGCGATCGAGCTACCCGGCGGGCATATGCCGATGATCAGCCGGCCCGACGAGCTGGCGGCGGCGCTGGATGCGTGCCTGGCCGGGGAGCAGCGGCGGACCAGGCGCGCTTAGAAGAGTCCACTAAATCGAGCGGAGAGTTGGAGCGGGCGAGGAGCCTCGAACTCCCTACCTCAACCTTGGGAAGGTTGCGCTCTACCAGGGTGAGCTACGCCCGCGCCATGGACGGTCGCGAAGAGATGAATTTTAGGTCTCGACCACGGCCTCCGCTTGGGGTGCCATCTCCGACACGACGGACCGAACCAGCCGCGAGTACTCGTCGACCAGGGCCCGGCTTCGCACCGGATCCAGCGTCGACGCGATGACGTGGTACTCGGGCTTGTCCGCGTCTGGCACGACGAGCACCCATCCCCCATCGAAGAACACCTTCACACCGTCGGTCAGGTCGACCCGATCGCGGAGGTGACGCTCCATCATCGCCCTCATCACGCGCCCTTTCACATCCCACGGACAGAATTCCACCGCGGCCTCATGAGAGACCACCGGGATGCGCGAGCGCAAGGTCGCCAGACTCGTGCGGGTGGTCGCAAGCAGTTCGAGCACTCGCACCGTGGTGAAGATGGCGTCGAACGAGACCGCGAAATCCGGCCAGCAGTAGCCGCCGCCCCCATCTGATGCCATCACCGTCTCGGCATGCATCGCCGCGCGGAGCACGGCTCCGGGCGTGATCTTCGTCGGCACGAAGCGACTGCCCAGCTCCTCCGCGATCATCGAAAAAGCCAGCGACGTGGTCGCCGGACCGAAGAGGATTCCTGAGCGACCCGCCAGCGCGAGCTGAGCGAGCACCGCAAAGGCCTCGTCGTGGCTCATCACGTTGCCTGCCTCGTCGATGAGGAAGCAGCGCTCACCTGGCCGGTCGATGAACACCCCGAGCTTTGCGCCTACGGCTGAGACGATCACCCCTATCTCCTGCAGGTGCTGGCGGAAAGCCTCGTCGGCCTCCTCCGCGACGATCTCCGCCAGGGAGGCGTTCAGCGGGATCACGTCGCAGTTCATCTCCTGCAGCACCCGCGGCAGCAGCTGTCCCGCGGCTCCGTTGCTGTAGTCGATGACGACTTTGAACGCCGCAGGCCGCACCGCCTCGAGGTCGATCCGGCTCAGCATCTCGGCCACGTAGCCGTCCGTCTGGTCCTCGCGACGCACGATCCGGCCCATCTCGTAGTGCGACACCCGTCTGATGTCCTCCCGGAAGAAAAGGCTCTCGAGCTTGCGCTCGCTGCGCTTGTCGAGGTCGAGGCCCTGCTGGTCGAAGATGCGGATGTCCGCCGAGCGCGGATCGACCGGCGACGTCTGTACATGCACCGATGAGATCCGATTGTGCCTGGCCCAATAGCGGGCGACCGGCGCCGGCATCGCTGAGAGGTCGGTGACGTTCGCTCCCGACGAGATCATCCCCGAGATCATCGCCCGGCTGATCATTCGCGCCGAGCGGGTGTTGTCGCGAGAGATCGCTATCTCGGCACCCTTGGCGTTCAGCGCCCCGATCGCAGCGCCTAAACGCGCCGCGAACTCTGGTGTGAACTCGACGTTCGTCAATCCCGTCAATCCATACGAGGTGAACAGCCCCCGTTTCCAGGAGCCGGCCCAGATGATCGATTCGCGCACGACCGCGCCCGGCTCCACCTCTTTGTTGGGCCAGATGCGAACGTTGGCGTTGACCGTCGCGCTGGTGCCCAAGACCACATCGCTGCCGATGACGCTGCCCTCCTCGAGCAAGCATCCGTTCTTGACAGTGACCGATCGACAGACGACAGCACCGCGCAGCCGGCTGTTCTCGCCGATGTAGGAGTGGTCCCACATGATCGAGTTCGACACCTTGGCGCCGGTGTCGATGGTCGTGAATCCGCCCACTACGCAGGGCCCATTGATCCACGCGCCGGCCCGCACCTTGGCCCCTGCACAGATCAGCGCGGGCCCATCGATGCGCGCGCTCTCCGCCACCTCCGCCTCTTCATGGATCCAGATCCCCTCTCCGATGCGCTTCGCAGGGATCTGCACCTTGACCTTGCCTTCGAGGCAGTCGAAGTTCGCCTTGCTGTACGCGGAGTGGCTTCCTACGTCCTCCCAGTAGCCTGAGGCGACCCAGCCGAAGACGCGCTCGCCTTCCTTCAAAAGCTTCGGGAACACGTCACCCGACCAGTCGCTGACCTCGCCGGCGCGAAAGAACTCGAACACAGACGGATCGAGGATGTAGATACCGGTGTTCGCGAGGTCGGAGATGACCTCGCCCCAACTGGGCTTTTCGATGAACCGCTGCACGGCGCCGCCTTCGTCGACGACGACGACCCCGTACTCGAGCGGATTCGGCACGGGCTTCAGGACGATGGTGGCCAGGGAGCGCCGCTCGCGATGGAATCGGATCGCGGCCGCGAGGTCGATGTCGGTGAGCGCGTCGCCTGAGATGACGACGAACGTGTCATTGAGAGCCTGGCGCGCGAGCATGACCGAGCCCGCGGTCCCGAGGGGTGAGTCCTCGACCGAGTAAGTGAGCGACACGCCCTGCTCCGAGCCGTCGCCGAAATAGTTGCGGATCGACGCGCCGAGATACTGCACAGTGGCCACGACGTCCTTCAGCTGATGACGCCGAAGGTGCAGAAGGATGTGCTCCATGATCGGACGGCCGGCGACCGGCACCAGCGGTTTGGGTTGGCGGCTCGTGAGCGGTCGGAGACGCGATCCTTCGCCGCCGGCCATGACGACAGCTTTCAAGTCGTTGCCTTCCCCTCATTTACCATCGTA
>Ga0066710_100006647_pt1 | contig 10858 bp, 7 predicted proteins | sample GraSoiAngelo_159_FD_79666 | JGI IMG/M metagenome (GOLD analysis project Ga0066710, IMG submission 79666) | Grasslands soil microbial communities from the Angelo Coastal Reserve, California, USA - 14_1009_16_40cm | ecosystem: Environmental > Terrestrial > Soil > Grasslands | place: USA...
CCGCACTCCATGTACAGCTTCACCTTCCTCAGCACGGCCTCGTCGTCGTCCTGCTTCACCCCTCCGGAGAAGAGGACCATGACCCGGCCCGCCGATCGCACAACCCGGCGCAGCCGCGCCGGGGGCGGCTCGCGCAGCGCGCGGTACGCGGCGGGCGAGCGCTCGTCGTCCTCGTTCGGCTCGTGGAGCTTGGCCAGGTCGGCCCCCAGCTCCTCGGCCACCCGGGCGGCGTAGTCCTGGGCGAAGAGCGTGCCCTTGCCGCCCTTGGCCTCCACCGCGCGTCCGCGGGGATAGGCCCACATGACGAGGGGCATGCCGAGCCGCTCGCAGTCCTTGCGCACGCCGCGGAGCTGGCGGATCTCGTCGTCCTGGCGCGGCGAGCCCACGTAGAGCGTGTAGCCCACCGCGTCCGCCCCCAGGCGCACCGCGTCCTCCACGTCGGCAGCGAGCGGCGAGACCGCTTCCTCGTCGTCCGGGATGTTCGTCTTGCCGTTCAGCTTCAGGATGAGCGGCACGCGTCCGGCGTACTCGCGCATGTACTTCTCGGCCAGGCCCACGCCGAGGGCGATCGCCGAATAACCACCCTCGAGCGCGAGCCGGAACTGGAAGTCCGGGTCGAGCGCGGCGGGGTTGGGGAAGAAGTCGGCCGGGCCGTGCTCGAGCCCCTGGTCGAGGGGCAGGACGAGCAGCGTTCCGTTGGCCGGACCATGGGCGTACAGCATCCGCCACAGCCGCACTCGCTTGCCGTGGGAGAGGGAGAGGTGGGCGAGGGCGGCGCCGGGCTCGGATACCCGAAGGGGTTGACTCTTTCGTTTGGTTTCGATAGCCTTCACCCGCTTGCCTTTTCTCGTCGACTTATAGACGCCACCGGACTCCCTGTCAACCCAGGGACACGGGCGTCGGCAAGCGTGGATTCATTCCACGCGAGGGGGGAAGGACCGGCTTGGACCGACTCCGCCACAAGGGAAAGCCGTTGGAGACCGCCCCCGCCGAGGTGGGACGCGCCCTGCAGACCTCGGTCGACGATTGGCTGCGCCTCGTGGCCGGCGCTGGCGGCGAGCTGGGCGCGCTTCTCGCGGCGGCGCCCGAGGAGCAGACGCGCCGCGGCTATCTCCACACGCTGCGGGAGATCGCGCAGCAGCCGTACACCTGGGTGGAGACGGCGCGCAACCTCGCTCCCCGCGCCGGCGAGCTTCGCGCCGTCCTCGCTCACGTCACCGGCAGCGATCGTCCGGGCTTCCTGGTCCTGACCGGCTCCGGCAGCTCGCTCTACGCGGGCGAATGCCTGGCCCCCGGGCTCCAGAGCGCCCTCGGCATCCCGGCGCAGGCGGTCGCCTCCGGCGAGCTGCTCACCCATCCCCGCGGCCACCTGCCGCGCGCGGCGCCGTGCCTGGTGGTCTCGTTCGCCCGCTCGGGCAACAGCCCCGAGAGCGAGGCCGTGCTCGACGGCCTGCGGGCCGTTCCCGACTGCCGGCACCTCGTCATCACGTGCAACCGCCATGGCCGGCTGGCCGTGAGCGGCGCCGGTGACGAGCGGGTGGCGACGGTGGTCCTCGACGACAAGACGCACGACCGCAGCCTCGTCATGACCAGCAGCTTCACCAACATGGTGCTGGCCGCCCGGTTCCTCGCCCTGACCGGTGACCCGCCGGGCTACGAGGAGCGGGTGTCCCGCCTGGCCGGCCTGGGCGCGCAGGTGATCCTCCGCCACGGCGACGGCCTCGCCGCCGCCGCCCGCAGCGAGTTTCGCTCGGCCGTGTACCTCGGCAGCGGGGGACGCTACGGCTCCGCCCGGGAGGCGGCCCTGAAGATGCTGGAGATGACGGCCGGGCGCGTGATGACCTTCCCCGAGACCTACCTCGGCCTCCGCCACGGCCCGATGTGCGCGGTGGACGAAGGGGCCCTCGTCGTCTGTTTCCTGTCCACCGACGAGGTGGTCCGGGCCTACGAGGCGGACCTGGTGCGCGAGCTGAACCGCAAGGACCTGGGCGCGCGCAAGGTGCTCGTCGGGGCCGACGTGCCGTCCGACCTGGTCTCGCCCGGCGACCTCGTGGTCGACGCGCCCGGACTGGGCTCGGTCGAGGACGACGACGTCCCCGTCCTCGACGTGCTGGTGGGCCAGCTCCTCGCCTTGTTCCGTTGCCTGGCCACCGGCTGGCGCCCGGACTCCCCCTCCGACGACGGCGTCATCAGCCGCGTGGTGGAGAGCTTCGCGATCCACCGGAGGACCTGACGTGGCGTCGGTCCTCGTGGTGGGAGAGCTGAACCCCGACCTGATCCTCCAGGGGTACCACGCCTTTCCCGCGGTCGGCAAGGAGGTGGTCGTCGACGACTGCGTGATGACCCTCGGCAGCGCCTCCGCCATCTGCGCCACGGGCCTCGCCCGGCTGGGCGATGCGGTGGCGTTCCTGGGCAAGGTCGGCGCCGACCCGGGGGGCGATTTCTGCGTCGCCGCCCTGGCCGAGGCGCGCATCGACGTGACCCGCGTCGTGCGCGATCCCGCGCTCAAGACGGGCCTGACGGTGTCCCTCACCTCCGCGCGCGACCGGGCCCTGGTGTCCTTCATCGGCGCAATGGGCGCGTTGCGGGCGGCCGACGTCCCCGACGCCGCGCTGCGCGGCCACCGCCACCTCCACGTCTCGTCCTACTTCCTGCAGGAAGGGCTGCGGCCCGGCTGCCGGTCGCTCTTCGCCCGCGCGCGGGCGGCCGGCCTCACCACCTCCCTCGACCCGGGCTACGATCCCGCGGAGCGCTGGGAGAATGACCTCCTCGACACGCTGGCCGAGGTCGACCTGTTCTTCCCCAACGAGGTGGAGGTCCGCGCCATCGCGGGCACCGACTCCGTCCCCGAGGCGCTGCGCAAGCTCGCCGGCGGCCGCGCGCGGACGGTGGCCAAGCTGGGCGCGCAGGGTTGCGCGACGCTGGGCGAGGACGGGGGCCTCCTCCTGGTCGAGGCCTACGATGTCGAGGCCGTCGACACCACGGGGGCGGGCGACTCCTTCAACGCCGGCTTCCTGCACGCCTGGCTGGCCGGGCGGCCGGTGGAGGAATGCCTCAAGTGGGGCGCCGCTTGCGGCAGCCTCTCCACGCGCGGCCTGGGCGGCACGTCGCGACAGGCCACCTCGCAAGAAGCGGAGCGCCTCGTGCGGCCTCGCGCGTGATTACCGTGGGAGGGTTCAACACGTCGCTCGACAAGTCGATGCAGACCGACCTCATCCGGATCGGCGGGGTGAGCCGCGTGCGCGAGGTCCGCGCGTGGCCGGGCGGGAAGGGCGTCCACGTCGCGCTCACCGTCGCCGCCCTCGGCGAGCGGGTCCGGCTGGTGGGCCTCATCGACGGGGCCCACCGCGCGCTCTTCGAGGAGTTGCTGGGAGGCCGCGGGGTGGAGTTCCACGGAGTGCCCATCGAGGCCGGCCTGCGCACCTGCCTGGCCGTCCGTGACGGCGAGGGCGCGGTGACCGAGCTGCTCGAGCCCGGGCCAACCGTGGATGCCCCCACCCGCCAGGAGATCCTGGGCCGCTTCCGGACGCTGGCCGCGGAGGCCCGGCTGGCTCTGCTGTGCGGCAGCCTCCCCCCGGGCATGGCGGACTCGGATTATGCCGAGCTGGTGTCCGCGCTCGGGGCGGCCGGCCTCCGCTGCGGCGTCGATACGAGCGGCGAGCCGCTCCGGCGGGCGGCGCAGGCGCGGCCGTTCCTGATCAAGCCGAACCGCGACGAGGCCGCCGCGCTGCTGGAAGGGCCGGTGGCCGGGGTGGACGGCGCCGCCCGCGCCGCGCGGGCCCTCGAGGCCCGGGGCATCGCGCTCCCCATCGTCTCGCTGGGCGCGGAGGGCGCGGTCGGGTGCTGGCAGGGCCGGGCCTTCCATGCGGCGGTGGCGGTGCCGGCCGCGAACCCGGTGGGCTCGGGGGACTGCCTCCTCGGCGGGATGGCGGTGGCCCTGGCCCGGAGCGCCGCGGCCGAGGACGCCCTGCGCCTGGGCGTGGCCTGCGGCGCGGCCAACGCGATGACGGCGGAGACCGGAGTCGTGCGGCGGGAGGACGTGGAGGCGCTGCTGCCCCGCGTCACGATCACCCCCCTCCAATGACGAAGCCGCCCGCCGCCCTCGACGCCTTCCCGGGCCACACGCGCCGCGTCAGCTCGGTCTGCGTGGGGGCCGACGGCCGGGTCGTGCTGTCGGGCAGCCTCGACCGGACGCTGCGCCTCTGGGAGCTGCCCGCGGGCCGTTGCCTGCGCACCTTCGAAGGCCTGACCCACGACGTCAACGCGGTCGCCCTCGCCCCCGACGGCCGGCGGGCGCTGTCCGCCAGCGGGGAGCTGGTGGCCGGCGAAGGGATCGTCCGCCTGTGGGACGTCGACAGCGGGGCTGTCCGCCACGACTTCAAGGGCCACGAGGGAGAGGTGAGCACGGTGGCCTTCGACGCCGCCGGGCGGCTGGCCGTGTCCGGCGGGGTGGACGGGACCGTGCGCGTGTGGGAGCTGGAGAGCGGCCGGGCTGTCCACGTCCTGCACGGCCACGGGGGGTGGGTGCGCTCGGTCGGCTTCACGCCCGACGGGGGACGCATCGTGTCGGCGGGCATGGACCGCAGCGTGCGCGTGTGGGATGCCGCGAGCGGAGCCGGGCTGCGCGTCTTCGAAGGCCACACCGACGCCGTCTACTCCGCGGCCTCGAGCCCGGACGGTCGCCAGGCCCTCTCGGCCAGCCGCGACCGCACGGTGAGGCTGTGGGACCTCGATTCCGGCCGCGGCCTGCGCACGCTGGAGGGACATGCGGAAGCGGCGCGGGGGGTCTGCTTCAAGGGTGACGGCCGGTGGGCGCTCACCGGCGGCGAGGACAGGACGGTGCGGCTCTGGAACACCGCGAGCGGCCAGTGCGCGTGGACGGAGAAGACGTCGGGGGCGGTGCTCTCGGTCTCCCTGAGCCCCGACGGGCGCTGGGCGGCCGCCGGCACCTACGACCGCAAGGTCCTCGTCTGGCAGCTGGAGTGGGAAGGGACGTGAAGGGGCGATACCGGTGGTGGATCGGCACGCTGCTCCTCCTCTCGACCGTCGTCAACTACATCGACCGCCAGACGCTGAGCGTCCTCGGCCCGCGCCTGAAGGTCGAGTTCCACTGGACGAACGAGAGCTTCGCCCTGGTCATCATCTCGTTCCGCATCGCCTACACGGTGATGCAGGCCGTCACCGGCCGGCTGCTCGACCGCGTCGGGACGCGCCGCGGCCTGAGCCTCGCCGTGTTGTGGTACTCGGCGGCGGCCATGCTCACCTCTCTCGCCACCGGCCTCCGCAGCTTCTGCGCCCTGCGCTTCCTGCTCGGGGCCGGCGAGGCGGCCAACTGGCCGGGGGCGACGAAGGCGGTGGCGGAGTGGTTCCCGCGGCGAGAGCGCGGGTGGGCGGTGGCGCTGTTCGACAGCGGGTCGTCCTTCGGGGCCGCCATCGCGGTCGTCCTCGTGCCCTTGCTCTACACGAGGCTGGGGGGCTGGAGGCCGGCCTTCCTCGTCACCGGCACCCTCGGCCTGCTGTGGCTCCTCCTCTGGCGGCGCAGCTACCACCCGCCGGAGGCGCACCCCCGCCTCGGCTCCGACGAGCTGCGGATGATCCTCGACGACCGCGCGGCCGAGCGTGCCGCGAGCGCGCCGGGGGCGGCGGCACGGCCGTCGCCGGGCTGGGGCACGCTGCTCGCCCTCCCGCAGACCTGGGGAGTCATCGCGGCCCGGGGCCTGAGCGACCCGGTGTGGTTCATGATCACCGACTGGTTCGCGATCTACCTGGCCAGCAAGGGATTCAAGCTGGAGGACACCGCGACCGGCTTCTGGGTGCCCTTCCTCGCCGCCGACCTCGGCAACTTCTTCGGCGGAGGCTGGTCGAGCTTCCTCATCCGCCGGGGCTGGAGCGTGGGCCGCGCCCGCAAGGCGCTCATCGTGGGCGGCGCCTTCGGCGTCCTGATGCTGATCCCCGCCGCGTACCTCTCGACCTTCGTGCCCCTGGTGGCCTGTTTCGCGGTGGCCACGTTCTCCTACGCCGCGCTTTCCACGATGGCCCTGGCGCTGCCGGCCGATCTCTTCGAGAGCGGGGCGGTCGCCTCCGTGGCGGGCATGGCGGGGGCGGCGGCCGGGGCGGGCACCATCGTGTCCACGTTCCTCATCGGCATCGTCGCCGATCGCTTCTCCTTCAAGCCCATCCTCGTCACGGCCAGCCTGGTGCCGCTGCTGGCGGCGGGGCTGGTGCTGCTGCTCGTGCGCAACGACGCGCGCTCGGGGCAGGGCGTGGTGAAGGTCATTTGACGAGGTCGCGGCCGTTCCTGGTTGCGCTGGCCGGGGAGGCGCTCTTCGGCTCCTTCTTCGACGCGGCGCGGCGGAGCCGGCTGTCCCGGCTCTACCGCTGGCGGCGGACCGGGGCCCGCTCGCTCACCCCAGCCGTGCGATCCCTGCTCGCGCAGGCCGACGCGCTCCTCACGACCTGGGACAGCCCCCGCTTCGACGCGTCGCTGCCCGAGTCGGCTCCGCGCCTGCGGCTCGTCGCCCACTGCGGCGGCGAGGTGAAGGGCCGCTTCGCGCGCCCGCTCTTCGAGCGCCTCACCATCACCAACGCCGCCGCGCCCATGGCCCCCTACGTGGCCGAGCTGGCGGTGGCGCTGCTCCTCCACTCGGCCCGCAACCTCGAGGCCTACCGCGAGGCGCTGCGCCGGCCCTCGAACCGCGTCTACGCGCGCCTGCACACGCGCGGCGCGGGAGACGAGACGTTGCGGGGGCGAAGGGTGGGCCTGGTCGGCTTCGGCCGCATCGGCCAGGCGGTCGCCGAGCTGCTCCGCCCCTTCGGCGTCCGGCTGCTCGTCCACGACCCCTACGCCTCCCGCGCCCAGGTCCGCCGCCACGGGGCGGACCTGGCGCCGCTCCGGCGCGTGCTGGCGGCGTCTCCGTTCCTCGTCCTGGCCACCGCCCTCACCGACGAGACGCGCGGCATGATCGATGCACGCGCCCTCGCGCGCCTGCCCGACGGCGCGACGGTGATCAACGTGGCCCGCGGCGGCCTCCTGGACCTGGACGCCCTCACCCGCGAGGTGGGCCGCGGCCGCCTGCGCTGCGCCCTCGACGTGACCGATCCGCTGGAGCCGCTGCCCCTGCGCCACCCGCTGCGGCGGGCCCGGGGCGCGGTGCTGACGCCGCACGTGGGCTCGGCCCAGGCCGCCGTCCGGCGGCAGATGGCGGACGTCGTGCTGGACGACCTCGAGCGCTTCGCAAGCGGCCGTCCCGTGCGCAACCGGGTGACGACGGCGATGCTGGAGCGGATGTCGTGAAGCTGAGCTTCTCCACCCTCGGATGCCCGTCCTGGAGCCTGGAACGTGTCCTCGACGTCGCCGGACGCGAGGGCTACGACGGCGTCGAGCTGCGCTTCCTGGAAGGCGACGATGCGCTCTGGCGCCGCCCCGAGCTGAGCGGGAGCGGCCTCGGGCAGACGCGGGAGCGGCTCCGCGACGCCGGCCTCTCCGTGAGCTGCGTGGACACGCGCTCGTTCTTCCACGATCCGGACCCCGCCGTCCGCGCCCGCGCCCGCGACGAGGCGGCGCGGAGCCTGGACCTGGCGGCACGGCTGGGGGCACCGGGCATCCGGGTCTTCGGCGACCGGGTGCAGCCGGGGGCCGACCTCGCCGCGACGCGGGAATGGATCGTGGAGGCCATGGAGGCGCTGGCCGCAGAATCCCGCGACACGGGGGTGGAGGTGTGGCTCGAGTCGCACGGCGATTTCGCCTGCGCCGCCCAGACGCGGTCGGTGCTGGAGCTTGTGCGCTCGCCCCGCGCGGGTGTCGTGTGGGATCCGGCCAACGCGTTCGAGCAGGGCGAGCCGCCGGCGGAGGGCCCGCGCCGGCTGGGCTCGCGCATCCGCCACGTCCACCTGAAGGACCTGCGGCGGGCGGAAGGGCGCGGTGCCGCGGGCGGCGGCTGGACGCCGGCGCTTCCTGGCGAGGGTGAGTTCCCGGCGGACGAGGTCCTGGCCCTCCTCCATCGCGCCGGCTACGAGGGCTTCGTCTCCTTCGAGTGGGAGAAGCGGTGGCATCCCGCGATAGAGGAGCCGGAAGTGGCGCTGCCCCGCTTCGCCGGCTGGGCGGCGGCGGCCCTGCGCCGCGCGCGGGGCGAGGACGAATCGACCCCGGCGGAGGCTCCGTCCCGGGATCTCGGCCGCGGCCGGCTGGCGGTTCAGGTCCATCCCGACCGGCCGGCGGTGGGACGCGCGGCGGCCGCGCTTGTGTCGGCGCGCATCCGGCAGATGGTCGACCGCGACGGCCGCGCGGCGGCCGTCTTCGCCTCCGCGCCGTCGCAGAACGAGCTGCTGGCGGCGCTGCGGGTGGAGGCCACCCTCCCGTGGCGGAAGCTCACCGCTTTCCACCTCGACGAGTACGTGGGCATCGGGCCGCGCCACCCGGCATCCTTCCGCCGCTTCCTCGCCGACCGCCTCTTCGACCACGTGCCGGTGCGCGCCTTCCACGGCCTGGACGGCGAGGCCGCCGACCAGGCCGGCGAGTGCGCCCGCTACGCCGCGCTCCTCCAGCGCGAGCGGCCGGGGCTGGCGATCCTCGGGGTGGGCGAAAACGGGCACCTCGCCTTCATCGACCCGCCGGTCTGCGACTTCGCCGAGAAGACGGACGTCCGCGTGGTGGAGCTGGACGAGCCCTGCCGCCGCCAGCAGGTCCACGACGGCTCGTTCCCCCGCCTGGAGGACGTGCCGCGCACCGCCTTCTCCCTGACCATTCCCTTCATCATGGCGGTGCCGCGGGCGGTCGCCGTCGTGCCCGGTCCCGCCAAGCGGGCGGCCATCCGGGCCGCCCTTGACGGCCCGGTCACGAGGGCCTGCCCCGCGTCGGTCCTGAGGCGCCACCCCCACGCGACGCTGATGCTCGACGAGGACTCGGCGGCCCTCGTGGAAAGGACGGATTCATGAAGACGCTCATCGCTCGGACGGTGGCGCTCCTCGCCGTGGCTGGGCCGGCCTTCGCCGCCCAGGCGGCGGCCGCCCGGCCGCCGGCTCCGGCGGCGGCGGTGCGGGTGTGGGAAGCGACGATGGACATCCCCACCTACGAGGAGGGCCTGCCCGACTTCAACCCGCCCTTCGACCTTTTCCAGACCCGCCGCTTCAACTATCCCTACACGATCCGCGAGAACCTCACCGACCACCGCTCCGTGCAGCGATGGCGCACGCTGAACCTCGAGAACGAGTACCTGCGCTGCGTCGTGATGCCCGACCTCGGCGGCCACCTCTACAACTGCGTGGACAAGGCGAACGGGGCCGACATGTTCTACGCGCAGACCGCGCTCAAGAAGGCCCAGGTCAGCTACCGCGGCTCGTGGGTGGCCCTCGGCATCGAGTTCAACTTCCCCGTTTCCCACAACTGGGTGACGGTCTCGCCGGTGGACTGGGCCACCACCACCAACCCCGACGGCAGCGCATCGGTGTGGATCGGCAATACGGACCGCGTGTACGGCATGCGGTGGCGGGTGGGGCTGACGCTGCGGCCGGGCCGCTCGCTCCTCGAGCAGTCGATCATCCTCGAGAACCCCACCTCCCTGCGCCACCGCTTCTACTGGTGGAGCAACGCCGGCGTGCGCGTCTGGGACGACAGCCGGATCCACTACCCGCAGCGCTTCACGGCCTCGCACGGGTTCCGGGACGTGGACACCTGGCCGGTGAACATGGCCGGTGTCGACCTGACCCGGCCCGGGAACCACATCTACGGGCCGGTCTCCCTCTTCAGCCACGGCAGCCGCGAGCCGTACATGGGCGTCTACCATCCCCGCACCCGCGCCGGCTCCGTCCACTATTCCTCTCCGATGGACGCGCCGGCCAAGAAGTTCTGGTCGTGGGGGGCCGACGCCGACGGTCTCGACTGGCGCAAGGCCCTCTCCGACGACGACAGCGCGTACGTCGAGGTGCAGGCCGGGATCTTCCGCAACCAGGAGACCTACGGATTCCTGCAGCCGCAGGAATCCGTCCAGTTCAGCGAGTATTGGATGCCGGTGCGCGAGATCGGCGGCATCACGCGGGCGAACCTGGACGCGGTCGTGTACATGACCCGCGGGTCCACCGCCGGCGGCGCGGCCGACCTCAGGGTCGGCGTCAACGTCAACCGCACGGTGCGGGGCGGAACGCTGCGGGTGAAGGACGGCGACGCGGTCGCCGCTTCCATTCCACTGACGCTCACGCCGTCCGGCGCGCTGACGAAGACGTTCCCCGGCCTCTCCGCCGCCCAGCGTTATACGGTGGAGGTGGCGGACGGCGCGGGCAAGGTCCTGCTCGCCCACACCGAGGATCAGTTCGACTTCACGCCCGCCGGCGAGATCAAGCTCGGCCCGCAGCCCGCCTACGAGTATCCCCCGCCGGACAAGCGCACCGACGAGGACTTCCTGCGGCTCGGCACCGACCAGGAGCTCGACGGCAACCTGTTCGGGGCCTGGGATACGTACCAGGCGGGCCGGAAACGGTTCCCCGGCAGCTTCGCGCTGCAGAAGGCCGCCGGACGGCTGGCGGTCGGGCTGAAGAGATACGACGAGGCGGTGGCGCTGCTGGGCGCCGCCGCGGAGCGCGTGACCAACGACGCGGAGCTTCAGCATTACCTCGCCCTCGCGTACGCCCGGCGCGGAGACGAGCGCAAGGCGCGCGCGGAGTGGGAGAAGGCCCAGCACTTCCGCGCGTTCCGCGCCGCCGCCCTGCTCGAGCTGGCCCGGCTCGACGCGAGCCACAGTGACGCCGCGAAGGCGCTGGCCGAGGTGCGCGACGCGCTGGCCGCGACCCCCGGGGCCGCCGGCGCGGGGGCGATGGAGGTCGCGCTGCTGCGCCGCGCCGGCCGGCTGGCCGAGGCGCGCGAGCG
>Ga0066710_100006648_pt1 | contig 10858 bp, 9 predicted proteins | sample GraSoiAngelo_159_FD_79666 | JGI IMG/M metagenome (GOLD analysis project Ga0066710, IMG submission 79666) | Grasslands soil microbial communities from the Angelo Coastal Reserve, California, USA - 14_1009_16_40cm | ecosystem: Environmental > Terrestrial > Soil > Grasslands | place: USA...
CGGGTCGGCCTCGAAGCCGCGGATACGCGTGTCGAGATGGACCGTTCCGGGCGGAAGGCCGTCGTACAGGCACTCGTGCAGGTGTGCGCGGTGCAGCAGCGCGCCGGCCGCGAGTCGCCCGTCGGCGTAGAGCGGGCGATAGTCGCGCGTCGCCAGCCGCCGACCACGGTGGTCGAACGTGTCGCGCGCGAGGTACGGCGTGCTGCGCGATCGCACGCCCGCGGCCAGACCGTTCGCCTCGAGCACGCGCATCGCGTTGGGATTCATGATGATGCCGGCGCCGACCGTCCCGAGCTTCGGCGCGCGCTCGAGCACGACGGCGGGCAGCCCGAGCCTCGCCAGCTCGCGCGCCAGGGACAGCCCGCCGATCCCGCCCCCCACGACGATCGTGCGCAGGGGCATCCGCGAGCTAGGTCGGCAACCCGAAGAGCGAGGTCAGTCGCCTCGATTCGACCATGGCGGCCATCGCCTCGTCCGAGGGGCGCCGCTCGAAGCGTTGGGCGGCGTCGAGGACCCTTGGCAGCAGCCGAAGATCGCCGGCGGTGTTGAGGAACGCGTTCGGCAGCTCACCGAGTACCCAGTGCACCGCGGCGTCGATGTCGGGCTGCTCTTCGAGCGGCTGGTACCAGGTGGTGTGAGTCCGATCGGTCGTGGCCCACGGTCCGCGGGCGATGGACTTGATGATCTGGACGGCCACGTCGCGCTCGCGGCAGATCGTCAGCACTTCCTCGAAGCTCTGCCGGTAGCGCTCGTTCGCGGCCATGAAGAAGTTGTACGGCATCAGCACCGAGTCGAAGTCGAAGCGTGCCAGGCTTCGCCGGTGCATGGCGGCGATCGTCCAGCCGTGGCCCGTGACGCCGACGAAGCGCACAAGCCCCTGCCGGCGCGCCTCGATCGCGGCCTCCAGCGCTCCGTCGGGCCCCATGGCGGTGTCCCAGTCGTCCGGGTGGCCGAGGGAGTGGAGCTGGATCAGGTCGACCCGGTCGACGCGCAAGCGCTCGAGCGAGCGATGGATGTCCTCGCGCGCCTCCTTGCCGGTCCGCGAGCCGGTCTTGGTGGCAAGAAAGAAATCCTTCCGGTGGCGCGCCATCCACGGGCCGATGCGTAGCTCGGAGTCACCGTAGCGCGCCGCGGTGTCGATGTGGTTGACGCCGAATCGCAGCAGCACGTCGAGGGTCCGGTCGGCGTCGTCCTGGCTCGCGCGAGCCAGGGCGGCGCCGCCGAACAGCGTCGCGCTGCTGAGGTGACCGGTCCGTCCGAACGGTCGCCTCGGGATCATCTACCGCGGAACCGGCGTGTACTTGCCCGTCAGTTGCGGCGTCGTGCCTTCCTGTTTCTTCTCCTGGCGGTCCAGGCGCGTCTCCCGGCCCCAGGTGCGCTTGAGATCGTCCCGGATGTTGAAGCGGAGCCGGCCCAGCCCGTCGGTCTCGATCTCGATGCGATCGCCGTTCTGGAACCCGCTGAGCCCGCGGTGATTCGTGCCCGTCGCGATGATGTCGCCGGCGTCGAGCGCATGGATCGAGGTGACCCACTCGATGCAGCGTGGGATCTTGTGGGCCATGTCGCTCGTGTTGTAGTTCTGCTTCAGGTCGCCGTTCACCCAGAGCTTCACCTGCAGGCGATGGGGGTCGGGGATCTCGTCCGCCGTCACGATGTAGGGCCCGATCGGGCAGAACGAGTCGCGCGACTTCATCTGGTAGAACGTGTTGCCGCTCGGCGGCAGGCCGCGGGCCGAGCCGTCGATGAAGTTCGTGTAGCCGAAGATGTAGCTCATAGCCTGGCCCTGGCTCACGCTGGACGCGCGTTTACCGATGATCAGCGCCACCTCGGCCTCGCCCTCGAAGATCGTGGCGGGAACGTCGGGGAGCACCATCGTGTCGCCGTCGCCGATGACGGAGTTGGGCGACTTGTGGAACGCGTTGATGGGCGCGGGCTCCGAGCGCGTCCCGTCCTCCATGTAGTTCACGGCCATCGCGACGATGTTGTAGGGCTTGGGCAGGGGAGGCCGGACTCTCACCTGGCTGAGGGGTTTGCCCGCGCCGCGCGCGACCGCCCCTTCCAGGCGTCCTTTGTAGTCGGCGAACCGCTCGATCAACCCGCTGATCAGGTTGTGCGGTCCGGTGTGCGGGATGTCCCGCACCGTGTCCGACACATCGACCACCGCATCGCCCTTGAGCACTCCCAGCTTGAAGTCGTCGAAGAACAGCAGCTTCATGGTTCCCCTCCTGCGGGTTGTGGGGTGCGCGCTGCAGGCCGTCGCGGGGCTGGGGCCCCGCCGGCCGAGGCGCGCCTATCAACAGGGCGCCAGGACCAGGACTATACCAGTGATCACGTTGACGGGCCTCGGCTCGTGGCTTAGCCTGCTGCCACCCGTTGCCCCGTGCCCTTCAGGGAGGCCCGCCATGGCGAGATTCGCGGCTCTCGTGTCCGTCCTCATCGGTCTTCTGTTCACGACTCTCGTCTGGGCCGACGGCCTGCCGACTGCCAAGCCCGAGGAGGTCGGGCTCTCGTCAGAGCGCCTCGCGCGGGCAACCCAGGTCATGAAGGCCGAGGTGGCCCGTGGCCAATATCCCGGCGCCGTCGCCCTGGTGGCCCGCAAGGGAAAGATCGCCTACTTCGAGGGCGTCGGCCAGCGCGATCCAGTCGCGGGAGCGCCGATGACGAAGGACGCGATCACCTCGGTCGCCGCGATGATCCTCGTCGAAGAGGGGCGGCTGGTGCTGAGCGACCCCGTCTCGAAGTATCTGCCCCAGCTCGCGAATCTCCAGGTGAGCGTTCCCCGGTTCGACCCCGACACCGGCAAGGCAGTCTACGCTCTGGTGCCGGCCGAGCGCCAAATGACGATTCAGGACCTGCTCAGGCACACCTCGGGCCTCGTGTACGGTGGCTTCACGAACCACGCCCAGGTGAAGGAACTCTACGCCAAGGTCGGCGTACAGATGGTCGTCGTGTTCATGACGCAGAACCAGCCCGGCGCGCCGCGGCGCTACGACCGCGAGCTGTTCCAGCAGCTCGTGTACCAGGCCCTCGTCGACTGAGCGCGCCGACCAAGCCCGCGATCACGACGTTCGGGCGAGCGGACGCGCCCGGGCTCGTCGCGCTCTCGTCCAGCATCGGGTGGGCGCACACGCTCGAGGACTGGACGACCATCCTCGACGCGGGGCACGTCGTCGGCCATCGCGATCCGGCCGGCCCGCCGGTGTCCAGCGCGGCCGTGTTCGACTACGGCGACAGCCTGCTCTCGATCGGCATGGTGCTCGTCGCCCCGCCGCATCGCCGGCGCGGGCTCGCGCGTGCGGTGATGGATCGCTGCCTGAGTATGGCCGGGCGACGCCCGTCGACGCTCATCGCCACGCCGGTGGGCGAGCCACTCTACGTCGGCCTCGGTTTCGTCGAGGTCGGGCGGGTGGTTCGGATGAGTGTCGAGAGCGCCGCGGCCGGCGCCGACGGCGCCGCGGCGGGCAAGCGTCTCCCGTCGATCGCGGGCAACGACGCGCGCGCGGTCGAGCAGCTCGACCACGAGGCCTACGGCGCCAATCGCTCCGCGCTCTTGCGCTCGCTGCTCGCGCGCGCCGCCGCCACCTCGGTCGTGCGCGACGCGCGCGGTGGCGTTCGCGCGTTCGGCATCGCCATGCGCCAGCGGGACCAGCTCGTCGTCGGGCCCCTCATCGCGCGAGACGCATCCGAGGCGCTCGCGCTCTTCCGGTCGCTGGCCGGCGGCTATGCGGGCGCGGTTCGCATCGACGTGCCGACAATGCAGGAGGCGTTCCTTTCGGCCCTGGCCGGGCTCGGGTTGACTCCGGGCGGTGAGTCCGCGCCGATCATGCTGCTCGGCGCCGCCGGCCTGCCCGGGCGGCGCGAGCAGATTCACGCGATCGCCTCGCGCGGCTTCGGTTGAGCCGCTCATCGCGCCGCCCGCGGGTTCGTGTCTGAGGACTCACGGCATGACAGACACTGTCAGGCCGCGCGCCGGCTGGACAAGCTGGAGCCCGCGCCCTATCCTGCCGGGCACGCGGTGCGCGCCGCAGGTCGCCGCGGGGCTGGGGCCCCGCCGACCGAGGCGCGGCGATAACGGAGGGCCACACCAATGAACACGCGCGTCGCGGTCTCGCTGCGGATTCCCGGCACCTCCCCGATGCCCGAGCTGATGAAGCTCATCCAGGACGTCGAGGCCGCCGGCTTCGACGGCGCGGGCCTGCTCGACAGCCAGCTCCTGTGCCGAGACACGTTCGTGACGCTCGGCCAGGCCGCGGCCCACACCTCGCGGCTCGCGCTGTTCCCGGCGGTGACCAATCCGTTCTCGCGCCACGTCTCGGTGCTGGCGAGCGCGATCCAGACCGTGGCCGAGCTGGCGCCCGGGCGCACGCGCGTCGTGATGGGCACCGGCTACACCTCGGCGAGCACGATCGGCCGCAAGCCGGCGACGCTCGCGGAGATGCGGGAATGCATCACCGCGCTGCGCAAGCTGCTGGCGGGTGAGGCCGTGGACTTCCACGGCACGCCCGGGCGCCTCACGTTCGCCTCGGGCCCGCCCGTGTCGATCGTGATGGCGGCGTCCGGGCCCAAGGCGATCGAGCTCGCGGGCGAAGTTGCCGACGGCGTGATGCTGCTAGTGGGTTTCCACCACGGCATCGTGGACGCCGTGTTGACGCACCTCGAGAAGGGCGCGCGCCGCAGCGGACGCCGCCTGGAGGATCTCGAGATCGTGTGGGCCGTGCGGACGGGCACGGCGGCCAGCATGGCCGAGGCGCGCCGCCTGGCCAGGCCCACGCTCGTGCACCAGGGCATCATGCGCGTGCACTCGCGCTGGCTCGAGTACACCGGCTTGCGGATCCCGCACTTCGACGTTCCGCAGGCCGTGCACGACATCTATCCCGACCTCTCGCACGCGCTCGACTGGGAGCAGGCGATCGCGGCGACGTCGTTCGTGCCCGACGAGGTCATCGCCCAGCTGGCCGACGCCCTCGGCCTGGTGGGCACGCCGGAGCACTGCGCGAGGCGGATCATCGACCTGGCCGGCGCCGGGGTCTCGAGCCTCTACCTCATGGGGTTCCAGACGTTCGTCGGACCGGAGCAGGAGATGCGGAATTTCCGCGACGAGGTCTTCCCCCGGCTCAAGGCCGCCGGATACCGCTGACGCGGCGATGAACGGCGCCAGGCTCCAGGGGCGCACGGCGCTCGTCACCGGCGCCAGCCGCAACATCGGGCGGGCGATCGCGCTGGCCTTCGCGGCCGAGGGCGCGGACCTCGTGCTGAACACGCGCGTCAACCGTGAGGAGCTGGAGGCGGTCGCCGCCGAGTGCCGGAAGGCCGGCGCGCGCGTCGTCACCGCGCTGGCCGACGTGGCCGACGCCGCCGCGTGCGAGGCGCTGGTCGCCCGCGGCCTCGCCGAGCTCGGCGCCGTCGACGTGCTCGTCTGCAACGCGGCAATCCGGCCGCACAAGTCCATCACCGATACGTCAGTCGAGGAGTGGCACCGGGTGCTCGGCGTCAACCTCCACGCCGCGTTCTACCTGGCGCGCGCCCTGGTGCCATCGATGAAGGAGCGCCGGCGGGGGAGCATCATCGCGCTCGGCGGAATGTCGAGCCTCACCGGGCGGCCGAACACCGCGGCGGTGGTCGTCGCGAAGACCGGGCTGTTCGGCTTGATCCGTGCCCTCGCGGCGGAGCTCGGTCCGTTCGGCATCCGCGCGAACATGGTGATGCCCGGCTTCATCGACACCGAGCGGCGCCACGCGGAGTGGTATCCGGAGTTCCGCCAGTCGCCGCCGGGCTCGCCCGAAGAGCTCGCGAAGATCCCGCTGCGACGGCTCGGGCGGCCCGAAGACATCGCGAACGCGTGCGTGTTCCTCGCCTCCGACGCTTCGTCCTACGTGACCGGCGACAGCATCCGGGTGATGGGCGGCCGCGTCATCGGCTGACGCCGGTCTCCCGGACGAGGCGCGGCGAGCAAGCCTCGTCAACGCCCGCCCAGCGCCGTGATCAGATAGACCCCGAGCACGATCAGAAGCGTGCCCACGACCACGCGGGCGCCGAGGCGTTCCACGTCGCGCAGGAAGAGCGGGGCCAGGAACAGGACGAAGATCGGCGCGGTGCCGTAGAGCGGCGTGACGACGCTCACCGTGCCCATGCCGAGCGCCACCACGTTCATGAACACGCCGACGTTCTCGGTGAGGCCCGCGGCCATGAAGTGCGCGAGGCTCCACCCTCGCGTGATCATGATCTCTCGCCGTCCGGTGGCGAACAGGAACGCGGTGAAGGCGACGAAGGCCGTCGTCACGTTGATCGCGGAGCCGACGACCGCGGTGGTGTCGCTCAGGCCGAGCTTCCGCAAGACCGCCACGACGCCGAAGCACGTGGCCGACAGCATCGGGAGCACGAGCTGACTCGGACGGACGCCGAGGCGCCGGCCGCCGACGGAGAACAGCGTCGTGCCCGCCACGATCACGACGGTGCCGACCACGATCGGCATCGTGATGTGCTCGCCGAGCAGCAGGATCGCCAGGCCGGAGGAGACGAACGGGTTCAGGTTGATGAGGGCGGCGGCGATCGAGGCGCCCACGCGCTCGATGGAGACGAACCGGAGCAGGCGGCCGCCGACGGTCCCGATCAGCCCGGCGCAGACGAAGAAGAGCGCGCCCTTCAGCGACACGTGGCCCACGCCGCCCGTGAAGACCACCGCGATCCAGAGACTGATCGTCCCGACGACGAGGTTGATCCAGAACCCAGAAAAAGGATCGCTCTCGCGGAGTCCCTTGCGGATGAAGATCGTCGCGGCTGCCGAACAGAGCGCACCGCCCAGAGCGAGCAGGTGCAGGGGCTGTGGCATCATGGGGCGAGTCCCATCCTACTCGGAGGTGGTCATGAGACGCTCGCTCAATCAACTGGGTATTTGCGTCGCGGCCGGCCTGCTGCTGTTGGGAACGTCCCGGCCGGTGGCGGCTGCTCCCGAAGGCACGGTGACGTGGGGAGTTCACATCACGCTCGCATCCCGCTGGCTCGATCCGGCGGAGACCGAAGGCATCATCACTCCGTTCATGGTCCTGTACGCGCTGCACGACGCGCTGGTGAAGCCGATGCCGGCCGGCTGGAACACGCCGAGCCTGGCCGAGTCGTGGAGCCACGCGAAGGACGGATTGACCTACGAGTTCGTGCTGCGCAAGGGCGTCAAGTTCCACAACGGCGATCCGGTGACCGCCGAGGACGTGAAGTTCTCGTTCGACCGGTACAAGGGCTCGGGCGCCAGGCTCCTCAAGGAACGCGTGAAGGACGTCCAGATCGTCGACGCCGGACGGGTGCGGTTCGTCTTGAAGGAGCCCTGGCCCGACTTCATGACCTTCTACGGTACCTCCGCGACCGGCAGCGGCTGGGTCGTGCCCAAGAAGTACGTCGAGAAGGTGGGCGACGACGGCTTCAAGAAGGCGCCGATCGGCGCGGGCCCGTACCGCTTCGTGAGCTTCAACCCGGGCATCGAGCTCGTGCTCGAGGCGTACGAAGGCTACTGGCGCAAGACGCCGAGCGTGAAGCGGCTCGTGCTCCGCAGTCTCGGCGAGGAGACGACGCGTGCGGCCGCCCTCAAGAAGGGTGAGGTCGACATCGCCTACCTCTTCAGCGGACCGGTCGCCGAGGACATCCGCCGCACGCCTGGCCTCAAGCTCACGGCGCCGAGCCAGTCGAGCGGCGTGTTCTGGCTGGACATGCCCGACCAGTGGGATCCGAAGTCGCCGTGGCACGACCGGCGGGTGCGCCTGGCCGCCAGCCACGCGATCGATCGCAACGCGCTCAACCAGGCCGAGACGCTCGGCTTTTCGAAGCCGACCGGCGGCCTCATCCCGCGCGCCTTCGAGTTCGCGAAGCCGTTCGAGCCGACGCCCTTCGATCCGGGGAAGGCGAAGCAGCTCCTGACCGAGGCGGGCTATCCCAACGGCTTCGACGCCGGCGACTTCCACCCGTGGCCGCCGTACACCTCGATGGGCGAGGCGCTCGCCTCGTATCTCCAGACGGTCGGCATCAAGTCGCGCATCCGAACCATGGAGCGCGCGACCCTCACCACGGCGTGGCGCGAGAAGAAGCTCAAGGGCCTGATCGTCGGCATCACCGGCGCGGGCGGCAACGCGGCGACGCGGCTCGAGGCGTATGTCAGCCGGGAGGGCGTCTACACCGCTGGGGTGATCCCGGAGGTCGAGGACCTCTTCCAGCGTCAGGCGCGCGAGACCGACGTGAAGCGGCGCGAAGCCTTGATCCACCAGATCCAGCAGATCCTGCACGACCGGGTGACGCACGTCCCGATCTACGAGCTCGCGTTCACCTGGGGCATCGGCCCGCGGCTCGAGGAGCCGGGGATCAGCCTGATCCGCGGCTACGCGTACTCGGCACCGTACGAGGACTTGAAGCTCAAGCGGCCCTAGCTCAGAACTTGAGGAAGTCCTTGAGGGCGGCCAGGACCGCCTCGGGATTGTCCTCGTGCAGGGTGTGGACGGCCCGCGGGATCTCGACGAATCGACCGCGCGGGAGCTCGCGGGCCATCCGCTCGGCGACGTCGCGATCGAGCACGGTGCTGCGCTCGCCGCGCAGCACCAGGGTCTCGGGCGTGATCGCGCGCAGGACCGCCCACCAGTCGATGTCGAGCTGGGATCTCCGCTCCTTGACGCTCGGATGCCATGCCCACACCAGGGCACCGTCGGCCCGCTGGCGCAGGCTGTCGGAGACGACCCAGCGGTAGTAGTGGATCCCCGGGTACGGGTTTCCGCGATAGAGGTGCTGCGCCGCCTGCTCGATGCTCTCCCAGGTGTCGGGCTCCGGCGGGCCGGCCGGGACGAGCGCCGCTCGCTTGCTGATCTCCGGGCCGATGTCCACGATCACCAGCTTCTGGACGAGCTCCGGCCGCTTGGACGTGAAATAGATCGCGTTGCGGCCGCCCATCGAGAGGCCGACCAGCACGAGCGAGGTCACGCCCAGCTGGTCGAGGACTCCGCCGATGTCGTCGAAGGCGGCGATGGCGTTGTAGGTGTCGGCCGGGTCGCTGTCGCCGTGGCCGCGCTGATCGAGCGCGTAGACGTGGAAGTGCGGCTGGAGCGCGATGCTCAGCGTGTCCCACGCGTGCGCGTGCCCCGTGAAGCCGTGCAGCAGCAGCAGCGGCGTACGGCCGTCGCCGCCCCAGTCGAGCACGTGGAGCCGCAGGCCGTTGACGGTCAGGAAGCGGTCGAGCGGGCGCAGGAGATTCATCGCAATGACCTCAGGCGTGCCTGGCGAGGAACGCGGTCAGGGGTGGAGGGGCGGCGTAAGGCACAGCCAACCTTACCACGCGCGCCGTCCCCCTCAGCGGCGCCGGCGGATCGTCGTTACTCGACGCCGACGGCGGACCACGCCTGGCCCACCGAGGTGACCTCCGGGCTGGTCGCGCCGAACAGATCGGTTGCGGCCTGCATCGTGTCCGCGCGCGCCTGGGCGAACGTCTCGCTCGGGATCATGTAGACGGTGAGCGCGCGGTAGAAGATCCGCTCGGCCGCGCTGCGCCCGATCCCGGTGACCACGCCGCCCAGACGATGGGTGCCACCCTCGGCCAGCAGGTAGAAGGCGTTGTTGGAGATGCCGCTGGTCAGGTGCACGTCGAGGCGATCGTTGTAGTCGTCGAAGGTGTCGATGCTCTGACCGTCCTGCGTGGGATGGTCCATGTAGCGCAGGGCGTCGCCGAGGGTCCCCGGCGTATAGACGTCCTCGCCGATCTGGTAGTTCGGGGTCTTGGCGGCGCCTTGCGCGGCCGCGTAGAACTCCACCATCGTACCGAAGATGTCGGACATCGACTCGTTCAAGCCACCCGACTGGTTGTCGTAGATGAGGTCGGCGGTGGAGCTCGTCACGCCGTGGGTCATCTCGTGGCCCGCGACGTCGAGGGAGACGAGAGGGGAGAACACCGTGCCGTCGCCGTCTCCGTAGGTCATACAGAAACAGCCGTCGTTCCAGAAGGCGTTGTTGTAGTTCTTCGAATAGTGGACGCGCGACAGCGGCCCGACGCCGTCGTTCCGGATGCCGTTGCGCACGTGCACGAACTGGTAGTAGTCCCAGGTCATCTCGGCGCCGAAGTGCGCGTCGACGCCGGCCGTCGCCCGGTCGCCGCTCGTGCCGTTCCCCCACACGTTGTCGGCGTCGCGGAAGATGATCGTAGGCCCGAAGAGCCGGTCGCCCATGTCGCCCGTCTGCAGACCGCCGCGGGCCGCGTCGCTCATGGCGTAGCCTTTGATCGCCCGGCTCGTGGCGATGCTGACCGTGCCGCTGTACAGGCTGTTGCCGGTGCCGGTCGCGGCGCCGCCGATGGACGTCGCGGCGGCGATGGCGCCGCTGCTCACCGTCGCCGGTGGGGCGGCCCCGCCCGGCAAGAGCGTCCTCAAATCACTGTAGCCGTGAATGACCTGGCCGGTTGCGGCGTCGACGAACGCCATGATCTTTCGCGGTGCCGCGTCGTCTCTGAGTGTCACGCGATACGCCAGGCTGACGCTTCCGCCCTGCGGATACAGCACCAGCTCGATCGCCGGGCTGCTTCCGAGCGGACCGGGGAAGCGCTGAACGGCGGCGTCCCGCGCCTGGGCGGCCGAGATGACGGGCTGGACCGAGACGGCGATGCCGGCCTGGAACGCGCCGTTGGCCGAGACCGCCGCGCCGTTGGTGTCGAGGTGTACGACCAGCTGCTTTCCGACGACCGGGACGCCCTGGTGCACCTGATCGAGGCGGACGTGCGTTTGACCGATCGAATCTCGCGCGACCCCCCGCACGCGGAGCTCTTGCGCCGCGTTCTGGATGCCCCACGTCGACGCGTGCGCCTGGAGATACGCGAGGCTGACGCTGACCGCTTGGGCGTCAG
>Ga0066710_100006649_pt1 | contig 10857 bp, 6 predicted proteins | sample GraSoiAngelo_159_FD_79666 | JGI IMG/M metagenome (GOLD analysis project Ga0066710, IMG submission 79666) | Grasslands soil microbial communities from the Angelo Coastal Reserve, California, USA - 14_1009_16_40cm | ecosystem: Environmental > Terrestrial > Soil > Grasslands | place: USA...
CCGCACATCCTCGTCACGACGCCCGAGTCGCTGTACCTGCTGCTGACGGCCGAGCGCAGCCGTCAGATGCTCCACACGGTTCGCACCGTCATCGTGGACGAGATCCACGCGGTGATCGGCACGAGGCGCGGCGCGCACCTTGCGCTCTCCCTCGAGCGCCTGCAGCAGGTTGCCGAACGTCCGCTCCTGCGCATCGGCCTGTCGGCCACGCAGAAGCCAATCGCGGAGGTCGCGAATTATCTGACCGCCGGCGGCGGCTGCACGGTGATAGACGAAGGACACCGCCGCGAGATGGATCTCGCGGTCGAGATCCCGCGGTCGCCGCTCGACGCCGTGATGGCGCACGAAGTCTGGGAGGAGTACTACGACCGGCTCGCCGCGCTGATCCGCGACCACCGGACGACGCTGGTGTTCGTCAACACGCGGCGGATGGCGGAGCGGCTGGCGCGGCACCTGAGCGATCGGCTTGGCGAGGACGCCGTCACCGCGCACCACGGCAGCCTCTCGAAAGAAACACGGCTCGACGCCGAGGCGCGGCTGAAGAGCGGCGGCCTGCGCGCGCTCGTCGCGACGGCGTCGCTCGAACTTGGCATCGACGTCGGCCACGTGGATCTCGTCTGCCAGATCGGATCGCCGCACCGGATCGCCACGCTGCTCCAGCGCGTCGGCCGGTCCGGCCACACGATCGCGGGCACGCCGAAGGGACGCGTCTTTCCGACGACGCGCGACGATCTGATCGAGTGCGCGGCGCTGCTCGGGTCCGTCCGGCGCGGCGAATTGGACGCGATCGTCCCGCACGATGCGCCGCTGGACGTGCTCGCGCAGCAGATCGTCGCCGAATCGTGCTGCCGCGAGCACTCCGAAGACGAGCTGTTCACGCTCGTGCGCCGCGCGTGGCCGTATCGCGACCTCCAGCGAAGCGACTTCGACGCCGTGCTCGCGATGACGGCGGACGGCTTCTCGACGCGGCGCGGCCGCCGCGCTGCGCTGGTCCATCGCGACGAAGTCAACCGCCTGGTGCGCGGCCGCCGCGGCGCGCGGCTGCTCGCGCAGACCTCGGGCGGCGCGATCCCCGAGATCGCGGACTACCGGGTCGTCGTCGATCCGGGCGACACGTTCATCGGCACCCTGAACGAGGACTTCGCGATCGAGTCGATGGCGGGCGACATCTTTCAGCTCGGCAACGCGTCGTGGCGTGTGCTGCAGGTGGGCGCGGGCACGGTCCGCGTCGCCGACGCGCATGGCGCGCCGCCCAACATTCCGTTCTGGCTCGGCGAGGCGCCGGCCCGGAGCGACGAGCTGTCGCGCGCGGTGAGCGACCTGCGCGCGGCGGTGGATGCGCGGCTCGCGGCTCCCGGCTTCAGCCGGGAGGATCTCATTGCGTGGTTCGCGTCGGAGACGAGCCTGACCCTGGACGCCGCCGACCAGGCGCTTGCGTATCTCGCCGAGGGACACCGCGCGCTCGGCGTGATTCCGACGCAGCGGACGCTCGTCCTCGAGCGGTTCTTCGACGAATCGGGCGGCATGCAGCTCGTGCTGCACGCGCCCTTCGGCAGCCGTGTGAACCGGGCATGGGGGCTCGCGCTGCGGAAGCGCTTCTGCCGTCAGTTCAACTTCGAGCTGCAGGCCGCCGCGACGGAAGACGCGCTGATGCTCTCGCTCGGGCCGCAGCACTCGTTCCCGCTCGCCGACGTCTTCCGCTATCTGCACCCCGAGTCGGCGCGCGACGTGCTCGTGCAGGCGTTTCTCGACGCGCCGGTGTTCGAGACGCGGTGGCGCTGGAACGCCACGCTGTCGCTCGCGGTTCCACGCAGCCGCGGCGGGAAGAAGCTCGCGCCGCAGCTGCAGCGGATGCTCGCCGCCGACCTGTTGTCGTCGGTCTTCCCCGACGCGGCGGCATGTCTCGAGAACATCCCTGGCGATCGCCAGATCCCCGATCACCCGCTCGTCGCCCAGACCGTCCGCGACTGCCTCGAAGAAGCGATGGACTTCGACGGGCTGCGGGAAGTGCTCGCGCGCATCCATCGCGGTGAACTGCGGCTCGTCTCACGCGACACGCCCGAACCGTCGGTCTTCGCGCACGAGATCGTGGACGCGAAGCCTTACGCCTTCCTCGACGATGCGCCGCTCGAGGAGCGGCGAAGCCACGCCGTGCAGACGCGGCGCGCCGGCGAGGCGGCCGCGGACGATCTGGGCGCGCTCGACGCCGCCGCGATCGAGCGCGTCCGCGAGGAAGCGCGTCCCGACCCGCGCGACCCCGACGAGCTGCACGACGCGCTGATGACCGCAGGGTTTCTGACGGATCGCGAAATGGCTGTCTTCCGCCTGAAGGCGGAAGCCACGGATTCATCAGAGGAAGCCACGAATTCATCAAAGAATGAGGGACTCGTGGCTTCCGCCTTCAGGCGGAAGGATGGTCTGGACCAATTTCTGTCGGATCTGATGTCCGTCGGCCGCGCCACGTGCGTCTCGATCGCCCAAACCACAGCTCCAAGCCTCGTGATCGCCGCCGAGCGTCTGCCCGAGCTGCTCGCGATTCATCCTGACGCGCGGCTGGATCCACCAATCGCGCCCCCCGCGTCGAGAACGCAGCGGATGTGGACGCGCGCGGACGCCGTCGCCGAACTGGTCCGCAGCCGTCTCACGCTGCTCGGTCCGACGACGGCGGCGGCGCTGGTCGAGTCGCTTGCTATTGAAGACGCGGAAGCCGAAGCCGCGCTGCTCGCGCTCGAATCCGAGGGCGTCGTGCTGCGCGGCCGATTCACCCGCCCGCCTTCGCCGCGAAGCGGCTACGGCGGGCCTCGCCGAAGCCCGCACGACACGCGCGCGGGCGAAGGCGGGGCGCCATCCGTCCTCGAATGGTGCGATCGCGCGCTGCTCGCGCGCATCCATCGCTACACCGTCAACCGCCTGCGCGCCGAGATCGAGCCGGTCAGCCCCGCCGATTTCATGCGCTTCCTGTTCAAGTGGCAGCACGTCGATCCGTCCGATCGCCTGGCCGGCATCGACGGGCTGCGCGAAACGATCGCGGCGCTCGATGGCTACGAGCTGGCGGCCGGCGCGTGGGAGCGCGCCGTGATTCCCGCGCGCGTGGACGGTTACGACCCGTCGATGCTCGACCTGCTCTGCCTCGCGGGCGAGGTCGGATGGGCGCGGCTGTCGCCCGCCTCGAGCCCGCGGCCCAATGGCGATCCGCCACGCCTCGCGCCGGGTACGCCGATCGCCCTCTTCCTGCGCGAACACGCCGACGTCTGGCTCTCGCTGCGATCGAACGAGGACGACGCGGAGTCGCGCCTGACGGCGAACGCGCGGCGCGTCCTCGACACGCTGCGGTCGCGAGGCGCGTCCTTCTTCAACGATCTGCGCGTGGCGTGCGGTCTCGATCTGGACGAGGCGCGGCTCGCGGTCGGCGTCCTCGCGGCCACCGGCCTCGCCTCGTCGGACGGGTTCTCGGGGCTTCGCGCGCTCATCTGGACGGCGCACGGCCGCGCCGCGGCGGCGGATCGCCGCACGAACTTCGCCGGCCGGTGGACGGCGGTGGACTTCCGCCTGGAGGCGGAAGCCACAAAACCAGAAGCCACAAAACCAGAAGCCATCGAGCAGCAGGCCTGGACGCTGCTCCGGCGCTACGGCGTCGTCTTCCGCCGGGTGCTGGCGCGCGAGGCGAACGCCGCGCCGTGGCGCGAGCTGGCGCGCGTGTACCGCCGCCTCGAAGCGCGCGGCGAGATTCGCGGCGGACGGTTCGTCTCGGGGATGTCCGGGGAACAGTTCGCGCTCGCGGGCGCCGTCGAGCGGCTGCGGGAGGTGCGCCGCACGCCGCACGACGGCCGGCTGCTCGCCATCAGCGCCGCCGACCCGCTGAACCTCGCCGGCATCGTCACCGCGGGCGAACGCATTCGCGCCGCGGGACGCAATCGCCTCGTCTATCGCGACGGCGTTCCGCTCGCCGTTCTCGAAGGAGAGATCGTCCGTCAGCTTGCGCCGGTCGATGCGGCGATTGCCGCGGACGTGTCGCGGGTTCTGCATCGTCGCCGCCGCCCTGCGCTGCTTCGGTGATCTATCCGGCTTCAACCGGCGCGGACGAGCGCCACGCGACGGCGCCTGAAAGCACGAACGCGGCGCCAAACCCGGCCGCCAGCGCGACCGCCGCAATCGCGTCGATACCGCGCCACGGATGCGAAGGAAACACCAGGAGCAGCCGTTCCAGCCAGATTCCGGCCAGCGAGAAGCACGAGGCGGCGACGACCATGCGGCTCGTCCGCCGCGCGAGCAGCAGCAATGATGGCACGGCAAAACAGCACGCGAGGACGGCTGCGGAAACGATGCGCCAGCCGTCCCGCGTGCGGGCCACCAGAAAGGCGAATTCGTCAGGTAAGTTCCCGTACCAGATGACGAGATATTGCGACCAGAACAGATAGATCCACAAGAATGAGAACCCGAGCAGCAGCGCGCCCATGCTGCGCGCGCGCTTCTCGTCGAGCGCCGGAGCGTCCCGGCGCGAAGGCGCCAGCGCCGCCGCGACGGCGACGGCGGAGATTCCCGCATACACATTGGTGACGGCGAAGTATCCGGGAAACAGCGTGCTGGTCCATTGCGGATCGAATCGCATCACCAGATCGATCGCGAGGAGGCTCATGACGGCGGCAAACACGAGCAGCAGGACGACCGCGGCCGGCGACCGGCGCCATCGTCCGCCAACGGATGCAACCGAACACGCGTAGAGCGCGCCGACCGCGAGTGCGTCGCGGACGGCAATCCACGAACTCGCGCGACGTCCCGCCGCGTCGAACAGCACCGCCGTACCGGCGATTAACAACAGCATCAACGGAACCGCCGCAGCAAGGAAGCGCGCGGACGTCTCTGCGATGCGGCGAATCGCACCGGTCCATTCCGCTCCAGTCAACTCGAGCAGAGCGGCAAACGCGGCGCCGCCCCCGGCCACCCCGGACCAGAAGAGCAGGTTCGCGAGGAACATCCTCCACGCGCCTGCCGCATCCACGTGCGCGGCGATCGCGAACACCACCGCAGCGCCGAGCGCAACCCCGATGGCCGCAGCGGACCGCGACCGATCGGCCGGCGCCGCGATCATCGAGCACCCGATCGGAATTGACGCACGAACATCACGACGTCCCATCGCTCGTGGGGCGTCAGCTCGTAGCGATATGACGGCATGCGCGCCGTTCCATTGGTAACCGTGCCGTACAGCCAGCCATCCGAGTGCTGCTGCACCGCGTCGCTCGTGAGGTCGGCGGGCCGGACGTCTACGCCGAGCATGAAGTGCTTCGGCACGAGTCCGTCACCTGTTCCACTGAGGCCGTGACACGGCACGCAATAGATCTCGTACAAGGCGCGCCCGTTCGAGGCGCTCACGGAGGGCGGCGGCGTTTGAGACAGGCGTTCGGCGGTCGAGCGATCCAGCCGCGGCTCGCCCCTGGTCGTGAGCGTCCCCGCAGCCGGCTCGCGCGGACTGTGCGTGCTCGCCAGCGATGGCTGCTCGCGCATTTCGTGCTGCCACGGTGCGTCGCATCCTGCGCTGAGCAGTGCGGCAGCCACGATCGTCAGGCGAATCACACGACGCGCCATTGCAAGGCTCCTGCCTCACGGACAAGCTCGATCGCCTCAGGGATCCGCGCTCCATCGCAGCGCATCAGCAGGCCGAAGTGCGCATCGGTGAAGGCGGGTTCGTGGCCGGCAGGACTATCCCGCCGCGACACCGCCGCGCGGCGCAGAAACGCCGCGACGGCGCCCAGCGATGCCATCAGGATTGTCGTCTCGAACGCGATCAACACGAACGGGGGAATCGACAGGAGCGGCTTACCGCCGACGATGAGCGTCGGCCACTGGGCGGTGGTCCAGATCGTCAGCGCGAAACCGGCGATGCAGCCGGCGATCGCGCCCCCGAGCGCCATCGCCCCGATCGTCCTCGACGGCCCTGCCGCGGCCTCGACCAGCTCCTCGTCGTACGCGGGTGCGAACGCGGTCACCGGCTCGATGTGCGCCATCCTGGCGGTGTGGATGGCGTTCAGCAGGCGGCGGCGATCGTCGAACACCGCGAGGACGCCGGCACTGCGTCCGCGCGCCGGATCAGCCACGGTGCGACTCCAGCAGGTTCTGCTTGGTCTCGGCAATCGGCACGGCCGGGATGTGCCCGATCAGCAGCAAGTACCAGAACAGGAACCACGAGATGCTGCCGCCGACGATCGTCCATTCGAAGACGCTGGGCCTGTACGTGCCCCAGACGGACGGATCGAAATCGTGCGCGAGCGACGTCACGATCGTCATGAGTCGCTCGCACCACATGCCGACGTTGATCAGCAGCGAGATGCAGAAGAGCGCGGTCAGGCTGCGCCGTACCCGGCGGCGAAAGAGCGACAGCGGCACCAGAGAAACGCAGGCGATGGTCGTCCAGAACAGCGGCCAGAAGTCGCCGGTCACGCGGAACAGGAACGTGCTCCGCGTAAATGGCCGGTCGTCGCGCACGCTGAAGATCGCTTCCATCACGTACGAGTATGTGAGGATCAGCGACATGACGATGATGAGCTTGCCGACGTTCTCGAGATGATCGACCGTGACGTAGTCCTGCGCCCCGAGCAGAAATCGGGCGGGGATCACGAGCGTCAGCACCATCGCGAGGCCCGACAAGATGGCGCCCGCGACGAAGTACGGCGCGAATATCGTGCTGTGCCAACCCGGAACGATGGCCGCCGCAAAATCCCAGGACACGATGCTGTGGACCGACACGACGAGCGCGGTAACGATCGCGGCGAGGATGCCGTACGCGCGGCGGAAGCCGCGCCACTCGCCGGCAGTGCCGGACCATCCGAGCGCGAGGCGCCGGAAGATGGCGCGCTGCCGGCCACCGGATCGATCGCGCACGACCGCGAAATCGGGCACCAGCGAGAGATACCAGAACAGCACGCTGACGACGAAGTACGTGGCGACCGCAAACGCGTCCCAGATCAGCGGTGAGCTGAAGTTGACCCAGAGCCCGCGTTCGTTGGGATACGGAATGAGCCAGTAGAAACGCCACGCGCGTCCCAGATGCAGGACCGGAAAGATGGCGGCCGTCATCACCGCCACAATCGTCATCGTCTCGGCAGCGCGGGCGATCGACGTCCGCCACCGCGCGTGGAACAGATAGAGGATCGCCGACACGAACGTGCCGGAATGCGCAACCCCGATCCAGAAGACAAAGGCCGTGATGTAGAAGCCCCACATCACGGGATGATTGAGGCCGGTGACCTGGAGTCCCGAGTAGATCTGCTGGATCCAGAGCAACCCGGCGATCGACCAGCCGTACCCGCAGAGCCCGACAGACCCCCAGTACGCGAACCATCCGACGCGGCTCCACGTGAACGTCCGGAAAATGTCGTCGGTGACGCGGTGCAGTTCGACCGTGAGCGACTGCCCGGGCATTGTCACTCGGGCACCACGCGCTTCAGATACGCGATGGCCGGTCTCGTGTTCAGCTCTTCGAGCACGTGGTAGCTCCGCCGGTCCTGCGACAGGCGCGTGACGCGGCTCGCGGGATCGTTCAGGTCGCCGAACACGATGGCCTGCGCCGGACAGGTCTGCGCGCACGCCGGGGTGACGTCACCGTCGCGAAACGGCCGCTGCTCGCGCGCGGCGACATTCTTGCCCGCCTGGATCCGCTGCACGCAGAACGTGCATTTTTCCATCACCCCCGCGCTCCGGACCGTCACGTCCGGATTCAACGACAGCTCGAGCGGCGAAGGCCACGACGGCCGCGAAAAATTGAATCGCCGTACCTTGTACGGACAGTTGTTCGAGCAGAACCGGGTCCCGATGCAGCGAACGTACACCTGCGCGTTGAGCCCCTCGGGGTTGTGATACGTCGCGTACACGGGGCATACGGGTTCGCATGGCGCCTCATCGCATTGCTGGCACAACATCGGCAGGAACACCGATTCGAAACGGCGGACTCCGCTCGCCGGCACGCGCGGCGCGTCGTAGCGCTCGATGCGAATCCACGACATCTCGCGTCCCTCGGCGCAGGCGCGCTCGCCGGCCACAGGCACGTTGTTCTCCGCGTAACACGCCGCCACGCACGCGCTGCATCCCGTGCACGCATTCAGATCGATCGCCATGCCCCACCGATGTTCCCGGTGGGCGTGCGGCGGGTAGAGATCCGCCGGAAGATGTCTTTCGCGCGCGACGGCGGCTGCGCTCGGACGGATCACCTGCGCCATCGGCGGACGTCCCGGCGGCATTTCCGTCTCGGCCTGCAGCACGATCAGACGCCGCCGGCCCTGGCGGACCAGCGACACGCCGTCGACGCGCCACGACGAGCCGTCGGGCGGCAGCAGCGCAGCCGCGCGGGCCCCTCGTGCCTGCGCGTTCCGCAGTGGGGCGCGACGACCGTAGCCCAACGGCATCGCGACGACGTCGCGCCGAACCCCCTCATACAGACGCACAACGGTCGTCACGCTGCCGGACGCGGACTGCACGCCTACGACATCGTCCTGCGCGAGCCCGAGGCGGCGCGCGGTGTCGGGATGGATTTCGATCCACCCGTTCCAGACCGTCCGGCTGACCGGATCGGGAATCTCCTGCAGCCACGCGTCGTTCGCCTGGCGGCCGTCGTACAGAAACGGCGAGGGGAACGCGATCAGCGTCAGGCTCCCGGCCGGCCGCGAATCTGGGAGCGGCACCGCCGGGAATGAGCCGGTGAAATCGCGCATGGCAGCCGCGACCGGTGCAGCGTTTGAATAACGACCGCCGCGCTTCAATGCATCCGTCCATGCCTGATCGGACGGCGAGAGGGCGCCCCAGAATCTCGACACGTATGACGCGTAGTCCCCCGGGCCGAGCGCCATCGCCCGCTCCGCGTCGAGGCGCCTCGCAACGTTCAGCAGCACGTCTCCGCTCGCGCGCGTTGACAGGATCGGTGCCATCGCCGGCTGCAGCATTCCCGCGACGCCGGCGCGCGGCGCGTAGTCTCCCCAGCTCTCCAGGGAATGATGGTCCGGCAGGATCAGGTGCGCCTGCGCCGTCGTCTCGTCCGGCGTCGACGCGAGGCTCACGACGAAGGGCACGCGCGCGAGCGCAGACTCGAACGCGCCGCCGGGCAGCGCGTACGCGGGGTTCGCGTGGTGCACCAGGAGCACGTCGATGTTGCCGTGCGCCAGCGCGCGCTCCAAATCGAGGATTTCATCGCGGGTCGCGAGCCCGTCCAGCGCGGAACCGCCGCCAAATGTCACGGTGCGCCCGAGATTCCCCCCGACCGCGTTGAGGAGCAGCACCGCGACTTCGAGATCGATCGCGTGAGGATCGCGGGTTGCCGCGCCGCCGCCCACCGCCAGCGATGGCCCGGCGGTCGTGAACTGTCGCGCCAGCGCGTGGACGTCCGCGGGCTGCACGTCGGTGATCGCCGTCAGCGCCTCGGGCGCGTACGGCGCCACGAGCGATCGGACCCAGTCGAGGTGCGGACGAACACTCTCGTGCGACAGCCCGTCCGCGACGATGGCGTGCACGAGCGAGAGCGCGAGGGCCGCTTCCGCCCCGGCCCTGACGGCAACCCACCCGTCCGCGTTGAGCCCGGTGAGAGACAGGCGCGGGCTCGCGAACACGAAGCATCCGAACGGATCCGTCGCGCGGCGGCGCCGGAGCGCCGCGTACTGCCGTGTGAACTCCACGTTCGACATCCACGTCTCGAGGAAGTCGGCGCCGAACGACAGCACGAAGTTCGCCTCGTCGAACCGATACGTCGGGATTTCGGCCCGACCCATGACCATCGCCGCAGCGCGGCGGAGCGGCTCGTGGTCGAACGTCTCGCAGAACAGACGCCGATCGCTCTCCACGAGCGCGAGCCACTCGCGCGTGAGCCGCTCGAACGATCCGGTCGCCAGCTGCCCAATCCACGCAACGCGTCCCGTTCCGCGCGCCCGCGCCTCGCGCAGCTTCGCTGCCAATGCCGCCTCGGCGTCGTCCCAGCTCATGGATTGATACGAACCGTCGCCTCTTCGAAGCAGCGGCCCCCTGAATCGGTCCGGATCGTAAAGCGACTGAACGGACGCCTGGCCGCGCACGCACAAGGTGCCTCGGTTCACCGGATGCTCCGGATTGCCCTCGACTTTGATGACCCGCGCGTCAACGGTCTTGGCGAGCACACCGCAGCCCGCCGGACACTCGCGGCATGTCGTGGCGACGAACGCCGCTTCGCCCGCGACGATGTCGTCGGGAGCCACGAGATAGGGAATGAGCGTTTCTGACGGAGCGGGCGAACAGCCTTGCGCGACAGCGGCGCCTCCGGCCGCTGAGATGACTTTCAGGAAATCGCGGCGCTTCATCGGAGTCCGTTCAGTAGTGACAGGTCAGGCAGTCGACCGGCGCACGCCGTTGTCGATGACATTGGAGGCACCATCCCATGGTCAGGTCGTGGGCCGCCGCGACGCGGTCCATCTGCTCGACGGGACCGTGGCACTCCGCGCACGCGACCTTCGCGCGAACGTGTGCCTCGTGCGTGAAGTGCACGAAGCGCGGCACGACGGAAACCTGGACCCATGGAATGGGTGCGCGACGATCCCAGTAGCGTGTGAGCTTGGCGACGTCGGGATGCGCCGTCGCGACGAAGCGATGGCAGCCCATGCAGCGCTCGAGCGCCGGTACGCCGGCGAGCGCCGCGCGGCGTGCCGTGCTATGGCAATACTCGCAGTCGAGGTTGTCGGCGACGTAGTGCGCGCGGTGGCTGAAGTCGATCGGCTGTTGCGGACCTTCGGCGCGCATGGAAGGCCAACTGATTGCGATAACGCCGACGAGCGCGGCTGTTGCGCAAATCCCCGCGATCACGCCGCGCCGTCGACGCACAACTCGGCGATATGCAAGCGTGACGCCGCG
>Ga0066710_100006651_pt1 | contig 10856 bp, 12 predicted proteins | sample GraSoiAngelo_159_FD_79666 | JGI IMG/M metagenome (GOLD analysis project Ga0066710, IMG submission 79666) | Grasslands soil microbial communities from the Angelo Coastal Reserve, California, USA - 14_1009_16_40cm | ecosystem: Environmental > Terrestrial > Soil > Grasslands | place: USA...
TCAGATCGGCGGGAGTCGATACGCGCTTGCCGTCAACCGCCGTGATGACGTCGCCGGCTTTCAGACCGGCCTTTTCCGCGGCAGAACCCGCTTCAACAGAAGCAACCAGCACTCCCTCGTCGCTCTTCACTCCGAAAAACTCGCGGAGCTGCGGCGTCAGGGATTCGACCTGAATACCGGAACGGGACCCGGACCGCATCACGAGAATATCTGGAAAGCTGCGGGTCACACGATCTTGCAGGATACTCAGGTTTGGAACTTGGATCCGGTAGCGACTGTTGATGGCAGGCGTCGCTCCAGTCGTCACCTGAAAGGTTTGCTCGCTGTTGTCGCGCAGGACCTTCACTTCAACGGTCCGGCCGACCGGGGTTTCCTGGACAAGCCGGGATAATTGAAGGACGCCGGCGACATCTTGTTTGTTGTACTGAATGATCACGTCGTTCGCTTTGAGGCCGGCCTGCGCTGCGGGACTATTAGCCTCCACATCTCGAACCAACACCCCACGACCTTTCTGCTCGGTCACGTTCACCCCGATCCACCCCGCCTCCTGGGCCAGCGCGGGAATGGCCGTGGCCGCCACCAGTGTGAGCACAATCAAAACCCGTCTCATGGTCAAGTACACCTCCACAATTCAAGAGTTTAATGCTTATAGACCGAAAGAGGGCGCGGAACGTTAGCCGAACTCTGGGGACAGACTCCGAATTCTGTAGTTCAAGAATTCGGAGTCTGTCCCCGAATTCCTACGCCACGATCTGGGGAATCAACTCGCCGTATACATCCGTCAGCCGCATATCCCGACCGTTGAATCGGTAGGTCAGCTTGGTGTGGTTCAGGCCCAGCAAATGCAAAATCGTGGCGTGTAGGTCGTGAACAGACAACACCTGCTGTTCGGCTTTAAAGCCGAATTCATCGCTGGCGCCAATCGCCTGTCCGCCCTTGATGCCGGCGCCCGCCATCCACACGGGCATCGCACCAGGGTTGTGGTCGCGGCCGATGCCTCGTTGCGAGATCGGCATGCGGCCAAACTCGCCGTGCCAGACGATCAACGTGGAGTCCAGCAGGCCGCGGACCTTCAAGTCTGTCAGCAGGCCGGCAATGGGCCGATCGGTTTCGGCCGCGTGGAGCGAATGATTGGTTTTGACATCGACGTGCGCGTCCCATGTGTCGGTGTTCTGGTCACCCAGTCCGCCCGAAAAAACTTGCACGAATCGCACACCGTGCTCCACGAGCCGCCGAGCCAGCAGGCACTGCCTGCCGAACGGTTCGGTGATCTTCTCGTCCATTCCGTAGAGCTTCCGCGTGGCCTCCGACTCTTTGCTGAGATCGACGGCTTGAGGCGCGCAACCTTGCATTCGGAAGGCAAGCTCGTAGGAGGAAATGCGCGCGGCGAGTTCCGAATCGCCGGGATATTTCTCGAGATCCAGTTGGTTCAGCTTCGCCAAGACATCGAGGCGTGTGCGCTGCTGCTCGGGGGTCAATCCCGCGGCCGGCTTCAGATCCATGATGGGGTCGCCGGAAGAGCGAAACGCGGTTCCCTGGTATGCCGCCGGCATGAAGCCTGCGGTCCAGCTACTGACTCCGCCGATCGGTCCGCCACGCATGTCTGGTATCACCACGAAGGCCGGCAAGCCGCTACTTTCCGAACCTAACCCGTAGGTGATCCAGGAACCCATGCTGGGGTAGCCCGCGCGAATCTGTCCCGACTGCAGTTCGTAAGTCGACTGGACGTGGTCGTTGGATCTTGCATAGACCGAGCGCAATATCGCCATTTCATCCACGTGCCCGGCGAGGTTCGGAAAAATCTCCGACACCTCGACGCCGCTCTGCCCATACTTCTTGAACTGGAACGGACTCGGCATCAGCGGTCCAGGCCAGCCTTGACGCACGTTGATGTCGCCCTTGCCCTCCAGTGGCCGTCCCGCATATTTGGTCAGAGCGGGTTTGGGGTCGAATGTGTCCACATGACTTGGACCGCCCGACATGAACAGCGAGATGATCGCTTTGGCGCGCGCTTTGAAGTGGGGCGGTTTGGGAGCATATGGATCCCCACCGAGAGGCGCCGCGCTACAACTGGCATCGTTCGACTCGGCCGCCAGCAATCCATCCTTGTGCAGCAGGTACGCCAGCGCCAGCCCGCTCATACCGCCGCCGGATTGAAACAGAAACTCGCGACGGGACCAATAGCATTTCATTGACGGTCACCTCATGTAGAGAAACTCGTTCAAATTCAAAAGCACATTCGTAAGATCGACCAGCGAGTGCGATCCCACCAGGTCCAACGCCACCGACAGCTCTGTCTTATCGGGAGGACGCGTCAGAGCGATCCGGTATGCCAGATTGATTTGTTCGGCCGGATCGTCTCCTGCCTCCTTCTTCACTCTCTCCGCGAACATCAGCGCCTGTTTCAACACGAACTCATTATTGATGAGCGTCAGCGCCTGTGTGGGCACGGTCGAGACACTGCGCCGGCCCGCGCTAAAATTCGGATCGGGCATGTCGAATACGTCGAACATGGGGAATGCCATGCCGCGCTTGCGATAGATATAGATGCTGCGCCGCCAGACGTCGGGTCCGTCCTCCTGGTTTCTCCAGACGTTGTAAATCGTCGATTTTACCAGCGCTTCGGGCAATGGCGGACGGACAGGCTTGCCGCCGACGGTCAAATTGATCGCGCCGCTCGCCAACAGAATCCCATCGCGTATGATTTCCGCGTCGAGCCGCTGCGTGCGGTAGCGCCACAGGTACTGGTTCTGCGGATCCTTCTCGAGATTCCCACTGGCGGAGTATGCGGACGCCATCTGATAGGCTTCCGACGTCATGATCAGTTTATGGAGTTGTTTGATGCTCCAACCGCGGTTCATGAATTCGACCGACAGCCAATCCAGCAGCTCCGGATGCGTCGGTGGATCGCCCATCTTGCCGAAATTGTCCAGCGTGGCAACGATGCCGCGCCCGAAATGGTGATGCCAGATTCGGTTCACGATCACACGGGGCGTCAGCGGGTTTTCTCGTGAGGCCAGCCATTCCGCTAGCGCTCTTCGGCGTCCGGACGTATGCCCATCGGCGGGAGGAATCTGCGTGGGCGGATTGCCGTAGGTCGCCACGGTCACAAAGCCCGGCTTCATCAGAGAACTCTTGCTGTTCGGGTCGCCTCGAACGAGAAAATAGGATGGTGGAGCCTCGTACCGGCCTGGACCCGTGTGCAAGAAGGCTCCTTCGCCTTCCTGGATTCTGCATTTGACACAACCGATCACGTCGTCGCCGTCTCCGAGCGGAGCGAACCGATAGTCGCCGTCCGTGACGATATCCACGACGGGTATGGGCTTCGGCTTCTCTCTTTGTAGAGCCGTGACCCGATCGGTCAGAGCTTTGCGTTGCGCTGCCTCCGCGGGAGTCATGGCGCGCTCCAGCTCGCGAGCATTCACGTTGAGCGCGCCTTCGAGCATTTGAGTCGCGAGTAGCGCCTCTCCCGGCGTCCGGTCGCTTGCGGGCTTCCGGACGGCTTGCTGAATGCTTTCAGGAAACTTTTTGAGCGCCTCCAGCTTCAACTTTTCGCGGTAGGGCTCCTCGATCTTTGCAATCTGTTCCCTTAGCGGTTTGATCTGCGCGTCGATTTCCGCGACTTTTTGATAATAAGCGTCCGCCTCCTCTTTCGGCGCGAGCGGGTAGGTGGTCTCGACGTATCCAAAGATGGCGGCCTGCAGTGCGTAGTAATCCTTCTGCGGAATTGGGTCAAATTTGTGATTGTGACAACGCGCGCACTGAACGGTGAGCCCCAGCATGCCGCGTCCGATCGTGGCAATGACATCGTCCAGATAATCGAAGCGGCGTTCCGGCGTGTCCTTCTCCCTGAAATTCACTCGAGGACCGGCGCGCAGGAAGCCGGTGGCAATCCGGGTGTCGATACTCCTCGTCTCGAGTTCGTCACCAGCGATCTGCTCCTTCATAAAAACGTTGTAGGGCTTATCTTCGTTAAAAGAGCGGACCACGTAATCGCGGTACATCCAGGCATTAGGGCGATCGTAATCGTGCTCGAAACCATCGGAGTCCGCATAACGCGCCACATCCAGCCAGTGGCGTCCCCAACGTTCGCCGTAGTGCGGCGAAGCGAGCAGCTTGTCGATCAATCGCTCCCACGCAGCCGGATCGTTGTCCGCTAAAAACTCGGCGGTTTCGGCGGGAGTCGGCGGCAGCCCGATCAGGTCGACGTAGGCGCGCCGCAGCAGAGTGAGACGGTCCGCTCGCGGCGCGGCCTTGAGTCCTTTTTCCTGACGGGTCTTCTCCAGAAAACGATCGATCGGATTTGTAAGGTTGGGCGGCGCGTTCGGTAAAGGCGGCTGGACCGGCAGTTTGAAGGCCCAGTAGTTCCGCGCTTCGGGCGGGATCTCCATGTTTTCCAGCGCCGCCAACGCCGCTCGATCCACAGTGAAAGCCTTTGCCTCAGCCCCGGCATCCCAGTGGGCGCCCTGATCGATCCAGGCTTTGATCGAGGAAACCTGCTCGCCGGTGAGCGCGCCGTCCATCGGCATCGCGGGCTTTTCGAGTCCCGCCACCCGTCGGTACAGACGGCTTTCATCCGCCTTCCCGGGAACAATCGCCCCGCCTTTTTCCCCGCCTTTCAACGCGGCATCGCGAGTCCGCAAGTCGAGCTTCGAAAGCTGCATCGCTTCGCCATGACACTTCCAGCAGTTGTTCTGAAGTATCGGCTGGATATCTTTGGTGAAGGAGACCGTTTCCTGCGCCCTGGATCCGGTGACGAACCACCCAGTCACCGCCAATCCAAAGACGACCGACACGGCAAGAATTCGCTTGATCAAGTTCCCTCCCTTTGCTGGTGCGGGAATGTGAGTAACGCTTTTCGTCGAATGATACTCGGTGGAGGGTTGGCGCCCAAGAAAAATGAGATAATCTGTGCGGCCTGAGACAACGCTCATGAATGAACGAATCATCATCGCCCTCGACCTGAATTCCCGCGCAGTAGCCCTGCACCTGGTGCAATCCCTTTACAGTCTGGCCGGCATGTTCAAGGTCGGCAGCCAGCTCTACATGGCGGCAGGACCCGCGCTTGTCCGGGAGATTGTGGAGATGGGCGCGAAAGTCTTTCTGGATTTGAAATTCCACGATATACCCAACACTGTGCGGCACGCGGCCGTGGAGGCGGCAAAGGTGGGCGTGTCCATGATCACTGTTCACGCTTCGGGCGGACGGTCCATGCTGGAGGGAGTGTCAAAGGACCTGCAGGACAAATTCGGCAGCCGTAAGCCGATGGTCGTCGGCGTCACTGTGCTAACGAGTTTGGATTCGGCGGACTTGCAGAAAATTGGGATTGAGCGCCCTGTCGATGAGCAGGTTTTGAAGCTGGCCTGCATTGCCGAGAGCTGCGGGCTCGATGGCGTGGTCTGTTCACCGCGCGAAATTCAACCGGTCCGAAGCGTCGTTCGTCGGGCGTTCAAGATCGTGACGCCGGGGATCCGGATGCCGGGCCAATCCGCGGACGACCAGCAGCGCACCGCAACGGCGGGCGAAGCCATTGCAGCCGGCGCCGATTACATTGTGGTTGGGCGGGCGGTAACCGGCGAGCGCGATCCGCGCTCCGCACTCGAGCGATTAATTCACTCCATCTGAAATAGCCGGATGGCGGCGATGCCCGCCGCGCCCGCATCGAGCACCGCTTGAATATTTGTGGTGGTGATTCCTCCAATGGCAAGGACTGGAATCCGCACGGCGCGGACGACGTTGCGAAGAGCCTCAATGCCGACGGGCTGTTTCCCGGGAGTTTCGAATACAGGACCAAAGATCACGAAGTCGGCGCGCTCCACTTCCGCGCGCCGAGCCGCCTCCACGCTATGCACGGACGCGCCCAGCAACCGCACATGTGGCCGAACGCGGCCCACGGGCAAACCATCTTCAGGCAAGTGCACGCCGTCGATTCCGGCCGCAAGCGCGATATCGAGCCGGTCATTGACAAGTACTTTGGTGGCGCCTCCGGCAGCCAGGTCTTTGATGCGGCAGACAAGGTCGAAAAGTTGGGACGCGGGGAGATCTTTTTCGCGCACCTGAATCATGTCCACGCCCTCCCGTACGGCGCGCGCCGCGTATGCGAGGAGATCGCCGCTGCGGCGATCAGTGACGTAGCAACGGAGCATCATTTGTCGGGCCACATCAAGCAACCCGCTTGGGCGCCCTAAACGATCTCAGAAAGAGTTTGAGTTCCTGGATTCCAAACAGGATGTCGACTGCGCCTAATCCCGTGACGGCTCCACGAAAGAAGTTGCTCAGCACCAGAGGACGCATGAATGGAACGTAGCTTAGAAGAAAGTTGGTTTCCCAAAAAGCAGACCACGGCACGAAAATGAGGAAGAGTCCAATCTCGAGACAGAAAAGGATGAAGGCGACAGCAAGCAGCCGGTTCATGGGTTACGCAAAGATGAGAGTCTGCGAGGAAGTGATTACCGCCCCCTGCCCCCTCCTAAAATGGGAGGGGGATCTAGAAGTGCGGATTCCCCCTCCTATTTTAGGAGGGGGCAGGGGGTGGTAATCACTTCCTCGCAGAACCGCCGTCATTGAGCGACCGCTTTCGTTTCCTTGCTTTCCTTGACCTCTCGGATGCGCGCAGCCTTTCCACGGAGCTCGCGGATGTAGTAAAGCTTTGCGCGGCGGACTCGGCCGGAGCGCACCAACTCGACCTTATCGATGACGCGGGAGTGCAGCGGGAAAATACGCTCCACGCCGTGGCCGAACGAAATCTTTCGGACCGTGAAAGTCGAGCGGGCGCCGCCGTGTTTCATGGCGATGCAAATCCCTTCGAAGACCTGGGTGCGTTCTTTGTCGCCTTCCTTGATTCTCACGTGGATTTTGACGGTGTCTCCGGGCTTGAACGCCGGAATGTCGGTTCGAAGCTGCTCTTTTTCCACCATATCTAGAATGTTCATGACTCCCTCACTTGATTAAATCCGGCCTGTTCTTCGCCGTCTTGCACCGCGCGGCTTCTTCACGCCACTGCCGGACCGCCTCATGATCGCCGGACATCAGCACCTGCGGCACTTTCAACCCGCGGAAATCCATGGGCCGTGTGTAATGCGGATATTCGACCGTGCGTTCAAGCGCCGCGGGATCGGAGAACGAATCGCGCAGCACAGATTCTTCCTTCCCCACGACTCCAGGAACGTAGCGCGCTACAGCGTCTACGATCAGCGCTGCGCCAAGTTCGCCGCCCGACAGCACGAAATCCCCGATCGAGATTTCCGCTGTTGCCAGGTGCTCGATCACGCGTTCATCGATGCCTTCATAGCGTCCGCAAATCAATACAGCCTGCGGCGCTTTCGAGAGGCGAAGCGCTTCGGCTTGATCGAACCGGCGTCCCGATGCGCTGAGAACCACTACTTCAGCGGCTTCACTCTCGCGAACGGCTTCAACCGCTCTGAAGATCGGTTCGGGCTTGAACACCATCCCTTCGCCGCCACCGAAGGGCCGATCATCCACCGTGCGATGACGATCCGTCGTGTAATCCCTTAAATCATGGACTCGAGTTTCGATGAGTCCTTTTTCACTGCCGCGCCGGATCAACCCATAATCGAAGGGGCCGCGAAAGAAGTCCGGGAAAATCGTGATGACATCGAATCGCACTTTTTTTCGGTCTCGTGGACATGTCGCCGATCCCACGGTTTGAGAAATCCCTGGGTTGGCATCAGCCGTCACGGGACCTAAAAGAATTCAATTCTCGAAGTCCTTCGGGCAAATCGACATCGATACGCCGTTGGTCCGGATCAATCTTTTTGAGATAAGACTGCGCGAAGGGAATCAGGATCTCTTCGCCTTCGCGGTCCACCTTCAGGATTTGCGCCCCTCCTGAATCCAGAACATCGGTGACGATGCCCAGGCATTCCCCGCTCCCTTGAAATACGCGGCAGCCCTTCAATTGGAACGTGTAGAACGAACCTTGCACCGGCGCGGGAAGACCGCTACGTTCGATTCGCAGTTCCGCGCCCACAATTTGCTGCGCCTTGGAAATCGTATCGATTCCCCGCAGCTTCAACACCGAACGGCCATGCTGCCTCCGAAAAAACTCGACTTCCGAGGACTGGTCCAAGGAACCGATCGCGATCGTCAGCCCCCGTCCCGCTTCGAATACACGATCGTCTTCAAGAATCTGCTCGATGCGTACGCAACCCCCCAAGCCCTGAGTCTTCGTCACTCGAGCGATACTGATATAAGCAGACTCGTTGGTGGATATTAGCGCCTTACTCCAATATTTCGAGCGTGAACCGCTTCTTCAACTTCATGCCCGCTGCACTCAGTATGGTTCGGATGGAGCGCGCGGTTCTGCCCTGTTTTCCTATGACTTTGCCGAGGTCGCTCTGAGCAACTCTTAATTCAAGAACCGTCGTTTGTTCCCCTTCGATCGGCCGTACGGAAACTTGATCAGGATTGTCCACGAGAGCTTTCGCGATTTGTTCGATGAGCTCCTTCATCGCCACCTCCATATTCACGTTGTACTGTGCGCAAGAAATCGAGAGCTATCCGCAGAGTATGAATCCGGTTGACAGACCAGAAAGAGCCGTGATTTAGGGTTGTGGACCTTTTATTTGACGATCTCCTTTTTGCGGAGAATGCTGTGCACCGTCTCCGAAGGTTCGGCGCCCTTCGAAAGCCAGTACTGCGCCCGCTCCGGATTGATCTCGACTTGGACGGGGTTGGCAATTGGATTGTATTGCCCCAAAACCTCAAGAAAACGGCCATTCCGAGCCCGGCGTTTGTCGATGACCACGATTCGATAATACGGACGTTTCTTGGACCCAATACGGGCCAGACGCATTGCTACCAAACGGTTAGCCTCCTTCGTTTCAAAACAACCTAATAATTATGTCGACATAATTATATCGACATCGCAATCCGGAAGCCAGAAGAGGGTGCGCGACATGAAAGTTGGACCTCAAGCGGACCGGGCGCCCCAGTAGTCTTCAAATCTGCCGTTGAGAAGGCAGCAGCGTAGGGCGAGGATCGCGTTAGCTCCACGAACGGTCCAGAACATTCCTGAGCGCTTCAGACGTGAACCGATTACTGTTCTGCAGCCTGCTTCGACAACGCCGGACCCAACGAAGAGATGCTGGCGGCGGAACTCGGGGTAACGCATCCGTTGGGCATTTTTTTCAAAGTACGTGGCCTCGGTCTGAACAGTTTCGCGCAATTCCGGGGCGGCGTCGATGATTCGCAAAGAGCGGACCAGCTTTTCGATTTGGCCATTATCGAGTTTGTCTTGCTGACGCATGACCCAACGTTTCTGCTGGGCATCCTGGCTGGGGTAGAGTTTGCGAGCCAAGTCCCAAAGATGCTCACGGGCATGATAGAGGTCGACAATCTGGATCGCACCGGGGAAGTGTTCATCGGCGATATTCCAGATCCATTCGGCTCCATCGCCAATGACGACTTTCTTTTGCGCGCGGCTCCAACCACGCCTGGAGGCTTCCAGATAGATGCGTTTTCCAAATTCAGCGGCGGTTTCAATGGCAGCGACGTAAGTGGTCGAATCCGAGTCACGGATAGGATAGCCTTGCGGATCCCAATTTGTTTGCGTGAACACACATCCCAACTTGGCCTCCCGCGTAAGCGCGGGTTGACCTTCGGTTTTGCTGGCACGGCCCACCGTTTCTGTTTTCACCACCGGCACTCCAGTCCCATCCATCAATGCATACTGGATTGCGATCGGCTCTCCGATGATGACTGGTAGATCCAACTGCATCGCACGTTGGATTTGTTCCTGCTCGCGGCCGGCAATGTCTTCTCCGATGGCCTCAGCCGTACGCTCGACTTCCTTGGCTGTGATTTCCAGGTCCGCCAGCAGCTCGATGTGCCGGCTTCCCCTGTCAAACGGCATCTCTTGGCCGACGGTCGCCAACATACGCCGCACGCCGGGGGACTTGGTGGTCCCGTCGACGTCCAATTCCCGATCCGCAGGAAACTGACCGTTACCGCAGTGAGAGCACAGATAGTAGGGACGTCTGAGTCTAGCCTTACCCAACACTGTCATCAGGGTCTTTTCTCGTAATTCCAGATACCGGGCCGTGGATCCGCAGGGACACGGCAGTCCATGTTGATCATCGCCAGGCGCCGGACATTGCAGAACTCGCTCCAGAACAGCGGCTCCCGCCTGATGCAGCGTTGTCCGCAGATCCATCTCGACGGCTTCCAGATCCATTCGGCCCGTCTTCTGGCGTTCAGTAAAGATTCGGGCTAACCAGCCGCTGATTTCCCGCGCAATCTCCTGATGGACCGTAATAACCGTTTTTTTTCCTGGGCGGACCACCCGCCCGGTTCCTCCTCAACTGGACGGAGCTTACAGATCTTCTCGTTGAGCGCCACTAACTCTGCGCTCAGCTTCTGGAACCGACGAAACTCAGCCACCTCCTGCTGTGCCTTACGCAGAGCTGCCGGACTGGGAAACGTTTCCGTCACCGTCTTCCCGTCGACTCTTCGGGTCAGGCGAAACTGCGGATCATGGCCAGCATCCTCGGGTCCGGCACAATGACAGGTTGGCTTCCCGCAACGGCGAACAACTGCGGTGATCGAGCCAGGGCGCAAGTCAGTCAAACTGCGAAACTCTTCCAGAATTCCGCTTCGTTTTGCTTCCAATTGCGCAAGAGAGTCAGGCATGGGGATGCGCCTCCTTCTGAGCGTATATAGACGCTCAGAAATATGGCACAAAAAAAGAAAATCCGCTAACCCTAACTTTCATGTCGTACACCCTCCCAATTCCGACAAATTTCTCAAATTTCAAGACTTGTGAACTCGAATTTTCCCTTGTTGAAATGCGAAATGTATAGTGCTACCCTGTCGCGTCTTCTCACCGCTGGAATCCA
>Ga0066710_100006652_pt1 | contig 10855 bp, 14 predicted proteins | sample GraSoiAngelo_159_FD_79666 | JGI IMG/M metagenome (GOLD analysis project Ga0066710, IMG submission 79666) | Grasslands soil microbial communities from the Angelo Coastal Reserve, California, USA - 14_1009_16_40cm | ecosystem: Environmental > Terrestrial > Soil > Grasslands | place: USA...
GCGCGTGAGCCCCGGCTACTCTAGACGCCGTCGAGCACCGGCTTCATCTTCAAGACCGCGTCGATGTGGCCGCGTGGGCTGAGGCCTGCGCCCATCGTATTGACCGAGAGGTGCGTGGCGCCGAGGTCGCGCCACTCCCGGGCTCGCTTCGCCCACTCGCCTGGGCCGCCGATCCCATAGGCGAATCGTCCCTCGATCCCCACGGCAGAGAGCGGGCGGCTCGCCTCCTTCATGTACGCGCGCACGCGATCGAGCGTGTGGCTCGCCTCGTCACCGGGCTGAAACTGAGGGAACCAGCCGTCGGAAATCTGGGCCACCCGCTTGAGCACGGGCTCGGCCATACCGCCCATCCATACCGGGATGGGGCGTTGCACGGGCAGAGGATTGATGCCGGCGCGGTCGAGGTGATGATACGAGCCCTTGAAGGTCACCACCGGCTCGGTCCAGAGCTTGCGCATGACGGCGATCTGCTCGCTGACGCGGCGGCCTCGCGTGTGGAAGTTCTCGTTCAGGGCCTCGTACTCGACATGGTTCCAGCCGATACCCACGCCGAGGCGCAGGCGCCCGCCGGTGAGAACGTCCACCGCCGCGGCCTGCTTGGCCACCAGCGCAGTCTGGCGCTGGGGCAGAATCACGATGCCGGTGACGAGCTCGAGACGTTGAGTGCAGGCGCCCAGATAACCGAACAGAACGAAGACCTCGTGGAAGGGGCTTTCGTCGGTGTAGGGCGGGCGGCGGCCGAGCTTGTCGAAGCGCTCCAGCTTTCCGCCCAGCACGTGGTCGAAGACGAGCAGGTGATCGTAGCCGGCGCTCTCGGCAGCCTGGGCGTAATCGCGGATCACCACAGGATCCGAGCCGATCTCCGTCTGGGGAAACACCACGCCGAGTTTCATATCGGGTTCTTCCTCCGTTGTCTGTTCGCGTCGTGCATCCTCATCAGCGCCGGGCGACCACCACGCTGATGGGATAGAGACAGTAGTAGTCTGGATCGTCCAGGATGAACGTCGCCGACGCCGCCTCGCAGAGCGCGGAGCGCCGTGTCCAATCATCCGGGGCCAGGCGATCGCGCAGGCGCGGGCCCCAGTTGCGCTCGAAGACGACATGCTGGATGTAGTCGCGCGCGGCGTGGGGAAGCGGCGCCCGGCGTTCCAGCAGATACGTCCGGAAGCTCTCCACGGACAGTCCGGCCGCGCGCAGTGACGCGAGGGTGCGCTGGCGGCGCTCCTCGAAGGAGAACTCACCGCTCTCGTGGCGGCTCCACTCCATCTCGGCCTGCCGCAGGCGACGCTCGAGGGCGGGATGACCGGGCAGGAACGCCCCGTGCAGGAGCTGGGACTCCTTCACGACGATCTGGCCACCCGGGCGCACGACGCGCGCAAACTCACCCAGCGCCCGGCCCGTCTCCTGGACGTGGTGGAGCACGTCGCCGCACCAGATCCAGTCGAACGACCCGTCGGGCGCGTCCAGCTTGGTGGCGTCACCCTCGCGGAACTCGAGGCGCGAGGCGAAGGGCTCGCGGCCGACCAGCGCGCGCGCCGCTTCCACGCGCTCCGCCGATGGCTCGATGCCCACCACGCGCCCTCGTGGCCCGATCGCCTCGGCGAGCCACCGGGCGAAGAGCCCGACGCCGCACCCGACGTCGAGGCCACGGGATCCCTCGGGCAAGCCGAGGTCCGCGATGAGGACGCGCGCCTCGGGCTCCTGGAAGAGATTCATGCGCTCCAGGGACTTCGTGAACGGCTCGGTCTCGGGCTGTGTCATCGGAGCTCCCCCGTCCTGGCCGCGGCCTCGGCGAGCAGCGTGTACTTGGCCAGCGTGCGCTCGGCGAGCGCGGTGGGCCAGCAGTGATCGTCCACGATTCTCAGGAACTCGTCGAGGACCCGGGCGAAGTGTGTCTCGTGGCCTCCTTCGAGCTGGGGCGGCACGGTCACCTCGTACGTGTCCGAACCGGCGGACACGACCTCGAGGCCGGGGAGCTCGGCCTGCCACGCCGCGGCCATGTCGCGCAGCGCGCGCGCAACTCCGGCGGCATCGGTGCGGGGCTCGATGAACACTCTGCGGCGGTGGCCGGTGCGGGCGCTCTGCTCCAGACGGATGTCGGCACGAGTTCCGTGAGCGACGCTGTGGAAGGCGTCTCCCCCACCCGGCGACGGCGAGAGGTTCCAGCGCGTCGCGGCGCTCGCGACGACGCGACCGATCCGGTATGCGAGCTCGGCGTTGCATCGATAGCTGAGCGCGTCGCCGTCGACGAAGGGCTCGAGCTCCCGCGGGAACTCCGCCTCTCCGGTGATCCGCCGGAACGCGTCCGCGGGCACGCGCGTCGACCACGCGCGGGCCGAGAGGAGCGCCGGCGCCGCGGCATCGCCGTCCACGAGCCACTGCGCCTGGTCCACGACGTGGGTGGGAATGTCGACCGGACCACTCCCCTGCACGCGCACGTCGAAGAACCACCAGGGTCGTCTGAGGGGGGCGCCATCCACGAGCTTCTCCAGATGGTGCACGCTCTCCTGCTCGATGGCCGGCCCGGCGTCATCGCGGAAGGCGCCGAAGAGCGCGGGAGCACCGACGAGCCTCTTGACCAGTCCGGCGGCGACGTCGTGACGCCCCGTCATGATCTCGGCGGCCAGCGGCCAGCCATCGAGGCTCGCCCGCACGTGCTCGAGGTCGGCCGGCGTCACGAGCCACGGCTTGTCGGCAAGCACGTGGAAGCCTGATTCGTGCAGCCGTCGTATGGTGTGCGCCTTGCCCCCGTTCTTGCCCGCGAGGACCACCACGTCTCCACGTCGCTCGTCGACGAGCCGCCCGAGCGGGTCATCGGACGTCGTCACGACGAGCCGCCAGCGCGTGGGGTGTGGGGAGCGCCGGTTGAAGCGCTCGACGAGGGCGAGGAAGTCGCGCAGCTCGGCGCCCTCGCGCGCGTAGACGAACACCTCGTCGGCCGTGCGCGCCTGCGGCACGCGCAGGGTCAGCGCGGCGTGGAAGTGGCCCGGGTCGAGGAAGAGCAGCGCATGCATGGGTGCTCAGCGATGGTACCGCACCTGCAATCTCCTGCCTCGTCGACGAAGCCCGCGAGGTCGGCTACTGTGTGGCAGCGACTTCCTGGCGCTGACTTTCAGCCCGGGAAAGGAGGATGTAAATGCCATGGCATATTGGCTCCTGAAGTCCGAGCCTGACGAATGGTCGTGGGCCGAGCAGGTCGCGGAAGGGCGTGACGGGGCGGAGTGGACAGGCATCCGCAACTTCTCGGCCCAGCACAACCTGCGCGCCATGAAGAAGGGCGAGCAGGCGTTCTTCTATCACACCGGCAAGGAGCGCGCGATCGTCGGCATCGTCAGGGTGGTCGGGGAGGCGCATCCGGATTCGACCGACTCCGCCTGGCGCGCCGTCGACGTCGCCGCGGTGAAAAAGCTTCCGACACCAGTCGGCCTCGACCGGATCAAGGCGGACCGCCGCCTCGCCGGCATGGCGCTGGTCAGGCTCCCGCGTCTGTCGGTCCAGCCGGTTTCGGATTCCGAGTGGCGGATCCTCTGCGAGATGGGAGGGCTCGGCTGAACCACGGGTAGACGAACGTGGTTCGCGGGGTCACGCGGATGGGTCACTGGCGGCGGAAGAGCGGATCTTCCGGATACAGGGTGCGCGTCCACTTGAGGCCGATCCGTGACAGATCGCGCGCGAGCACGTCCTCGCCTTCCGGTCGCACACCGCGCTCGAGCCAGGCGACGAGATCGTCGAAGGCGCGCTCGCGCGTCTCGCCGTCAAATCCACAGTGACTCGGCGCGCGGATCACGCGCTGCACCAGCAGGTGATCGGTGCCGGCCGCGACCGCCCGGCGCCGGTACGACTGCTCGAGGCTCAGCGGCACCCGGGCGTCGCCCGTCTCGTGTAGCGTGAGCAGCGGCGCCGTGAGTCGTCCGGTCCGTTCGGCGTACACCGGATTCGCGCTCGGCGACCGGGCGTCCTTGGCCGGACGCAGCCGCCGGACGCGCGCGTTGAGCTCGTTCTCGCCGAGCCCGAGGCCGGGATCGATCCGGTACCTGATGTGGAGGGTGCTGCCGGCGCGCCTGACGGGCGTCGGCTCCTTCTCCACGTCGGGGTCGCGGTGCGTCATGCTCATGAGGTAGTCGCGCTCGAGGCCCCGAACCCGGAGCGGAAGATCGTTGCCCGCCCCGTCGGCGCCCATCAGGTACTTCACGACGCTGTCGAACTGCCGTCCGCGCGCGGTATACGAGCCGGGCGTGCCGAGTGCCGGCACGACGCGCTCGTTCAGCAGCCGCGCGAAGGTCTGCCGGTCGCGCGCATCGAGCAACGCCACGCCGGCGATGAGCTCGGCCGCGGCGGTATAGGCCAGCAGGTAATCGGCGATGCCGATCCCGTCGACGGCGCCGCACTCCGCCAGTCCGCCCTGGTAGAGGCCCGGCCGCAGCTCCAGCGATGCGACGACGACGTGCTCCCCTAGCGCCTGGCCGTAGATGATCGTCCACCGTGGCTGGCCGATCTCCTTGAGGAAGAGCTCGCGGAGCGCGACCAGATCCTCGATGAACAGGTGCGGCTGATACTCGCGCGCGCGAAAGCCGGACGCGATCCAGGCGTGGCCTTGGGCGACGATATGGCTTCCGATCGGCGGAGCCCCGACCGTGCCCGCGCCGGGACCGCGCTGGACCCCATGCGCGAAGACAACGAGGCCGCCGCGCCAGTTCGCCGGCGCCTCGATGAGGTAGTCCGCGCCGCCGTGTAGGCCGCTTCGGCTGATCGCCGCGCGCGGCGGCTCGGCGCGCGACGCGGCAGACCACGGCGCAGGCGGCACGAGGAGCGCGAGACCCACGGTAAGCAGGGCGATGAGCGCGTGTTGCAGCGTCAGGCGGTCAATCCAGCGGTGCCGGGTAAACGAAGGGGGCGAGCGGCTGAGCCGACGACCTCTGGGCCGATGGCCCGAAAGGTCAGCGCCGGCGGAGATGGGAGGTCGACCGTCGCCAGCTCACGGGCTCGGATCGATCGATCACGTTCATCGCGGCGAGCTTTTTCTCTCCATGCGCCACCGCGGCGCCGATGGACGGGAAACGCTCGCGGGATTCGGCGATCGTGTCGCCGGCATAGTTGACGATTCGCCAACGCCAATCGGCACTCCCCGCCGTGTTGACGGCCGCGACCTGCATTTGCCCGTCTCCTTCCGGGGGCAGAGGGTGGCTGCGGGTGCCGCCCCGGCGCTTGCTGTCGCCCGCGGCGACGTCAGGGGGTCGACGTGCGCGTCACCATCAGCGTCTGACCGCAGACGGAACAGCGCCCGTGTCCGCGGTCCATCGATGCCGACTCGCCATCGAGCGCATGCTGTACGTCGAGACGGCCGACGTGAAGCTCGACGGCAAGGCAGCCGTCACAGAAAGGCTGTCCATTCGCCTGTTGCAAGAATCCGGCGAGGGTATCCCGCAAGCCGCCCCTCAACACGTTCGAGTCACCGCCTCGCTCAAATCTCTCGCCATGCGCGCCGTCTCACCTTCGATGCTCTAAAGGCCGCCTGCCCGGAGGGCGGGGACGACTCCGAAGTGACCAGGTCATCGAGGGATGATGCAGAACGCGCGTAGTGTACCAGATCAGGCATCGGAGGGTCTGATAATCTATATGTGAGATATATGATATATATGCATTGAGGTAATTGAACGAATGTTCGAGAACGCGACGCGGGTTCTCATCATCCTGCCCCGGGATCTGGTCGATCGCGCGAGAGGTCTCGCCGGCCGCGCGACGATATCCATGAAGCTGCCGGTGAGCCTGCAGATCGTGCTTCGAGCGCTGATCGACGAGGGGTTGAAGCGGCCGACGAACCCTGACCTCCTGGCGAACGTGAGCCGCCAGGCCGAGACGGTCCGCCGGATTCGCCGCGAGGCGCGCCGCCGGCCGATGGCGCTGCAGGGGCCTCCCCACCGGGTAAGCCGGCAGCGATCGAGATCCGGCTCATGACCGCAGCGTGGGCCGTGCCGTTCGTCACTATCGCGCTGACCCAAACCGCCGTGATCGCGACGTCCATCTACCTGCACCGGGCGCTGGCGCACCGGTCACTGGATCTACACCCGATCGCCGATGTGGCGTTCCGGGTCGCACTGTGGTTGACGACGGGACAGTGCCGGCGGCAATGGGTGGCGGTTCATCGCAAGCACCACACCTTCACCGATCGGCCGGGAGATCCCCACAGCCCACGTCTGCTCGGCTTCTGGCGCGTCCAGCTCTTCAACGTCGCCTATTACATGCGGGAGGCGAGAAACGCCAAGACCCTGGAGGCGTTCGCCCCGGATCTCCAACCGGATCGGCTCGATCGGCTGCTTTTCTCGCGCGGGTACCTCGGCATCGGGATCGGACTGAGCCTGCTCTGTATGCTCATCGGGCTCTGGGCCGGCCTCATAGCCGGGCTCCTGCACGCGGGCCTCTATGTCTTCGTGATGGCGCCGCTCATCAATGCGCTCGGCCACTGGCGCGGCAGCAAGAACTTCGAGAACACCGCCTACAACTGGCGGCTCCTGGCCTGGATTACCGGGGGCGAGAGTCTTCACAACAACCATCACGCCCACCCCCGATCCGCGAAGTTCAGCGTACGCCGGTCAGAGTTCGATCCTTCGTGGCCGATCATCCGGTCGCTGGCAATGGCGGGCTTGCTGGTCATCTCGGGGCCGCCGGTCGCATGGGCGCGCGTCGCCGCGGGCCGGTGTACGCCGTGAACGCCCTCGCCTTTTTCTACCGCGATCGTCCGCTTCCTCCGCGACTGCCATGGCGCCGCCGCGACTGATCGAACAGGCAGTGATGGCGACGGAGGTCAGCACTCGGGACTTTGCGTGGCCCGACTTCGACCGCTGGCAAGCCGCCTTTGCGGCCGCCCGGATCTTTCCGCCTCGGTGGGAGGGCCTCCACCGAGCCCCTCCGGCGCACACGCCTGAAGCGGAGGCGTACCGGCTCCGCAAACTCGGTCTGCGTGCCGAGTGGCTCGATATGCTTGCCCGCCGGTCAACCGTGCATGCGCACTTCGCTCGTCAGGGGATCCGAGCCCGCGTCGAGCGCCAGGACAGGCGCCTGCCGTGCCCCGCGTGCGACCCCCTCAATATGCGCGAGGTCGGGGCCCAGCTCGATGCGATGCCGCCCTTTCATCCGGGCTGCCGCTGCGTGGTCGTGGCGGTACCCATAGAGCCCGCCGGCCGACGCCGGAAATCATACGAGCGCCTGAGACCACGAATCGAGTGAGCGCGGGCGCGCCGCGCTAGAATCCCCGCTTTCGCATGCACACACGGTAGGCCGCGCGATACGCCGCGTCGGTCGCACCCTGGGCATCCATCCCGTGGATCTGAGGATCCTCCGACTGCGTGACGGCCCCTGTCGCTCCTGGCAGGACCGCTTTGGCATCACGCCCCCGGCGGGCGGTTGCCGCGTCAACTTCGTCTCTCGAGGTCGGGGAGGCGGACCGGTTCCGGTAGCCCTCCCGCGCTTCCTGGTTACACGCGCTCATGTCGCCGATGGTCGGGACATCAGCGTGAGCGATGACTGACGCCAGATGAAGAGCCACGCCGAGAATGATGGCGATGAGCTTCGCCATGCGCTTCTTCCCTCATCAGCGCGGCGTCTCGTCGAACCGGCGTACGGCCGGAAGAATGACCAGCAGTCCGAGTCCGTTTCGTCGAGCGGCGCAGGTCCGTTGTTTGCGAGAGGCCCTCTGATCGCCGCGGCCACGACGCGTGCTGCGTCAACCCGAAGGCCGACGGCGATGGCGCGCCTAGTATACTGCAGTTGTATATCATTTATTTTTTATATAACTTATGGTATGCTTCGCCCTGCTTGCCTTCCGGCGCACACTCGTGCCTCGCCAGGCCAGGACTCCAGTGACGGTCCACGTGGCTCTGGAGTGTTCGAACTCACAGCGTGGAAGCAGCCAAGGGAGGCTCGCTATGGCGCAAAAGTTGTTCATCGGCGGTCTCGCGTTCTCCACCTCGACGGACCGGCTTCGGGAGGTGTTCGCGGCGGCCGGCCAGGTCGAATCGGCTGCCGTCGTGACCGATCGTGACACCGGCCGCTCGCGCGGCTTCGGTTTCGTCGAGATGGCTACGGTGGAAGAGGCTGATCGGGCGATCGCGCAGTTCAACGGCAAGGACCTCGACGGCCGGCAACTGAGGGTGGAGAAGGCCTCGGCCGGTGGCGCCCGTAGCGGCGGTGGGGGAAGCTCGCGGGGCTTCGGCACATCCTCGCGCGGCGGCCGCTGGTAGCGCGGCCTGACTCGATGAAGTCTTACTTCGACAACCGGAGAGGTGTCACATGAACCTGCAAGTACCGTGGCTCAAACCCGCTGCTTGGGGTGTGGTCGTCGGCTCCATTGCAACCATGTTCGTCGGCTTTACCTGGGTGGGCTGGACCCTGGGCAGCACCGCGGAGCGGATGGCGGCAGAACGAACCAACGCCGCCGTGGTCGTCGCGCTCACGCCATCCTGCGTCACGAGATTCATGCAGCAGCCGGGTGCGGCCGCAAAGCTCGCGGAATTTCAGAAGATCGAGTCGTGGAGACAGCGTGAGTTCATCGAAGCGGGTGGATGGGCCACTCCGCGGGGGGATAAGGCCCCCACCGTGGGCCTGGCGAGCGCCTGCGCTGAGGAGCTCGCGAAAACCAAGACATAGCATCTGGTCACTCGAACTCGAGCGGACCGGGAAGGTCGTCCACCTGGGCGGCAGCGCGTGTGTCTCTCTCAGCGGATGGGGGCTCTATGGCCACGCACTCGAAAACTAATCGAGCTGTCCAACGACTCCGACGACTCGCGCGGCGACGTCGCGTAGCCGAGTTGAAAGAGGCTCGCCGTGGTAAGTCCGCGCCCTCTTCCGGCGAGCTCTCTCAGCGCCGCGACGCCAGCTGACTGGCGGAAGCCTCGGTTCGACTCTCCTCGTTCTCGAGAGCCAGGATCTTCCCGACACAATGCTGGACGTCCATGGCGACTCATGTCATGTCTGATTCGGGTCGAGGAACCCAGGAGGCCGAAATGGACCGAGCGACAGCGATGCTGGCGGTTGTCATGGAAATCTACGAAGGGGGTAAGGATCTGATTCCGGACTGGGAGCTGAAGGAACAAGCGGAAAGCGCGCTGGCGGCAGGCGGCACCGACGGCCTCAGGCGCTACTACGACGCGTGTCTGGCGCGTTGGAGTCACCAGATAAGGACGACGCTCGAACGCGATCGACGAAAGACGCTCGAATCGGAGCGCGAGCGCTTCATGTCGATTTACCTGGGCGCCGCACGATGAAGAGAGGCTCCGGGATGGTGAGGCGCTCGCGCTCCGTGGCCCTGGAAGGCCGCGGTCCTTCGTTTGAGTAGCACGCCGCAACGGATCAAAAGCGCTCGGCTCCGGCTGATGATGTCACGGCTCCGCTCGACTGAGGCACGGCTCTGTCGGCCGAGGCGAACGCACGATGAGATGAGGTCGCGGCTGTCCGTGGCGACCTGTTCGCGGATGCGGAGATCGAGTGTCGCTTGGTCCACGTAGGCCTCTCGGGTAATACACAGGGAGAATGCGCCAAATTCACCGGGACTCGACGCCGACGAGCGTCAACCCGAGAGGCCAAGGTGCAGGCGTATTCAAGATAGCACGTCGGTCGACGACGCGCCGTTGCCAGGACGGCGCGGCCGGCGCGCTCGACCAGGGCCCAGCTCCTGCGTCGGCTGTCGGTTTCGCCGAGCTCCCGCTCCCGTGTCACGACGGCCTGTTACCCTGCCCTCGCTATCGCACGATTCGCCAGGCAAGACAGACGTGCGTCGCGAACGCGCGACGGAGGAGAGCACATGAACGCGGAGACTGAAACAGCCATCCAGAACTTGAGCAAAGCCTTCGCGGACGCCGCCGAGCTGGTCTCGGTCATGAACCGGATCGCGAAGTCGCTCGCAAACATCGAGCTCCATCTGCAGGCGATGAGGCCGCCGAGCATGCAGACGATCCGAGGTCCAGCCCGCTGACTTCAACGGTCTGCCGCTGTCTGCCGAGGCGGCAGAGCCGCGGCCAACGAACGATCCCCGGGAAGATCGGCCGGGCCCAGCCACACGAACGCTAGCGCTCCGAGAAGCAGGGCGACCGTGACGTGGCCGAATGCCACTCCCCATCCCATCACGCTCGCGCCGCCGAGGAGATCGAGCGTCGCGCCGAGCGCCAGCGGGCCGAGAAAACCGCCGGCGTAGCCGAGCGTCGAGTGGACGGCCAGCGTCGCGCCACGCCGGCCCGGCTCGGCACTGCCGGCGCTCCCCGCCGTCAGCGACGACGAGTCCGACCAGATCAGCAGCGCGTACAGCAGGACGAGCCCGGCGGCGGCCGCGTAGGGCAGCGCCGCACTAAAGCCGATCACTGCCGCCAGCGCCGCGGAGGTGAGCATCGTGCCAAGGATGAAGCGGCGGCGGCCGAATCGAATGGCCAGCTCGTTGCCCCAGACGCTCGCCCACACGCCGATCAGGCCCATCACGCTGGCAACAGTGGCGGGGGCCAGCGGCGTCCAGGTGCCGGATCTCTGGGCCGCCACGAACGTCAGAAACGCGACGACCCAGCCGCGCAGCGCAGACATCTCCCAAGTGTGCACGCAGTACGCGACCGAGTAAGCGAGCGCCGATCGGTTGCGAAAGATCGGTCGGAAGTCGAGCAGCGCGCCACGCGGACCGGGGACAGTCCTGAGGGGTCGGGCCGGCACGCCGACCAGTACCAGCACGAATGCCAGCGCGGCGCCCAGCGCGCCCGGCACCAGAGCCCATTGCCAGCCGAGCCAGGCGTTGACGGCGCCGGCGATGCCGAACGAGAGCGCCCCGCTCACGCCGACCGCCGCCGCGTGCGCGGCGACGGCTCGGGACTGCTGCGGACCC
>Ga0066710_100006653_pt1 | contig 10855 bp, 7 predicted proteins | sample GraSoiAngelo_159_FD_79666 | JGI IMG/M metagenome (GOLD analysis project Ga0066710, IMG submission 79666) | Grasslands soil microbial communities from the Angelo Coastal Reserve, California, USA - 14_1009_16_40cm | ecosystem: Environmental > Terrestrial > Soil > Grasslands | place: USA...
AAATTGCGTGTGCTCTTCATTTCGCCATTGTCGGCATCACAAACCGCCGGTACAGTAACGGTCGATGTTGGAAGTATTTAGAAGCCGGAAGATGGCATCACTTCTCATCCTCGGGTTTTCTTCCGGTCTGCCTCTTTACCTAACGGGCCGGGCGCTGCAGGCATGGATGACAGTGGCAGGCGTGAACCTCACGGCCATCGGTTTTATCAGCCTTGTCAGCCTGCCCTATTCGATTAAGTTCTTGTGGGCGCCACTGATCGACAGGTTTTCTCTACCGTTCCTTGGAAGGCGCAAGGGGTGGATTGTCGTTACCCAGTTTCTCCTTGCGGTTGCGATAGCCGCGATGGCGTTACAGCGGCCCGCTCAAGCGTTGCAGGTTGTCGCGATCAACGCCGTCATCATCGCTTTTCTCAGCGCAACGCAAGACATCGTTATCGATGCTTATGGCACAGACATTCTGGACCGGCATGAAGTGGGCGCAGGCGCGGGAATAAAAGTCCTGGGCTACAGAGCTGGAATGATCATGGCAGGCGGCGTGGCGTTGATGCTCGCGGACAGGCTCTCCTGGCCGATCGTATATGCTCTGCTCGGCGCTCTGATGCTGCTCGTGCTGGCAGTCAGCACACGCGTGCCCGAACCTGTGTTGCGCGATGAGCCGCCCTCATCGCTGAAGGATGCGGTGCGCATGCCCATTGCGGATTTCTTTAGCCGGCTCGGACTAGCCCGCGGAATCTGCATTCTGGCGTTCGTTGTTCTCTACAGACTCGGCGATTCGCTCATCGACAACATGACGACGCCATTTCTGCTGCAGACCGGCTTTACCCAAACTGACGTCGGCGCCGTTCAGGGCGGGATCGGATTGTTCATCACGATCGTAGGCGTTCTCGCTGGCGGAGCTGTACTGAGCCGAATTGGCATCAATCGATCGTTATGGATCTTCGGCGTGCTCCAACTGGCCAGCAATTTCGCTTATCTGCTGCTCGCGCACATCGGAAAAGACTACCCGATGATGGTGGCGACAATTGTTGTAGAAAACTTCTGCTACGGACTTGCCACTGCTGTGATCGTGGGCTTCATCATGAGCCTCTGCAATCCAAGGTTCTCAGCAACACAGTATGCCTTGCTTTCCGGGGTGCTCGCCGCCGGCCGTAATCTTCTGGCCGCACCCGCTGGCTCTATCGTCGAGTACACAGGATGGCCGCTGTTCTTTCTGATAAGCGTTGCCGCCGCTCTTCCTGGAATGGCGCTGCTGCCATTTTTCGCTCCGTGGCGGAAGACAGCCGGCTAAATTCGTAGAGCTTTCGACCCTCACCCGCCGCTTCGCGGCGGGTGAGGGTCGAAGGGCTCCCGAATTTAATTTTTCAGTATGGAACCTTATTCAACAATCCCCAATACAGACCCAGCTCCGAGACAGCGTGGACGAAATTACTGAAGTCCACCGGCTTTACAATGTAGCTGTTCACTCCGAGCTTGTATGTTTCAACGACATCGCGTTCTTCCTGAGACGAGGTGAGCATGACCACAGGCATATCTTTGGTTCGGGGATCGGATTTTATTTTTCGCAGAACTTCGATCCCGTCCACCTTCGGAAGTTTCAAGTCGAGAAGGACGACCTTTGGATGGTCATCGACTTGTCGCACCGAATAGCTTCCTGTTCCGAAGATGAACTCCAATGCCTCGGCCCCATCCTTCACAACGAAAACCTTGCTTGACAGGTTTTGCTTCCGAAGGGCCCTCAGTGTGAGCTCGACGTCGTTCGGATTGTCTTCCACAAGTAGAATTTCAACACCCGACAGACTAGTCATACGTGCAATCTCGCAGTTATCGAACCTGCTCAAAGAGGAGTTTTATTCAATACGAGCCAGTACGTTCCGAGATCACTTACCGTCTTATAAAACTTATCGAACTCAACGGGCTTCACTACATAGCTGTTGACACCTAGTTTGTAGCTCTCCGTTATGTCTCTCTCTTCCTGAGAAGAAGTCAGCACGACTACCGGGATTTGTTTCGTGCGTTCATCCGAGCGGATCCGGCGCAGGACCTCCATGCCATCGATCTTCGGCAACTTCAGATCGAGAAAGATAACGCGGGGGCGCACGCCTTCCGTCAGCACCCGTTCGATCGCCTCGGCCCCATCACGTGCGATGAGAAGACGCGCGCCGATGTCTGTTTTGCGCAAGGCTCGCTGCGTCAGTTCCGCGTCGTTCGGATTGTCTTCAACAAGCAGAATGTCCAGCTCCTGCTGTTCCTTCATATTCACGCTTTCGAAAGGGAAAAGTAGAAGGTCGCTCCCTCGCCGACTTTACCCTCAGCCCAGATGCGGCCCCCGTTTCGGAGGACCATACGCTGCACGAGCGCGAGGCCGACTCCCGACCCTTCGAATTCATCCACGTTGTGCAACCGCTGGAAGACGCCGAATAATTTCGAGCTGTATTGCATGTCGAAGCCGACGCCGTTGTCGCGCACGTAGTAGGTGTTCTGATTCCCGCCTGCTACGAAACCGATCTCAATGACCGGATTCTCTTTCGGACGCGTAAACTTGAATGCGTTCGAAACCAGGTTGTAGAGAATCTGCCGGATCATCGTTCGATCACCGAACGCCGGGGGTAGCGCCTGCAGCTCCAGCACGACTTGCCGTTCGCTGTTCGCCGCCTGAACTTCGTCGAATGCGCTTCTTGCAAGCTCCTCCATATTGATGTCGACCTGATCCAGCGGCTGGCGTCCCAGATGTGAAAAGGCCAGCAGACCGTCAATCAATTCACTCATGCTGCGCGCATTGCTTCGAATGATATTGAGGAGCCGGTTCCCTTCCGCATCCATTTTGTCGGGATACTCTTCCATCAACACACGAGAGAACCCATCGATGGCGCGAAGCGGCCCACGCATGTCATCTGAAATTGAATACGTGAAAGCCTCGAGTTCCTTCACCATCATTTCCAGTTGCGAGGTGCGCTCCTGAACCCGCTGCTCCAACTCCGAATTCAGGCGCTGAATTTCATCGGTCTTCGATTGCACCTCTCGCAATGCATTCTGCGCGTCGCTGTAGAGCCGCGCGTTGTCGATACCCAACGCGGCGCGCCGTGCAAGTTCTTCCGCGAAATTCAGGTCCTCCTGCGTATATCTCTTGGCGGGATTTTCAGATGCGAATGTGATTGCGCCGAGCGTGCGGTCGCGCGCAACGAGAGGCACGACCATAGCGGAAGCCAGACCCAGTTCCTGAAGAATCTTGAAATGTTCGGCGTCCTGCGCGAGGGCAATCAGCATGGAGTCCGGGATATCTGTGTAAATTTTAGCTTTTCCAGTTCGCATGACATGCGCGACGCCGTGCGGAGCTGCAGCTTTTTCCTTGAATCGAGCCTGAAAGTCACGGGCCCACTGTAACCGCGATGGATCCCGATGAACGAGTGCAACGCGATGGAATGCCTGATCGTCATCGACCACGTCTACTGCGCACCAGTCGGCCAGGCGTTTGACGGCGAGTTTGGCCACGCTCATGAGGTTCGTGTGATAGTCCAACGACGAGGCGAGGACGGTACTGGCTTCGGCAAGGAAAGCAATCTTCTCTGCGTTGTTCTCGGCTTCGGAACGCGCGACTCTTTCGTATATCAACAGCTGATCGCGCTCTTCTTCGGCCTTCGTCCGCTTGATGAAGTCTCCGACCTGGCGCCCCAGAGCATCGAACATCTGCATGAGATCGTCATCAGGCTGGACGACTTCTCGATTGTAAAAGGCAATCACGCAATTGATGTGTTCAGCTACCCGGATCGGAAACGCAAAAGCGCCGTGCAGGCCGACGCGTTCGGCGATAGGCGCTCGCGGAAAGTTGGAATCGTCAACGACGTTATCGATCCAGACCGCTTCGCCTTTCGAGAGAGCACGCCCCACAAGGTCGATGCCCGGGAAAAGAATTGTTTTTCGGCCTGCCTTTTCGAACTCCTCGACCTCATAGGAGGGCACATGCCAGCTGCCTTCAATGTGCAGGGTGTTCGACTCGGCGTTGACCACCCACAATTCCCCGAGTTCCCATCCTACGGCCTCACAAACATATTGGAGAAGTTTTGGAGTAGCCTCGGAGAGACTTGACGATTCCGCCAGCGCACGCGTTACCGCAAATTGAGCGGCCAGCCTTCGGTCGGCATCTTTTTTGGGCGCGTAATAGTTTTGAACGTCTTCCATTGATCCCCTTCTGATTATCCCCGTTCGATCAGTCGAAACTGCCTGCAACGTCCGTGCCAAAGTAGTGGTCTCTCAAGTGGCACCTAACAGTCACGTGTGTAAGATCTTAATACGTCGAAACGAGCAGCGATTTGTGTGCATCGTGTGGGGAGTGGTAATCGCGACCCTTTCAAACGGGAAATTTGTCCTGTATAACCTAGGTTCATGATTCGACTCTTCAGAAAGCTTTCTGCCAACCGCAACCTTATTAAGAACCTCGTACTGCGCGACCTGAAACATCGCTACGTGGGTTCCATGGCCGGCTTTCTTTGGTCGGTCATTCATCCAGTAGTTCTGCTGGTGAGTTACACGTTTGTTTTTACGGTCATTTTTAAGAACAGGCTGGGACCGGAATACGGAACGAATCATTTTTCAATATTTCTGTTCTGCGGGATTCTTCCGTGGCTGCTGTTTCAGGACACAGTCATGCGAAATTGCAGTGTGATCACCGACAACGCACCGTTGATTACGAAGACGGTAATTCCAGCAGAGATCCTTCCGATCTCGATCACGCTTTCTAACCTTATTCACCATCTCATCGGCATGGGCCTTCTGCTTGGTGCATTAATTCTCTTCTACGATATCCACCTGTCTGCACTTTGGGTACTCTTGTACCTGCCCATGCTTTTGATGTTCGCGCAGGGCCTGGGATGGATTGCTGCGGGTTTGCACGTATTCTTGCGCGATACGATCCAGGCGCTCCAGATCATGATGTTCCTCTGGTTCTGGTTCACGCCCGTGTTCTATCCCATCGAGCTCATTCCTGAAAACCTGCGGTTTTTCTTCCGGCTGAATCCGGTAGCCATCATCGTCATGGGATACCGGAGTGCCCTCCTAAACCTGAATCGCCCTGGTTTAGCTCAAACGGCAGTGGTGATGATGGTCAGTATTGCCGTGTTTGCGCTTGGCGCGCTGCTTTTCCGCCAGACTAAGCCTGCGTTTCCCGACGTTCTTTAGTTGCCAGCGCAGTCGCCGGCAAACATGCAGCGGAAGCTGTTTCCGACGATCTCATTCCGGCGCTGCTGTTCTTCCGGTGTCGGCCAGCACGAAGCGGTGAAGAGCGACAAAAGGAGCAAGACAACCAGGCGTTTCATAGAATCAACAGTTCCTTTCGACTCGGTTTGCCAGCCAGATGCTCCGCTCCTGCCGTGCCAGCGGCACCTCGATGGCCCCTGGTGACAGTCGCTGCCACTTATCCGTGGCTTTATCCTGCAGCGAGATCCAGATTTGGCTTACAGGTGAGGCAGCTGCAAGTCATTCGCCATAAGATGCAGACTGATGGAATGCGTTTTGCAGCGAACAAAACTTCCAGGACGTGTGTTGTGGCATCTAAACAAACTGAATTGCGAGTTGTGATCTTCTCCGGCGGCGATGTCTCGTACATTAGCCGGCTTATTCACAGAATTCACGCCGAAGTGCCCGAGGCCAGAGTATGCGGCGTGCTGACCGAACGCCGTCCAGGCAAGTCCGCGTCCAAACGTGTCTCGTCGTTCCTAAAAAATCTCCGCAATCCGGCTTTTCTCGGCTACGTCGGATTACGCCTGCTGACCGTACAGAAGGAACAAGCTGCGAAAATCGGCGCTTCACTTCTACGGTTTGTGCATGGCGGACGGCCGCCAGCCAAACCCGTCGAAACTCTGGAGTGCCCGATTCACATGACGACGGACTATCATGGCCAGGACTCGCTGGAATTTGTCCGGAGCCTTAATGCGGACCTGGGAATCGTTTACGGAACACGCATCCTCAAGCCCGTCCTGTTCTCGATTCCGCGCCTTGGATCGATCAACATTCACAAACGAAAAGTGCCGGACTATCGCGGCGGCGGGCCAGTTGGGCTCTGGGAACTGCTGGATGGACAATCTGAGATCGGAGTCACCGTTCACGAGGTAACGGAAAAGCTCGACGCAGGGGCCGTTGTCAATTCAGGCACCATACCGATCGAACCATTCGACAACCTGACGAGCCTTGCGCTGAAAGCGCACGTGGTCGGAAACGATCTACTCGTTCAATCCGTCGCCGACTACGCGCGTGGAACGCTCCGGCTGCGCCCACAAGCAGGAACGGGTCGAATGTTCAAATCGCCTACACCGCAACGACTGGCGCAATATCAAAAGGATCTGGCTGCGCGGCGCCGTGCATTCCGGCCTGCTTCGGGCAGGTCTGCAACAAAGCTCCTCCTTAAGACCGCTCTGTCGCTTCCAGGCGTTACGATCCATAACTGGCAGTGCCGCCGAAGGGGCTCTTTTCCTGTTGTCATTCTCTTTCACCATCTCGTCAGCGACCGCCCGCACCGGATGGGCATTTCAACGGCACATTTTCTGAAGCATGTCGAGTTCTTGCAGAAGTACTACCAGGTCGTTTCACTAGGTGACGCGATTGAGATGCTGCGAACAAACAACGTGAAGGCGCCGACGGTAGTGCTGACATTCGATGATGGCTATCGCGACAATTTCATCAATCTGCGCGCCGTTGTTGAGCACACGGGCGTCCCGGTAACATTCTTTGTCAGCACCGATCACATCTCCGGCGGAACTGAATTTCAGCACGACATCGGGGCACAGTTTCGCGGGTTCCCGCCGCTCACCTGGGATCAGCTTCAACAGCTCCAAAAACAAGGTTTTGAGGTCGGCAGTCATACGCGCACCCACTTCAATTGCGGGAGCGACAACCGTATGGACCTTCATGCAGAGATCGTTGGATCGAAGGACGACCTGGAAATACAGCTCGGCACGGCGATCAAATATTTTTCGTTTCCATATGGGCTTCCCGAAAACATTTCTGCCGAAGCGTTGAACGTCGCCGCTCGGACTTATCCCTACATCTTCTCTGCCTTCGGCGGGAGTAACACGGCAATCCAGCCGGACGGCGAATTAAAGCATCTGAAGCGCGTGTGTCATTGCGCTCACCTGTGGTCATTGGAGCTTCAGATCCAGGGAGTGCTGGAAAAGGAGCCCGCATTTGTAGGTTTGACGCAACAGCGCGACCTGAGCCCCACCATACACACAATCATGTCGAAACCTGCTGAATAGGAACGGCGGGAAGAGACAAAAACCTTTCCTCGATCGCAAGCGCTCAGATAAAGAATGATCTGACCGCCTGCGGCCACACGATTTCGCAATCTTCCAGCAAGGCGCACGGGCTAAAGCCCGTGTTTTTCATTGATACGCGGTGCTTTCGCCCGAATGCGTTTCGCGACAGAAGGCATTCCCGGCGAAGACAAGATGCCGGTCTCTTCTGGACAGACATCCCGCAAAACCCACCATGTCAGCAGTTTCCACCGACACCACTGATGGGTAGGCTGTGCACCCTAGAACCACCTAAGAGACTTTGTCCTGTCTTATAAGGCGAAGCCCCAATAACAGCGAGTTCCACCTACCCGCTATAGTTTCCTCGACCATTCAGGAATTCACGCGAGGAGATAGCCCATCGCAACGAAGTTTGGACGACTCTTTCGTCGTCTTTCATTCCCATAAAACGATTCGTTGTTCCCATGCCAGTCGCCCCGCGGGCACTCGTCTCCAGGCACCGCTTTTTATCTGAGGTGATCAATGTCAGTCGACACAAGGAAGTCCTTGTCGAAGCGCAACAAAATCTTTATCGCAATCATTCTAGCCGTAATTGGAATTTCTATTTCGACTCTGCCTGAATCGTTCGCGTATGTTACGACCACGCCCGTTTTCACTCCCCCGGACTATTCCACGTTCCAGCCACCGGCTAAAGGCGGCAGTTATATAGATCCCGTCTTCGGAAGCGCGATTAAAAGAATATCCAACGCGATGACGACAGTCGATGCGGGTAACGGCGGCAGCGTCACGACGATCGGCCCGGAATACTCCACGATGAGTCCCTTCAACAAGGACAACACGCGCCTGCTGATCCAGTACTTGAGCTATTTGGCTCTATATGACGGTGACGGCAATTTCCTGAAGGATCTCTATCAGTACGGCGTTCATGCATCGTCTGAGCCGCGTTGGTCGCGAACGGATGCGAACGTTTTCTATTTCGTAAACGGAAATCAGCTCAAGAGCTTCAACATTGGAACCAATGTCGTTTCAGTCATCCATGCCTTCACCGAGTATTCGGCAATTTCAGGACAAGGCGAATCCGACATTTCCTTCGATGGAACGCATTTTGTATTTTGCGGCGATGGGCGTTACGTTTTTGTTTATGACATCGCCAACGCCGTCAAAGGCTCCATACTCGATGCCAGCGGCCACGCCTTCGACAGCCTCTACATCACACCTGACAACCACGTAACTATCACCTGGTTGACGGTCGGCTCCAGCCGGTACAACGGCATTGAGATGTTCGACCAGAACATGAACTTCCTCCGCCAACTCACACATGCCGGCGGACATATGGATGTGACCCGCGACACGAACGGCGACGAAGTTCTCGTCTGGGCGAATTTTAACGACGCAGCGCTAACGACACCGTGTACGGCAGGCGTCACGAAGATTCGTCTTGCCGATGCAAAGCAAACTTGTATCTGGAAGGGCGATTGGGGTGAAGCCGTACATGTTTCCGGCACCGATAACAGCGGATGGGCTTTCGTTGAGGCTTATTCTTCCAGGAATCTCAATCCGTCGACGGACTGGACTGCTTATCAAGGCGAACTTCTTCAGGTGAAGCTGGATGGGACTGAGGTTCGAAGACTGGCGCATCACCGAAGCCGCCCCTTCAGCGGCAATACCTACACTTACATGCCGAAGATGTCCGCAAGCCGCGACGGAACCAAGATCGTTTTCGCCAGCAACTACGGCTTGCAATCCATTCTCGGGTATCCGTCCAATTACTCGGACGCGTACTTGATCGATCTCAGCCAAGCAAGCCCGAACACGGGGGGAACATCTTCGACGAGCACAACGACCACTAGTGGTGGAACAACCTCAGAGAGCGGAAGCACAACGACAGGCGGAACGACCACCGGAAGCACACGCAGCACAACAACCGTTACGCGAATCGAAGACAACGATCCGTCGGTCGCTTATATCGGAACCTGGTCGACAAACTCATTGACCATCCATAGCGGCTCGCATGCTGTGCTGTCCATGGATGCAAACTCGACTGCGACCGTGAGCTTCAACGGGACAGGCGTGACCGTCCTCGGCTACCGCGATGAATGGTCCGGTATTGCGCGGATCTATCTGGACGGAACGTTGAAAGGTGACGTCGACACCTACGCGACGCCGAGCCTCGCCAAAGTCCCAATGTATTCTGTGTCTGGACTCCCTGCAGGAACCCATACGGTTCAGGTCGTCGTGACCGGAACCAAAAACGCGACGTCCGGCGGCAAATGGGTTTGGATCGACGCGTTCGACGTTGAATCTGCCGGCGCAGCCTCCAACACCACCAGCAGTGGAACGACAACGACTGGTACGGTAAGCACTACCACGACAAATTCCAGTGGAACGACGTCGACTACTTCGACTCCTCCACCGCCGGCGGGAACTCTTTACCGCATTGAAGACAACAACACGGCGATCCGCTACACGGGTACATGGAATGTCCATGCCGGTTCAGTTCATACCGGTAATAGCGCCACACTCGCTATGGATTCCGGATATCGTGCGACATTCACATTTGTGGGTACCTCCATCACGTGGGTCGGTTATCGTGACCCATGGTCGGGCATCGCCCGCGTCTACATTGACGATGTGTTGAAGAGTGAAATTGACACGTACAGCTCAACGGACCTCGGTAAGGTGACTATTTATACAGTGTCGGACCTCACGTGGGGTAGTCATACCATCGCGATCGAGGCAACGGGCCGTCGAGGAGCGAGCGCACAAGGCGCTTGGATTTGGTTGGATGCTTTCGACTATGTAGGAGCCACTGAATAGTTCGTTGAACGTTCCTATTCCGAACCCTGCTCCAGACATTGAGAAACGCGTAACCGCGCAGGATTGTGCTTTTCGAGCAGAGACAGATACAGATCCTGGGTTTGCCGGACCATGTTCCCGAGCGAAAACTCTGTCACCACCCGAGCGCGGCCAGCGTCACCGAATCGGCAAGCCATCTCCGGGCATTGCAGTATCTGCATCATTGCAGCAGTAAGCTCATCGACGTTTCTGGCAGGAACCAGTAAGCCGGTCTTGCCCTGCTCCACAACCTCCGGGTTACCACCGACATCGGTGGCGACAACGGGCAGGCTTGCTGTCATCGCTTCCAGCAGAACATTCGAAAGACCCTCGCTCAAGGAAGGAAGTACGAAGAGGTCCGACTCGGACAAGATATTGAAAACATCCGAACGCTCGCCGAGAAAATGCACGTTCCCGGTAAGCTTCAAATCATCTGTGTAGCGTTCGAGCTCAACCTTGTATCCAGGTTGACTCAGATCCGTGCCCGCGATGAGAAACCGCACGGTTGGCAAACAGGCGGTCACTCGGACTGCCGCTTGCAGAAGATCCTCGAGGCCTTTGCTGGGTGTTAAACGGCAAACGGTAGCGACCACCGGAGCGTCGAACGGAATTCCGAGCTCCTTTCGAATGCGACTGCTCCCGGTGCCTTCCCGCTCCGACGGGATGGCAATTCCATTTCTGATCACACGAATGCGTTTGGTATTCAGGCCATCGTTGATAAGCCAGTCACGGACTGCATTGCTATTCGCGATAACGCAATCGGCGAGACGGCATGCCGC
>Ga0066710_100006655_pt1 | contig 10854 bp, 11 predicted proteins | sample GraSoiAngelo_159_FD_79666 | JGI IMG/M metagenome (GOLD analysis project Ga0066710, IMG submission 79666) | Grasslands soil microbial communities from the Angelo Coastal Reserve, California, USA - 14_1009_16_40cm | ecosystem: Environmental > Terrestrial > Soil > Grasslands | place: USA...
AACGCCGTGAAATGCCTGCCGCCGCAGAACAAGCCGCGGCCCGACGAAGTGCGCCGCTGCAATCATTACCTGGCCGAGGAGATCGCCCTGGCGCGGCCGCGGGCGATCCTCGCGCTCGGCGCGATCGCCCATCGGGCGGTGTTGATGGCTTTCGGCCTCGCTCCGGGCGCGCTGCGGTTTGTGCACGGCGCCGTGCACGAACTTCCCGGAGTTTCATCCGGCGCGCTGCTTTTCGATAGCTACCACTGCAGCCGCTATAATACTCAGACAAAACGGCTCACCGCGTCGGCCTTCGAAGCGGTGGTCCGCGATATCGTCCTCTTTCTGCGCGGCTGCCGATGACCTCCCGAAGCAAAGCGCTCCGTTCCGAAGAGCTCCGGAGCGCGCCGCGAGCGGCAGCCTTCGACGCCCGGGCGTTCCTCGCGACGCTTCCCGGGATGCCGGGCGTATACCGCATGATCGGCCGGAACGGGGAGGCGCTTTACGTCGGAAAAGCCGGCGACCTGAAAAAGCGCGTCTCGTCCTATTTCCAGAAGACCCAGCACGGGCCGCGCATCGCCGTGATGCTGACGCAGGTCGCCGACGTCGAGATCACGGTTACCCGATCCGAGGCCGAGGCGCTGATCCTCGAGAACAATCTCATCAAGTCGCTCTCACCGCGCTACAACATCCTGTTCCGCGACGACAAGTCCTATCCCTACCTAATGGTGAGCGGCGGAGAGTTTCCGCGCCTCGGCTTTCACCGCGGCGCGATGGACAAGGCGCACCGGTACTTCGGGCCGTTTCCGCACGCGGGCGCGGTGCGCGAGAGCATCCAGCTGCTGCAAAGAGTGTTTCGGCTGCGCACCTGCGAGGACTCGGTGTTCCAGAACCGCTCGCGGCCCTGCCTGCTGCACCAGATCCGCCGCTGCACCGCGCCGTGCGTAGGACTGATCGGCGCCGAAGCCTACGCCGAGGACGTCAAGAGCGCGCAACTCTACCTCGAGGGCCGCAGCGACACCGCGCTGAAGCGGATCGAGGCGCGCATGCAGGAGGCCTCCGAAGCGCGGCGCTACGAGGAGGCGGCGGTCTACCGCGACCAGATCCAGTCCCTTGCCAAGGTGAGCCAGCGCCTGTACGCCGACACTGGCGCCGATGTCGACGTCGACATCATCGCCGTTGCCATGGAACAGGGCCTGACCTGCGTAAACCTGATGATGGTACGCGGCGGGAGGCAGCTCGGCGACCGCAGCTTCTTTCCGCAGAATGCGCAGGAGCGCGACGCGAAAGAAGTGCTCGCGGCGTTCATCGAACAGCATTATCTGGAACGACCGGTGCCTGCCGTGGTCGTGGTCGGCGAAGAGCTCGACTCCGGGGAGCTCGAGGCGACCCTCGCCGAGCACGCGAAGCGCAGCGTGCGCATCCTCACGCGGCCCACGACCGAGCGCCGCGCGTGGCTCGAGATGGCGCAGCAGAACGCGCTGCAGGCGCTCAAGGCGCGGCTCTCGGAGGAGGGCACTCAGGGGACGCGGCTCGCCGCGCTGCGCGAAGGACTCGGACTCCCGGATACGGTGCAACGAATCGAGTGTTTCGATGTCAGTCACACCATGGGCGAGGCGGCGGTAGCGGCGTGCGTGGTATACGACCGCATGGACATGCGCCGCGGCGAATACCGCCGCTACAACATCGACGGCGTCACGCCGGGCGACGATTACGGGGCGCTCGCGCAGGCGCTCGCGCGCCGCTACGGCAGGATCGCGGGCGGGGAGGGCATCGCCCCGGACCTGATCTTCATCGACGGCGGCAAAGGGCAGGTGAGCGCGGCGAAAGAGGCGCTGGCGGAGACGGGCCTCTCCGACATCGCGCTGGTCGGCATCGCCAAGGGGCCGGAGAGAAAACCGGGTTTCGAGGAGCTGTGGGTCGGGCAGCGCGCGGTGAGGCTTCCGCCCGACCATGCCGGCCTGCACCTGATCCAGCGAATCCGCGACGAGGCGCACCGCTTCGCCGTCGCCGGCCACCGTGCGCGCCGCTCCAGGCGCCGCACGACTTCCACCCTGGAGGGCATCTCCGGGATCGGCGCCAAGCGCCGCAGGCAACTGCTGACGCGGTTCGGCGGGCTGAAGGGCGTGATCAGCGCGAGCGTCGAGGACCTGACGCAGGTCGAAGGCATCAGCCGCAAGCTCGCCGAAAAGATCTACCGGGAGCTCCATGCCGCTTAACGTTCCCAACATCCTCACCTGGCTCCGCATCCTGATGATCCCGCTCGTCATCGGCGTGTTCTACGTCCCCGAGGTGTGGCTGTCGAGCTGGCACCAAAACCTCATCGCGACGGCGCTCTTCGCCGCGGCCGCGGTGACCGACTGGCTCGACGGCTATCTCGCGAGGCGTCTGAACCAGATGTCAGCCTTCGGCGCCTTCCTCGACCCGGTCGCCGACAAGCTGATGATCGCGGCGGCGCTGATCGTGCTGGTGGAGCTGGAGCGCGTCGATGCAATCATCGCGGTGGTCATCATCGGTCGCGAGATCGCCGTTTCGGCGCTGCGCGAATGGATGGCGAAGATCGGCCAGTCGAAAAGCGTCGCGGTGAACTTCCTCGGCAAGATAAAAACGATTTCGCAGATGATCGCCGTGCCGCTGCTGCTCTATCACGAGCGGATCGGCGTGCTCAGCCCGCAGCGGGTCGGCACCTGGCTCATCTATCTCGCCGCCATACTGACGCTGGTGTCGATGTTCTACTATCTGAAGATCACCCTGGCTCCGCGCGCGGAAGGAGACCGCCGGCGGCTTGACCGCAGGGGGAGCGGCCCGTAGAATTTCCGCCTGCTCTCGCGGGAGTAGCTCAGTTGGTAGAGCGTAACCTTGCCAAGGTTAAGGTCGCGAGTTCGAGACTCGTCTCCCGCTCCAGAATCCCGAGGAACAGCCCGCGCCCGCAGCCCATCGCTGCTCCTCTTTCAGTCTCAAGGCATGCGGCGGGGTGGCAGAGTGGTCATGCAGCGGCCTGCAAAGCCGTGGACGCCGGTTCGATTCCGACCCCCGCCTCCAGTTTCCTTCTGACACAGTTTTGCAGCGTGACCGCCCGGGTGGTGAAACTGGTAGACACAAGGGACTTAAAATCCCTCGACGGGTAATTCCGTCGTGCAGGTTCGACCCCTGCCCCGGGCACCAATTTGAAGGGCTTACGCCACCTTCTTCCGGTTTTTCGGCTGCGAATGAGGGCGCGCGGTGGGCATTTTTGCGGCCTGCTGATCGCCCGCTCGACCCACTCCGGGTACAGATGGGCGTAACGGTTTGAGGCGATGACGGACTTGTGATGCAGCGCCGCCTGCACGTCCGAGAGCGTTCCGCCCGAGAAGATGATCTGAAAAGGGAGGGAGTGTCTGAGGTCATGCGGCCGGAGATCGGGCCTGCCAGCAGCCTTGCGCGCGGCCCTGTAGGCCTTGTAGTATTTGTTGAAGGGAGAGCGCATCGACTCGGCGACACCGGTGATTCCGAAGGCATCACGCTTGCGATCAATGGCGGCCTGAACGGACCGCCGGATCGGATCGCGCACTTCGGGCGTGCGCGGGAGACATTCGCATGAGGCATTCGCAGCAGGGAATCTTCGGACTGGAGGGCGTGCAGCTCTATGCGATGGCGGGGCTCGCGGCGGCACTGCTCGTCGCCGGCATTGCGATCAAGTATCTGGACAGCAAGGTCGATGCGGCGAACGAGCGCGCCGCTCAAGCGGAGGGCGCACGCGCGAAGGAGGAGCAGAGCCGCAAGGGATTCCAGACCGCGGCGGAGGCGTGCAGCGAGTCCGTGACCAAATTGCAGGCGGCTGCCAAAGAGCGCGACGCGCTGTATGCCAAGGGCCTCGCTGGCTCGCGAGCGAAGACTACTGCTGCCGAGGCACAGATAGCCGCGCTGCTGTCCGAGCGACGCCCTGCGGGGATGTCGGAGTGCGACGCAATGAAAAAGGAGCTCGACGATGAGATTGACAGGCGCGCTGCTCGCCCTTAGCGGCCTCGCGTTCGCGGGCTGCCAGACACGCCCGGATCCACCGTCGGCGGTCGAGGTCAAAGTCGCCGTGCCGGTGCCGTGCGCGGTGCCGGAGCCTCAGTGCTCTGCGCCGGCGTATAACGCCGCGAAAAAAGCGCAGCCCGCCGATCAGAAGGCGAAGCTGCTGCGCGCCGAGGCGATCGGCCAAGAGGATTGTCTGCGGCGCTACCGCGAAGCGCTGGCGGCTTGTCGGTGAGCTCTCCTACCATTGGGATTTTCCGGGCATCCGAGATGCGCTTTCTCCCGGGAGTGAGCTTATTGATGTGCTGAAACGCCCCATGACGGGCCGGCGCGCAGGCATTCGCCATGAACGATCGCCTTGAACGCAACAAGAAAGCCGTCATGGATTTCTACGATCTGGCGTTCAACCGATGCCGGCCCGCGGACGCGATGAAGAAGTACGCGGGAGACAAATACACCCAGCACAATCCGCACGTCGCCGACGGCAAGGAGGCGTTCATCGCCTACTTCGACAAGATGGCCAAGGAGTACCCGGGAAAGCGGGTGCACTTCAAACGGGTCTTCGCGGAAGGAAACTACGTCGTCCTGCATTGCCACCAGGAATGGCCGGGCTACGAGGACAAGGACTGGGCCGGCATCGATATCTTTCGGCTGGACGACGAGGGCAGGATCGTCGAACACTGGGACGTCCTGCAAGTCGTGCCAGCTGCCTCCGCCAACGGCAACACGATGTTCTAGCGCACGCTCGAGCCCGCGCCGCGCGGCGTTGAGTGATATGATCCGCGGGGTTCCTTCGAATGCGCGCTTCACGTCTTTGTTTGCGCGGACGTCCAGATGCTGATGACTGAATGGATCGACTTCACCTTGAGTGTCGTCGGAGGGGCGACGGCCTTCCTATGCCTGTTCGAGGGCACGCGGCGGCTGGGCGCGTACGGCGTGCATCGCAAAGCGGTGCTCATGACGGTGTTGGCGGCAGCCGTGTGCGTCCTCTACGGCGGGTTCGCATACTGGAAGTACGCGGACATGAGGGCGATGCTGAGCGTCGCTCAACGCAAGCCCGCTTCGACGCAGCAACAGGGAAATTGGGGCAGAGGCCTTAGCCCCGAGAGAAAGGAAGTCCTGAGCCTCGCACACGCGCGCCGGGCGTTCATGGAATCCGGGACGCTCGGAAGTTATGTCGATCGCAGCGGGGAAGCCAAATCGTTCGCTCCGACCCAGGAGGACCTCGTACGGCGCGAGCGCGTGGTGGCGTATTACTCGCAGGCGGGATACGTGGCCCGGAGCAGCCTCGTGGAAGCCGTGCTCTGGTCGATAATGGGCGTGGTTGCCGTGCTTTTCGGATTCGCCATGTCGTTCGAGAAGGTGCCGCCGCCAGCGAGCCCCTCCGGGGAGCCGGAAGCGCGGCCCGGTGGGGCGCATTCTTCGCGATGAGCTCCGAACGGGCCGCTTAATGGCGATGTCGTTGCTGTCCAATCTCCAGCAACGCGCGCGCGATCTCAAGACCGAGACCATTGCACTCTATCTCGCGGCGCGTCACCCCGACACGCCGTGGTACGCGAAGCTCCTGGTGGCCGCAATCGCGGCTTATGCGCTGAGCCCCATCGACCTCATCCCGGATTTCATTCCGGTCCTGGGTTATCTGGACGACATCATCTTGATCCCGCTCGGCATCGCCCTCGCGGTGAGGATGATTCCGCATCCGATTCTCGAGGAGTGCCGGGCACGCGCGCAGGACATCACCGCGCGCGGCCGGCCCGTGAGCCGTATCGCAGGGGCGGTGATCGTCGTCCTCTGGATCGCTCTGGGAGCGCTGTGTGCTGCGTGGGTGTATGCCGTCTGGATTGCCTCTTGAAACAGCGGGATCGCGCACCAATGTGATTCAGGCACGGTAGAATATTTTCCTGGGAACGTAAACGTGATCGTCTTTGAGCTGATCTGCCCGGACCGGCACCGCTTCGAGGGGTGGTTCGCGTCCTCGGACGACTTCGAAAGCCAGAAGTCGCGCGGCCTCCTTTCGTGCCCGATTTGCAGCGGTTCGAGCATCGAGAAGCTGCTCACCGCGAAAATCGGCAAGCCCGAGGCCGAGCCGGCAGGCGAGAAAGCTCAGCCGGCTCCCGCGCAAGCCGCGCTTGCGCGCAACCTCAACGAGCTGATCGATTACGTCCTGCTGAATACCGAGAACGTGGGCGAGGACTTCCCGGCCGAGGCGCGGCGCATACACCACAAGGAAGCCGCGCAGCGCAATATCCGCGGGCTCGCGACGGGCGAGGAGACGCGCGAGCTTCTCGAAGAGGGCATCGCGGTGATGCCTTGGCCGGTCCCGCGCCGCAAGGACTGGCACTGACCTCACCTCCGGCCCTTCTCCACCGTGGAAGGGAGCCTGCCGACCTAGACGAGGTGTCGCTGCTTGCGCAGCTCCGGCATGCAGTGCCGGATCCACTGCGCGGTGATCTTTTCCTGCAGCGAGTTCTGCCTGAGGCGCTCAGAGAGCGCGCCGAAGTCGACCCTGTCGAGGTCCTGGTCCTGGTTGAAGCAGGAAAACACGTAGCCCGTCCTGCCCGTGTGCGGGTCGTGGTGCGGCTGCAGACACTGGGCGCAGATCTCCTTCAGCATGCACTGCATCGGCGAATTGATCGAGCCGATCGCGGCGTGGCCCGGCTTCAGGTGGGCTTTGAGCACGTCGTGGCGCGCGCGCGCGACCGCCGCCATCATGCGGTCCGAGCCTATGGCGATGAGCCGGTCGGCGTCCTCCATGCGGATCGAAACGGGCCCGAGCCTGCCTTGCGCGTAGGCGTCCATCGCCTGCACGATGTTCCCGACGAAGCGCCGGTCCTGGGGGCGCTGCGGCGCGAAGCCCGGTTCTTCGTCGCAGCACCAAACGACGACGTCGGCGGCATTCTCGATCTCGGCGGTCTTGTACCGGTCGATCACCTTCTTGTAGCCCGCGAAGTACAGCACCCGGGAGCTCTTTGCGCGGAACGCCTCGCCGATCGAGAACAGCACCGCGTTGCCGAGACCCCCGCCGGCGAGGATCACGGTTTCATTCGGCGCGACGTGCGTCGGTGAGCCGGTGGGGCCCATGAGGATCACCGGCTCGCCGGTTTTCAGCATGGCGCAGAGATCGGAAGATCCGCCCATCTCGAGCACGATCGTCGAGACGAGGCCCTGATCCCGGTCGACCCAGGCGCCGGTCATGGCGAGTCCCTCCATCTGCAGGCGCGTCGCCGACGCAGCGTTTTTCACTGCGGGAGAGAGCGTCTCGAAATTCTGCAGCCGGTAAAACTGGCCGGGGCGAAACTTGCGGGCGGCGAGCGGCGCCTTTACGACCACCTCCACGATGGTCGGCGTGAGCCGCTCGACCCTGTGCACGGTGGCGAGCAGTTGCGTTGCGAGAGCGGCAAAGAACGAGGCGGCTGAAGCCGGGCTCGTCGGCGCGCGCTTGGCTAGCACGCGCGACACGACCGGAAAACCCTGGCGCGCCGAGCCGAGCGCCTTGACGACGTTGCCGAAGTAGGAGGGGTGTTGGTCGCCGAAGAAACTGACGAAGCGGCCGTCGGCCGAGCGTGACAGCAACACCTCCGAGCGCTCGGGCTTGGAGATCGCGTGCTGCGGCTTGAGCGGCCGTCCGTCCTCGTCGCAGGCCTGGAAATATTTTCCGTCGAGCGCGAAGTGCGCCGGGTGCTCACGTGCGAGCACCGTGTTCGGCTGGGTGCCGGCAGCGACGAAGACCGTGTGCGCCGGCAACCAGTGCTCGGCCGATTCGCCCCCGAGGCCACTTTGCCGGGTGAGGCGGATCCCGCGGACGGCGCCGTAGTTGTCTACGTCCACTGCAACCGGCGAAAGGCCTTCGGCGAACACGATGCCTTCCTCGAGCGCTTTTTCCACTTCCTCGTGATTAAGCGTATAGGAGGGGCTGTCGATGAGACGGCGCCGGTAGGCGATGGTGACTCCGCCCCAGTGCCGGAGGAGCTCGACGATCCGGGGGTCCCGGCCTTCGCGCGCAGCAAGGGCCCTTTCCCCGCGGACGGCGCGCGCGTGAGCGAGGAACTCCTCGGCGATCTCGCGCTCCTGATCGTCCCATTTCTCCCGCACCGCGTCCTCGCCGGCCTCCGCGGCGAGCGCCTCGTAGCGCGCGAGGAATTTCTCGACCTGCACGAGGTAATAAGCAAGGGACTCGGTTGCGGTGTCGATCGCCGTCAAGCCGCCGCCGATCACCACCACCGGCAGGCGCAGCTGCATGTTGGCGATCGAGTCGACCTTGGCCGCGCCGGTGAGCTGCAGCGCCATCAAGAAATCCGACGCGGCTCGCACCCCGCGCGCCAGGCCGTTGGGGATGTCGAGCACCGTGGGCTTGCCTGCGCCCATGGCGAGCGCGACGTGGTCGAAGCCGAGCTCCAGCGCATCCTCGACGGTGATCGTGCCGCCGAAGCGCACTCCGCCGAAGAGGGCGAACTGATTCCTGCGTTCCAGCAGCAGGCGCGCGAGCTTCAAAAAATTCTTGTCCCAGCGCACCGTGATGCCGTACTCGGCGACCCCGCCAAATCCCGCCATGACGCGGTCGTCCAGGGACTCGTATAGCGTCTTGACGTCGAGGATCGGTTCGAACTTCGCTCGCGTGCCGTCGGCATTCACCCCGGAAAACTGCGCCGGCAGGGGCTCGATCTTCAAACCGTCGATACCGACAACGGCGTGCCCGTCGTTCATCAGGTAGTGGGCGAGGGTGAAACCCGCCGGTCCCATTCCGGCGATGAGCACCTTGCGGCCGGTCGCAGGCAGCGGCAGCGGCCGGCGGAAGTTGAGCGGGTTCCAGCGCGTAAGCAGCGAATAGATCTCGAAGCCCCAGGGCAGCTCGAGAACGTCCTTCAGGGTGCGCGTCTCGACCTGGGGGATGTTGACCGGCTCCTGCTTCTGGTAGATGCACGACTTCATGCAGTCGTTGCAGATGCGGTGGCCGGTCACCGCCACCATGGGATTGTCGATGACGATCACGGCGAGCGCGGAGAGCGCGTTGCCCTGCGATTTCAAGGTGTGGAACTCCGAGATCTTCTCCTCGAGCGGGCAGCCCGCGAGCGTCACGCCGAACGGGCTCTTCTTGAAGATGACTTTCTGCGGCGCGTCGGCGGGCGGTTTTTCGCGCAGGCCCTTGGAGCAGGAATCCTTGCGCTGCGTATGGCACCAGATGCAGTAGTTCGCCTGGTCGAGCGCACCGACGAGATCGGTCCCCGGATCGGTAAGAACGAAACCCTTGCGCCTGCGGATGTGCTCGGGGCGGATCGTGTAGGTGACGACGCCATCCCGGTCGCTCTTTTGCGCGTGTACGAGAAGGTTGCGCGGATCGATTTTGGACGGCGCCTTGAAGAGGACGCCCGCCTGCACGCGCGCGCGCCCCGCCGGCGTGTGCAGCGCCCAGGCCGAGTATTTCAGCGCGAGGTCCAGCGGGACCGCGTGCCCGGCTTCATCGGCGAGCCAATGGGTGACTTTTTTCGCGAACGTCAGCTCGTCGAAGCGCCCGTCCAGGTGATTTTTTTTCAGCTCGGCCTCGAGCGCGGGTCCGTCGAGCTTGGCCGCCTCCTCGGGCTTCACCTTGTTCGCCGCGCGGCGCTGCACGAACTGGCGCTTGACCGTGTAGATCGGGGCGAGCTCGTGATGGCGGGCGGCAAGCGTGCGGAATTCGGCCTGGATGCCGAACAGCTCGGCGAGAAAATCGTCCAGATGCGGCGCGATCTCGAGGATCAGCGCCGATTCGGCTTTCGAATCGAGACTGGCAGTCGCGCGCGCGGCTTCGAGCTGCGGTCTCAGCGCAGATTCCGCGGCGCCGAGATGGTCCAGGAATGCGGCGTCGAGCCTGGCAAGACCGTCGCGCTCATGGAGCTCGGCGAAGGACAGGCCGTAGGCAAGCTTCAGCATCCCATGCCTAGCGTTCCAGGAGCTTCAGCTTTTCCTTCACGTCTTTCCACTGGTCGGCGTCTCCGGGCGCCGGCTTCATGTCGGTGATGACGGGCCAGATCTTGGCGAGCTCGGCGTTCAGCGCCGTGAACTTCCTCTGCTCCTCGGGAACGTCTTCCTCGGGCAGAATCGCGTTCACCGGGCACTCGGGTATGCACACGGCGCAATCGATGCACTCGTCCGGGTCGATCACCAGCATGTTCGGCCCCTCGTGGAAGCAATCGACCGGACAGACATCGACGCAGTCGGTGTACTTGCACTTGATGCAGCTCTCGGTGACGACGTGAGTCATCGCGCAATCCTTGCGTGGGCCGCGGCGAGCCCGAGGCCCGGGCGGCGCAAAAAGGAAAATTATAAGGCCATCCTCCGCCGTCTTGAAAGCGCGCGTGCGGGATGCGATCATACTGATTGGTAATTTACTTATGACCCGGCGCCCGCGCGGGCTAGAATGCGTCTCGTCGCGGCAACGCCCGGGAACCAGTAAAGCGCTGCGCCGGTCGGACGAATGCGGGCGGGCGCCTGAAATCGCCCGGTGCCGCCCCCGGTGAGCTTGGTCAAGAAGAAGGGTCCGCTCGGAGAAGCGCAGTGATCCAGGTTGAGAGCCTAAGCAAGTTGTTCGGCCAAAAACGGGCCGTGGACGACATCTCCTTCGAGGTCGGCAAGGGCGAGGTCCTGGGGTTCCTGGGCCCGAACGGCGCCGGCAAGTCCACCACCATGCGCATGATCACCGGCTTCATTCCGCCGAGCGCGGGCACAGTCTCGGTGTGCGGGCTGGACGTGCTCGAGCACCCGATCGAGGTGAAGCGGCGCATCGGCTATCTTCCGGAGGCGGCGCCTTCGTATACCGACATGTCGGTCCTGTCTTTCCTCAAGTTCTCCGCCGAGATGCGCGGCTTGCGCGGCGAGGGACGCCGGAGCGCGATCCGCCGC
>Ga0066710_100006656_pt1 | contig 10854 bp, 11 predicted proteins | sample GraSoiAngelo_159_FD_79666 | JGI IMG/M metagenome (GOLD analysis project Ga0066710, IMG submission 79666) | Grasslands soil microbial communities from the Angelo Coastal Reserve, California, USA - 14_1009_16_40cm | ecosystem: Environmental > Terrestrial > Soil > Grasslands | place: USA...
AGCTTGGTCGTGATTTCGAACCGACGGACGACGATGTTCATGAGCGCAATCCTCCTTGTTGTTCTGCTGCGTTCAGTGCATATCTCTGTCGCGCAAGGTCGACGGACCGACACGTCACAGGGCGAGGCATCGGCGTCCACGAAGTTTGCACTGAAATGTATCCCTTCGGATAGGACCGGCCGCCGCGACCAAGGCGCCGGGAGCGTCATCGTTGGCCCGCGGATCCGCCTGCCCGGGGGCGTGACGATGGTGGGACTACGCCGTGGCGGCGATCCGCGATGCGCCCTTGGCGCTGCGCTTCATCTCGCGCAGGAGGAAGTCCACCACGCGCTCGAACGGGTCGAAGCCGAACGACTGCCCTATGGACGGGCGCAGATTGAAGTTGGCGTTGAGGTCGTAGAACATTAGCCGTCCGTCCCGCGTCTCGAGATATTCGACGCCGCCCACATCAAGCTTTCCTCCGGTTATGATGCGCCGGCCCCATTCCACGGCTCGTGCAGGAACCTCGGGATACGGATAGAACTCGACCGGCGGTGCAGTGCTCTGTTCGGCTGGGATCTCGCACACGCCGTCTTCGCCGTCTTCCGGATTGCATACCGGAGCCGGGCACAGGTTGAAGCGCCCGTGCGAGATGACGCGCATCGCGTAGAGAAGCTCCCCGCCGAGGAATTCCATGCGCACGATGCCCTTGTCGGGGTCCGTGGGAAAGTACTCCTGCAGAAGCAGCAGGTTGTCGGGCAGCCAATGCTCGGGGTGTTGCGAGAGGAGCGCCTCGAGGTGCGCAAAGCTCTCGACGAGCACGATGCGTGCGCCACTGCCGCCCTGCTCGGGCTTGAGCAGCACGGGATAGGCGAGCTCCGACTCCCGCATGCGAAGGGCGTCGAGGTCGTTGAACGTCCATACCCTGGGCGCTGGCACGCCGAGCCGGCGGAGCAACGCGGCCTGCGCGGTTTTGCTCAGCTCCAGGGCAAACGCGTCCGCGCCGTTCAGTACGCGCACACCGCGGATCTGCAGCGCGCGCATGTACGAGAGCGCATAAGGAACGGCACGCGTATTGCCGCGCGCGTACGCCGACGGGCTCGCCTGATTGAAATAGAGCGGCGCGAGCGGCGAGTCGCCGTCGGAAAAGGCCGCCTTCTTGAGATCGACAGTAAGGTAGCGGACGCCGCGACGCTCGAGCGTATGAAAGAGTGGCTTCTGCCACTCCGGGTGCTCGAACAGGACGGCGAGATCGGCGCGGTAGCTCACGGTCGGCGGGCAATCAGACACGCCCGCCAGCGAAGGCGCTGGCGAGCGCTACCGCAAATGTGTGGGCTGGTTACGGGCAGATCAACTGCCCGAGGCGGCTAGTGCAGCTTTTCCCACTCCTTGACTTGCTTTTCGGCCTCGTCCTTGCTGATGCCGTAGGCCTCCTGAATCTTGCCCACCAACTGCTCGCGCTGACCGTTGATCTGCGTCAGCGCATCATCGGTCAGTTTGCCCCATTGTTGCTTGACTTGGCCGGTCACCTGCTTCCAATTGCCTGCTACACGGTCCCAGTTCATTCGATACTCCTCTCCACGTGAAAAAGGTCAGCCCATGCATCGACGTCGCATGGCAGCTGCAACGTTACGATGCCTCAAGCGGGTGGATCGTCGCAATCAGCGCATCGCTGAAGTAACTGTAGGAACGACTCCGACAAACACGCCCGATCAGGCGGATGGCGCGTCGGGTCGACCGTTGGTCAAAGTGCGCTAGGGCTTCCTTGGCCTGTAACCAAGGAATTCGCTGACCGGCTGCAGGTCCTCGAAGCGCTCGCACACCGCCTTCACGGCCATGACCATGGGCACGCCGAGCAGCAAGCCCCATACCCCCCAGATCCAGCCCCAGAAGAGCAGCGTCACGAGCACGATCACCGCGTTGATCCGGCCGACCTGCTGAGTCAGCCAGGGGACGAGCAATAGCGCGATCGCGCCGATCGCTGCCAGCAGGGAGCCAACAATGATCGCGACCGGTTGAATGCCGCCGAATTGCACGTAGGCGACCAGGCTGCTCAACGAGACGAATGCCGTAGGTCCGGCATAGGGAATCAGATGCAGAACGCTCCCGATGAAAGCCCAGAACAGCGCATTGTCGAGTCCGACTGACGCGAACACGAACCATGCGACGACGCACATGAGCATCCCCATCGCGACTTCCATCAGCAGATAAAGCTGAATCTGCATTTCGATCTCGTCCAGCATCTGCACTGTAGTCTTCTTTTCCGACACCGTATCGCCGCTTATCCGCACCAGGGTGCGCCGGAAGCTGTCTCCGGCGACCAAAAGGAGATAGACCAGGGCAATCGTGGCGAGGAGCTGACCGGTCGCGGTGATCAGGCTCGCCGTTCCCATCATTACGTAATCGCGCACCTTGAAGGGGCGCACGTCGCTAGCAGCCTTCGGCGGAGCATTCGTCGGAGGCGCCCTCGCCGAGGTGCCGGCCGCATTGGCGGCTTTTTCGATTTCGCTCGCCGCCTTCTTGATTTTTTCCGATATGCCGGATGGATCGCGCGTGCCATTGAGTGCGATGCTCAATTTTTGTGCGGCCTTGGGAATGGCGTCCAGAAGGTCCACAACCTCGGGCTGGAGCGAACTGATTCCGGTTCCGAACCCGCCCAGAATCACCGCCAGCGTCAGAGCAGCACCAATCGCCTTAGGGAGTCTTGCTGCCTTCTCCAGCCAGCGAACCACTGGGGTCAGAGCGTAACTCATCAATATGGCTAGCGTGATCGGTATCAACACGGCCTGTGCCCAGTGCAGAAATACGATGACCGCGATGACAGCCAGTACGCCGAGCGAGGTAACGTGGAAGCTCACCGGCGTGCGCATCACAGGCTCCGCCGTCCTGGAGCCGGATTGTTCCGGTGGAGCGGGCGTTGCTTCTGCGGAGGACCCGCGCTGCCGGACGCGTCGCTGCTGCGTGGTTGTGGTGTCCAGGCTCATCCGCGTAATGCCTTGGAGCCGACGCGCTTGATTATCGCCTGGGTCACGGCCTGTTTCGTTGCGTCGAACGAGGCCCATGGGTCCTTGCGCATGCTGTTCAAGCGCTCGGGGATGTTGCTCACGTTGAAGTGGTCGAAGCGGAGATCCTCGGCGCCGAGCTCGTCCCAGGTGATCGGCGTCGATACTGGCGCGTTGGCGCGCGCCCGCATTGCATACGGGGCGATCGCGGTCGCGCCTACAGCGTTTCGCAGGTAGTCGATGAATATCCTGCCCTTGCGCCGGTGCTTCGAGGCCGTCGCGATGAATCGATCCGGAAAGGTGCGCACCAGGACGTCGGCGATGGCGCGCGTGAACCCCTTGGCCTCGTCCCAGTCGAGCGTTGCACGAACCGGCACGACGACGTGCAGCCCCTTGCCTCCGGTCGTTTTCAGAAATCCGGTCAGGCCGATATCCTCGAGTAGCGTGCGCAACAGCCCGACGGCTTCGACGACTTGCGCCCACGCGACACCCGGATCGGGATCGAAGTCGAACAGCAGGCGATCGGGGCGATCGAGTTTCGGCGCGCGCGAGCCCCATGGGTGCAGCTCGATCACACCCCATTGCACCAGTCCGACCAGCGCGGCAAGCGAATTGGCGGCAAAGTACATCGCCTTGCCGCCGCTCTCGGGCACCTCGATCCGAGTGACCGCTTTGTGGACGCTCTTGTCCGCGTGCTTCTGATAGAAGCACTGCGCATTCCAGCCGTCGGGGCAGCGGACGAGGCTGAGCGGGCGATCGCGCAGGTGAGGAAGGATCCGATCCGCAACCTTCTCGTAGTAGAGCGCGAGATCGCGCTTGGCGAGCTTCGCTTCCGGAAAGAGCTGCTTGTCGGGATGGGACAGCGTAACGCCTGCGACGGCGTTATCCGAGGCAGCGTCGTTCGACGCTTTCGCGCTGCGCGCCTTTCGCGACGAAGTGCGCTTTGGCGGTTCGCGCCTCGCTGCAGGCTTCGTTGCGGGCCGCTCGCGCACGACATCGGCGGCTTTCTTGTCTTCGCGCAATCCCTGGAAGGAGGGGTGACGCAACGCTCCGTCGTTGCTCCATTCCGTGAATGCGATCTCGGCCACGAGTTGCGGCTTGACCCAGTGCGCGCCCTTGGCTTCGAAGCCTCGCGGCGGATTGGCGAAGGGCGGCGACGATTGCTCGAGCTTGTCCAGCATAGAGCGCAACTTTGTCAGGGTCTTGTCGTCGAATCCGGTCCCGACCTTGCCGGAATAGCGGAGCTCGCCCGATTCGTAGACGCCGAGCAGCAGCGCGCCGAATCCCCTGCGGCTTCGTTGCGGATCGGTGAATCCGCCGACGACCATTTCCTGACGCTTGCCGCACTTGACCTTGACCCAGTCGCGGGTGCGGATACCCGTCCGGTAAAGCGAGTCCGCGCGCTTTGAGATCGCGCCTTCCAGGCCGAGTCGACACGCCTCCTTGAGAAACTCCGCGCCGGAGCCCTGGATATCGGCGCTGTAGCGCAATGCCGGATCGGCCGCTTCGAGCACCTGCTGCAGCAGGCGCTTGCGCTCGATCAACGCGGTCTGGCGAAGGTCGTGTCCATCGAGGTAGAGGAGGTCGAAGACGAAGCAGGTTAGAGGCTTGCGGTTCGGATCGGACAAGGCATTCTGCAGAACCTGGAAGCTGGTGTGGCCTTCCGCATCGACCGCGGCGACTTCACCGTCGAGCCACGCCTGCTTCACATTGAGCCGCTGGGCAGCCTCGGCAATCGGCCTCAACTCCGATGTCCAATCCTTGCCATTGCGCGAAAAGATGCGCGCCTTTCCGCGCTCGACTCGGCACAGCATGCGGTAGCCATCGTATTTGATCTCGTGAACCCAGTCGTCGCCGCCGGGCACGTCATCGACCAGCGTGGCGAGCATCGGCGTGAGTGTTGCCGGCATCGCCGCCGCTTTCGCGCCTTCGAGCACTGCCGCCGAAGCCGATGACGCGGCACGCTTCGCCGCGGCCGAACGCTTTTTCGGGGCGGGCGATTTGCCCGCGGTCAGCGCCCCGGCGCGCACGTTTGCCGCGACCGAGCGGCTCGAATGCCATTCATGCTTGCGATCGCGCGCGATCTCCTCGAGGCTGCGACCGGTGGTTGCGCTGTCCGGCGCATCGTCGACGATGCCGTCGGAACCGCGCTGGGCGAATGCATCCTTTTCCTTGATCAGCAGCCACGCCTGCTCGCCCGACTTGCCTCCGTACTTGCTGCCGTGGGTTCGCACCAGCGTCCAGCCGCCCTTGAGCTTCTCGCCCTCGAGCTGGAATTTGAGGTGACCCTTCTTGTAGCTCGCGACCGGATCGCCGCTGGGCGCCCACGTCCCGCGATCCCACACCATCACCGTGCCGGAGCCGTACTGGTCGGGCGGGATGACGCCTTCGAAGCCGCCGTACTCGAGCGGATGGTCTTCGACATGGATCGCGAGTCGCTTGTCCTGCGGATCGAGGCTGGGACCCTTGGGCACTGCCCAGCTGAGCAGCACGCCGCCCAACTCCAGCCTGAAGTCGTAATGCAGGCGGCGCGCCGCGTGCTTCTGGATCACGAACGACAGCGCTTTCGCCTTGCCGCGTCCGACCCGCCCGCGCGGCTCCGGGGTCAGGTGGAAGTCGCGTTTTTCACGATAGCGTTGCAGGCGCATTGGTGTACCCCCACGCTCGCGGCCTCATCGGCCACGCTCTCACGCCCGCTTCCGTTTCGCCGGAGCTTTCGCCGATCCGCGCGACGAGACGACGCGAAGCGGCGGCTTGCCGGTCGAAGCCTTCGAGCGACGCCCCTCCGTAGTCTTTCTCCGCGGCGCACCCTTGTCGAGACTTTGCTTGAGCAGCGCGGCGAGATCGATGATCTGCGCCGAGCGCGGCCTCTCGGCTTCCTCGCCTTCCGGCTTGGTGATTTGCTCGGTCTCGCCGCTCTTGATCTTCTCCTTGATCCGACGCATCAGGTCCTCATGATAGGTGTCCTTGAATTCCGCCGGCTTCCAGTGCTCGGTCATGTCATCGATCAGGCGAGTGGCGAGGTCGATCTCCTTGCTGGTGACACCGGCGCTCTTGAGGCTTTCGGCGGGCAGCTCGAAGCCGCTGGTGCTCCGCAGCTGATCGGCGTAGCGCATGGTGATCAGCATCAGGGCGCGTCCGATGGGAGCGACCACCGCGAGATGCTGCGTCGTGCGGATGACCACCTGCGCGACCGCGACGCGGCCGCTCTGCTTGAGGGTCTCGCGCAACAGCGCATAGACCTTCTCGCCTCGCCCGCTGGGTACGAGGTAATAGGGCGTCTCGAAGTACTGCGCAGGGATTTCCTTCGCAGGCACGAACGCCTTGATGTCGATCGTCCGTGTCGCCTTGATGTTGGCGCGGCGAAAGTCCTCTTCGGTGAGAACGACGTACCGATCCTTATCGTATTCGTAGCCCTTGACGATGTCGTTCCACGAAACTTCCTTGCCGCTCTTCTTGCTGTATCGCTTGTATCCGACCGGAGAGAGGTCGCGCTTGTCGAGCATCGAAAACTCGAACTCCTTGCGTTCCTCGGCGGGAAACAGCTCGACCGGCACGTTGACGAGCCCGAAGCTGATGGCGCCTTTCCAGAGCGAGCGAGCCATGATCTAGGCTTTGTCCTCTGCAAGATCGACCACGAGGCATTCCTCGCGGACGGCGATGACGATAGGGCCCGCGACGAGGACGCCGCAGTGGACGCAGGGAATGAACGGGGATTCGCCGGTCAGCTCGCAAGCCCCCGTTCTGCATTCACAACGACTGCACCAGGCCACGTCGAATGGACACACGTACATGATGGGTTCCAGTCATACGACAGCGCCCGGTCCACGGCATTCCGGGTTAGAAGGTGACCGGTCTGCTGCCTCGGCTGCCACGGGGCCATTCAGCCGGTCTCACCATCGGACGCGGTCTGATTGGGTCGTAGGACAGAATCCTGCACCTGTGGCTATGCTTCGTGCGCGGCGTAGCAGAGCGCCGGTTCCTCCAGCAGACAAGCTAGATAACGCCGAGCACAACAAGCACGATCAATACGACGAGCAGCAGGCCAAGGCCGCCGCTAGGATAGTAGCCCCAGCCCGAACTGTACGGCCACGTCGGCAGCGCGCCGACCAGCAGGAGTATCAGGATGATGAGAAGTAAGAGCCGCATGAATTTGCCCTCCGGTTGTCTCGCCGCCCATGATCTGCAGAACGATGCCGCTGATAATCAACATACACGGTCGATGACCGGGGTGCTGTCCGGGAGACGCTGATTCGACCGTGGGCAGACGTGCACATTTCATAAGCGGGCGTCCGACGCAGAGATCGGGCCCCGTGCGCCCTCCAAGGCTTCGCGGATCCATGTCCGAAGCACGCGGGTCCGCCCTTGCGTCCGGGCATATGTCAGCCAAAATCCGAAGCCGATCGCTCTTTCGTCCTAGGCAAGATCAGCAAACCACGGATAGACAACCAAAAGGGGGCTGAGCGAGGATGGCGTCGCGTGTCGACGATCGCGCGCACCTTGGGTTTGGCAGGGGCAGCGAAAAGAGTCAGCGTCAGGATCGGCAGCACGACGCCGGCTCCGAGTCGACGGACAAATAGAAAGGAGTAGCGATGCTCTACTATGCGCTTGTATTTTTCATCGTTGCGATCATTGCCGCAGTGCTAGGTTTCGGTGGCATCGCAGCAGGCGCTGCCGAAATTGGCAAGCTTCTGTTTTTCATCTTCCTGGTGCTGTTCGTGGTGTCGTTGATCGTGGGCCTGTTCCGCCGCGGCGGTGGCCCCGGTGGCCCCGGTGGCCCTTAAGGCAGGGGCTCGATGAGCGCCTATCCTGTGCTTTTGGGTGCAAAGACTTCTCAGGGAGAGGCGGCGGCAGCGGCATCAGCCGTTGCTACGCCTGCCTCTTCCCCTGAGACTGTACAACCGGATACTTTGTACATGCTGGTCTGGTTGCAGGAAGACCTCGATGACCGGCGGGAGTCAGGCGAAGGACATCTCAGCCAAAGAGCGGATTTCGGACGCGTGAGCGAGCTGTTTTTCGTCGGTGAGATCGAGCCGTAGCGGGGTCACGGAAACATAACCCTGCTCGACGGCCCAGCGATCCGTCCCTTCCTCGATCTCTTCGATCGGGGTCACCGTGAACCAGAACAGGCTCCGCCCCATGGGGTCCTTGCCCGGGACGACTTTGCCGTCATAGTGACGCACCGATTGGCGTGTCCAGCGCACGCCATGCGGTATCTTGGGCGGCAAATTGACGTTAACCAAGGTCAGCTCTTTCGCCGGCACGAGGAATTCCAGGAGCCTGTTTATCCATGGTTTCATGGCGTCGAATTTCAGCTCCTCACCTACCGCAGGTGTGCTGATGGCGATGCCGCGCATACCCATGAGCGCCGCTTGCTTGGCCGCCGCGAGCGTGCCCGAGTACCAGATCGCGTTCCCCAGATTGCTCCCCAGGTTGATCCCCGACAATACCAACTCGGCGCCCTCCCAGTGGTATGCGCCGAGGGCGACGCAGTCTGCGGGCGTTCCGTTGACGCGGTACGCCTCGAAATCTTTGAGCGGCGTGCGTTTGTAGCTCAGCGGGCGGGATGCCGTGATGGAGTGGGCCGCGGAGGACATCTCGACGTGCGGTGCGACGATCCGAATTTCGCCGAAGCGCGCCGCGACCTCCGCCAGAGCGGCGATGCCCGGACTATAAACGCCATCGTCGTTGGTTATCAGGATACGCACGCTCAGTCCCCCTTTAATCGGGCATCCGGAAATAACTACCCAATAACTTATTGATTCGGCGCACGCGGTCTGAGTTCCCCTCCTTAGCGGACCCAAGATGCGGGCAACGCTCATTCACAATCCCACGGCCGGTGACGGCGCATCGCCTGATCGCGAGACCCCTCTCGCCAGGATGAGGGTGGCCGGGTACGACACGCTGTATCAGTCGTTCAAAGAGAAGCATTGGGCTGCAACCCTGGATCGGCCGACGGACCTTATCGTCATCGCCGGAGGCGACGGCACCGTCGCCCGGGTTGTCAAGGTCTACCAGCACGACATCGAGCAACCGGTCACTGGAATCGGCGGATGAAGCCGAGCGAGCGCGGCTCGATGATTACCTCGCCGCGGGTACAAGCGGCCAATTCGAGAAGCTCGACCTGCGACGGTATCGCGGACGTTCGCTGTAGATCGCCGCGGCACCGATTGCGATCAGCGGGCGTCTGGCACGGCCGGCCTACGAACGATGCTTGGCTCGAGTGCGCGCCCCTTTCTTCGCGGCGGCAGAACGGCCTACAGCCCCTTTCGTCCTGACGGCCTTGCGTGCGGCCGCGGAACGAGCCGAGGCACCTCGCTTCGATGCGGCCGATCGGGCTTGCTTGGCAAGCGCGCCCTTGGACGCTGAACCGCGGCCTTCACGCTTGAGCGCCCCCGTGATGGCCCGCGATCGCTTACGGGACACCGAGTGTGGGTGCGCCCCGGCGGCAAGATTGCGCTTGGCGCTGCGCACGGTTCCCTCCGAAGTCGTGCCTTCTTTCGGTGGACGCAGACGCACGCCGGCGCGACGCGCCTTGGACAACCCGATCGCGATGGCCTGCTTGGTCGATCGTGCACCATGCTTGCCTTCCCGTACGTGATGTATCTCCTCCTTCACGAATTCGCCGGCTTGAGTGCTGGCCGATTTACCCTGCCGTTTGTCCTGCCTCGCACGTTCAATAGTCTGACGTCTGGGCATCTTTACCTCCGACATGTCTGAGTCATATGAAGCAGCAACTCAGCCGAATCGATGCGTAACGGCTGGGTTGCATGCCGAGCTAGCCCCGGTCATGGAGGTTTGGCACAGAGCTTCTCCAAGAGTTCGCGTAGTTGATTGACAAACAAGTCGATTTGGCTCGCAAAGCAGGTTTTTTGGCGCGCTCCCGTTGCTCGCGGCAAGGCAATCTGCGGATCAAAGAGATCGCGTAGGTTGTCGAATCAGTTTTGCACGACAAGGAGGCGTTGATGCGAAGGCCAAAAACGTCCTCGTCCCGAGCGACGAGTCGAACAGGGCGCTACTGGTCCGCAGCGGTGACCGAGCGGAGCGACGCAATCACGATCCCCAAGGGCATATTCCAGCGGGACGACCCGAATTCGATCGCGCGTTCGCTCAAGCGCGCGGCGGAACACAGCAGCCGCCGCAAATCGAGCCCGTTTCGCTCGGCCATTTCGCTCCTGAATTTTTACATCAATCGGGCGGGCAAGAATCTGCCGGCCCGACGGCGGGCAATACTCGAACACGCCAAGCAGTCGTTGAGGAGTCTTTATGGTAAATAATCCGGGAGCCGACCAGGTCGAGCGAAAGCAGAAGAAGTCGATCCGTCTCGACCCCGAGCGTCAGCGCGAGGAACATCGCGCTGCAAAGGGCGAGACGAAACCCCTCGAGGGCAAGTGCGTCGCGATCCTTGCAACGGACGGTTTCGAACAGAGCGAGCTTATCGAGCCGCGCGAAGCGCTCGAGAGCGCCGGCGCGACCACGACCGTCATCGCGCCCCACGCCGGATCCATCAGGGGTTGGCAGCACAAGGATTGGGGCGACGACGTCAAGGTGGACCTCACGCTGGACGAGGCGAACCCGGATGACTATGACGCGCTGCTCCTGCCGGGCGGCGTGATGAATCCGGACCATTTGCGGACCGACAGAGGCGCCGTATGCCTGGTGCGCTCTTTCTTCGATGCAGAAAAGCCCGTCGCGGCGATCTGCCATGGCCCGATCATGCTGATCGAGGCAAACGTCTTGCAGGACAGGCACGTGACCTCGTGGCTCTCGCTGCGGACCGACATTCAAAACGCCGGAGGTCAGTGGAGCGACGAGGAAGTCGTTGTCGATCGCGGGCTCGTCACTAGCCGCAAGCCCTCCGACATTCCCGCAT
>Ga0066710_100006659_pt1 | contig 10853 bp, 11 predicted proteins | sample GraSoiAngelo_159_FD_79666 | JGI IMG/M metagenome (GOLD analysis project Ga0066710, IMG submission 79666) | Grasslands soil microbial communities from the Angelo Coastal Reserve, California, USA - 14_1009_16_40cm | ecosystem: Environmental > Terrestrial > Soil > Grasslands | place: USA...
ATGCCGCTCGACGAACAGATGAAAGATGGGCGCTGAAGGATGCGGATTCCGCCGCGCTGAGAGAGCAGCCCGGCGTGGCCATATCGCAAGGACCAACGAAGGAGAACAGCCGTGATGCACTCGCCAGCCAGTCAGAGTCTACCTCGTCGCCGGTTTCTGCAAATTGCGCTCGGCGCCGCCGGCCTGTCAGTGGCAGCGGCCTGCAGCCGTGCCGCGCCGACGACCAGCCCCGCCGCGACCGCGGGTGCCAATGCTGGGGCTGCCGCGCCAGCGAGCGGCTCCACTCAGGGCAGCTTGCGAATCGCGCTGTTTGGCTCACGTGAAGACGCCGACCGCCGCGCGGCATTGATCCCGCCATTCAACAAGCTGTTCCCGAACGTCAAAGTGGAGTACACGCCTATCCAGGGCACCGACTGGGAGGAGTTCTTCAGCAAAGTGCTGACGATGAAGGCAGCCAACAATGCGCCGGACATCACCTTTGTCGCCACGGAGGGCACCCAGTTGTTTGCGGGTCAAGGTCTGGCCCTGCCGCTCGACGACTACATTAAACGCGACCAGAAAGACATGGCGCAGTACTTCTCGGACGTCCACCCGTCGCTGGTCGAGGCGATGATGTATGAGGGCAGTCTGTACGAGCTGCCAATCGACTTCAATGCGCCGAACATGTACTTCAACCTGTCGGTCCTTCAGGCGGCGGGGCTCGAATATCCACCGGCGGATTGGACCAAAGACACGTTCTACGACTATGCGAAGAAGACGGCCAAGAAAGACAGCTCCGGTCAGACACAGGTCTTCGGCTACCAGTGGGTCAACCGTCTGTGGGGCAGCTGGTCGCCGTGGCTGTTTGTCAACGGCAGCAACCTGCTCAGCGAGGAGCGCGCGCCGGGTGGTGACTGGCTGTGGCAGGCGTTCTACAAGGACGACAAGGCTGCCACCGGTCGTGGCGGCGGCTGGCGCTGGAATGCTCCTAAAGCCAACGATGCGGCCAACGTCGAAGCACTCGACTTTATGGTCCAGATGCTGAAGGATGGTGTCTCGGCGCCGATCGAGTTGGGGGGCGGCGGCCAGCTACAAGGCTTCTTTAGCGGTGCCAAGCTCGCGATGACTCCGGCCGGTGGCTTCTGGGCTGGTGGCCTCCACGCGGCGGGCATGGCTCCGGACACATTCGACGTCCAGCTCTTCCCGAAATGGAAGTCGCAGCGCCATCAGTTCGGAACCGCGGGCTACGTCATCATGAAAGATGCGCGTGACAAGGACCTCGCCTGGGAGTACCTCAAGTACCTGAGCGGCGTCGAGGCGATGACGATCGAGCTCAAAGGCAACAACAGCACGCCGACGCGTCGGTCGTTCATGACCGCCGAGCGTTACGCAGAGACAGGGCCGAAGCACTGGCAGGTGTTCTACGACACACTGGAGAAAAATCCCGACACGGCGCCCATCCCTGCTCCGCCGGAGTCGAACCCGATGACCACGATCTTCACCAAGTACAGCGGTCTGGCCATGACGCAGGAGATGACGCCCAAGGATGCGCTCGACTCCATGCAGAAGGACCTCGAGGCGCTGTGGGCCAAGCGTAAGAAAGCGTAAGAAATGAGGTCTGCTACATGAGGTGGAGCCACTCACCATGACCACTATTGGAGTAGCCGCCCCCAGGCAGCAGGCTGGCCCCAGGGGCTGGCTCATGGAAGACAGCCTGGCCGGTATGGCGCGGCGCAGAGCGCTGCTGGGCTACGTGTTCTTGCTGCCCACGTTCCTTGGCATCCTGGTCTTCAGCGCCGGTCCTGTCATTGTCTCGCTGGGGCTGAGTTTTTTTGCTTGGAATGTCTTCGATCCGCCCGAGTTCCTGGCTCTGGACAACTACCTGCGCTTCTTCTCGGATGGTCGCATCCTGATCGGCTTCAGCAACACAGCCAAGATGGTTAGCCTGGCGGTGATCATCGAGATGGTCCTGGCGTTCGCGCTGGCGCTCGGCGTCCAGCGCACCACACGCGCGGCGCTGCGCTACTTCTTCCGCTCGGCGTTCTTTCTGCCATTGCTCACTTCTGCAGCCACGATCTCGATCGTGATGGCCTACATGTTCCACAGCCAGTTCGGCGTCATCAACTACTATCTCGGGCTGCTCGGCGTTCCGCGCATCCCATGGCTGGAGCAAGCCCAGTGGGCGTTGCTGAGCGTGGTGCTCGTCTATGTCTGGCACCGTCTGGGATTCACGTTCATCGTTTTCAGCGGTGGCCTCGGCAACCTGCCAAAAGAAGTCCTGGAAGCAGCCGACGTCGACGGCGCCACCGGTTGGCGACGGCTGTGGTACATCGTCCTGCCGATGCTGAGTCCGAGCATCCTGTTCGCCGCGGTTACCGCGATCATCAGCGGACTCCAGATCTTCGACGAGCCGTTCGTCATGGTCAAAGGCGGACCCGGCGATGCCACGCGGACGGTCGTCATGTTGATCTACGAGTCGGCATTCAAAAATATCGAGCTGGGCTACGCTGCCGCGATTGCTGCGATGCTGTTCCTGGTCATCATGCTGGTGACCGCCATCCAGTTTCGCATCAGCAAAGCGCTGGTCTTCTACCAATAGGTGCCTGCAATGGAAGCTACGCAGTATCACGCCACTTACAGCCCGCGGACACACACCTGGAGCGAGTACCTGTCGCACCGAGCAGGCGACTGGCTGCGTCTGGTGCTGCTGTTTGCGGCCAGCATCATCATCCTGGCGCCGGTGGTATGGACCTTATCTACGTCACTGCGCACACCGGCCCAGTCGTTCAGCGTGCCGCCCCAGTGGATTCCACTGCGGCCGGACTGGTCGAACTACTTCGACGTCTTCCAGCGCGTCCCGTTCGCGACCTACGTAGTCAACAGCTTCGTCGTGACCGGCGCGATTGTGCTCGGCCAACTGGTGACCGCTTCGCTGGCTGGCTATGCGTTCGCGCGACTCAATTTCCCGTTTCGCAACGCGCTGTTCTGGCTTGTCATGGCGACCGTGATGGTGCCCCTTCAAGCCACGATCATCCCGGTGTTCGTGCTCATCAGCTCGCTCGGCCTCGCCGACACGCTGGCGTCGCTGATCCTGCCCGCTCTGCCGACCGCCTTCGGGACCTTCCTGCTGCGCCAGTACTTCATGTCCATGCCAAACGACTATGAGGAGGCAGCGCTCATCGACGGCGCCAACCAGTGGCAGGTCTTTTATCGTGTGTACCTGCCGATGGCCACGCCGGGCCTGGCCATCCTGACCGTACTGTCATTCAACACCCATTGGAACGAGTTCTTCCGTCCGCTGATCTTCCTGTCCACCAACGAGAACTTCACCCTCCCGTTAGGGGTGGTGACGCTGTTCGGATACCTCGGCACTGGCAGCGTGTCAGTGGTGTTGGCTGGGGTCGTACTGTCGCTGATTCCAGTTCTAGTCGTCTACACCATTGGCCAGCGCTATCTCATCGAGGGCATCGCGATGGGCGGATTGAAAGGATAGTTCCGCATGGTGCATGCCGCACCCGCATTGGAGAGCCGAATGCTGCTTGCGGGCGATCCGCATCGGCCCCAATACCATTTCCTGCCGCCCTCGAACTGGCTGAACGACCCGAATGGGCTGATCCAGTGGAAGGGTCAGTACCACCTCTTCTACCAGTACAACCCATTCGAACCCGTCTGGGGCGCCATCCACTGGGCTCACGCCATCAGCGACGACCTGGTCCATTGGCGGGACCTGCCTATCGCTCTGGCCCCGACACCAGGCACTGTCGACGAGTACGGCGTATTCTCGGGATGCGCGTTCGACTCGGATGGTGTCGCCACGGTCATGTACACCGGCGTGCGCAGGCGAGCCGATGGGTCACGCATCGAGCTGCCGTGTCTCGCGACGAGCACCGACGATGACCTGGTGCGTTGGGAGAAATACCGCGGCAATCCGGTCATTGCCTCGGCCCCGCCCGGCTTCGACGTGCTGGGCTTTCGCGATCACGGCGTCTGGCGGGAGGGCGACACCTGGTATCAGGTCATCGGATCTGGCATTCGCGGCGTCGGAGGTACCGTGTTTCTGTATCGGTCGGTGGACCTGATGCACTGGGAGTATGTGCACCCCATCTGCACCGGCGACCGGAGCGAGACCGGCGAGATGTGGGAGTGCCCGGACCTGTTCCCATTGGGCGACGTCCACGTACTGATGATCTCGCCAATCCCGCTGGGCAAGACCCTGTACTTCCTGGGCAGCTTTCGCGAGCACAGGTTCGAGGCGCGGCACCGCGGCGTCGTGGACGACGGTGGTTATTTCTACGCACCACAGTCATTCACCGACGACCACGGGCGACGGGTGATGTTCGGCTGGCTCAGGGAGGGCCGCGACCCGTCGGCGCAGCACGCGGCAGGCTGGGCCGGTGTGATGTCGTTGCCAAGGGTGCTCCTGCCCGCCGCGGACGGTGCCCTGGGCGTAGAGCCCGCTCCAGAGCTCAGTGCGCTCCGCGGCCGTCATCTCGGCGTCGATTCGGCAACCGTCAGTCCCGCGACGCCTATGCAGGTCGGCGTACAGGGTGTCGCGCTCGAGATCGTTGCCGAGTTCGTTCCGGCCCAGGCCGGTCAATTCGGGCTCAAGGTTCGCTGTGCCCCCGACGGTAGCGAGCAGACGCTGATCGCCTTCGAACCGGGTAGCGGCTGGCTTTCGATCGACCGTGAACGCTCCAGCCAGGACGCGGCTGTCGACCGTGAGCCGCATGGGACGCATGTCAAGCTCGCGGCGCGCGAGAACCTGACACTGCGCATCTTCGTTGACCGGTCGGTCATCGAGGTGTATGCGAATGCCAGAGCCACGTTGACGAGCCGCATCTATCCCTCGCGAGACGACAGCGTCGGCGTCGAGCTGTTCGCCCACGAAGGACCCGTTCGACTGAAGAAGCTCGATGTCTGGGAGATGGGGTCCGTCTGGGGTGCCAACGCCTGAGACCGATCGCGACGTCGGTCGGAGCGCTCGGGCGGCTGATTTTGAACGTGAAAACGACCCGTTAGAGGTGCCTGGAGGAATGTAAGCCAGATTCTGTTGACGACGGCCATCTATCTCTGGTCTCGTTCAAGACCAGCCCAGTATTCCCGGGTGCCCTCTACCCTGGCCTCGGCGAGCAGCGTCGGCGGCCATGCTCGAGGTTGCAGCAGGTGGGGGTTACCGCGTTTCACCCCCGTACCCTCACGGGCACGGGGCTACGTCTCTGTGGCCCTGTCCGTCCGACCCTCGCGGGTCGGCCCCGGCTTGCGCCGGGCACCTTGCTCTACGCTGTCTGGACTTTCCTCTCCGGTTGTGGCCGGAGCGGCCGTCCTTCCTCCAGGCGCTTGAGTATATCGCGGCGCAGCTTCCGCAGGCCGACGAACAACACGCCCAGCGCGAACGGCAGCAACGACATGCACACGGTAGGCTCCTCGGTGCTGCCGCCGCCGCCCTTGCCGATGTCCTTGGCCAGCGTGCCCAGGCCGGCCAGCAGGTGGGGAAGGGCCGCAAGGTCCATCCCCATCATCTTAACCGGATCGATCTCAGGTCTTGCGGATGGTCAGCCCGCCGAGCGGCACGAAGTTGCCGCGCGCCTGGAACGCGAGCACGCTGACCTGCCTGGCGACTTCGCCTGCCACGCCGTTCAGCGCCTTGGCCGCGGGCGAGTCCGGGTCGGCGATCACCACCGGCTGGCCTTCGTCGCCGCCGAGCCGCACGTTCGGCTGCAGCGGAATCTGCCCCAGGAACGGCACGCCGAACGCCTTCGCGATGCGCTCACCGCCGCCACGCCCAAACAGCTCGTGTTTCTCGGAGCAGTTCGGGCAGATGAAGTAGCTCATGTTCTCGATCACGCCGATGACCGGCACCTCGAGCTGTTTGAACATCGCCATGCCCTTGGCCACGTCCTGCAAGGCGACGTCCTGTGGCGTGGTGACGATGACCACGCCCGAGAGCGGGATCAGCTGCGACAGGCTCAACGAGGCATCACCCGTGCCCGGCGGCAGGTCCACGACCAGATAGTCGAGATCGCCCCAGTCGAAGTCGCGCAAGAACTGCTGGATCGCGCCGTGAACCATCGGGCCGCGCCAGATCACCGGCTTGTTCTCGTCGAGAAAAAAGCCGATCGACACGAGCTTGATCCCGAAGCGGACCACGGGCTCGATGGCGCCCTGGGCGCCCGTGACGTCGGGCCTGGTCTTGATGCCCATCATCAACGGCACGTTCGGACCATAGATGTCGGCGTCCATGAGGCCGACGCGCGCTCCCGTCTGCGACAGCGCCACGGCCAGATTGACGCTGGTCGTGCTCTTGCCGACGCCGCCCTTGCCAGACGCCACGGCGACCACGTTCTTCACTCGCGGGATCAGTGGCGTGGACGTGCCCTGACCGCGCGCGACCGCGGTGTTCGCGGTCATCTTCACCTGGACCTCGGTCACCCACGGCAAGCGGGCCACGGCCATGCGCGCCTGATCTCGTAGCTCGTCCTTGACGGGGCAGGCGGGGGTCGTCAGGTTGATGGTGAACGCGACAGCGCCGCTCGGCTCAATTGTGAGGTTCTGGATGAAGCCGAGCTCGACGATGTCGCGGTGGAGGTCGGGGTCGCGAACGACGCGCAGCGCGTCGAGAACCTCCTGATCGCGGGTACTGACTGCCATGAGGGGTGGAATTCCTAGTGAATAAGTCGGATTTCACGCCAATTGTAGGCGATTCGTCCCTCAGACGGTCAGTTCGGTGGCGGCGAACTGCTGGCGCATGGCCTTCTTGTCGAACTTGCCGACGCTGGTCTTCGGCAGCTCGTCCAGGAACAGGTAGCGGTCTGGCAGCCACCACTTGGCGAACTGCTGCGCCAGGTACTCGGTGAGCTCGGCGTCAAGCACCTCGCCGCGGAATTCGGGGCGGGCCACGATGCAGGCCATCGGTCGCTCGGTCCAGCGCTCGTCGGGAACGGCGATAACCGCCGCCTCCTGGACCTTCGGATGGGCCATGAGCGCATTCTCGAGCGCCACCGACGAGATCCACTCGCCACCGCTCTTGATGACGTCCTTGGTGCGGTCGGCAATCTCGATGTAGCCGTTCGGATGGATCTTGACGATGTCGCCAGTGCGGAACCAGCCGTCGGACGTGAACGACGCCGCGCTGCGCTCGTCGTTGTAGTAGCCGGCTGCCACCCACGGGCCGCGGACGACGAGCTCGCCCATGGTCTGGCCATCCCACGGTGCGTCGTTGCCGGCGTCGTCCAGCACGCGTAGCTCGACGCCCGGCGCGGGCATCCCCTGGCGAGCCTTGAAGTCCAGCTGAGTCGACGCATCGGCCGCCGTCAGCTCCTGCCGAAGTCGCGACACGGTCCCCAGCGGCGTCATCTCGGTCATGCCCCACGCGTGCAGGATGTTCAGCCCCAGTTTGTCGTAGGCCTCGATCAGCCCACGCGGCGCTGCCGATCCGCCGCACACGATGCGCGTGACCGAGCTCAGGTCGTACTTGCCCGATTGAATCAGCGGCAAGGCGCCGATCCAGATCGTCGGCACGCCGGCCCCAACCGTCACGCGCTCGTCCTGCATGAGCTGCAGCACGCGCTCGGGCGCCATCGAATTGCCCGGAAAGACTTGCTTGGCGCCGACCAGCGTGCTGGCATACGGCAAGCCCCACGCGTTGGCGTGGAACATCGGCACGATGGCCATCACCGTTTCGCGTTCTGAGACCGCCAGGCTGTCTGCCAGGCACGCCCCGAACGAGTGCAACGTGAGCGCGCGGTGGCTGTAGGCCACGCCCTTGGGGTTGCCCGTCGTTCCCGACGTGTAGCACATCATCGCCGCCGCGTTCTCGTTGAGCCGCGGGAAATCGAAGTACTCGGCGCCGCTGCCGAGCAGCTGTTCGTAATCGATCGCGTCGCCGACGTCGTGGTCGCCGCCGTCGTCGATCACGATGATCTTCTCCACCGACGTGAACGTCGGCTGCAGCTGCCGCACGATCGGGAGCAGCGAGCGGTCCACCACGATGAACCGGTCGGCGGCGTGATTGACGATGTACGTGAGCTGGTCGTGGAACAGGCGAATGTTCAGGGTGTGCAGAACAGCGCCTTGCATCGGGACGGCGAAGTACAGCTCGAGGTGGCGGTAGTGATTCCAGCTGAAGGTGGCGACACGCTCGCCCGGCTGCAGGCCGAAGCTTCTGAGCCCACTCGCCAGACGATGGACACGCTGGCCGAACTCGCGGTAACCGTAGCGGTGCCTCTCGCCGAGACCACCGGTCACGATCTCTCGATCGGGGAACAGGCGCGTTCCGCGTTCGAAGATGTGCTGCAAGGTCAGCGGAAAGTCCATCATCGTGCCGAGCATTTTTTTCAAAGCCTCCCCTTCAAACGGCTGGGCAAAGTATCTACCCTACCGCCGCGCTTGCGCGCAGGGCATCTAGCACTTCGTCGGCGGTCGGCAATCGCGGCGGATCGGGCACGTCCCAGCGATAGACGATCTTGCCGTCGGGCGCGACCACGAACACGGTGCGACGCAGGATGTCCTTCATGCCCGCCGCGCTCGTGTTGAGCAGCCCATACGCCGCGCCGAACGTACGGTTGAAGTCGCTGAGTAACACCAGCTCGTTGGGCAATCCGAGCTGGCTACGCCAGGCGTCGTGCGCCCAGGGCGAGTCGACGCTGATGCCGTACACCTGCGCGCCAAGCGCACGGAACTCCTCGATCCTTTTTCCGAACTCGGAAACTTCGTTAGTTCAACCAGGCGAAAAGTCAAAGACGTAGGTCAGGACCACGACCGGGCCCTGCTTGAGGGCCTCTGAGAGGCGCACCGTTTCCTTGCCGCGGACTGGCAGCTCGAAATCCGGTGCGGTGTCGCCAATAGCAAGACTTCCCATGACGGGGCGATTATCCTGTGCGTGTGAGCACCCTGGCTAGCGGGGTGGTAGTGGTGCCGCGCGCGGTGGCCGCGCCGCGCCGCGCCTTGCGGCTCAAGGGTTACCTGCTGGTCCTGCCCGCCGTCATCTACGTCCTGGCGCTACTCGGGTTCCCGTTGGTGCTTGGCCTGTGGTACAGCCTGACCGACGCCACCGTGGTTCGCGACGGTCGCTTCATCGGCCTCAAGAACTTCGCGGACGCCTTGCGCGATCCGACGTTCAGGCTCGCCATTCGCAACACCCTCATCATCGCGACCGTCGCCACCGCGGCCAAGATCACGCTGAGTGTGGCGCTGGCGTTTCTGCTTCTGGGTGCGTTCCGTGGACGATCCGTGCTGCGCACGCTCTTCGTCCTGCCCTGGACCATTCCCGTCGCCCTGAGCACCATCGCCTGGAAGTGGATGTTCCACTCGCAGTTCAGCGTGATCAACTGGATCCTGCTGAAGGTGGGGTTGATCGACCAGAGCATCCAGTGGCTCGGTACACCGGTACCGGCGATGATCGCCGTCATCGTGGTCAGCACCTGGCGAGCGGTGCCATTTGGCGCGATCGTCGTGATGGCCGGGCTGACGGCGCTGCCGTCTGACGTGATCGACGCCGCGCGCGTCGACGGCGCCAACTGGTGGCAGCGCTTTCAGCGGGTGATCGTGCCACTGATCGCGCCGATCCTCTTCATCGCCGTGCTGTTCGACCTGATCTTCACGCTCACCGAGTTGACGGTGGTGTTCCTGCTGACCGGCGGCGGGCCAGTAGACCAGACCCAGGTGCTGGCCAATTACGCGCTGCAGGTCGGCGTCTCGGGTACTCAGCTCGGCCAGGGAGCGGCGATCGCCCTGTTCATGCTGCCAGTGCTGCTCGTGCTGACGATCATGGCCTTGCGGACGATCGCCCGCCGGGAGGCCGCATAGTCGCGCGTCCGCTCCCAGGCACCGCCGTACCGCGAGTCGGCCTGGCATCGCTGCGCCTGACGCGCTCGCAGCGAGCGGGCGCACTGCGCGTTCTGGCGCTCGCGCTGTACACGGTCCTGACGGTCTTTCCCTTCTACTGGATGATCATCACGACCTTCAAGCAGAACAGCGATCTCTACAGCGAAACGAACAATCCACTGTGGTTCAACGCTCCACCCACTCTGTCGAACATCCAGTATTTGCTGGAGCAAACACGCTTTCTGACGTGGATGGCGAATTCGCTGATTATCGGCGTTGGTGTTGTGCTTATTACCCTCCTAACTGCCGTGCCGGCGGGTTACGCACTGGCGCGACTCAGGCTGCCGGGCGCGGAGCAAATGGGTATCGCGATCTTCGCCACCTATCTGGTGCCGCCAACGCTCGTGTTCATTCCGCTTACGCGAGTGGTGCACGTCCTCGGGCTGCAAAACACCATCTGGTCACTGGTGCTCATTCTGCCGACCATCTCGATCCCATTCTCGGTGTGGCTGCTGATGGGCTTCTTCAAGAATGTGCCGTTTGAGATCGAGGAAGCAGCGCTGGTTGATGGCGCGACACGAAGCCAGGCGGTCTTCCACGTGGTCCTGCCGATAAGTCGCGCCGGTCTCGCCGCGGCAGGCATGTTCGCATTCGCGATTTCGATACAGGCGTTCCTGTATCCGCTCGTGTTTACGTCCAGCACGGCCGTCAAGCCCGTGACGCTGGGCGTGGTCACCGATCTGGTGCGCGGCGACCTGTTCTATTGGGGCTCGCTGATGGCAGGCGCGCTGTTTGCTGGCCTGCCCGTGGCGATCCTCTTCAACTACTTCATGGACGATTTCGTCGAGGGAATCACCGCGGGCTCCACGAAGTAGCTACGTGTACTTCGGTGTCATCCTGAGCCTGCGAAGGATCCGCGACTCCGACGGTCGCAACAAGAAGCGGATCCTTCGTCGCCTGCCCTGCGCGAAGCGAGCCTGCGAGCGGAGCCCACGGGCCTGCCCTGCGCGAAGCGAGCCTGCGAGCGGAGCCCACGGGCCTGCCCTGCGCGA
>Ga0066710_100006660_pt1 | contig 10852 bp, 14 predicted proteins | sample GraSoiAngelo_159_FD_79666 | JGI IMG/M metagenome (GOLD analysis project Ga0066710, IMG submission 79666) | Grasslands soil microbial communities from the Angelo Coastal Reserve, California, USA - 14_1009_16_40cm | ecosystem: Environmental > Terrestrial > Soil > Grasslands | place: USA...
CCGCGGCAGATCCTCACCCGCGACGCCTTGGAGAACGCGGCCGCCTCGATCGTGGCCACGGGCGGGTCGACCAACGGAGTCCTCCATCTCCTCGCGATCGCCCGCGAGCTGCGCCTTCCACTCAAGCTGGACGACTTCGACGAGATCGCGGCGCGAACGCCGATCGTGGCCAGCCTGAAGCCGGGCGGCCGCTTCGTGGCCACCGACATGTACGAGGCCGGCGGGGTGGCTCTCGTCGCCCGCGAGCTCCTCAAGCGCGAGCTCGTTCACGCGGATTCGCCGAACGTCGACGGACGCTCGCTCGGCGAGATCGCAGCGGCCGTCCAAGAGCGCCCCGGCCAGGAGGTCGTCGTTCCGATCGACGCGCCGATCAAGCCAATCGGCGGCCTCGCCATCCTGCGGGGGAACCTCGCACCGGAAGGCTGCGTCGTGAAGCTGGCCGGCCATGAGCGTCTACATCACCGCGGTCCCGCGCGCGTATTCGACTCCGAGGAGGAGTGTTTCACGGCCGTGAAGGAGCGGCGCATCGCGGCGGGCGACGTCGTGGTCATCCGCTACGAGGGCCCGGCCGGCGGCCCCGGGATGCGCGAGATGCTCCACGTCACCGGCGCAATCGTCGGCGAAGGGCTGGGGGACGAAATCGCTCTCATCACGGACGGCCGCTTCTCGGGAGCCACGCACGGTCTCATGGCCGGGCACGTATCCCCGGAAGCGGTGCGGGGCGGTCCGATCGCGGCGCTTCAGGAAGGCGACATCGTCGTCATCGACGTCAAGGCGCGGACTCTGTCCGTCGAGCTCGCCGAGGACGAGCTCCGGGCTCGGCTCGCACGCTGGAGCCCCCCTCCTCCACGGTATGGGAGCGGCGTCTTCGCCAAGTACGCGGCGCTTGTCTCGTCTGCCTCGGAAGGGGCAGTGACCGGGCCGCCGCCTGCCTCGTATACTGGGAAAAGAGCGACGGGCAGCGGCCCCGCTCGCATCAAGAGAGGCTGAGGGAACCGGCCCTGTGAAGCCTCGGCAACCTACTCAAGTCGAGCAAGGTGCCAAACCCGGCCGAGCCCCAGGCTCGGGAGGATGTAAGCGAGAAAGGAGCCGAAATGCCCGCCGAAGCCCTCCGTTGTCGTAGCTGCGCCGTCGAGTACCCGCTCGAGGACGTCGGCACCTGCCCTGCCTGCTTCGCACCGCTCGACCCGGTCTACGATTGGGACGAGCTCGCCGGCACCGTCACCCGGGAATCCATCGCCGAAGGGCCTCCTTCGATCTGGCGCTACGCGGCGCTTCTGCCGGTCGAGGCCCCTGGGCGGGCTCGCCTCGCCCCAGGAATGACGCCCCTTGTCCGGGCGCCGCGTCTCGCCGGCGAAGTGGGAGTGGGGGAGCTCTGGCTCAAGCTGGACACCGCCAACCCGACGCACTCCTTCAAGGACCGGGTAGTGGCAGTCGCGGCTGCGAAGGCACGCGAGCTCGGAATCGAGACACTCGCCTGCTCGTCGACGGGAAACCTCGCCAACGCCGTCGCCGCGCGAGCGGCGGCCGAGGGGATGGAGGCGATCGTCTTTTGCCCGGCCGACCTGGAGCCGCAGAAGCTCGTCGCAACCGCCGTCTACGGGGCGACGATCTACGCCGTCCACGGCACGTACGACGACTGTAGCCGGTTGACGATCGAGCTCTCCTTCGAGCTTCCGTGGGCGTTCGTCAACGTGGGCCTGCGCTCCTACTACGCAGAGGGCTCGAAGACGGTCGCGTTCGAGATCGCCGAGCAGCTCGGCTGGGTCGTCCCGGACGCTGTCGTCGCTCCGATCGCATCGGGCTCTCTCTACTCGAAGGTGGCCGAAGGTTTCGAGCAACTCCAGCGGGTCGGTCTGATCGACAGCGGTCCGCCGCGCGTGTTCGGCGGGCAGGCGAAGGGATGCTCGCCGGTGGCGTCCGCTTTCGCCGACGATCGCAAGGTCGTTCCGGTTCGACCGGAGACCGTAGCGCGCTCGCTTGCGATCGGGAATCCCGCCGACGGCGACAGGGCCGTGGCCACCGCACGCGAAACGGGCGGAGCCATCTACGCCGTGGCCGAGGACGAAGTTGGAACGAACATGGCACTGCTCGCGGAAACGGCCGGCGTCTTCGGGGAGACGGCCGCCGGCGTGAGCCTGGGCGCTCTGCGCGAGGCCGTCGCCGAGGGCCGGCTCGGGGCGGAGGACCGGGTCGTCCTGCTCGTCACCGGCGACGGGTTGAAGACGCCCGACCCGGTTGCCGACCTCCTCGAGCCGGTCGCGATCGAAGCGGACGCGGATGCCGTCCTGGAGCGCCTCGGCGTGCTCACGTGACCTTGGTCACGCTTCTCGGGCGCTGCTGGCAATTGAGGCAAGCGTACGGCGCGCAGGACAGCGCACACCAGCACGGCCAAGCGACGCGAGCGCGGCATCACGCGGCCAGCGCCGCCAGCCCTCGACCGAGCCCGGCTTCGCCGGGCTGTAGCCAAGGGCGGCGAGAGCCGTGACAGTTGTTTGCCTGCCCGGAGACGGCATTGGGCCGGAGGTGATGGAGGAGGCGAAGCGGGTTTTCGCCGCGCTCGCTCCGGACGTCGAGCTCGAGGAACACCCGTTTGGAGCCCAGGCGATTCGAGACAGTGGCGATCCTCTTCCCGAGCGTACGCTCGCGGCGTGCCAGGCTGCCGAGGCAGTCCTCAAGGCCCCGATCGGCGATCCGGAGTTCGATGCCGCCGACGTTCGTCCCGAGCAGGGAATGCTGCGCTTGCGGGCGGAGATGGACGTCTACGCGAACCTGCGCCCGGCGAGAAGCGAGAAGGTGGACGTGCTGATCGTCCGCGAGCTCGTCGGCGGCCTGTATTTCGGCCCGCAGGGAGTGCGCGAGGACGGCACGGCCTTCGACACCTGCGAATACCACCCGCGCCAGGTGGAACGCATCGCCCGGCGCGCCTTCGAGCTGGCCCGGGGGCGGGGCAAGAGGCTGACCTCCGTCGACAAGGCGAACATCCTCGAGACGTCACGCCTCTGGCGCCGGGTGGTGAACGAGGTTGCAGCCGGTTACGAGGACGTCGACGTCGAGCACATGCTCGTCGACAACGCAGCCATGCAGCTCGCCTCGGCGCCGAACCAGTTCGACGTGCTCGTGACGGAGAACATGTTCGGGGACATCCTCAGCGACCTCGCTGCGGCCATGACTGGCGGTCTCGGACTCGCGCCGTCGGCGAGCCTCTCGGACGGCGGGCCAGGAATCTTTGAGCCGGTCCACGGGTCGGCACCGGACATCGCGGGCCTGGGGATCGCCAACCCGGCCGCCATGCTCCGATCCGCGGCGCTGATGCTCGAGCACGGCCTCACCCGTCCCGCAGAGGCGCGCGCTCTCGAAGCAGCCGTGGAGGATGCGCTCGCGAGCGCTCCGACACCGGACCTTGGCGGCTCGGCGACGACGGCCGAGTTCGGGGACGCCGTCCTCAAAGAGCTGTCGTAGCGAAGCGCGGCGGGTGCGCCGTTTCGAAGGCGGAGATCTCGTCACCGTGCTGGAGCGCCCTTTCGATGTCGTCGAGCCCTTCGAGCAGGCACTCGCGCTCGAACGGGTCGAACTCGAAGGAGTACGGCCCGACCGTCTGGGCCTCGAGGTCTACGGTGAGCTCGCCGGACTCTTCCATGAGCGCTTTCACCTGTTCCTGCGGCAACACGACGGGGATGAGGCCGATCTTGAGGCAGTTCGTGCGGAAGATGTCACCGAAGGACGGAGCGACGACCGCCTCGAAGCCCCAGTCCTGCAGCGCCCACGGCGCGTGCTCGCGTGACGAGCCACAGCCAAAATTTCTCCCGGTGAGCAGGATCTTTGCGCCCTTTGCCTCCGGGCGGTTGAGCTCGAAGTTCGGATCCTGTGCCCAGTCGTAGAAGAGGAACTCGCCGAAGCCGGTGCGCTCGATCCGCTTCAAGAACTGCTTCGGGATGATCTGGTCCGTGTCCACGTCTCCGCGATCGAGTACCGCTGCGCGTGAGGTGACGCGCCGGAACGGCCTCATGCAACCGGCTCCATGGCGTACTCGCGAATATCCACGAAATGACCTTCGAGCGCGGCTGCGGCAGCCATCGCCGGGCTGACGAGGTGCGTGCGCCCGCCCCGACCCTGGCGGCCCTCGAAGTTCCGGTTCGAGGTCGAGGCGCAGCGCTCCCCCGGCGCGAGGATGTCGGGGTTCATGCCGAGGCACATCGAGCAGCCCGCGCGCCGCCACTCGAAGCCGGCCGCCTCGAAGATCCGGTCGAGCCCTTCGGTCTCGGCCTGGCTCTTCACCGTCGCCGACCCGGGGACGACCATGGCGCGCACGTCGGGGTGGACTCGCTTGCCCGCCACGACCGCCGCGGCCGTGCGCAGGTCCTCGATGCGCGCGTTCGTGCACGAGCCGATGAAGACGCGGTCGAGCCGGATCTCCCGAATCGGCGTGCCGGGCTCGAGCGCCATGTAGGTGAGCGCACGCTCGACCGCCTCGCGCTCGTCCAGATCGGCGTATTCGGTGGGATCGGGGACGGCTCCCTCGACCGAAGTGACCATGCTCGGGTTCGTCCCCCACGTCACCTGGGGCGCGAGGTCCCGGACGTCTATCGCGACGTCGATGTCGTAGACGGCGTCATCGTCGGAGATAAGGCCGCGCCAGGAGTCGACCGCGCGGTCCCAGTCGGCGCCCTTCGGCGCCGCGGGCTTCCCTTCCAGGTAGGCGAAAGTCGTGTCGTCCGGGGCGATCAGGCCGGCGCGTGCACCCGCCTCGATGGACATGTTGCAGATCGTCATGCGGCTTTCCATGGTGAGCCCGCGGACGACCTCCCCCGCGTACTCGATCACGTGGCCGATGCCGCCCGAAACACCGATTCGGCCGATCGCGCCGAGGATGACGTCCTTGGCGGTGACGCCGAAGGGAAGCTCGCCTGTGAACAAGAGGCGCATCGAGCCGGGCTTGCGTTGGGGCACCGTCTGGGTGGCGAGCACGTGCTCGACCTCTGACGTGCCGATGCCGAAGGCGAGGGTTCCGAACGCACCGTGCGTCGAGGTGTGGCTATCGCCGCAGACGACCGTCATCCCCGGCTGCGTGAGACCGAGCTCCGGCCCGATGACATGGACGATCCCTTCGCGCCCGCTGCCGGTCGCGTAGAGCGGAACCCCGAACTCCTCGCAGTTCCGGCGCAGCGCGTCCAGCTGGGCGCGCGCCAGGGGATCCCGGATCGGCCCCTCCTCGGTGGGCACGTTGTGATCCATCGTCGCAAGGGAGAGGTCTGGACGGCGTACCTTCCGTCCTGCCAGTCGCAAGCCGTCGAAGGCCTGCGGCGACGTCACCTCGTGGACGAGGTGGAGATCGACGTAGAGGAGCGCCGGCTCGCCGGGCGGCTCTGCGACGATATGGCTCTCCCAGATCCGGTCGAAAAGCGTTTGCGCCATTGTGAGCAAAGCTACCGCATCCGCCGTCCGTCCCAGCTCCCCCTTCCGAGTGACACGAGGGCGCTCCGGCGAGCCGAGGTTCATGAGACGATGCTACGAGTCGTTCTCTATGTGGCCTTGCTCGCTGCGCTCTTCGCCGGCGCGGTGCTCTGGACGGGAAACGCCATCGGCGCCTGGGAGCCGGCCACGGTTCCGCTGCACGCGCCCACCGTCTCCACTGAGACGGGAAAAAAGCAGCACCCGAAGAAGCATCACGCGCTGGTCAAGAAGCACAAGAAGCACTAGAAGCAACTGATCGGCCTCGCGCCGCGTTTTCCGCGCCCAATCTCCGGGAACGACTGGGACATGAGCCGCATCCTCGCGCTTATCTATCTAATCGTCGGGATCGTGATTGCGTCCTCGCACCACTACTTCAGCCATCTCGGGACCGTGAAGCTGATCCTCTCGGCGCTCCTCGCGGTTCTCTTGTGGCCGCTCGTCCTTCTCGGCGTCAACCTGCACATCCACTGAGCCGGTAGGCGGCGCTGGTATCGTCGCAGGCGATGAGCCTGCGCCTCGAGCATCTGCTGCGCGAAGCCTTTCCGGACGCCCGCGAGCTCGACGTCGTCGACCGCACCGGCGGTGGCGACCATTTCCACGTCACCGTGGTAAGCCCGCGCTTCGAAGGCCTTCCGCTACTCGATCAGCATAGGCTGGTATATGACGCGCTCGCGGCGCCGCTCGGCGACGGCACCATCCACGAATTGAGAATTACGACCCGAGGAGAGGGATGAACGACCTACAGGACCGCATCAAGGAGACCATCGAGCACGAGCCGGTCGTCGCGTTCATCAAGGGGACGCACGAGCAGGCCATGTGCGGGAACTCGGACCGTGCGCTGGCGGCCTTGCGCTCAGTCGGCACGTCTTTCGCCGCGGTGGACATCCTGCCCGACCCCGCCATCCGTCAGCAGTTGTCCGCTCTCTCGAACTGGCCCACGATTCCCCAGGTCTTCGTTGGCGGAGAGCTCGTCGGCGGAGCGGACATCGTCGAAGAGCTAGCGGCTTCGGGTGAGCTCGAGGCGAAGCTGGACGAGAAGCTCGGGTCTGAGTGGCGAAACGGGGGCGAGGAGAGGACGATCGCCCTCGTCGAGCGCCAGAATCCGTTTCGCGTAGTTCCCTAGAGGGAGCGGCTCGACCAGACGACCGCGGCGAGGAGCACGCTCGAGCCTGCGACGACAATGCCGATGATCCAGGCGTCGACGTTCTGGGAGCCCATGATCGCGGCGACTCCCGTGCCGATGCCGATGATTCCGCCGGTGGCCACGAGCCGGCTGAACGACGTCTGCAGTCCGCCGATTCCCTTGTGGTCGGTCGTCTCCGCCGCGCTCTCGCTCGCATCCGTATCGGGCTTGCGGCGGAGAAGAGGCACGGCGGGATCCTAACCAACCCGACGGGTTTGACCAGGGCCCGATTGGGCCTTGGCTAGGACGACTGCGATGCCGCCGAGGCCGATCAGGACCTCCGTGATCCACATCCACCGGTAGTCGAGAAGCCCGCCGCCACCCCAGATGCCGGCGCGAACGAGGAACAACACGATCAACGGCTCGCAGATGAAAGCGAGCCCGACGGCAACAGGGGCCACACGAAGCGACCTCGAAGCCCATAACCCGCCGAGCGCCCCGTAAACCGCTCCGCTGAGCAGCCCCCACTTCTCGTACAGGCCGCCCGATCCAAGCGTCAGCCTCAGATCCGTGTACCAGGCGTGGGATCCGAGATCGAGGATCGCTGCCTCCGCCAGGTAGAACCCGAAAAAGGCTGCGAGGGTCGTGGCAATGCCGACTAGGGCTGCCTGCCAGACGCGCGGGTAACCGGTCCCCGCGAGAAACGGCACGACCACCCACGGGGCGCTGGTGTTTCCAAGCGCGTCGCGCACTCCCGTGTCTTGCCCCTTGATGACGGCGACGAGCACCCCGAAGGCAACTCCGGCGAGTAGAAGCAGTCCGAATCTTCGACCTCGGCTCATCGGCGGAGGACGCTAGCAACTACGCGTGACGCGGCCAACCGGCTAGGCGCGGGCGAGGTACACGAGGAAGTCATCGTCGGGCGTCGGTTGCTCGTCGTTGTGATCCCCGCGAACCTCGACATCGGCAAACCCGGCGCGCTCGAGGAGAAGCACGAGCTCGGTCGGGAAGTACATGCGCATGGAGAGAGTGTGCTCCTCAACGGCGACGCTCCGGCCGTTGGTGAACTTCTCGGCGCGGATTTCGACGACGAGCGTCTGGTCGAGCGGGTCGATCTCGAGCCCGCGCGTGCGGAACTCGTACTCGCTTCCGTCGGACGCGCGACTTCTCTCACCGGACTCCGGCCACGGCTCCGGAAATTGCTTGCGCCCTTCGCGCGTCCATTGCGGCCAGCGCCGCAGGTTTACCCACGGCAGCTCGATGTCGAGAGCCAGCATCCCGCCCGGCTCGAGCGCCTCGTGGAGGCGCCGTAATGCCTCCTCGTCCTGCGCTCGCGTGCCCCCGAGGCCGAAGACGCCGCATGCGACGATCGTTCGGTAGCGCCGAGGCGGATCCAGCTCGTGCAACGGCTGGACGAAGAGCGTCGGCTCGAGTTCTTCGCGTCGGGCTCGCTCGCGGCAGAGCGCCACCATGTCGGCCGATGCGTCGCAGCCGTCGACATCCAGCCCCGCGCGTAGCCAGGGAATTAGCAACCTGCCGGTCCCGCAGCCGGCGTCGAGGGCCGGCTGCCCCTCCTCGACGAAATGCTGGAAATACTGGATCTCCGGACCGTCGACCTCGAACTCGGCCCACCATTCCGCGACGAGCCCGTGATGCCAAGTCCGTGCGCTGTCCGCGGTCATGTTTTCGAGCCGAGCAGGATCGCCTTGATCGCCTGGTGGCTCTCGTCGCCCGGCGACTCGCTGATCACGGTCGCGGGCCGCTCGAAGTGAGTGAGGGCTTCCCGTAACGGCTCGGCGCGCAGAGTCCCCTCACCGTAGGGCAGGTGCTTCGTCTCGTTGCGGTTTGCAAAGGCGATGTCCGAAAAATGCACGTGGAAGGGCGCGCCTGGCTCGAGGACGGTGTCCGCCGCCTCTAGCACGCCCGCGAAGGCGGATTCCTCCACGAAACCGCCGTCGGTGACGGCATGAAGGTGGGCAAAGTCGAGTACGGGCCGCACCCACGCGAAGCGCGACGCGAGCCAGAAAACGTCTTCTGCAGTACCAAGCTCGCGTACGCGTCCCATGATCTCGACTCCGAAGTCGACCGCGCGGCCCTTCGCCTCTAGCCGCTCCCGCAGGTTCGTGAGGTCTTTCGCGACACTTTCGAGTGCAGCCTCGCGCGTCCGGCCGAGCAAGTAGCCGGGATGGACGACGACGAGCCCGGCGCCGCAGGCGACTGCTACGCCGGCGGTGTGGTCGAGCATCCCAAAAGCACGCTTGCGCTTCGCCTCGTCGTTCGGAAGATGGCCCAGAATTGCAGCGATGGGGGAGTGCACCGAAAGCGCGATGTCCTGCTCGGCGGCGAGCTCGCCGAAGCGACTCGCCCAGGCGTACTCGTCCCTCATCCAGAAGCCGCCTTCGAAATCGACCTCACACGCGTTGTAGCCGCGCTCGAGCAGGAGCTCCACCGCGGCCTCCGGGCGCTCGCGGCTGGGCACGCGGGCAGGTCCAAAGCGGGTCGTCATGCCGTCCGACGCCAAGAGTACGGTCTCCGGCATGGCGAAGCGACCGACTCGCATCGAGCTCCTCGAGCTAGACATCGACCTCCGGCTGGCCGATCTCTGGAGCGAGGCCTGCGGGGTCACGGAGTGGAATCTCGAGGTCGTCGCGGCCTTTCTGCGGGCTGCGTACGGCAAGGGCTACTGCGACGCTCTCACCGAGGACGCTCCGGGCTCGCTCTGCCGGGATCACGGGTACCGGATCCCGGACCGCAAGGCCGCAGTGCTCCCAGAGATTTAGGAGGGCTCGGCGAAACATTGTCTGTGCCCTCGGAGGCGAGGTGCTCGCCCGACGGCGAGCAAAGTTCCACCAATCCCTCCAGTCACCGCATCAGCGGGTAAAACCCCGCGGTAAACTCGGCTTCGTGGCTAGGAGGCGCAGCCCCGCGCGTCTCGTCATCGCGCTTTCGGTGGCGGCGACACTTGCCGTGTTCTTGCTCTACACGAGCCTCGCGGGCGGTTCGACCCCATCCCTCCGCCCGAGCCAGGTCGCCGGCCATTCCGGCACGGTCAGCCTGGCAGGCGTGGTGCTCGCGCCCGTTGAGGGAGACGCTTATGGGAAGGGGCTCCGCTTCCGGCTGCGCGACATCGGGGGCGCCCAGACGGTGCGGGTCGTTTACACGGGCTCGGTGCCGGATCTCTTCAAGCCCGGACGCGACGTCTCGGTTCGTGGGCAGATGCGCAACGGCTTCTTCGTCGCCGAGCGGGACTCGCTCGTGACGAAGTGCCCCTCGAAGTACGCGCCGGACTCCAAGTCGAAGCAAAGTTAGTGACCGTCCCGGTAACGCACACCGGGCTCCTGATCGGCTGCAAAGCATCGCCGGGGCTCGTCCTCGGTCGCCCCCGTATCTCATTTGATGCGAGGGCTCCCTGCCTCCGTGCCCGAGCGCGGCAACGTCACCGGGACGATCACTGACATGCCCGAACTCGGCCGCGCTGCGCTCGTCGTTGCTCTCGGGCTCGTCCTCTATGCCGCTCTCGCAGGAGGCTACGCAGCGCTGCGCGGTCGCCGGCGGCTGCTCGAGTCGGCCACGAACGCGCTTTTTGCAGCCCTGGGCGCGGTGGCCGTCGCGGCTGTCGTTCTCCTCACAGCGCTGGTGCGCCACGACTTCTCGTTCGTCTACGTAGCCGATCACACATCGCGCGAGCTGCCGCTGCGCTATTCGTTCACGGCCTTCTGGGGCGGGCAGCAAGGCTCGCTCCTCCTCTGGCTGCTCGTCCTCACGGGGATGGGCTCGGCGGCCGTCGCGCTCAATAGGCGGTTGACGCGAGAGGTGCTCCCGTGGACGGTGCCGATCCTCGGCGGCCTCGCGAGCTTCTTCGCGTTCGTCCTCGTCTTCGTCGCCTCGCCCTTCACCACAGCGCCGGCTCCGGCGGACGGCGTGGGGCTCAATCCGAGCCTCCAGAACCCCTACATGATGGCTCACCCGCCGCTGCTCTACCTCGGCTATGTCGGGCTCACGATTCCGTTTGCGTTTGCGATGGCGGCACTCGCATCAGGCCGAACGGACGAGCGCTGGATCATCGCCACGCGCCGTTGGACACTCGCGTCGTGGACCTTCCTCGGCTTCGCCATCCTCCTCGGCGCCAAGTGGGCCTACGAAGAAGTGGGGTGGGGCGGCTGGTACGCCTGGGATCCCGTCGAGAACGCGGCGCTCATGCCCTGGCTCGTGGCGACGGCTTTCCTGCACTCGGTGATGGTGCAGGAGAAGAAGAACATGCTCCGCGTCTGGAAC
>Ga0066710_100006661_pt1 | contig 10851 bp, 10 predicted proteins | sample GraSoiAngelo_159_FD_79666 | JGI IMG/M metagenome (GOLD analysis project Ga0066710, IMG submission 79666) | Grasslands soil microbial communities from the Angelo Coastal Reserve, California, USA - 14_1009_16_40cm | ecosystem: Environmental > Terrestrial > Soil > Grasslands | place: USA...
AGCCGGCTGAAGAACCAGCGGCCGATGGAAGCATCGCAGGATTGGCGCACAAACCCCCATGAATTTCCAGTGGATCTAGACCCCGCGCTCGATTGGCTGAAGTCTCGCCCTCGCGTGGATAACGGCAAGATCGTGGTGATTGGATTCGACGTTGGCGCCAATCTCGCCCTCATCGCGAGCGGCCGGTTCCAAGAGGTTCGGACAGTGGTCGCCATCAAACCCGACTTGAGCGAAAGTCTCGCAATGGCGGGCAGTGCTCAGGATTTCGTTCCGAGATCTACTCTGATTGTCGTGCCGAATGAGTCCGAAGCCGCTCGCTTCAAAGTTGCTGTAAAAACGCGCTCGCGGATCATCATGGCTCCGCACTCCGGCGGAACTGCAGAATGGACTGCCGACAAGCAAATCAAAGACGCCATCTTTCAGTGGCTGAAAGAAACGTACTGAACTGTAGGGCCGTCTATGACCCTCCATACCAGGGGTACGCAAAAGACGCGTACCCCTGGCTAATTTCCCAGCATCGCTCCGCGGTGCGGAAATGTCCAAACTTCAGGCGCCCGCTTTAGCCGGCGCGAAGCACCGCTCCGCGGTGCCAAATCCAGGTTAATGTTGCTGCTGCGCGCGCTTGATCATCTCTTCGGACGACACATCTTCAATGTGAGTTGAAATCGTCCACACATGCCCGAAGGGATCTTCGTAGGTGCCAGAGCGATCGCCATAGAATTGATTCACCACCGGTCGTAATTCTTTGGCGCCTGCGGCGACGGCTTGTTTGGCCAATGCATCAACATCCTCGACGTACAACATAATCCCAACGGTTGTTCGTCCCGACGACTTCGGGCTCTTGAACGGCCGATGATCCGGCGTGTTCGCCACGGCTCCCTCCGGCTCATCCGCTAGCATGATGTGGGAATCGCCGATCTTAATTTCAGCGTGCCCGATCTTCCCATCCGGCATCGGAAATCGAAACAGTTCCTTCGCGCCGAAAGCTTTCTTGTAAAAATCGAGAGCGGCGGCGGCCCCACTAATAATCAAATAAGGAGTAACGGTGTGGTATCCCTCTGGAACAGGTTTCACTTTGTTGGCCATAGAACCTCCTATATTACGACCAGACTTTGCGGGCGGTATCCACAACTAATTCCAACTTCCGCCACTGGTCGTCGAATGAAATCAGATTGCCCGCGGCTACCGATGCGAACCCGCATTGCGGGCTGATAGCCAAGTTGTCAATCGGAAGATAGCGTGAAGCTTCGTCGATGCGGCGCCGCAACGTGTCTTGCGATTCGAACTGCGGGTCCTTTGTTGTGACGAGCCCCAGAACCACATTCTTTCCACGCGGAACCAGACGCAAGGGCTCGAAACCTCCCGCGCGTTGGGAATCGTATTCGAGAAGAAACGTGTCCACGTTCAATGATCCAAAGAGCCGCTCTGCAATCGCGTCATACCCACCTTCAGTAAACCAGCGGCTCCGGCTATTTCCTCGGCATACGTGAGCTGCAACCGTGACATTTTCTCTCGGAATGGCTTTCAAGCAAGCATTGTCGCCTTCGAGTCCAGTAGCGAATTCCGCATCCGGATCGCGGCCGGCGTCACGCATTCGCTCGCGATGTCGCGCATCCAAATAATGCGAGTAGTACGGCGCGTCAAGCTGGATGTAAACGACAGCCTCGGAAACGAGATATTCCACTTCGCTGCGAACAATCTCAACCAGATCGGCCAGAAAGTCGGCGCGCGTGGAATAGAAGTTATCCGTGATTCCTTCCTTGTAGCTGGCGACGAGGAAGTTTGACGGGGCGGGAATGGTCACCTTAAATGGTCCAGGTGCTTTCCTCTTCAAAAAGGGCAATTCATAGGCCGTGAGCTGTCGGAGCTTTTTGAGCTTTGCTCCTGCAGCGAGAGCTGTACTGGCTTCGCGTCCGCCACCGGGACCTTTCCACTCCATCTCTACGCGCTGGGGAACGAATCCTTCTACAGCATCTGCCATATCGGTGAGCCAGGAACCACGCCTCATCTCACCGTCTGTGAAAATGTCGATTCCGATCTGCCGTTGTTTCGCCAGAGCCGCCGAAATCGCTTCGTCTTCTGCCAGGCGCAATTCTCGTGTCGCAAGCCGCCCCTCCGCGTGCGCGGCTCGGGCCTGAAGCAACTCCGGTGGACGCAACAAACTTCCAACCTGTTCGGCTCGATATTGTCGGGACATATTTGAATATAATAGCCGCGCACGCCTTAAGTAGGGAACCCTTCATAGTCGGATCCATGAACGTATTCGTCACAGGCGCTACCGGAGTATTGGGCAAGCCTGTATCGCGGCTGTTGATCGATGGTGGTGACCATATCCGAGTACTTGCACGGAATGCCAGCAATGAATCACGTGTCCGCTAGACTGGTCTAGCAGTGTTGCGGGGAAGCTTGTTCGAACCGCCCTCATTGCGTCGGGGCGTAAAAGGCTGCGATGCCGTTCTGCACCTTGCGACTCGAATACCGCCGCTCAACCAGGCAAGCCGGCGAGCCGCATGGGACGAGAATGATCGTATACGAAGTGAGGGCACACGGAACCTTGTTGCAGCTGCGCTCGAAGCCGGCGTCTCGACATTTATTTATCCGAGCGTCGTGTTCGTCTATCCAGACCGGGGCGACGAATGGATCGATTCCAGTATTCCGCCTGAGCCTTCAGCCATTTTGCAGTCGACGTTAACGGCTGAAGCAGAAGTGGAGCAATTCACCAGGACCGGCCACCGCGGAATCGTTTTACGAATGGGTAGCTTTTATGGACCCACGGCTGGGAATACGCAATACATGTTGCGGATGGCGCGCTACGGGATTGCCATGGTTTTTGGTCGTGGCGAGGCTTATCAACCGCTCATCTGGGTTGATGATGCCGCGCTTGCTGTCGTTGATGCGCTTTCTAGGGCAACCGCTGGCATATACGACATCGTTGATGATGAGCCACTACAACGGCGGGAGCTCGCGGCGGCACTTGCCGGCGCTGCGGGCCGCAGACGATTGTTTCGTCCACCCACTATTTTGTTTCGCTTCCTCGCCGGCAAAGATTTGATGTTCCTGACCCGGAGCCAGCGCGTTTCGAATGACAAATTTAAACGCGAAACCGGGTGGAGTCCCATGGTTGCCAGCGCGAGGTACGGACTTCGATTATCGGCAATCGAGCCTTGAAGCGGCGCCTAATGGATGGACGACCTTCTCAGGTTCGTCAGCCCACTTCTTCTTCAACTGACCACACGCAGCGGAAATGTCGTTGCCGCGGTTTTTGCGCACGAAAGCAGAGATGTTGTGATCGATGAGGATTTGCTGGAAGCGTCCGATTGCGCCGTCAGAAGGCCGCTTATAGCCAAGCTCTTCGGCTTCATTTAACGGGATCAAATTTATTTTCGCTCGGATGCCTTTCAGCAGCTTGACCAGATGCAGTGCGTCTTGAGGCGAATCCGTCACGTCGCGCAGCAGCACATACTCGAACGTCACGCGCTGGCGATGCTTGAGCGGGAACCGGCGCACAGCGTCGAGTAACTGCTCGATCGGATATTTCCGATTGATCGGCATCAATTGATTTCGCTTTTCATTCGTCGCGCCGGTCAACGAGATCGCAAGATTCGGAATGGCCGGCTCGTTGGCAAGACGTTCGAGGGGCGGCAACAGCCCGGCAGTGGATAACGTGATACGAGACATCGAGACGTTGAGGCCCTCGTCGTCGTGCAGAATACGAAGGGCCTTCATGACATTGTCATAGTTGTGAAGGGGCTCACCCATGCCCATCAGCACAATATTGAAGGAATCTCGCATGTCCCACGAGAGGTTGTCGCGCTGCGCCACGAGGACCTGAGTCACGATTTCGCCGGGCGTGAGATGTCGAGTTAAGCCCAATTGCCCTGTGAGGCAGAATGTACAAGCCAGCGCGCATCCGATCTGGGACGAGATGCAAATCGTGCTGCGATGCTCTTCCGGAATGAAAACGGTCTCGGCAAGTTCGCTATCGGCAAGACGCACGAGATATCGCCGCGTGCCATCGCTCGAATCGAAACGCCGATGCAGCGCAGGCAATTTGACGTTCCAGTCTTCGGCAAGTGACGCTCGAAGCGGCTTCGGTAAATCCGTCATCAATTCGAACTCATCAAACCAGCGCTGATAGACAGATTTGTAGATCTGCGTCGCTCGAAAGGCGGGATGAAAGATTTCGGCCAACTCAGGCCGTTCGTATTCGAAGAAGGATTTCGCCCCTACCATCATTCCAACGAGGTCTGTTGCTTGGATTCTGCCTGGCGAACGAGATTTTCGACAATCCTAATGGTGCGTGGATCGGCCCAATGCTCTTGCCATGTGTGTTTCACAACATGGCCATTCGCATCGATCAGGAAGGTCTCGGGATATTTGTAAACCTTATACAAATTCGCGATCTGGTGTCCGGGATCGAGGAAAGCCGGCAGCGTCAGGTTGTGCTCCTGGTAGAATTTGTTCACATCTTCCCAATCGTTGTCGATGCTGACCGCCATCATCTGGAATTTTCGGTCTCTAAAGGCCTGATACAGGGTCTCCATTTCGGGCATTTCCGCGATACAAGGCTGGCACCACGTACCCCAGACGTTCAGAAACACTACTTTGCCGCGGTAGTCGCTGAGCTTGACCAAACGGCCCTGTTGATCTTTGATGGAAAAATCCGGCGCTTGCTGTCCGATGTTGATGATGCCCGGCTCGCCGACTCGAGTGACTTCTTTGTAGACAAAATATCCCGCCACGGAACCCACAACCAGAAAGAAGATGACGGCTTTGACGCGCTCGCGCATATCGCTCATTGTAGCATCTTCCCGGCCCATGAATTGACCTCGGATTCAAGCAGGTCCAGGGGAACAGCGCCGTGGCCCAGGACCACGTCATGGAACTGACGAATATCAAACTTGGACCCGAGTTGCTGCTCGGCTTTGCTGCGTAGCTCGCGGATCTTCAACTGACCCATCTTGTAGCCGAGCGCCTGCCCCGGCCAAACGATGTATCGATCGACTTCGACGATGATGTCCTGATCGGTTTTTGCGGCATATTCGCGGAAGAAGTTGATGGCCTGGTCGCGCGTCCAGCCCATAGAGTGCAGGCCGGTATCGACCACAAGACGAATCGCGCGCCACATTTCATACGTGAGCTGGCCGAATTTCGAATACGGATCTTTATAGAAACCCATGTCTTCGCCCAGTGACTCGGAATACAGGGCCCACCCCTCAACAAACGCCGTGTAGCTGGAGTTCTTTCGAAACTCCGGCAGACCTTGGAACTCCTGGGCGATCGAAATCTGGACATGATGACCCGGCACCGCTTCATGCATAGTCAGCGCTTCCATTTCCCATTTGGGCCGTGACTCCAGCTTGTAGGTGTTTGCGAACATAAACGCGGGACGGCCGGCGGCAAGCGAGCCGGGATCGTAGTACGCCGTGGTTTGAGACGGGGCGATCGCATCGGGAACGGCTTTCACTCCATACGGAGTCTGCGGTAAGTGGCCGAACAAGTGCGCCAGCTCTGGGTCAGCGCGCTTCGCAATGTCGCGATATGCCGTCAGCAGCGACTCGGCATCCTTGAAGTAGAATCGCGAGTCGGTGCGCAGAAACTTCTTGAATTCTTCGTAACTGCCTTTGAACCCGGTCGCTGCCATTACTTTGTCCATCTGTGCCTTGATCCGTTTTACCTCGGCAAGACCGATTTCGTGGATTTCTTGCGGTGTTTTATTTGCCGTCGTGTGCCACTTGACGTTGTACGCATAAAGCGCGGCGCCATTCGGCAATGAGGCCGCATCCGTCGTTTCGCGGCAGTTCGGCAGGTAGCGCATGACCAGAAAATCGTGAAGCTTCGCAAGTGCGGGCGCGACCGTCTGCTTGTAAGCGGCGATAGCACGATCTTTCAGTTTGCTTGCCTCCGCTTCTCCGATCCCGGGCGGCAATTTTGTGAAAGCCTCCAACATGGGACTCCTCATCGGGTCCTCGAAAATCTGCGCTTTAACCTGGCGCGGCACATCACGAAACGTGATTTTCGGCGGCGTCATATTTGCAGCCAAACCGCGCTCCAGCAGCGCGATTGTCTGGTCGATAAGCGACCCGACACGTTCAAGCCGCAGAACGATGTTTTCGTACTCCTCGCGAGTAGCAGCGGGCATCATGGCAAACATATGCGGGATGTCCTGCTGAATGCCTTCGAGTTGATTGATGGGCATTAGCAGGTTGTGTGGGATGACGCCTTTCATGGGAATGGCATCATTGTGAAATTCGAGCCCCTTCACGGCAGTGTCTAGAAGATCACTGTACAGATCGTAGTTGACCTGCTCGTCCCGGTTGAGCTGCGCACGCTCGATTCGCTTTAGCCGGTCCAAACTGTGCTTTAGATAATCCGCACGCGCGTCAATCGCGGCCTGCGAATAATCCGTCCAGCGCATGTTCTGTCCGGGATATCCGTACGCTGTCGCCAGCTCCGGGTATTGCGTCATCCAATATTTCCAATCTTCGTCCAGCTGAATCCGCAAGGCGTCAGCGGCACGGTTATTTGAATTTGGTAACTGGGCGGCGCAGCCGAGGGCCAGCAAACTGAGCGAAACAAGAACAATCGCAAGCTGATGATTCATGCCGGGATTGTAATGCAGGACCGCGGCCCTGAAGTTTGGACATTTGCGCACGCCGGAGGCGTGCAAGGAAATTAGCCAGGGGTACGCAAAGAACGCGTACCCCTGGCTAATTTCCTTGCACCGCTCCGCGGTGCTACATTCCCCTGTCTTGTCCAACTCATCGGAGATAGTCGCCATCAATGGCGATAACGCTCTCAGTGTTGGGTAGTGGAAGCCGGGGAAATGCGACCTTCATCAAAACCGAACAGATCCGATTACTCATTGATGCCGGAATGAGCCGGAAAGAAATTTCGAAACGTCTGGAATCCATCGGCGAGGATCCCGATGGCATCGACGCCGTCCTGATCACACACGAACATGGCGACCACGCAGGCGGCCTGAAGATGCTTTTGAAAGACCTGCCCATCGAAGCATTTCTCACCTCCGGCACCATCGCCTCGTTGCAAGCCGAACAGTTTGAACTGAGTGGTTCCAGAATTACGCCCGTAAAGCCCGGCGTCCCCATTACTGCAGGTGATGTGGAGATTTTTCCTTTCAGCGTGCCGCACGATGCAGCTGAACCGGTCGCGTACAGCATCACGTGTGGTGGAGTGAAGATCACGCAACTCACGGACATCGGCTATATTCCGGATGATGTCGCAGGGCGGATCCGCGGATCGCACGTGCTCATCCTGGAATCCAATCATGACCTTGAAATGTTGCGAGTTGGGCCATATCCATGGAACTTGAAGCAGCGGCTCATGGGGCGTTATGGCCATCTCTCCAATACAGCCGTAAGCCGTTTCATTCGAGAGCAGTATGACGGAATGGCAGAGCACGTCCTGCTGGCCCATCTGAGCGCGAAAAACAATCATCCCGAAATCGCTAAGCAAGAAGCGGCACGAGCGCTGCGCGACCGCGGGTTCAGCTCGGCGCGACTGGCCGTGACCTCTCAGGACGGTCCCACTGTACCGGTTCGTTTATAGTGGATGGTTATGGTACCGAGGTACACGCGGCCCCAGATGGGCAAGATCTGGGAGGACCAGAATAAATATCAGCGTTGGCTGGACGTCGAGTTGGCGGTCGTTGAAACGCTCGCCGAACGGGGCGTCATCCCCAAGCACGACGCCGCCGAAATCAGAATCCGCGCGGCGTTCTCGGTTGATCGCATCAACGAAATCGAGGCGGAAGTGAAGCACGACGTGATTGCTTTCACGACATCGGTTGCAGAGCACGTCGGTCCGGCATCACGGTTTTTCCATTTTGGGCTGACTTCTTCTGATGTGTTGGATACGGCAATGGCGCTCCAAGTGCGGGATGTATCCGCCGTCATTTTCCAAGACATTCAGCGGCTGCTCGCGGTGTTGAGGAAACGCGCACTCGAGTTCAAAACCACAGTGATTGTCGGAAGAACGCACGGCATTCACGCCGAGCCCACGACGTTCGGGTTGAAACTTGCGCTGTTTTACGACGAAGTCCTGCGACAGCAAGCGCGATTTAAAGAAGCTGCTGAAACGATGCGTGTTGGAAAACTGTCTGGCGCGGTCGGCACATTTGCGCATTTACCACCGGAGATCGAAGAAAAGGTGATGGCGAAACTGAATTTAAAACCGGCGCCGGTTTCTTCGCAGATCATTCAGCGCGACGGTCATGCGCATTACATCACATCGCTTGCGCTCATTGGAGCAACGCTGGAGAAAATTGCCCTCGAAGTGCGCCACCTTCAGCGGACGGAAGTGCGAGAAGCGGAGGAATACTTCTCGCCAACCCAGAAGGGCTCATCGGCGATGCCGCACAAACGCAATCCGATTGCTTCGGAACAGATCGCGGGGCTGGCCCGCATCCTGCGAAGCAATGCAATTGCGGCGATGGAAAACGTCGCGTTGTGGCATGAGCGGGACATTTCGCATTCTTCCGTGGAGCGCGTCATCTTTCCGGATTCCACCATTCTTGCAGACTACCTGCTCGACCGGACAGCAACTCTCATTGAGAAGCTCGTGGTCTACCCGGACCGGATGACACAGAATCTGGAACTGACCCATGGCCTGATTTATTCGGGTGAACTGCTGCTGGCCCTGGTCACAAAAAATCTGAGCCGCGAGGATGCGTATCGGTTGGTGCAGCGCAATGCAATGCGTGTATGGGACGAAGGTGGAACATTCAAGGACAAGGTTTTGAGCGATATGGATATCCAGCGGACCCTTAGCCCGAAAGATATCGATGGTGTGTTCGATTCGGCCAGATTATTGCAAAACGTAGATCGAATTTTCACCCGCGTCTTTGGTAATTCGGGGTCAGACGTCTGACCCCGAATTACCAAACTGGATGTGCGATTATGAAAGCTACAGTTATCGTGACGTTGAAACCAACTGTTCTCGATCCGCAAGGCATGACAATCCATCGAAGTCTCGCGTCATTGGGCCTGACCGATATCACGGACGTCCGGCAGGGGAAGATTTTTCAGATTCAGTTGAAAACCGGAAACCGCGAGCACGTGGAGAGACTCGCGAAAGAAGTCTTGACGAATCCGGTGATTGAGGAATACCGGATCGTTTGGGAGCAATGATGAAGTTCGGCGTCGTCATATTTCCAGGTTCAAATTGTGAGCATGATTGTTACTACGTCATCCAGTCGGTGCTCGGAAAAGCCGTGGAATATATTTGGCATCAAGATACGTCTGTGAAAGGCTTTGATGCGATCATCCTACCCGGTGGCTTCGCGTACGGTGACTACCTGCGCACCGGCGCGCTTGCGAGGTTTTCCCCAGTCATGACTGCAATCGCCGATTACGCGAAAAAAGGGGGCGTTGTTTTCGGCATCTGCAACGGCTTTCAAATCCTCACCGAAGCGGGATTGTTACCTGGAGCGCTGCTGCGAAATGTTGGTCTGAAGTATCTCTGCAAGTTCGAGTATCTCCGCACGGAAACGACCGACACGCCGTTCACAAATCTGATGACGAAAGGACAATTGCTGCGCATTCCAATAGGCCACGGCGATGGAAACTTTTTCGCCGACGCGGATACGCTGAAACGGATTGAAGACAACGGTCAGGTCGTATTCCGTTACGCGGATGCAAACGGCCAGATCACGCCGGACACAAATCCAAACGGATCGCTGAACAACATTGCCGGAATCGTGAATGAGCAACGCAATGTCATGGGCATGATGCCTCACCCGGATCGATCGAGCGAGGAGATCTTGGGGAGCGCAGATGGAAAACTCATTTTCGAATCGATGGTGAATGCATTGGTACGCGCGTAATGGTCACAGACGAAATCCTCACCCAACACGGCCTGACCGAGGCCGAATACGAAAAGATCGTCAATATCCTTAAACGCGAGCCCAACCTGACGGAGCTCGGTATTTTCAGCGTGATGTGGAGCGAGCACTGCAGCTACAAGAGCTCGCGCGTGCATTTGCGCCGGTTGCCGACGAAGGGACCAGCGGTGCTTCAGGGTCCGGGCGAGAATGCGGGAATCATCGATATCGGCGACGGGCTCGCCGTTGCTTTCAAGATCGAGTCCCATAACCATCCATCCTTTATCGAGCCGTTCCAGGGCGCCGCAACGGGTGTCGGCGGAATCCTCCGGGATATTTTCACTATGGGCGCCCGGCCGATTGCGGCAATGAACAGCCTGCGATTCGGTCCACTGCATAAGCCGCAAAACAAACATATTCTGGAAGGGGTCGTCGGCGGCATCGCCTTTTATGGAAACTGTTTTGGCGTTCCAACGGTCGGGGGCGAGATCTATTTCGCCGGCTGCTACTCGCAGAATCCGCTAGTGAATGCATTCGCGTTAGGCATCTTTGAGAAGGATAAGATCTTCTACGGCCGAGCGACCGGTGTCGGGAACCCGGTGATCTATGTTGGGGCAAAAACCGGACGCGATGGAATTCATGGGGCCACGATGGCGTCGGCCGGGTTTGGTGAAGATGCCGGCGCAAAGCGGCCCAACGTTCAGATCGGCGACCCGTTTATGGAGAAACTGCTTCTCGAGGCCTGTCTGGAAGCCATGCACAAGGGCCTCATCGTCGGTATTCAAGACATGGGCGCCGCCGGTCTCACCTGTTCGAGCTGTGAAATGGGCGCGCGCGCCGGCACTGGCATCGAGCTCGATCTCGATGCCGTTCCACAGCGCGAAGCGCACATGACGGCCTACGAGATCATGCTTAGCGAATCGCAAGAGCGCATGCTGCTCGTGGCCGAAAAAGATAAAGAAAAGGAACTGGTCGAAGTATTCCACAAGTGGGGACTCGATGCGGTAAGG
>Ga0066710_100006662_pt1 | contig 10851 bp, 19 predicted proteins | sample GraSoiAngelo_159_FD_79666 | JGI IMG/M metagenome (GOLD analysis project Ga0066710, IMG submission 79666) | Grasslands soil microbial communities from the Angelo Coastal Reserve, California, USA - 14_1009_16_40cm | ecosystem: Environmental > Terrestrial > Soil > Grasslands | place: USA...
CTAAAATGAGCCCTTTTTCAAAAAACTCGCTTATTTCTCGGTCTTTCGGATCCTCATCGAGACTGCCGCGACCTTGTATACGCCCTTTGTATGTTTCTGGCCTACGTCTCCTTCAATTGTATAGACCGCGCCGCATACTTCACACGCAAGTCTTTTGGCGAATGTGAATGCTTCAAAGAACGCGCCGCATTTGGGACATTCATAAATCGTTGATTCACTGAGGGGCAAATCAACCAATCGCCCGAGCCGCTTTCATGTCCTCGTCCCAGAACGCCCCACATGCCGCGCAATGATGATGAATCCGGAGCATCCGATCATGAATCGTGTTACAAGTATGTAATCCTCCGGGGATATCATTGATTAGAATCGCTCGATACCGATTGGGGCATTCGGATTCACATCGTTTCATCTAAAGTCACCTGCATCGCCCGGTTAGGATCCTCTTTCCGTTCGCGTGCCTTGCTCTTCACTTTCTTAAGATTCGTCCACTCGGGCGAATGCTTACCGCGAGGCGCCTTTGCTCTCTTCAGATTTGCTATATGCCGCTTCTCTTCTGATTCTCTCAATATCTATCTTTCTACTCCATCCGGTCAATTGGCCTTCTCGGTATAGATCGCATGATGGCGGTATCGTTCCGGGATTGGGCCGATGTTCGACGCCAACGAAGATCTCGTTACCGCAATGGTCACATTTCAATCGGTGAGCCCTCCGGCCTCCGCCTCCATCAGTTTGAGAGCGAGAACCGCCTTCTCATCGATCGTCAGATGGCGCCGGCATCGCCTCCACTTGAGCCAATGACCGTAAGCGAATTGTAATCGCGATCCTCGCGGACATGAAGCGCACATCTTCCGGTCCGGCATGATCTTGAGAACGAGGTCAGATCGTGACAAAACAGACATTGAGGCTTTAGCTTCGTCCGGGGTCGAGGCACCGGGTCCGAATTGGCCTATCCGAACCAACGCTAAACTTTCGAGTTCCTCGAATCGTCCGCCGGAAAGAGTTCGCCGCTCATCTAACGCCCGCGTATCTTCATCCCTCGTTAGGGTAACGCCTCCCTTTGGGCCCACGCCCGAGATCATCGGCTTTCTGGGTGTTATGGCGTTGGGCTCTGCCGCGTCTGTCACCAAACACGGGTTTGCCACGCGCTCGGTTGGCTTGCCCGTTCTATCGCCCATGCCGGCGATAATAGAGCCCAATCGTCCGCGCTCGCGGGCCGGGTCATCGAACATACTCGCCGTTGGCATGGATGCCGCCTCTATGGCCGTTCCTTCTTAAGTGGTTTTCGGTTCCTTGCCTCGATGATAAAATCCTCAATGCTCGCGCTTAGTTTTTGCTCGAAGTCTAACGCGAGGATCCGATACGCGAGCCACAGGTCGATAACTTCCCAATCATCATGTGGTATCACGGTTTCCAGAATCTCTTTGCAGATTAACTGAACTTTATCGTATCGATTCATCGTGGATCCTCATTTTCACGCCGTTCTGATTGCCCCGCTAAGATGGCGCCCAACTCTCTCAAACGCCGCCTCAGAACAATCGCCGCATAGACCGCGCTGATAAACACGATGAGGCCGGATAACATGAAGAGGATTGCGAAAACCATACCTCCAACGAATACGATTTCGAGATTCATTTCGGACCCTCCAATATGGAGGGCCGCAATGCCATCACATCCACGAGTTTGCGGAGGATCTCCCGGACCCAATGAGGATGCCGATCGAATAGATGATCCGCCAGCGCTTCATCGTTGGATAGCCTCGTCCGACAGAACGGGCAATAAGTTACCATGCGAGGATCCCCAGAATGGCCCCGAGGACAAAGGCGCCAAAGATAATGTGTGGAAAATAACGGCGGAGTAACGGACCCCAGATCGGGCTATCGAATAAATGTGGACGTCGAGGATACGCGCCCGGATATGCATGAGGCGGACCGGGCGGCGCGTGTTGTGTTGATGGCCTCCAATCTGGATTTGGATTTGCGGTCGTGATTGTCGTCGCCCCCTGAACGATGCCATCGCGATGATTCGATGCATAATGCTTCTCTAATTCCTTCACGTTCACGAGTTCCCGACATCCGACGCATCGAATCGCCTCGATGCTCATTTCTGTTTCTCCAGCCATTCCGGGATTATGATTGCCCTAAGTAGGGCTTGCATCGTGATGCCTCGTCGTTTCGCTTCGTTCTGAATCTTCCGGAATTGATGACCGCGATATTTGATCGCGAAAACTCTTTTCATGTCCTCACCGGATGCCTCTCTGGCCGCGTCATCTGTTTGGTCCGATATGGATCCTTGGTCGTCACACCGCATGGAACGATGTGAACGTAATCATTATCGATGATTGGCGCTTCTTTTGACATCGCCACGATTCATGGCCGTCCTCAGATTTAAGTTCTCCGGATGGATTTCTCAATGCCCAAGTATCCGAATGCAATTCGACTAATCGTCGGCATACAGGGCATTTTTGCCAATCGCGATCATAGATCGGACAGATGCCGCCGGTCGTTACGTTCTTTGAATGGTATCGCCATAGCAATTGGATGATGATGAAGCGTATCGGATTCAATAAATCGGGTCCTCGTGACGATGCTTCTCGGGTTCGGTTGTCCACATGCGGCAATGGTCACACCAAAAGCCGAACATTTCGAATTGGGGGATCTTCCGAACGAATCGATTCTTCTTCATTGTTTCCATTTCAACCGCCTCCAATGGAAATAGAGGGGTCCGCCGGTCTTAAGCATAGTGTTACCGGCGGTCAAAGATAGACTACATTCTAACCACGCCGTGTATGCCCGTCCCTCCGCCGTTCTCGCTTGCTTGACTCTGACAGTATCCAAGACTCCAATAGAAGCCCGGGGAACATGATGGATCAGCATGGACCGCGACGGATACGCCCGCGCCGAATGATGCGAGACAGACGAGCAGAATAAGGATTCTTAGCTTCTTGATTTTCTCACCCCCTGTAATATTTGAACTCGGAATACCAAGCCAGTATGAGAATCATTGAGAGAAGAGCGATGAAACTCCATGCTACGAGTTTGAGCTTCCAATCCTCGGGTACGTCGGGCCAGCTTGGCATACCATTCCATCCCCATTGGGGGCATGATGCTTATAGGATTGCCGGTTTCAGGTCGGTAAGACGTCATACGTCGGCGCAACGGCGACGTAGGTGAATACGCAAGTATCGCGCGTATTTAGGATTGGTGAAATCGCGTCCACTTGAATAATATTCGCGATGCCCCGACAGGTGAATGCCGTCATATCCCCTATCGTGATAAGTTCTATCTGTTCTCTATAACCATCATTGTTAGTGTAAGTGAATGGTGTGGCGCCAGCCGTCAAAGGTCCTCTGATGGGTTGCGGGTTGAAACCCGAATTATCCGAAATGATCCATGTTGGCAATGGGCTTACGCCGAGATTGATCGTGATCCCAGAAGAGGTTACTCCAAGAGAATTACCCGTAATTGTCAGGTTGCTATAATTGGTTGAAATGATGCTGATGTCGTAAAGCTGTGTATGAACCGCCTGAGTATCCTTAATGTTCACTCCAGTAATTGCTACTCCATCCCATGAGGGCCGCGCTCCTTTGATCATGATTCCCGGACAATGCAAATTGTTACATTGAGCATCATTATTCGGTTCCTGCGCATTGTCCGTGATCTGTCCGCCGGAGATTGAGATCGGACCGGCGGCGATGGTTCCAAAGCCCCCTGTTGTTAGTAGTATTCCTCCCGCGAAATTATTATGGATCTTGTTTGCTTCAATAGTAACGAATTTTCCCCAAGTGGAAGATATACCGAAACTGTTCTGGAAGAGATCGTTTGCAGTGATGTCAATAAAACTCGCCCCGTTGGATGTCTGTATCCCGGAAACATCAGATCCGTTGAATCCTGAGATCGTGTTTAGAAAGACTCTGATATGTGATGCGGTAGAGCCCATCAACACACCATAGTTTCCGCCGACTTTCTGAGTAATTGGCCCCGTAAGTGTAGACGTTGTGATCACAGCATTAGTTCCCTGAGCGCTGATAGCGTTACTGGAAGCATTGAATACTGTCATTGATTGGATCAGAACATTTGATGATGTCGGATCCAATAGAAAGACGTCCCCACTGATTCCGCCTACAAACTGTCTCATAGCATCATCGATAAGAAAACCCTGTGCAGTGAAACTTTGGCTTTTGATGCAGAATGCCGCCCGGAATGCGCTACCACATTGGCCAGAACTGAAAAGATTGTTTTGAGTCATGATTTTACAACCGGGGCTTCCACTGATCAAAAACGTGTATAATATGGAAATTGTTTGTGTCAGATTGTAGATACCCGGAGTACAATTCGTTGTACAGGCTTTTGAGCAGGCGGTTGAAGCTAAAATGTCATCGTTCATTAGTCTGCTGAAATTTGACTCTGTGAATGACGGGATCCCGTTGGTTGACGAAAGAAAGGCTTGATAGACGTTAGATCCGCCAACTTGGAGAATGAACGTGGATGATAGCGGAATCGATGGTGTGGGACCCGATCCCGTTATGGGTAGAAAAGAGAATCCGAGGATTGGGATGATGAAAAAGAACGGCCATAGTTTTCGCGAATCCTCGCCGCCATCATCATTATTATTTCTGATTCTGGTCATTTGACTTTCCGACCGAACATGTCTCGACCAAAACCCTCGAAAATATTCGCCAATGCAACCCATGTAAATAATACGAAGAAGAATGGGATCGTCGTGATGATGAGAGGCGGATAGAAGAATCCTATCGTCGATCCAGTATCAAGATTCCAAAAGACCTGTTGAGCGAGCCACATCGGGATCTGAACCGCGCAACATCCGACGGCGAGCATCCGGGAGGGCAAACGTCCGCCCCAGAGAAAAAAGACCAATGTGATTAGTACGAATTCGGCGGCCAATGATGCCGGGAACCATGTTGCCATTTATGCCCGCCTCCGATAAGAATAGTGTAGAGGATGGCCGCGCAGTCCGTGTCTGTCACGGAACGGAGGGTCCCGTCCAACCACGATCATTCTCTCTTTCTCCAAGCCATCTTTCCCTCTTTTCTTAGCTGATGCAGACGGCGGTCGCATTGAGCGTGAACGTATAGTCACCGGGCGGCATCGTCCGGGTTTGGTTAGCCGTGTAGTAAGCAAGTACGCCGATCGTCATTCCGGGCTGTAAAGTGAAAGGAGAATAGATTGCGGGTTGCTGGGGAACATTGCCCGGATTGACTGTCAACGTCACATTTTCGGGACAATTGCCATCATTCAGAATCGTGATCGTAACATTGGCCGGATCCCCTACCGTCACGTTTCCAAACTCGATTATTGAAGGCGATATTTCCAACCCCGCCCGGTTTCCATTATGGATGCGGATGTGTCCGGGCGTGTTCAATGATACTATCGACGCGGCGGCTACGACTCCAATACAGAGGATCGCTATGATGATGCCGGATATCCAGAGCTTTCTCATGCGACGACCTCTTGCCGATGGATCCCGGCCAGATGGTTATAGATGTTCTTGAAGGTAAGAGGATCAATGAAGTATCCTTCGACGTATTCATTCGGTTTCGCATACCGGGATTGCGTGAGAATCCGGATTGCCTGTAAGGGCGCTTCTGGGTCTTTCGGAATCCTCTCTGTCCGGATTAGGAACGTTGGATTGAATCTGATGCGGAATTCGATGTCTTTATGACGAGTTGTGTCGAAATGGAACTCGCAATTATTTTTCATCACTTGTTTTTCCCAATACCCGATCCTTCGAATCTCTTCTTTCTGCGACAATCGCGCATCAAAGAATTGCTCTGCTTGATCGGTCATTATGTAGGTATTGAAAAGCCGCATCCGGAAGAGATCCCGGGGATGATAATGAAAGTGTGGAAAATTCAGAATGCAATCGTAACCGCCGGCTCGTGTGAGATCTTTCTCGCAATTACAGAGGACCATCCTACCTGCGAGCCATGCGAGCCATGCGAAGAACGCCATCAGAAACGTTTTCCCCGCCCGATTGTCGGCGATATGTTCGAAGATCCCAATCAATGAGGCCTCACCGTTGCAAGTGTCGAGACGAACCAGAGGATGAATCCGATCGCGACGAATGCAAGAATCGCTTGCCAAATCACCGGGACGCCGTAAAAGATCCGGTTGAAGAATCGCCCTTTCGGGTCCGACCAATCGAGAACCGCGACTTTCTCGCAGAATGGACAGAGAGCATAGACCCTTTGAGGGTGAGCGCCGTATTGGAACGTCGTTACCACATGTTGACAGTCGAAATGGTCCACGGGGATCAGATGGAGGACGCCTCGTTTTGGTTTCCGTTTGAACGGCCACATCAGCAATGCCCCATCTTACATTGGAGATCGTGGATGTACCAAAAGTAATAGAGACCGAGGCCGGCGAGACTAACAAGAATGATTGCGATCCAGATGCCGCCGCGCTTTTTCTTTTTCTCGCCCTCGCGATGGATATCGGAAACGACTTTGTTCTGAATTGCTCGATGCACGTTGATTGGATCGCAACGTTGCTGATCTGTTTCTTGCGGGATGGGCCGTGAATCGTTGTAATTGTAATCCCATGCGGGACGGCCGTTGCTTCGTGATTGTTTGTCAGTCTCGATGAGATATTCCCCGGCATTATCACCGTCGAATTTACCCGTCCGCCAATCGAATGAGAAGGTTGCCGGCGAATGCGATTGAATCCGGTAAGAGCGGATGACCCAGCGCTTTTTCTTGCCATCGGGCTCACGGATGAACACGCAAAAATATTCTTTCCGGAAGATGCGCCAATACGCCTCAGGCCATCCTCCGAGCGTGAACCAGATGCGGAATACGATCGCGAATCCGATGATGAGGGGATAAGTGAGATCAACCACAGCGACCGATCATCCATTTTTTAGTTCTTTCGGATCTCCGTCCATTCTTCTTGGGATATGTTTTACGCTTCCCCATTCTTACTTAGACCTTTCCCAACTCTTCACCGCGACTGGCGCTTCTGCAACCTCATTGCCTAAGCGCGCTTCTTGCATCCCGAGGACCCTCTCTTCTTGCGCGTAAACGCGGGGATTTCTGACTTTGAGATCATCCAGATGTCCCCGGATTTTATTCAGTAACGCATCATGCGTCATTTTCTATCCTCCAACCAGTAAGGGATTGGTTTTGGCCGTTCTTTCCGCTTCTTTCTGATAGAGCTTGACGACCCATGCTGAGGCGGCGCGTTCGAATGCATCGCGCGAATCACCGTTGATCGAGACATAGGCCCGCATCTTTTTCACGATCCATTCGCCTAATTGCGGGATCGGATAATCGAGATTATCGCCTCCGGCGCCATGTTCGGCGTATTGGGCGGCATCGCTGAAGAGGTCCGCCGTGTATTTATCGGGAAAGTTGGTTCTTTCGAACATGGCGTATTTGTCGGTTTCTTCGCCTCCAACGATGATGAGCAATGCGTTCGCAATGTTCTTTGTCCCGCCCTCGAACTTGAAGAGTTTAGAAAGGTCGATAGCTTGTCCGGGTTGCGGTAGATTGGCGAGCTTATCGCGTTGCTCATCTGATATCGTGGCCGCCTCGACCTTTGGTTCATTCCCATTCGTCGTGGATTCCAAGTTCCCGTTGCTGTCTTCTGAATCGTTGCTCATCGTCTAAACCCCTCCGCATTCGCAATGCGAGCCATACGAGACAGAAGGCGAAGATACTCGCGAATGGGACAGCCTCATTTCCGATCCATATCGCTTGTAACCAGAATTCGTAAACGGTGAACGTTCCAATTGGAACCGGGGCCGGCGAGGAATAGGTCTCGTAAGACGTCGCCAAATAACAAGCCCCGAGAATCCCAATGATGATGAGCCAGCGCACATTTTACTGTCCTATCCCGTTACCACGGAAGAATCGCATCGCGTCAAATAGAACGAAGAATTGAAATGCAGTAAATAGAAATCCGACGATGGGTACGCCATGCGAACTGAAATCCGGTGAAAAGACGATGCTTAGAATCATGTCCCCAAACGTGATTACGACGATCAGAAAGTAGATCGCCAACACTGGTAAGTTTACGATTGCCCATCCAACATATGCTGTGGCCTGTACGATGTCTTTCGAAGAATTACAGAGATAATCCCATGCAGAGCAATGGACGGGGCCCGGAAGAGGCGCCAACGTCGGCGCCGGAATGTTCTGAAAGGCGCTCACTGCTGGCGGGCCGGTCGTGAATCCATAGAGGCCTAATAATAGAATGAAAAATGCGTCCATTAGAATAACGGCCTCACCTGAGCTATGCGGCGTTAGAGATACCTCCCAGTATGTTTTCCCATCATCAATGCAACAATGAAGAAGATCAGAACGGGGATCCAGATTGGTAATAATCCGAGACCGGAAAACATCAGTATGAAGCTAACGAAAAGCAAGATGAAAATCTCGCCGCCGGCAATGAATTTGGATCCCGGAAGCAAACGCGCGGCCCCGAATTGGAGAATGAACATCGCAAAAATTGAAAGAATGACGATCCAGAAGATGGCGGATGATGTTTGGCAGGATTGTGTGAAATTCGTGCAGAAACTATTTACAATCGCTGGGAAGAGACAGTCAATGTCGGCGAATGATTGACAAGATCCCGGTATTGAGGATGGAGGCGCCGCAGTGATCACGTTCCCGCGGATCCATGACCAGAGACCCATTTTAGATGCCGCATTCAATAACGTGCTTTGGCTGATGACTGGAGGCGGAGGGCAAGCGCAACCGCCGCCGCTTGTTTGGAATAATGGGACGCCCGTGTTAGTATCGTTCACGTCGAGACCCGACATCGTAGCCGTTATGCTGATACCGACCCATTGCCCATTAGCGACGGGGATCAGATAATTACCATTTGCGACACGGCCCTTTCCCGGATTGCCGACGACGTTCCATCCACTTGCGAGATATCCGGGGCATGTTGTCGAGAATGGCGTCGCGCCAACTGGACATGATGGAATCGTGTAGATTGCCTCGATCACTCCAATGCCGTTATTGTATTGTTTCGCTATATTTGTCGTAACGTTGATGATGAAGCCATTGAGATTCGACTGGAACTCGTAGAAGAGCGTAATTGATTGATTGAAATTTATCGTGTGAGTCGAGTTCGTATTCGCTAAGGTGATTGCCGGTGATCCGCAATTCCCGTAACATTGAGTTACCGTTTGAGTCGTCGTTCCAGTCGGAGTGAATGAGGCGCCTACCATCATGCCCTGCGCGCCGCAAAAGCCATTTATCAATCCAACCGATGTTGCCGTGGACCCTATTGCAGGCGATGCGGTCCCAAAATCAAGACAGACATCCCATACGCCTGAGGCGACGATTGCGCCGCATCCTGTTCCAGCCCCGGACGAGCCCGAACATGCTTTCATCAAGATCCCGAATGTTGGATTGCCGGATGTGATCGTAAATTGGATGGCAACCCATTGATTCTGGGTAACAGAGATTGGATTCGCGAGCGCGACCGTCGTATAGGTTTGGCCGGTAAGACCGCCAATGCCCTCGACATCTTGAACCGTGAATGATTGTCCATCATTTGCGGAAACACATGTAAAGAGTTGGCCAGAATAACCACATCCGTTCGTGGTTCCCGGCGTCGAGCTGGGCGTCGTTCCAGAGGGGAACGTCGCGATTTCAAGTTGGTTCGGTAACGAGGCGCCAGTTTGTAGGGCGATGCTGGTTAATGTTCCCGTCAATGGTGATTGAATGACGCTACCTATCCCGCATTTAGCGCCATTTCCGTCCGCGGTACATGTACCGCAATTGCCGAAACTATTGCATGTTTGCTGGCCGGCTTGCGTCGTCGTGTATCCGACGAATGTTGAAGCATAGGCGGGTTTTAGGAAGAGAGATCCAAGAAGAACAAGAACCAGAATAAATAGAGAGCGACGAGACCTAAAAAGGTGGGAATGGAGGCGCGTTCGGATGCCTCCATTATAGACCCGTTTTCTTCCAACCGGCCACGACGATGAAAGCCACGAATACGAGCGGTATAATCTGGGTGATTGGTACCGCTCCGGGTGACGCCGTGAGGTTTGGATTCGGCGTGAAGCCCGTGTGTGCAATCGTGATACCGGTCGTTGCATTCGCGATGAAGCCGATCAATGCGGCCCCGATCGCGAAGAATATCACGATGTCGAAGAGTACGCCGACTTCTCGCGTCGGACGCCGGAAACCCGGCATTCCGAACGGAGTTGAATTCACCGAAAAGCCGTGGTTTAATTGGTTGATTTGCGCGTAGCCGGGAGTTCTGTAAGGTCCGAGCAGATTGTCGTCCCTATTAGCTCGATGGGTCCGTTCTTAAGTCTTTTGGTCTATTTGCCCGATGTTTCAGCGTCTTTTACGATTTTCACGAGTTCATCGAGGGCGAGCTTCAGTTCAGTAACGGCATCTTGAACATCCTCGCGGTATGTCTTGAATTCCGTCCCCTGAATGAGCCAGCCGTTCGAGATCTGCTCGATTCCTATCTTATCCATTCAGATCACCGAAAAATCCTTAGGGCCCACAAAGCCTATAAGCCTTTCTCAATGACTTAAGGGGTCCGGAATCTACATCAAATCGACCAAACGAGGACGAATCCTCGTCTGATTTCGCGATAATGTTGATTCCCGAGCGTAACCGTTGGGAAAGCCAACGGGCGCCGGATCCTCGTTCGAGGTCCCCGGAGAATTCAGAGGCGGCGATTAAGCCTGATGCCTCGCCCATGCCGGGGATACCTCGAAAAAGCCGGCCCGATCGCGTGCCAGCGAGCGCCGACACGCGCGACCTCGGGAACCGACTCCTACCGCCGGAATCAGCGATTGTATGGATGTATCTACCTTACTTAAGAGTCTTTTGGTTAGGTAGTAGTAAGTAACTACTTAGTA
>Ga0066710_100006663_pt1 | contig 10850 bp, 10 predicted proteins | sample GraSoiAngelo_159_FD_79666 | JGI IMG/M metagenome (GOLD analysis project Ga0066710, IMG submission 79666) | Grasslands soil microbial communities from the Angelo Coastal Reserve, California, USA - 14_1009_16_40cm | ecosystem: Environmental > Terrestrial > Soil > Grasslands | place: USA...
CCGGCGTCTTCGTGATCATAGGCGTCCTGGGGCTCGCCTTCGTCATCTTCCAGGCGGTATTTCCGCCGGTGACACGCGCGGCGATCACGCGCGGCGCCCGGTTTGCCGACGAGGAGACGGCCCGGCGCGCGGACACGATCATCGGCGTTGTGCAGCGCACGATAGGCATCGGCCTGCTGCTCATCGGCGTGATCATGGTGCTCGAGGCGGTGCAGGTCAACGTTACTGCGATCGTCACCGGCCTCGGCATCACCGGCCTGGCGCTGGCGCTGGGCGCACAGACCCTGGTGCGCGATGGGATCAACGGCATCTTCCTGCTGGCGGAGGACCAGTACCGGCGGGGGGATGTAGTGCGGATCGCCGACGTGATGGGGACGGTGGAGGAGATCACTCTGCGACGCACGATCATCCGCGACATCGACGGCGTGGTCCACTCGGTGCCCAACGGCAGCATCGGTGTGGTATCGAATTACACGCGGGACTTCGCGCAGGTCAATGTGCAGGTGCGAATCGCTTACGGTGAAGAGCTGGCTCGGGTGAAGGAAGCAGTGGCAGGGGTGGCCGAAGAGATGCAGGCGGACGAGCATTTTGGCGAGCTGCTGATCGAAAGCCCTTCGGCGGGCGCTGTCCAGTCGGTTGGAGACCAGGGCATAGCGTTGACGGTAACGGCGCGGGCGCGGCCCTGGGCGCGTTGGGAGGTGGAGGGCGAGCTACGGCGCCGGCTGCTGGACAGCTTCATCAGCCGAGGGATACGGGTGCCCTTCGGCGGGATGCAGCCGGCGGGCCAAGAGGTTACACCGCCACCCGGGCGCAGCCGTGCGCCGGAGGTGGGCGATTAGATCCAGCCGCGGTAGCGGAAGTAGGCCAGAAGCGCGACAGCAATGGTGATCATAGTGCCAACGACGACCGGGAATCCCCAGGCGTCCTCGTAGGCGGGGAACTGGTTGTGAGTAAAGTTCATGCCGTAGATGCCCGAGATGAGCGTCAAGGGGAGGAATATGGTGGCGGCCGCGGTGAGCACTTTCATGATCTCGTTGAGGCGGTTGGAGACGACGGAGAGATAGGTCTGGAGGGCTCCGTCTGCCAGGTCACGGAGCGCCTCGACGAGGTATTCGATACGAACGAGGTGATCGTAGACATCGCGATAATAGGGTGCCGCTTCACCGCTGACCAGCTTTGAGTACTCGCCTCTAGACAGGCGATTCATGATGTCCCGCTGGGGCGTGGTCGCGCGTCGTAGCCGCAGCGCGTTGCGCTTGACGATGAGGATTTGCTGAAGGAGCTGAGGGTGAGGCCGGTGCAGCACCTTCACCTCCAGTTGGTCGATAGTGTCGTCCACCGCATCAACGATCGGCAGGTATTCGTCGACGAGCGCGTCCAGGAGGCCGTGCAGAAGCCAATCAGCGCTGTGGGTGAGGATGAAGCCGTCGCGCCGGCAACGCTCCTTGAACGCTTCAATGGCGGGTACCGGCTCCCGATGGCAGGACACGACGTAATTGGCGCCCAGGTAGAAGTCGACCTCGACCGACTCAAGCTCTTCATGCTCTCGATATTCGGTAAGGGCCTGCACGACGATGAAGAGATACTCGCCATGATCGTCCACTTTGGCCGGGTCAACGCGGGGCGAAGTGCTGTCTTCAATCGTTAATGGATGGAAGTGGAAGACATCCTCCAGCAGACGGCCGTCTTCATCCGAGCGGATGAACAGGTCCAGCCAGAGTAGGCCGCGGGTATCCGCGAGCGCCGGAATGATCGCTCGCGCGTCCGCCGGCTGCGCTTCGCCGCCATTGCCCGGGCGGTAAAAGCCGGTAATGCTTCCTGAGTTACTCATTTGCAGAGCATTCTAACCCCCCGCCGAAGCAGGCGACCAATAGCATCGTCGAGATAGCGGAGCGCTAACGGAAGGGCGTGCGTCCCACGCCTCGGCGGGCTGGTTGTAACAAGCATCGGCGGGGCCACATCTATACTAGCGAGAGGCGCGCGAGGCATCTGGATGAGCAACGGAGATAGCGCCTTACCATTAGGTAACCTTTCACTGGTGACGGCGTTTACCAGTACAAGATAAGACAATTAGAGGGGCGACCTCCTTCTGGTCCTTCCGGAAACGGAAGGATGGCGAGGGGCAGTCTGGGGCGGGCTGCCTCTCGCAGTTTATTTTCGGGGCGTAAAACCGTCCGTGGGCCGGAAACGTTAAAGAAGTATAAGAACCACGGCCCAGAACACAGGAGGTGAACATGCGTCCCATCCTGCTCCTCGGTGCGGGTACTCTTTCCCTGGCGGCTCTAGTCCTGTCCTCGATGCTCTTGACGGGGGCAAGCAGCGCCCAATCGACCACGAACATTGAGGTAGACGACTTCTACTTCTGCGATTCCTCCCACCAGGGCAACATCTGCGACACGACCGTAAACGCGGGCGATACCGTGACCTGGACGAATATGGCAGCGGCCACCACCCACACTGTTACGCAGTGCGATTCTTCGTTCACAACGTGCCCGCCCTCGGGTGGGTTCGATGCGGGAAATCTTTCTCCGGGTCAGAGTTTCTCGCAGACGTTCAACACTCCTGGCACCTTCGAATACCACTGCAACTTCCACCCGACGATGATGATGGGTCGAATAACGGTGGTCGCCCCCCAGAGCGCCACGCCGACGCCGGCTGTCGGCGGGGGCAGCTCGAGTCCGACGCCGGCGACAACAGCCGCCGCGGGCACGACCACTCCGGCGACGGCAGCGACGGCCACGCCCGCCCGGACGGCGGCAGCGGTGCCGACGACGGGCGGGTCTCCCTCTGACGGCGGGCCATCCGTGCTGCTGATGATCGCGCTGGCGGGCGCGGCTTTGGCGGCGGCAACCGGCATGAGCGGGTTCGTCCTCAGGCGACGGTAGCAGCAGCCGAAATTTGAAAGGGGCCGCTCGCAAGCGGCCCCTTTCAGCTTCCCCTCTGGTCAGCCAGCTAAGATAAGCACTTTTCTTCGAGGAGCGCGCGTATTTCGCGGATGGTTTCCTCGCGCCAGGAGGCCCAGACGGGCCCGGTCTGAAATTCGTTGGCGATCTGGCGAAGTTTGGCCTGATCCTCCGTCTTGGACCTGTCCAGCCCTTCGTAGCGTTTCATAACCTCGCCCATCTCGGCGTTGGCCTTGGCCGGGCGCTCGATCCAGTGAGCGATGTAACGGTGGCCGGTGGTGTAGAAGACGGCGGTGGGTATCGATTGGCTTTCGCCGTGATTCAGGAACTCGTTCATGATGTCGAGGTTGTCGTCGCGCGGGAAGATGCGTAGCTCCATCTCCGCTGCTTCGGCGATGCGGGCGATCACGGGCAGGCCGCGAAAAACGTCCGGGCACCAGTCTTCACCGAGGACGAGGACGCGCGCGGGACCGTCCGGCATCTGGGCCAGCCGCCGAAGGGCGGCGGCGTCGTCCTCGCTGACGTGCGTCTCGGCGTAGTTGTAGTCGAACTTCTCACGGTTGCGCTGGACGCGTTCATCCAGATACTGCTGCCAGGTGAGCCCGGAAGCGAAACGCTCCGGCGTGACTAAGCTCTCCTTTTGCTGGGTCATAGCGCCTCCTTAAAGACGGCTGGGGCGCGATGAGAATAGCACAGAAGCCGGGGGCACCGCCATACTACGGATTGGCGCCGGCCTTGGCTTCTTCCCAGAGCGCCAACTTTTCCTCGGTTGGCAGGCTACGGAGATCGAGGTTGCGCCCGGCAGCCAGCGCTTCCATTCGTTGGAAGCGCCGACTGAAGCCACGGCAGGTGCTGCGGAGCGCGTCCTCTGACTCCACCTCGTACCAGCGGGCGAGGTTCGCGAGGGCGAAGACAGTGTCGCCGAGCTCCTCAGTGCGTTCTTCCGCTGTTTCCGCGCGTCGCAACTCCTCCAGCTCCTCTTCGAGCGCCTGCCATGCCTGATCGACGGAATCGAAGGCGAACCCGGCGCGGCTCGCGCGGGCCTGCAGGGATTGGGCGTAGGCGAGCGCAGGGAGCGCTTCAGGGATGCCGGTGAGGGCGGAGTTGTCGCCGCGCTCGCTGCGCTTGAGGTCATCCCACTGCTCGACGACAGCCTCGGGGGTCTCGGCGATGGCATCGCCGAAGACGTGCGGGTGGCGGCGGACGAGCTTGGCGCCGATGCTCTCGATGACATCGGCCAGGCGGAACTCGCGCTGCTCCTGGGCGATCTGGATGTGGATGAGGACCTGGAAGAGCAGGTCGCCGAGCTCTTCCTGCAGCCGCGACGGGTCGGCCGAATCGAGAGCGGAGAGGACCTCGCTGGACTCCTCCAGGAGATAGGGGCGCAGCGACTCGTGGGTCTGAACCTTGTCCCACGGGCAGCCATCAGTGCTGCGGAGCCGGGCGACTATGCGGCGGAGCCCGGCGAAGGTGCGGAGGCCGGCATCGGATGATGTCATAGGATGTCCTCTCGAAGATAGGGCAATGGTCATGATAACCGGTCGGAAAAATCGTTGACAAAGGCGTTGGGCCGTACCTACGATGAAATCGCAGCCGGATTTGAATTGCAGATAGAGGGGAGGCCGAACTGGGCCTCTTTCGGGCACTGGTAATAGGGGTGTTCATCCTGGCGATACCGCTCGCTTTGATCACGACGAACGTGCGCGTAGCGATCTCGGAGAAGGCCGTCTACGACTACGCGGTGCAGCATTACGGGGCGGAGAAGGCATCCGGGATCCCGGAAGCCGAGCTGCTGCGCGCCAACGAGCAGATCCACTCCTACCTGACGAAAGGCCAGTCCGGGGCGCTCTCGACTACGGTTCACGACAATTCAGGGCGGGAAGTATCGCTGTTCAATGCGCGAGAGACGGCGCATATGGCAGACGTGCGCGACCTGGTTGCTCTCCTGTTTACCGTACAGATGGTCGCAGTTGCTGCCGTTATCGCACTCGGGGTGATGCTGGTCCTGTGGAAGCCGCGGGCGCTGGCCGCGGCGGCGTTATGCGGTTCGTTGCTGACGGCGGCTGTGCTGGCGGTGGGCGGCCTCCTCGCCATTTCTGGATTCGATGCGGCCTGGGCCCAATTCCACGGGATCGCGTTTTCTAACCACCTGTGGGAGCTGAACCCGGCGCGCGACCACCTCATCCAGATGTTCCCGGAGCCGTTCTGGTTCGATATAACCTTGCTCATCGGCGTTGCCACTCTGCTGGAGTCCGTGCTGATCTCGGCCGGCGCTGTTGTCTACCTGGCTTACTCCGGGGCCGGGGCCGCTCCGCGCCTTCTGCCGCAGCCGATGAGATCTCTCTTGCCGGGGCAGCGGCCGCGGATGTCGCCACCCAATCCGAAGCACATCCAGTAAGCTGTCTTGCTCCGCCAGGCGACCGTAGACGGGCTAAGTGCTTGTCCTACGGAGCGGAGGTGCTTGGAGGCTCAATCGGCCGCAGGCGGAGGTGCATTTGACCGGGCAGGCGCCGCGGGCGGTCGTCAGTTCAGGCTACAGGCGCAGTTCGTGCAGCCGCCGCCGCAGCCGCCGCAACCGCCGCCTGCCACAGGTGCGGTTTCGCCGGCGCTGTCACGGCTGAGAGCGGCGAAGGTGGAAAGAACGCGACGGCTAGTGCCGTGACCGGATGGGCAGCTCGCCGGGTCGTCCATGCGGCTTACAGGGCGCAGTTGTTCGAACCGCGTCTCGCACTTGTCGCAAACAAATTCGTAGAGCGGCATTAGATACCTGCTGTTCTGATGCTATATTCGGCGCCGGGGTTAGTCAAACGGCCCCTGCCGGGCTACAATCGCCAACGTGACGCAAATCCGAATACGCGAGGCAGGGCGGGGCGATTTCCCCTCGATCCTGGAGTTGTGGGAGTCGATGGAGGAGCGCCACACGACGCTGCCTGACCGCATCGAGTATCTGGAGACGGAGCACGCGTTCGCCCCGGACCTCTTCCTGGTAGCGGAAGAGGAAGGCAACGTGATCGGCACCATTGTGGGTGGCTGGGACGGGTGGCGGGGGCACATGGCGCGGCTCGCGATTCGCCCTGAGAGCCGGCGATCAGGTGTGGCACGCGCGCTAGTGCGGGAGGTGGAGGAGCGCCTGCGAGCTAAGGGGGCGCTCCGCATCTACGCAATGGTGGACCGGCGCAACGAGCTGGGCAAGCGCTTCTGGGCGGCGGCGGGCTACCTGCCCGGCGAAGACATGCTCCAGTACGCAAAGAACATGGAGTAGCGGCGGAGGGCGGTACGGGTCCGGCGGCGTAGCTCCAGGCGACGCCGGGCGTGCTGGCTTGCGAGTTTGTTTGGCAATTTTGTACAATGTAGTTCGATGGGTATCGAATTGATTGGGCAAGAGGATACGACTGAGCGCCTGTCGGCGACGCTGAAGGCGGTTAGCGATGCAAGCCGGCTGCGCATCCTGGGCCTGCTGGCGGAGAGGCCCCGGACGGGCGAGGAATTGTCGGACCTGGTTGGAGTGCGGCCGCCTACGGTGTCGCATCATCTCAAGCGGCTGGCGGACGCAGGGCTGGTTTCGGCCGTGCCGGAGCAGTACTACCGTGTCTATTCGCTACGGCCGGAGGCGCTGAGGGAGATAGCGCGATCGCTGGACCGGCGCGTGCTATCGCGTGCGGCAAGGGCAGATCCGCGCGAGGAGTCTTTCGCCGAGAAGGTGCTGCGGGACTTCCTGGTAGACGGCTGCCTGAAGGCGATTCCGCGGCAGCGCAAGAAGCGGGAGGTTATTCTGAGGCACCTGGAGCAGGAGTTCGAGGCCGGCCGGAGTTACAGCGAGAAGGAGATAAACGAGACGCTGGGCCGTTTTCACGAGGACGTTGCTACGCTGCGCCGTGAGATGGTGGGTTACGGGCTGTTGGCCCGCCTGGGGAGGGAGTACCGGCGGGCGGATTAGCGGCGGGAAAACCAGCCAGTCACGCCGGGCACAACAGATCGCAGCGATGATTGTCGGCGGGATGCCGTAGGGCGCAGCACATGTGCCAACGACGTCCTCATGATCAGGGATCAGGCGAAAAACAGAGGTTCTCACGGGCAACGGGCGGGTGCTGCGCCCCTACAGCGCGTGGTGCGGTATGAGTATCCGCTATTCGTTTAGCTGCGATCCGAGACGGGTCTGCGGGCCGTCTCTACGCCGGGACGGATGGTTACTCCAGGTAGTCTTTTAGCTTCTTGCTACGGCTGGGGTGGCGGAGCTTGCGCAGGGCCTTGGCCTCTATCTGGCGGATGCGCTCACGGGTGACATTGAACTCGCGGCCCACTTCCTCCAGCGTGCGGCTGCGGCCGTCTTCCAGGCCGAAGCGGAGGATCAGCACCTTCTGTTCGCGCGGGGTCAGGGAGGCGACGACCTCCTGCACCTGCTCCTTCAGGAGCTGGTGGGAAGCGGCCTCGGCGGGCGCCATCGTCCCCTGGTCCTCGATGAAGTCGCCCAGGTGGGAGTCTTCCTCCTCGCCGATCGGCGTCTCCAGCGAGACCGGCTCCTGCGAGACCTTGATGATCTCGCGCACCTTCTCCGGCGCTATCTCCATACCTCGGCCGATCTCCTCGCTTGTTGGCTCGCGGCCGTACTCCTGCACGAGCCGGCGGCTGATGCGGACGAGCTTGTTGATCGTCTCTACCATGTGGACGGGGATGCGGATGGTGCGCGCCTGGTCGGCGATGGCACGGGTTATCGCCTGGCGGATCCACCAGGTGGCGTAGGTGCTGAACTTGTAGCCCTTGCGATAGTCAAACTTCTCGACGGCCCGGATGAGGCCGATGTTGCCCTCCTGGATGAGGTCCAGGAGCGACATGCCGCGGCCGATGTACTTCTTGGCGACGCTTACGACCAGCCGCAGGTTAGCCTCCGTCAGACGCTTCTCCGCCTGGAAGCCCTCTTCTTTAATGCGCTGGAAGTGCGGCCGGAACTGGTCTTCGTATGGCTGCAGGCGGTCCGACAGGTCCTCGGGCGGCGCGGGCAGCTTCTTCTGAGAGCCGCCGATGACGTCAAGCGCGCGGGAGACCATCTGAGGCGTGAGGACGTGCGTGATGATGGACATCCGAACCTGGAGCCGCTCGGCGTCCGGCTGCTCGATCTTCATCGCGGCGGCCAGCTTGGCGGCCATTTCGAGGTCAATCTCGCCATCCACGACTTTGCGGAACTGCGGATCGACGATGAGCTCGGGCAGGGGCAGATTGTGCACACCGATTTCCTTAGTCACGATATCGATCGGCTTCTGAATGGAGTGCAGGTCGTTGAGGATGCCGGTCACGGCGTCGGCCGGACGGGCGTGCCGGCCGTAGCGCTCGAAGTGCGCATTCTCAATCTGCTGGATGTAATCGCTGTCTTCCATCGACCGGGCGAGGCGCTTTTCATCGTCGGCCGTGAGTAGGCTGACCTTGCCGATCTCGCGGAGGTACATGCGGACGGGATCGTCGATCCCCTCCTCGAGCTCGATATCGACGAGGTCGGGCTCGGCCTCTTCCAGTTTTTCGGGAGCTTCGCCCCACTCCTCGATCTCCAGCGGCGTGCGTGTGGCAACGCGGGCCACGGGGGCCTCCTCCTCCGCGAGGTCTAGGCCGGCGCCCAGCGGAGCCGCTACCGGCTCTTCCGGCGCGTCTTCGCTCTCGATATCGGAGTCGCTGTCGTCTATGACGTCTTCCAGCAGGTCATCAGCCAGCCGGCTGCGGCGCTGCCGCCGCTCGATCAGCTCGCGGTCTTCTTCGAAGTGGCTAACCATCGTTTCTCGTCCCAACGGCATCGGCGCCGCCGCTCCTCTCTTTGCCATGCAACCTGAGTCCTGTTTCCATATCGCGTATCTGTAAATCCAACAGCTCCCTTGCCGATTCGTCCGATGTTGGTGCAGAGCCGGCTGCACCAACGAGGGCTTCTGCGCCCATTTCCTCCTGCCTGCTCGCCAGAAGCGCCGTAATTGCCTGCTTTTCTACTTCCAGCGCCCGCCTCTTCAGTTTGGCGATGCAATCGCGAAGAGCCTGTACGGACTGCGTGGCCTCGAAAGCCGGCAGGGTTCGGAGAGTTAGACGCTCCAGGTGTGTCGCCAGTTCCAGCGGCAGGGCGTTCTTTACGGCTTCTATGTCCGGCTCCCGCTTCCAGGCGGCGAAGATCTGGCGGTTTTCGCTCTCCCAGAGCAACTCTTCCGGCACCTGAGCGGCTTCCTCCCGCAGCTCTGGATGGCGGAGTAATAACGCCAGCAGGAACTCTTCGCGCTGGTCGCCCCTGGCTGCCGTACCGGCGGCGGTTGATCTGCCCGCAATTTCGGCAGCTGGGCGCGGCATACCGCGTGCCAGCATGGCCGATAGCTCTTCCTCGCCAAGGCGGGAGATGCGCGAGAGGCGCTGCACGTAGTGGGCGCGCACTACGGGGTCCGCGACTGCGGAGAGCAGGGGCAGGAACTCCTGCACCACGCTGGAGCGTCCTCGTGGGTCGTTCAGGTCATGGGCCGCTGCGGCCGCGTCCAGGCGGTAATCGAGGATGGGCCTGGCGGCTTCGATGAGACCGCTCCAGGCCTCCGGATCGGCGCGGATAACGTCATCCGGGTCCCGGCCTTCGGGGAGGACGGCGACGCGCAGATTAACGGAGGCCGCTTCCTGGTAGCGGACAAGACCGCGCCAGCTCACGACGGGCACCGTCTTCTCTGAGCCGCGCAAAGCTTCCCGGATGACTTCGTGTCCGCGCAGCATCGCCTGGCTGCCGGCCGCGTCCGCATCGAGCGCGAGTACGATTTCGCCTGCGAGCTTCTTCAACAGCCGCACCTGGCGCTCTGTGAGCGCGGTGCCCATCTGGGCGACGACGTTATCGAACCCGTTCTGATGAGCAGCGATGGCGTCCATGTAGCCCTCGACAACAACGGCGCACCCCTGCCGGCGGATTCCCTCCTGGGCACGATCCATGGCGTAGAGGAGGCCGCCCTTGTCGAAGAGCGCGGTCTGCGAGGTGTTGATGTATTTTGGCCCAGACGGGCCCGTCCCGGGCTGGCTATCATCGAGCGCGCGTGCGCCGAAGCCGATGACGCGGCCTTTTACGTCGTTGATGGCGAACATCAGGCGCCCGCGAAAGCGGTCGTGCAGGCGGCCTTCGGCTTCCACGAGCAGGCCGGCAGAGAGCATCTCGCGGTCACTGAAGCCGAGGGTTGCCAGGTGCTCGCGCAGGGCCTCCCAGGCGGGGGCGCTGAAGCCGAGGCCGAAGCGCTCCGCCGTGGCGTCATCGATGCCCCGGCGTTCCAGGTAAGCGCGGGCCTGTTTACCGGCGGGCGAGGCGGTCAGAAGCTGCCGGAAGTACTCGCAAGCCGTCCGGTTGAGGGCGTGTAGTCGCTCCCGGACCCTGTCTTGCTCCTGGGAGACGTGGCGTTCCGGAAGCCGGACTCCGGCGCGCTCGGCCAGCATTCGCAGGGCGTCCGGGAACTCCAGTCCTTCCTTGCGCATCACGAAAGAGAAGACGTCGCCGCCGGTAGAGCAGGCGCCGAAGCAGTGCCAGCTCTGCCGCTCCGGCGAGACGATGAAGGAAGGCGTGCGCTCGCTGTGGAAGGGGCAGGGCGCCTTGAAGGTGCGGCCGGCTTTGTTCAATTGCACGTACTGGCCGATGACATCTACGATGTCGAGCCGGGCCTTGATTTCTTCTACTTCATTCATGTCTATTCACCGTGCCGGAGAGACGCTCACGCCAGGAACAGAAAAGGGGATCAGCGGAAAGCGCGGAGAAAAGCAAAAGACGAGTTCGTCTCGGTACACCCACATTATACAACAATTCACTTGCTAAAAAGTTGCGGGTTGGGGCCATTCGGACACATTTTGCCCCTGCCTGCGCCCGCCTAGCTGACACGCAGCTCCCGTACCCAGCGGACGCTGCTCGGCGCCAGGCGGGCGGCGGCTTCCAGGGCGAAGCCGTCGGTCATACCGGAGACGTAGTCG